>Ga0265798_10012772_pt1 | contig 10103 bp, 14 predicted proteins | sample P3T30metagenome_FD_192430 | JGI IMG/M metagenome (GOLD analysis project Ga0265798, IMG submission 192430) | Plant litter microbial communities from East Loma Ridge, Irvine, California - P3 T30 | ecosystem: Environmental > Terrestrial > Plant litter > Unclassified | place: USA: California...
CTTCCCAACCTCCCACCCTCAACATGCTTTTCGTTGAGGGTGGGAGGTTGGGAAGCGGCGTCAGCCGGGGTGGTGGAGAGTGAGTGAGAAAAAGAGGCCCTTCATGGGCGCAACCGTAGGCATGCCCAGCGACCACCGCTGCGACTATCCACACGACTAGGTACGGCGCCGGCCCGGTCGGCGCCGCTCCGCGGCCTCCACAGCCATCTCGGCACGCATCTGGGCGATGATGGCGTCCACCTGGACGTCGTCGATCGACGCTCGACGCTCGGCCTCCGCCGCACGCTCCGCCTCCTGCCGTGCGAGGCGAGCGCGCCGCTCAGCGGAAATTCGCGATGCCTCGGCTGCACGAGCTCGGGGCTGAACGACCTCGGCCCACTCTCGAGCGGCTTTCACTTGCTGGCGGAGATACCCGAGCGGGTTCTTCACGTTCTCAGGGGGGAGGCTCTCACGGCTCTGTGCGCGGTTCATCGCCGTCCACATGTCAATCAAGTCGGCAGCGGAGTAGCGCTCGAAGTTGAATGCCTCGCGTTGGACGATGTTGCAGACGTGCAAGCGATGGTGCGCGCCCTCGTCGGTCGAGAGCCACGGCATCCGACGAACCAGCTCATCGGCGAGGCGCAAAAGCGCCAACGGCCTCGGGCGATCGGACCCGGGGACGAATTTTGTTCGCTTCTGTCGTCGCAGGGGCCGCGGAGCGGCCTCCGAGTGCGGCTTGCCGCGCCTTGGTTGTGACTTAAGAACGGGACGTGTAGCTCTTCCCGAAGGGGAAGAGGCTAGGTGCTCATTTGACTGTGCCGGCACGTTCCGCGGGATCGTCAGCGCCCGCACCGATGCGGCGCGGAGCTGCTGGCCGCCGTGCACGGCCGTGGCCGCCAGGCGCTCAGCTGTCGTGAGGTAGCGCCCCTGGCGCATCGTGACGGAGCAGTCCAGTAGGGCCATGAGCTGCCGTGCCCGTCGAGCCGTGATCTTGCTCATGCCCACGCGCGCCGCGAGCGTTTCGTGCGACGTCGCGACGTGACGGCCGTGTCGGCGGTGAGCGCTCTACGCCTCCACCTCGCAGAACCGCAGGAACGTCGATCGCCGGATCGAGATGCGGCGCCGCAACACCTCCGCCTCGGGGGTGTCGAGGACTGCGCGGACAGCACCTAGCCACGCCTCGCGTGACGTCCACGAGCGCACGCTGCGGTACTCGGACTCCTGCACAGCCAAGATGAACGCGCTCGAGCGCACCTGGGGACGTGGAGGCGTCGCTCGGCGGCGCGAGCCTGAGACCCGACGCGCTCCTCGAGGAGCCGCGACTTGGGATTCCGGCGCGCCGGAAACTGGATGCTGCGCAAGCGCAGACGTCGTGGATATGATGGCCTCACCTCCTGGAGCTCGCTCCGGTGGGTACGACGAAGCCCCGGCCCTGGTAAGCCGGTTCTTCTACTCGATTCGCCCCAGACCTGGTGTCGCCAAACAGTCAAGGTCTCGGGCGCAGTGCTTCGGCCCCTCGCGAAAGCGGGGGGCCATGCTCGTTAAGTGGGGTCGATCGGCAGCTCCTCACGGGTGCTGGCTTCACGGATCCACGACGGGACGCCGTGGTCGTTGAACTCAGAGAGCTCGCGCTGGATCATCAGGTCGATCCAGTACGAGGGCGAGATGCCCGCGGTTCTGGCCATTACGCCCACCGCCTCACGGGACGTCTTCTCGATCGTCCACTTAGGGGTAACGCCCTCCACGATGGTGCCTCGCGGCCTCCGTGGCGTGCCCTTCTGAGTCATGCGCCTCAAACTATCGCTACCGGTCGCCTTAACCTGTTCGACACGCACAGCGTGTTGCTGTCGGTAGAAGCGACCATCTCCTAGCGCTAGCGTCCGAACAGCTGCCTCCGCTCGACGACCATGTGCTTCTGCGCGGCAGTGACGTATGCCTGCTGACACAGCCAATAGTGCGCGCTCGTGTCCTCGTTCGGGCCCGGAGCATGCAGGAGAACGGTCAAGGCGGCCCTCAGCGAGGGCATCTTCTCGACGACTTCCGTCGGACCTACTAGCTCGACCGCAGCCTCCGCGACGCTCATCTCGTCGTAGTACGCCTGCCCTGGCTCTGACGCCTCAGGCGCGTCCGGGTCCCCCGCTCGCATGGCCCACTTGTCAGAGGTAGTCAGGTACTCCTTGTACGCCTCAAATCGCCGCTCGCGTAGCCATCGCGCCTGTTCTCGACGGGCCTCCGTACGAGCACCATGTCCCGAGGACAGGAATGCGATGAGGGCGCCGACGACGACCGCGATGACAGGCACGAGCTCGGAGAACTGGGTCACAGCCTCACGCTATGGCGTGAGCTCTCCAACGACCGGTCGGAGCGGCAGCCGGCTCGCCACCTGTGCCGCCGGTGACCAGCTAGCGGACCGTATGCAAGTGCCGGGTCACGGCTAACAGGCGTCCACTGACGACCCACCGTGCGTCATCGTCTCTCGAAGGCGTTGGACAGGTCCCCAACGAAGAGTGGCTACGGCCGCCGTAGCGAGCCGTAGCCACTTAATCTGAATCCGTATGGTGCCTAGCTAAGCCAGAGGACCGAGCCCACCGGAAGGTCCAAGCATCTCATACATCAGTCGGCAGCGCCACCATTGCCTGGCAGGATGTTGAGCATGCCCTCCATGCCACCTGCGATCGCCGAACGCTGGATGTCGCCTCCCCGCTTCAGTGTCTACCTGCACGCCGCGGCCGGTGACGCCTCCGCCGCGCTGGATCTCTACGACTGGAACGCGGCCGTCACCGCGGCGTGCTTCCGAGACTTCGGACACTTCGAGGTGCTGCTCCGGAATCGGTACGCCGAAAAGCTCGACACGCAATACTCCGACTGGACGTCCCCCTCAAGCGCTCTCTGGACACGCCAGAACGGCATCCATCAGACACAGGTAGAGCAGGCTAAGGCGAATAGGCATTCTCGCCAAACATTGCAAACCGCTTATAACCGAGCGACGGTTAAGACGCCGGGCCATATTTTAGCTAACCTGACATTTGGATTCTGGGCGAACTTCACAACCGCCCCACGTACATCGACCATTTGGTCCATCGTGAATCCCGTATTCCCGGGCCTCACGCGAGGCCAAGTTCATGACCCGATCGTCCGACTGAACACCTTCCGCAATCGGCTGGCGCATTCGGAACCAGTATTCAGTACCACGACCGGTTTAGCACAGCGCTTGACGGAGTTTGACCATTTTCTAAACCAACTCGACACTTCAGTCGCGACGTGGGTAGGTGATCGGTCAGAAGTTCTATCGCTTCTTAGAGCACAACCAGCAGGCGTGCATATCGTAACTCCCAACTACCTTGGACACACGCCCTAGTTACAACAAACGCCAGATCGCTGGGCGCTTCAACCCGGTCGCCGTCAACCGGTGTTCATTTTGGTTCGCTCAGTTGGATAAAGCAGTCGGGTGTTAGGGCGTCTTGACTCTCGAGCCCCCCGCCACTCCAGCTCATAAGCAGGGCCGCGAACCTTAGGTTTAAACGGATCGCTTAGGGCAAGTAGATCACTGGCGTCGATGCCTGCGCTCAAGCTAATGCCCTCGCCCTGAGCGAGATTTCGAAACTCGGACCAGCCGCTCTTGGATCCGCTTCGAAAGATGAACCTCCACCGGACGGACGTCGCGATCGCCCGGCCCCGGTTGGAATATTTCATCCGCCAGATGTAAGGCGATCGGTCAGGACCGCTCTCGTCGTCTTCGGAGATCTCGTCCAGGTCAGCAACCCACAGCACTCGAGGTGACCGAGCGAGCGAGAGGCTAGCAACGCCAAGCGAGGCAAAAGAGATTGCGGCCGCAACTACCGCCACGATGAGCGAGCCATCGACTCCGCCATGTGCAGCAGTGGAGGTGGCCTCGAGCATGACTTGATCCTATTGGACGATGCAGCCAGAAACGTCACCATCGGGCATCCTCGAACGGTGGTTCCCTACTCATCCGCCGGACGTCCGTGCTACCCGTGCCCCTTCTTGAGAAGTGACCCTCCCGCCGGGCTGGTCAAGGGCTCGAGACAGTACCCTCTAGCTCCTGGAGGTCGACGAGGTCACAGTCGATGATGTCGTCAATATGGAACTTAACGCGCTCGCCAGGGCTCATGTGCACGAACGCTGGCCAATTCTCCAAATCTCCGACGAGCCGGCTTCCGTTTCGGTGGGTGACACGCACCCACATCCGTTCGCCGGGAAAACGCGCAACCGACCACATCAACTTGACGAGATCTCCGGGCACGATGGCTTCCTTCGACTCCTCATCCGGGATCTCGAAGGTGTCGGGCCACTCCAGGTGGCGCTTCAGACCAGATTCAAGCTTGCAGCGATGCCAAACGTACCGACCCCAAATCCAAGATACTCGCGGCGCGCAACCGACTCGTAAGGCAACTTCGAACTGTTCCGCTACCCAAAAAAGCCTTTCCCAGCGAGGCACTTCATACAGTTCAGCTTGCAGCTCGCGTCGGCGGTCAATGTCTGGAATGAGTCGAACGACTGCGGCGAGAACCAGCCCCGGCATTAAACCAAACAGCAAGATAGCAAGACCGAACGCGCCGAGCGCGTTGGGCGCAGTGAGTAGGTCGGCGATCATGCGAGTGCACTCCGAAGACTCGAGAATCGCTGCTCTGTCTTTACGCGTCGCGCCACTGCGCCAAGCTCCAGACGCCCCTGGTCGGTTAAGGTGTAGTAGCGCCGTGCTGGCCGTTTTTGGCCTTCAACTCGCGCTTCCCAGTGATCCTCTAGCCAGCCCTCCGCGAGCATGCGGTCCAGCTGTGGGTACAGCACACCGGAGCGCACGCCCGAGCGCTTTGAGAGTTGGTACCCCCAAATTGACCCCTCGTCCTCGCTGTCCATCTGAAGGATCACCATGGCGACGAGAGCGAGCGAGTGCGTAACCTTCATAGGTCTAACTCTACCTAGGTCGCAGTAGCGACACAAGTCTCGGGACTTTCGCTTGGGGCCCTCGTGCCATCCCGTCCAGTGAGACCGCGCCGAGGCCGCGCGGCCCGGTGATGTTGTCGGGCAAGGAAGACCAAGCGGGACGCTGTTCGCCGAACTATCCTGCGTGCGCGTCTTCGGTGCGTCGAACGTCTCCGAGTCGCCGGTAGAGGGTAGCCCTCGACATGCCCATGTCGCGGGCGACCTGGGCGGCCGGCTCGCCGGCATCGATCAGCCGGGCCGCGTTCTTGACCTGGCTGTCGGTGAAGGCCTGGCGCCGGCCGCCCAGGTCCTTGCCCGCCGCCCGCCGCTTCGACACCGAGTCCGTGATGCGCTCCCGCTTGATCTCGAGCTCCATCTGCGCGAGCGCCGCCATGACCGTGAAGACCATCGACCCCATGGGGGTCGCAGTGTCCACGTCTCCCCCGCCGAGGTTCAGCACCCGAAGCGACGCACCTCTCCCCCGCAGGTCCTCCGCGAGGGCGAGCATGTTCTGCGTCGACCGACCGAGCCGGTCGAGTGTGGTGATGACGAGGGTGTCGCCGTCGTGCAGCGCGCTCAGCGCTTCATCGAACGCGGGTCGTGATGCGTGAGCGCCGGATACGCCGTGGTCGATGTAGAGGTCATCGCGCCGGATGCCGGCGGTTAGGAGGTCCGTGGTCTGGCGATCCGTGTCCTGCTGACGCGTCGACACCCGCGCGTACCCGATGAGCTTCCCCACGATGACCAACCTGTCTCACAACCAACGATGAACACAGGTAGTCAAGCACCTACTTGAAGTACATAGTTACGCGACACTCCCTCACCCGGAAGCAGCAGTGCGGCGAGCTGAGTTCGTGAGACGTCTCGCAACCCAAGACTTGAGACGCACTGCAGGTCAGGCCGGCACCTTCCGAGCCAGAGTCAGGGCGGCCCACAACCTAGAGCGCAGCGACCGCGTGCCGAGCACCTCGGAGGAGCTGGCCGCGCAGCGGCTTGCGTGGACACCGGAGGCCCGTACGCTGCCGAAGGCTTCCAGGCAAATGCGCCCAGCGCGCACCACAACGCCGACCGAGGTCGGCGTCCATTTCATTTGCTCGTGGTGCCTGCCGCCGAGGCGGTGGGTCGGCCAGAGGACGAGCCTCTACTGGGAGGCTGTCTGCTCGCTAGCAGGTGCGCGCCGAGTGGCGTCCGTCTGGTGGCGATGCAGCGATGCACGATCCCACTCGACAACGTGGCCCGGATCCTCAGCAGTACGGCCGCGGGCGCCGTTACCTGGCGGTCTGTGTGCTCGTTCGCCTCGGTCTGCGCGGGGATGCCGGCGAGCAGCGCGCTGTCTCGGGCCCTCACGCGAAGGTGCGCGCAACGGATCATCGCTCTCGCTGACGCCGCCTGCCGTGCAGATGCTCTGCCAGCAAATTTTTCGCCTCGTTGAACGTTCGCGACTGCTGTGTCGTGTCCTCGGTGGGACCACCTCGGTCCCCGCACTACAGGAGGCATCATGCTCAAGCGAATCGCGACCACTGTGACGACTGCGGCGTTCGCCGCCGTCCTTCTCGCCGGATGCTCGACGGCAGCCGGCTCGGCTGGCTCGTCGGAAGCGCCGGTCGACAGCCCCTCCGCTACCGCAACCCCCTCGGCTGAGCCGGCGGCTCTCACGACGGCGTCCTCGCCGCTGGGCGACATCATCACGGACGAGGCCGGTTACACCGTCTACACCTTCATGATGGACACGCAGGACTCGGGCAGCAGCAGCTGCTACGACGAGTGCGCCACGCTGTGGCCGGCGGTATCGGCGACCAGCACGTCCGCCGCGGACGGGATCACCGGAGAGGTCGGCTCGATCACGCGCACCGACGGGACGGCCCAGCTGACCGTCGACGGATGGCCGGTCTACCGGTTCGCGAAGGACACCGCGCCGGGCCAGGTCAATGGACAGGGCGTGAAGGACGCCTGGTACGTCCTCCTCCCTGACGGCACGATGAACAAGGAAGCCGCGGCCATGAGCACCGCCACCCCGGCGCCCTGATGCGACGGCGACCCGTCCCCGCGCGCAGCAAAGCGCCCGGACGGGTCGCCTGTTCTCGACAGGCAAGGACGGAAGGGATGACCGGCAGTGATCGCAGCGACCGGGATGAGGGAGCGCGCCGTGGCGCTTCGAGGCGGTGAGTCTTGTGCCCCGCCCTGTCGATGAGCTCCTGGCGGCGTTGTACGAGAGTCACGGCCCGGCGTTGCGGCGATTCGTGCAGAACCTCACTCGGAACGCGGCGCTGACGGAGGACGTCGTGCAGGAGACGATGGTGCGGGCCTGGCAGCGCCCGCAGGTCCTCGAACGCGACGCCGACGCTGCTCGCGCGTGGTTGTTCACCGTCGCCCGCAACCTCGTCATCGACGACGCCCGCTCCGCTCGGAGCCGACGAGAAGTCCCGGCGGAGGACGACGACGGCGGCGGCGGCGTCCCCGATCGCACCGACGCGGTCCTGGACAGCATCCTGATCGCGGACGCTCTCGCATCGCTGTCGGTGGAGCATCGCCAGATCGTGGTGGACGCGTACTTCCTCGGGCACACCACCCCCGAGATCGCCCGCCGGCACTCCATTCCCGAGGGGACAGCGAGATCTCGATTGCACTACGGACTGCGCGGACTGCGACTGGCTCTGCAGGAAAGGGGCGTCACCCGATGAACGACCACCATGGAAGCTCCGCGACGGAGGACGAGTACCGCGACTGGGACGCGTCCTACGTCCTCGGCGCTCTCCCCGCGGATCAGCGACTCGAGTACGAGCAGCACCTCAGCGGCTGCGCGGCCTGCCGCGCAGCCGTGGCAGAGCTGGCAGGAATGCCCGGCATAGTCGGTCGCCTCTCCCTCGCGGACGCTCTCGCCATCACCGCATCGGACGACGGCGAGGACACGCCGCCGACCCTGGTGACGCTGCCCGGCATCGCTCACCGTGTCCGGACGCGCCGACGTCAGCGCCGGCTGGTCATGTCCCTCGCCGTCACAGCCGCCGTGACCGCCTCCGTCTTCGGAGGGGTCGTGCTCGGCACGGGCATCGCGGACGCTCCCGTGGCGAGCGAGGCGACCCTGGAACCGATGGACCCGATCGCGGCCGATCCCGCTCTCGCCGCAGACATCCAGGTCGAGGGGAAGCCGTGGGGCACCCGGCTGGAGTGGAGTTGCACCTACAGTGATGACGCGCCCGCCGACGCGGAGTACGAACTCGTCATCACGCGCACGGACGGCAGCACGACCGCCGTCGCCACCTGGACGGCGGCCGGGGAGCGCGCCATCGACCTCGCGGCATCCACGGGCATCGCCCGGTCGGAGATCACCGGGGTCGACATCAGGGTCCGCGGCACGGACTCCCCCCTCGTCCGCACCGACACCTGAGACACCGCCCGCCCTCAGAGGACACCGACACTGTCCGCGCTGCCGCGCGGACATCGGACAGGAGCAGACCATGAGCACCGAACCCACGCCGCTGCACATCACTCGCGAGGGCCCGAGGAGCTTCATCGGCCGCAACGCGCGAGGAGCCGAGGTCCGCATCGGCGGGTCGGACGCCGACGGCGTGTTCTCGCCTGGCGAGCTGCTGCACCTCGCCCTCGCCGCCTGCGGCATGCTCTCCTCGGACCACATCCTCGCCAGCCGGCTCGGAGCCGACTTCGAAGCGACCACCGACATCACCGCGACCAAGCCCGATGATGAGGACCGCTACGACTCGATCACCGCCGTGATCCGCGCCGACCTGTCGGCGCTCGATCCCGAGCGGATCGCCTCACTGTCCGAACGCACCCACCGGGCCATCGACCGCCAGTGCACCGTCGGCCACACGCTCCAGCACGGCGCGGCGTGCACCGTCGACGTCGTGGACGACCAGGCCGTTCCCATCAGCGGTCCGAGGACGGGGACCGTCTGAGATCAGCGCCTCATCGGTCACGACGACCGGTGCCGGCCGAGCCGCGGACGTCGCCTCCCGTGCCGTCAGTCTGCGACGCGCCGACCGGAACCGAGACGATCCGCCAGGCGGAGCGCGTTCACGGAGCGGAGATGCTGGTCGGCGCGGTGACGTCCGTTGGCCGGCGAGGGATGCGGTGCCCCGAGGACGGGGATGACGCGGGCGTCATCGTGCAGGGTCAGGTAGCGCATGACCCCGTCGAGCGCCACGGTCCCGTAGGTGACGACGGCTTCGAGTGCGGGCAGCAGATCCAGCAGCTCACCGAGCGCGAGCCGGCCCTGCTCGATGTCCGTGGGGCGGACGCGGCCAGCAGGGATCTCCCACGGGATGAGGTTCCATCGGAGGTAGTGGTCGCGGGAGAGTCCGGACTCGATGCGGGCCGCCCGGAACGCGGCGGCGGTGGGCCCGAGGTTGTCCTCGCTGCAGACGGCAGCGGATCCCGCGGCGATCGTCCGAGGGCCGGGCGACTGCATCAGCACCAGGACGCGACTGGCGGTGCCGCCGGAGCGGGGATCGAAGCCCGGAACGAAGCGTCCGGTCGCGTCCGCGGTACTCCGCCAGGTCTCGGCGAGGGCGTTCAGGGTCCGGACATCCACGATGGTCGTCGATCCCGGTCAGGCCGCTCGCGGTGGTGCGAGCAGGGTGCCGCGGATCACGGAACCGTGGAAGGTGCGGGCGGCGACGACGATCCACGCGGCGACCAGGCCGACGTAGTAGAGCACGGCGAGGCCGGCGACGACCGTGAGACCGGAGTGCAGGGCGAGCCCGTTCAGTCCGGTGACGCAGGTGCCGACGGGGAACGTGAACGACCACCAGGTCAGGCTGAACGGCAGGTGCTCGCGGGCGGTGCGGACGGTGATGGCGAGGGCGATGACGGTCCAGAGCAGCGCGAAGCCGAGCATCGCGAACCCGTACACCAGCGCCACGACCACCAGCGCACGCGCCGTGCCGGCGTCGACGACGGTGGGCGCGTTCGATGCGAGGAGGTTCACCGCCGTGATCGACTGTCCGACCGGACCGAGGACGATCCACAGCGTCGGCACCATCCCCGCTGCTCCGACCTTGTGCTGCGCGAGCCGGTTCCAGATCAGGGTGATCACCACCAGTGACGTGATCAGGCTGAGGCCGAAGAAGCCGTAGCAGGACCACAGGAGCGTCTCCCGCGCCTGTCCGGCGGGCGTGTACGGCAGCAGCAGGGCGCCGGTGGAGGCGGACACCATCGGC
>Ga0265798_10012773_pt1 | contig 10102 bp, 9 predicted proteins | sample P3T30metagenome_FD_192430 | JGI IMG/M metagenome (GOLD analysis project Ga0265798, IMG submission 192430) | Plant litter microbial communities from East Loma Ridge, Irvine, California - P3 T30 | ecosystem: Environmental > Terrestrial > Plant litter > Unclassified | place: USA: California...
CAGCGGGCGTGGCTGGCCGGGCGCGGCAAGCGCGTGGCGCAGGAGGTGCGCTATGGCGCGATGCTGGAGGTGCCGGCCCTGGCCGAACAGCTCGACCTGCTGCTGCCCAACATCGATTTCCTGTCGATCGGCACCAACGACCTGACCCAGTTCCTGTTCGCCGCCGATCGTGGCAACCCCAAGCTGGCCGATCGGTACGACTGGCTGTCGTCGTCCATCCTCCGTTTCCTGCGGCGGGTGGTGGCGCCGGCGCGCGCGGCGAACGTGCGGGTCGGGGTGTGCGGCGAAATGGGCGGGCGGCCGCTGGAGGCGATGGCGCTGATCGGCATCGGCATCGACCGGTTGTCGATCACCCCCGCCGCGGTCGGACCGGTCAAGGCGATGATCCGCTCGCTCGACCGCCCGGCGCTGATGGCCTACATGACCGACCTGCTGGCGCATCCGCCGCGTGATATGCGCGGTGCGTTGACGGCATGGGCGGCGGAACACGATATCGATCTGGCGTAGCCGGAGGACGACCGGGCGCACCGCCGCGTTGACAGCGCGGGGGCGCTCTGAAACATGACAATCGCGTGGCCGGCGGTGCCGGTACGTAGCGGAGTGACTGCATGAACGATGTCGAGCCCGGCGACACGCCCGCGACCGAGCGGGTCGGCGACCGTCTGCGCCGGGCGCGTGAGGCGCAAAATCTGTCCCTGGCCGAGATCGGGCAGCGGACGCGCATCCCGCTGCGCCATCTGGAGGCGATCGAGGCGACCGACTTCGCCGCGCTGCCCTCGCCGACCTATGCGGTCGGGTTCGCGCGTGCGCATGCACGCGCGGTCGGGATCGACGATGTCGAGGTGGCGCAGGACGTGCGTCGTGCGCTCGCCACGTTGCCCCGCGCCCCGCAATATGCGCCCTACGAGACCGCCGATCCCGACCGGGTGCCGGGTCGCGGGCTGGCGGCGGTGGGCATCGGGCTGGCGCTCGCCATCCTGATCCTGGCAGGACTATGGTATGCGACCGACCTGTTCCGGCCGGGGCCGGGCAGCAGCGAGGGTACGATGGTCGCCGCCCCCGTCGCCGTGCCCACCGCGCCGTTGCCGGCCCCGGTGGTGACGCCGGCCGTGCAGCAGGTGCGGTTGGCGGCCGGGGATAACGAGGTGTGGCTGCGCGTCTATGACGCTGCCGACAAGACGCTGTATCTCGGCACGATGAAGCCGGGCGAAGGGTTCGACGTGCCACCGGATGCCGATGGTCCGAGGATCAACGTCGGCCGGCCCGATCAGTTACGGATCACGCTGAACGGCACCGCGCTGCCCCCGCTGGGCGATGGATCGCGCCCGATCAAGGACGTGAAGGTGGATGCCGCGTCGCTGGCGGCGCGATCGGGCGGGGCGGCGGCTCCGGTCGCTGCGGCCACACCCGCGCCCGGTAACCCCGCGGGTGCGGGCACACCGGGCAATCCGGCACCTTCCCAGCCGCTGACGGACGATCGTTGATGACCATGCGTACCCCCTTCCTGATTGCCGCCACGGCATTGCTGGCCCTCCCCACGGTGGCCGGCGCGCAGACCAATGTCGAAGGCCGGGTCGGTCGCCTCGAAAGCGAGATGCGCGCGGTGCAGCGCAAGGTGTTCCCCGGCGGCAACGGCCAGCTGCTCCAGCCCGAAGTGACCGCACCGGTGGTCCCGACCGAGGTGCCCGGCAGCCCATCGTCCAGCGTGGTGATCGATCTGTCCGCGCGGGTCACCGCGCTGGAGCAGCAGATGGCCAGCCTGACCGGGCAGGGAGAACAGAACGGCTATCAGTTGCGCCAGTTGCGGGAGGAATTCGAGGCCTATCGACGGGCGACCGATGCCAGACTGGTCGCCCCCGCCGCCACGGGGCCGGCGCCCGCCCCCGCCATGGGTGGCGATGACGAGCCGGCACCGATCGCGGCGACGCCGCCGTCGAAGCCGCTGACGGGGGCCCGCCCCACACCTGCCGCGAAACCTGCCGTCGAACCCGACCGCGCCGCCCGTGTCGCCGCCGTGACGAAGCCGACCGGGGGCGAGCCGGTGGAGGACGCCTATCTTTACGGCTATCGCCTGTGGGAGGCGAAGCTCTATCCCGAAGCGCAGGCTCAGTTGAAGAAGACCGTCACCGATTTCCCCAAGAGCCGTCGCGCCAGCTTCGCCCAGAACCTGCTCGGTCGTGCCTATCTGGACGATGGCAAACCCAGCCTCGCGTCGATGGCTTTCTACGAGAACTACAAGAAGATGCCCGATGGCGAGCGCGCGCCTGACAGCCTGCTCTATCTGGGACAGGCCCTGGTCAAGCTCGACAAGCCGGCGGATGCCTGCAAGGTTTATGACGAACTGAGCGACGTCTATGCCGGCAAGCTGTCGGCGACGATGCTGGCCGACATCAAGCGCGGCCGGGCGACGGCGAAATGCAAGTGAGCCGCGGATAACCATTCGCTCCAGTCACCCCGGCGGCCCGGAATGAAGCGGGGCGACACCGTGCCGGACCCCGTCGCCCGGTTCCACCGCGACCTGATCGCCGCCGCCGGGCGCTCCGTCGCGGACGACGAGTCGGTGGCGATCGCAGTTTCCGGCGGGCCGGACAGCATGGCGATGCTCGCCCTTGCGGCGGCGGCGTTGCCGGGACGGGTGATCGCGGCCACCTTCGATCATGGCCTGCGTGGCGACTCCCCGGCAGAGGCGGCGATGGTGGCGGGCTGGTGCGTGGATCGGGGCATTCCCCATGCGACGCTCCATCCGTCCACGCCGCTGCCGCGCGCCAATATCCAGGCCGCGGCGAGGACGGCGCGTTACGCGGCGCTGGCGGATTGGGCGGGTGGCCATGATGCCCGGTTGCTTGCCACCGCGCATCATGCCGACGATCAGGCCGAAACCTTTCTGATGCGCGCCAATCGCGGCAGCGGTCCGGCGGGGCTGGCGGGTATCAGGCGGCGGCGGACGCTGGCGCCGGGTCTGGATCTGGTGCGGCCGTTACTGGGGTGGCGGCGCCACGATCTCGCCGCCATCGCCGCGACGGTACCGAGCGTCGACGATCCGTCCAACCGCAATATCCGGTTCGCGCGGGCGCGGTGGCGGGGCTGGCTGGGCCAGCAATCGCTGATCGATCCGGCGCAACTGGCGCGATCGGCCGCGCATGTCGCGGCGGTGCAGGACGATCTCGACGCCTTGCGCGATTGGGCATGGCGGGAACGGCGGCAGCCGGGCGAAGCGATGGCGGTCGATATGGCGGGATTGCCCCGTACCCTGTGCCGGTTGCTCGCGCGCACCGCGATCCACCGGGTCCGCATCGATCACGGCATTGTCGCCCCGGCCTTCACGGACTCGACCCCGATCGAGGCGCTGCTCGACGCGCTGGCGGTGGGGCGGGGGGCGACTCAGGGAGGGGTGATGGCCACCACGCGCGGCTCCGTCTGGCATTTTATCCCGGCTCCGCCGCGTCGCACGGCCTGATCGTCGCAGATCGGGTGCGATCGCGACGTTTTGTTCCATTGCCATTAACCTGTGCGAGCCTATCTTGCAGGGTGAAAGGTGACCCCGTGCCCATGAACGATAACGACAAGCAGCCTGGCCCTGAGAACAACGGGGGCAACCCCTGGATGAAGAGCCTGCTGATCTGGGTGGGAATCCTGCTCGGACTGGCGCTGTTCGTGACGATGGTCGACGGGCGCACCGCCACCGCGGGTGGCAACCAGATCGCCTATTCCACCTTCCTCGACAAGATCGACGAAGGCACGGTCCGCGACGTCAACATCAGCCGCGACATCATCACCGGCACGACCACCGCCGGCGAGAAGTTCCGCGCCTATCCGCTGCAGGACGCGACGCTCGTCCAGAAGCTGCGCGAAAAGGGCGTGACGATCACCGCCAAGCCGGAGGATGGTCCATCGATCTGGATGGTGCTGCTGTATCAGTCGCTGCCCTTCCTGCTCTTCCTGGGTATCGCCTTCTTCGTGCTTCGTCAGATGCAGAAGGGTGGCGGCGCCAACGGGGCGATGGGCTTCGGCAAGAGCCGGGCGAAGATCCTCACCCAGAAGGAAGGCAAGGTCACCTTTGACGACGTTGCCGGCATCGACGAGGCGCGTGAGGAACTGGTCGAGATCGTCGACTTCCTGAAGGACCCGAGCAAGTTCGCTCGTCTGGGCGGCAAGATCCCCAAGGGTGCGCTGCTGGTCGGGTCGCCCGGCACCGGCAAGACGCTGCTCGCCCGCGCCATCGCGGGGGAGGCGGGTGTGCCGTTCTTCACCATCTCGGGTTCGGACTTCGTGGAGATGTTCGTCGGCGTCGGCGCGAGCCGCGTCCGCGACATGTTCGAACAGGCCAAGAAGTCGGCGCCCTGCATCGTCTTCATCGACGAGATCGACGCGGTCGGTCGTCATCGTGGGGCCGGTCTCGGCAACGGCAATGACGAACGCGAGCAGACGCTGAACCAGTTGCTGGTCGAGATGGACGGTTTCGAGGCGAATGAGGGGATCATCATCGTCGCGGCGACCAACCGTCCCGATGTGCTTGATCCCGCGCTGCTGCGGCCGGGCCGCTTCGATCGTCAGGTCGTCGTGCCCCGCCCGGATATCGAGGGCCGGATCAAGATCCTCGAAGTCCATATGAAGAAGGTGCCGCTGGCCCCCGACGTTGACGCCCGCACGATCGCGCGCGGCACGCCCGGTTTCTCGGGTGCCGATCTTGCCAACCTCGTCAACGAGGCGGCGCTGACGGGTGCCCGCAAGGGCAAGCGGCTGGTGGCGATGGCTGAGTTCGAGGAAGCCAAGGACAAGGTCATGATGGGCGCCGAGCGGCGTTCGATGGTGATGACCGAGGACGAGAAGCGGATGACCGCCTATCACGAGGCGGGCCATGCCATCGTCTCGATCCACGAGCCGGCATCGGACCCGATCCACAAGGCGACGATCATCCCGCGCGGTCGTGCGCTGGGCATGGTGATGCGCCTGCCGGAACGGGACAGCTACAGCTATCATCGCGACAAGATGTACGCGAACCTTGCGGTATCGATGGGTGGCCGCGTCGCCGAGGAAGTGATCTTCGGTTACGACAAGGTGTCGTCGGGCGCGTCAGGCGACATCCAATACGCGACCGGACTGGCGCGCGACATGGTCACCAAATGGGGCATGTCGGACAAGGTCGGCCCGGTGGAATACGCCCAGCCGGAAGGCGAGAGCTTCCTGGGCTATTCCTCGTCGCAGCCGGTGCGGATGTCGAATTCGACCGCGCAGCTGATCGATGACGAGATCAAGGCGATCGTTGAGGGTGGCCTGACCAAGGCGAAGCAGGTGCTGACCGAACATATCGACCAGTTGCATCTGCTGGCCGGTGCGCTCCTCGAATACGAAACGCTGTCGGGTGACGAGATCAAGCGTCTGATCGCCGGTGAGGAGATCGGTCGGGTCGATCAGGGGCCGAAGACCCCGTCGGTACCAGCTGCCGGTACGTCGATCCCCAAGACGCGGCGGCCATCGGGGCCGTTCGGCAATCCCAGCCCGCTGGGTGCCTGACGAACGCGATGCGGCGTTAAGCCACCGCTCAGCCTGACATCGTCATGGGCCGGTCTTCCCTTTCCGGAAGGCCGGCCCATGATGCGTCTGTACCCGATCCTCGCCGTTGCCACCTTGGTCGTCGCCGCACCGGCGAATGCCGCGATGACGGTCCACCAGTTCCTGACCCGCGCCAACGATCTGCGTGCGCAGGGTTTCGCCGCGATGCTGTCGCCTGATTTCGCAGTGTTGAAGGAGGAGGCCCGGCAGGCCAAGTCCCAGCTGAAGGCCGAGAATGCCCGTCGCGTGGCCGCGCGCAAACCACCGATCGCCTGCGTGCCCGATGGTGAGTCGATGGGGATCGAGGAGATGCTCGACGGATTGCAGGCCTTGCCCGCCGCCTATCACAAGCGGCCCCTGAAAGACGGTTACGCCCGAGTAGTCGCGCAACGCTTCCCCTGCCGATGATCCCGGCCGCCTGGCCAGCGTGACCCTCAGCTGGCGTGGTCGTCGCCCATCACACCGGCGATCGCCAGCAGCACTTCCGGTTTCATCTGCACACCGAGATGGCTGCTGCGTACCTCGATCGCGCGGCATGCGGCATCATGACAGATGCTGCCGGCGACCAAGCCGTCGCTACGGCTCCAGATCGCGGTGGCGGGGACGGGCAGGGCGCCCGCGATCCGGGCCGAGCGGGCGAGGACGGCGGGATCGTCGAGCCGCTCGCCGGTGACCCATTCGAACGCGCGCCACACATTGGTCGCCCGGCCGCTGCCCGCGAAGGGCGAGCTGACCGTGATGACCTCCCGCACCAGATCGGGTCGTTGATGGGCCACCAGTCGCGCCATGATCCCGCCCAGGCTGACGCCGATCAGCGTCACCGGTCCCGCCGCCGCCGCCAGGGCGGCGACGCGGGCGATCAGCGCCTCGCCCTCCGCCCCCACCGTCTTCGCGCCGAGATTGCGGCCCAGTCCCCAACCTTCCGCGCGGTAGCCGAGCCGGGTCAGGAACCGTCGCATCACCGCGTTCGACCGGTCGCTGTTGAACAACCCCGGCAGCAACAGCACCGGTCGGCCATCGCCGCGTGGTGCCGCCGCCAGCGCCGCCCGATGCCGCCACCACGTCGCGGCCATCCACGCCGCCCGCGGCACCTCCGCCGCCCACAGCGCCTTGGAGGGGGCGGTCACAGCCATTGCATGACCGTTGCCGGAAACGGCGTCCATCGTCCCATCCTTACCCCGGCGGCACGCAAGGCGGCGCCGGTCCATGCGTTGCAGGTCGTGATCGCAGTGTAACGGCCACGTCCCTCATAAAATGCATCATAGCCATAATAGCCGTGGCGATGCACGCCGCCCGGCGCGATGCTGGCGGCGATGAAGGCGGCCAGCCGGCGATATTCCCCCGGTCGCAACACCACCGCCCTGACCCGATCCCCGATTACGGGGCGGGGCAGGTGATCGACATGCACCAGCGTCCGGTCGCTGCCGATCGCGGCGTGCAGGATCGTTGGCGCCCGCACATCGGCCCAGGTCGGCGTTCCGAGATAGAAGCCACGCTCGCCCCAGCCGAACGAGAGATGGTCATGGGCACCGTAGCGCGGATCGGCGAGGTGGTCGGCGCGCGCCAATGGCCGCCAGTCGATCCCGGCCGCCCGTTTGGGCACGATGATGCCGGTATGGATGCCGTTGCTCTCGACGAAGATCGTCACGCCATGCGCGGGGCGCGCCTCCCAGCCCGGCGCCGCCACCGCGCCACCGATCGCCCCTGCCGCCAGATAGGTCGCGAGCAGCGAAGCGAATGTCGCCGCCACCCACGCCACCAGACGGATCAGCACGAACAGGTTTCCTTTGATACCATCCATGATAGGATAACCGCATGGCAGAATATGCGCACGTGATTGCTACTCCTCCCGAGGGCGTGGCGGCGGACTGGACGATCGACCAGCATTGGGACCGGTATTCGGCCGAGGACCATACGACGTGGGACACGCTGTTCGCGCGGCAGGCGAAGCTGCTGCCCGGCCGTGCCTCCGATGCCTGGCTGAAGGGGCTGGGCGTGCTGAAGCTCGATCGTCCCGGTATCCCCGATTTCCGCGCGCTCAGCGACCGGCTGATGGCACTCACCGGGTGGCAGGTGGTGGCGGTGCCGGGGCTGGTACCGGACGACGTGTTCTTCGATCACATGGCCAATCGCCGCTTCGTCGCGGGCAACTTCATCCGTCGCCCCGACCAGCTCGACTATCTGGAGGAACCGGACGTCTTCCACGACGTGTTCGGTCATGTGCCGATGCTGGCCGATCCGGTCTTCGCCGACTATCTTGCCGCCTATGGCCGGGGCGGGCAGCGCGCGCTGGGGCTGGGCGCGCTGCAATACCTCAGCCGGCTCTATTGGTACACGGTCGAGTTCGGGCTGGTGACGGAGCCGGAGGGGCTGCGCATCTATGGTGCTGGCATCGTGTCCAGTTACTCGGAAAGCCGGTTCGCGCTGGACGATCCCAGCCCCGACCGGCTGATGCTCGATCTGGCCCGCGTCATGCGCACCGAATACCGGATCGACGACTTCCAGCAGAATTATTTCGTCATACCCAGCTTCGACGAACTGCTGCGCCTGACGGTCGAGACGGACTTCGCCCCCCTGTACGAGACGCTGAAGGCGCTGCCCGACATCCCCGTCGCGACGGTCGTGGAGGGGGATGTGGTGCTGAATCGCGGCACGCAGGATTATGCGCGCCGGAGGGACGGAGAAAGGCAAGGGGCGAACGGCGGCTGACGGAAAGTCACGCCGAAAGTCACGAAAGTCCCATCCTACACGGGGTAAATGCGCCGGGCCTGCGACCTGACGATGCGGGACGGCAGCGATGAGAAAGAGCGATTCCGGCGAATGTAGCAGGGCCGCGGCATGTAGGACATGGACGATAGCCGCAAGGAGTCGGTCGCGGGCAAGGCAACCAGCGGCATGGATAATGCGATGAACCCGTTCGCGGCGTGACGGGAATGGCACCCTCCGCTCTCATCGTGAGCGACATTCCACGGGGGAAACGAGGCGTTCGAATGGAATGGCTACTTTCGCCCAAATTAAGACGTCGAAACGCGCTGCGTGTTTCCCGATTGCGGACATTGATTCATCGTTCCATTCGGTAGCAATGCAACATGCTTCCCTCGTCGCGTTCCTCTCCGGCATGCTCACCCCGGAAGAGTTCATGGATGAAATTTGCAGTGAGGTTGCCGAGTTCTACGCTGACCTCCGGAAAACAAAACGCAGCTTCATTTTGATTTCAGATGGGCCGCTTTTTGTCGTCACCCGATCTGCTGCGCGTCGCCTCCTGACCGCAGTGAATGCTCAGCAGTTGCCCTTCGACGCTGCAGTCTATGTCGCTGACTGCATCGTAGCGAGCGATGACATTGAATTTGAGGACGATGCTATCCGTGACGCGGTCTTCTTCCTCGAAGACGACAGCAATCGGTTCATCGAAAGCCGGGGCGCCCTCTGGACGTCTGAGGAAATCTCAAACGTGCTAGCTTCGCTCAATTGAGCGTCCGCTTTCAGGGGATGTGGCGACGAACTGTTGCCTGTCCGCTAACCACCAAACCCAGTCGCTAGAGCGGGATGACATTGCTCTGACCCCATCCGTCACTGCGAGCGTAGCGAAGCAATCCAGCGCCGGACCAAGACGCCCTGGATTGCTTCGCTCCGCTCGCAATGACGGGCATCCAGTTCAACCTGATGTCATCAGGCTCTAAATATCCAGCGCCCATCCGTCGCGCCCCTTCGGATCGAACGGGCCTGCCGGCACGAACCGTTCCGCGCCCGCCCGCAGCGTCAGGACGCTCCAGTCGTTGCGGCGGTCGGTGGTGAGGGGCGTGCAGCCACAGGCGGCATAGGCGGCCTCCACCGCGTCGCGCTGCACCTCCAGCAGGCCGGCGAGCAGGATCGTCGCGCCGGGCGCGGCGATGGCGGCGAGTTCGGGGGCCATCGACACGAGCGGGCCGGCAAGGATGTTGGCGATCACGAGGTCGTAGGGTGCCGCCGCCGTCACCGCATCGTCCAGCGCGCCGTCCGCGACGATCAGGTGCAGGCCGTCGACGCCATTGGCCGTCGCATTCTCACGCGTTACGTCGATCGCGACGGCGTCGATATCGGTCGCGACGATCGCTGCGTCCGGCCACAGATGCGACGCGGCGAAGGCGAGCAGGCCGGTGCCGGTGCCGATGTCGATGATCCGGTCGAAACGGCGACCCGCCTGCGCCATTCCGTCCAGTGCGGAGAGGCAGCCGCTGGTCGTCTCGTGATGCCCCGTCCCGAACGCGCGGCCGGCGGCGATGTGCAGGCCGTGTGCGCCCTCGGGTACCGCCGCATCGCCGGTATGGACGAAGAAGCGGCCGACATGCAGCGGGGCGAGGCCCGCCTGGCTCATCGTCACCCAGTCCTCGTCGGGCAATCGCTCGACCGTCGGCGGGGCGGCGGTGGCGGGCGCCAGTGCGGCGATCGCGGCGATCGCGGCGGCATCGGGTTCGCGATCGAAATAGGCGTCGAGCCGCCACTGTTCGGCGTCGTCCAGCACTTCCTCGGTGGTCACCAGCGTCGGCATCGGATCGAGCGCAGGACCGTC
>Ga0265798_10012775_pt1 | contig 10101 bp, 13 predicted proteins | sample P3T30metagenome_FD_192430 | JGI IMG/M metagenome (GOLD analysis project Ga0265798, IMG submission 192430) | Plant litter microbial communities from East Loma Ridge, Irvine, California - P3 T30 | ecosystem: Environmental > Terrestrial > Plant litter > Unclassified | place: USA: California...
CGGCGACCGGGGCGAAGCACCGCGGCCGTGCGGTTCAGACCACCAGGCCGAGGGCCCCGTGGAAACGGTGCGAACCTACCAGGACGACTTGGTCACACCGGGCAACTCGCCGCGGTGGGCCATGTCACGGAAGCGGACGCGGCTGATGCCGAACTCGCCGATGTGGCCACGGGGGCGGCCGTCGATGGCGTCACGGTTGCGCAGGCGGACCGGCGACGCGTCGCGGGGGAGCTTCTGCAGGCCGAGGCGCGCGGCCTCGCGGCTCTCGTCGGTCCCGGCGGGATCGATGAGGGCCTTCTTGAGCTGCAGGCGCTGCTCGGCGTAGCGCGCGACGATGACCTTGCGCTGGTCGTTCTTGGCGATCTTGCTCTTCTTGGCCATGCTCAGCGCTCCTCGCGGAATTCGACGTGCTTGCGGATCACCGGGTCGTACTTCTTGAGCACGAGGCGATCGGGGTTGTTGCGACGGTTCTTCTTGGTCACGTACGTGAAATCGGTGCCCGCCGTCGAACGGAGCTTGATGATCGGACGGACGTCCTGCTGCTTTGCCACTAGATCTTCTCCCCACGGGCCAGGAGGTCCTTGACCACGGACTCGATGCCACGTGCGTCGATCACCTTGATGCCCTTGGTGCTGAGCTGCAGGGTGACGTTACGACGCAGCGAGGGCACGTAGTAGGTCTTCTTCTGGATGTTGGGGTCGAAGCGGCGCTTGGTGCGCCGGTGCGAGTGCGAGATGTTGTGCCCGAAGCCGGGGACGGCTCCGGTCACCTGGCAGGTTGCTGCCATGGTTTCCTCCGTAGGTACCGTAGGAGCTGACGCCCCTACCCAAGGTCACTTGTCGGCGCGCCGGTCCTCCCCGGCCCGACGATGTCGGGCCCGTGGTGCTGGGGTGGCGGTGCGCATGGGCGCAGAGTGCGCCCAACCAAGGGGACAGCCTACTGGACGGCCTGCACCGGGGCAAGACCGCGTCACGCGGCGCCCTCAGGAGGCCCGGGTCGCCTCAGGAGGCGGGCGTCGCCCCCGCCGCCAGCTCGCGCGTGCACGCCGGGCAGAACCCGAAGACGTCGACGATGTGGTGCGGCTGGGTGAACCCGTGCTCGGCGGCGACCTGCTGCGCCCAGGTCTCGACCGCGTCGGCCTCGATCTCGACCGTGGTGCCGCAGTTGCGGCAGATCAGGTGGTGGTGGTGCGTGCCGGGGGTGCAGGCGCGGTAGAGGCTCTCGCCCTCCTGCTGCAGCGAGTCGGCCGAGCCCTCGGTGGCGAGGTCGGCGAGGGCGCGGTACACGGTGGCCAGCCCGATCGGGGACCCGCTGTCGCGCAGGGCGGTGTGCAGCGCCTGGGCGCTGACGAAGCCCTCGCTCGTGCTCAGCGCCTCGCGCACGGCCTCGCGCTGCCAGGTGTTCCGTCTCACGACCATCTCGAGTCCTCCGTCACGTCGTCGTCGAGGCTACCCGGGCCTCCTGCGCGACCGCGTCCCGCCGGGTGCGCCCTGAGCGATCACGGCGCCACGAGACCAGGCGGCAGACCAGCCAGATCAGGAACGAGATCGTCGTGACGTAGGGGCTGATCGGGAGGCCGCCCCCGAGGGCGAGGAGGATCCCGCCGACGACCGACGTGACCGCGAACACGGTGCTGAGCACCGGCACGAGCACGGGGTGCACCGTGAGGCGCAGGGCGGCCGCCGCGGGCGTGACGAGCAGCGAGAGCACGAGCAGCGCCCCCACGATCTGGATCGACACGGCGACCGCGAGGCCGAGCACGAGCATGAAGACGAGGCCCAGCGTGCGCACGGGGACGCCCGCGGCCGCGGCGACGTCGGGGTCGACGCTCGCGAAGGTGAGCGGGCGCCACATGACCACGAGCGCGACGACGACGATCGCCGAGATCACGAGCAGGGCGCCCAGCTGCGGGTCGTCGACCGAGACGATCTGCCCCGTGAGCAGGCCGAACTTGTTGGCCGACCGGCCCCGGTAGAGGGCGAGGAAGAGGATCCCCAGGCCGAGCCCCGCGGGCATGAGCACCGCGATGATCGAGTTGCGCTCCCTGGCCCGCGCGCCCAGCAGGCCGATGAGCAGGGCGGCCAGCACGCTGCCGACGAGCGAGCCCGTGACGACGTTCACGCCCAGCAGGAGGGCCGCCGCCGCCCCCGCGAAGGAGAGCTCGCTGACCCCGTGCACCGCGAACGGCAGGTTGCGGGTGATGACGAAGGGGCCGATCAGGCCGCCGACGACGCCCAGCACGGCGCCCGCGAGGATCGAGTTGCGGACGAGCGCGACGAGCTCGCCGAAGTCCTGGAACGAGAAGAGCTGGGCCCACAGCGCGGCGAGGTCCATCAGTGCACCGCCCCTTCGTCGTCGTCGCCGTGCTCGACGTGGTGGTCGGCGTCGTCGTGCCCGCCGACGATGACCACGCGGCCCATCGTGCGGATCACGTCGACCGGCGTGCCGTAGAGGCTGCTGAGCACGTCGGCGCGGAGGACCTCGTCGGGCGTGCCGACGGTGAACGAGCCGCCCGCGAGGTAGAGGATCCGGTCGACGACGTCGAGGATCGGGTTGACGTCGTGCGTCACGAAGACGACCGCGGCGTCGTGGCGACGGCGCTGCTCGTCGAGCAGCTCGGTGACGCCGCGCTGGTGGCGCAGGTCGAGCGAGATGAGCGGCTCGTCGCAGAGCAGCAGGGCCGGGCCGGCCGCGAGGGCCTGGCCGATGCGGGCGCGCTGCTGCTCGCCGCCGGAGAGGCTGGCGACGGGGGCGTCGGCGAACGAGGTGGCGCCGACCTCCTCGACGATGGCGTCGATCGCGCGACGCTCGTCGGCCGTCTCGCGGCGCAGCCCCCACCGGTGCCCGGTGACCCCGAGCGCGATCATGTCGCGGGCGCGCAGCGGCGTGCCGGTCTCCATGAGGCGCTGCTGCGGCACGTAGCCGATGCGGCGGTGGCCGCGACCGACGGGCCGGCCGAGGAACTCGACGCTGCCGGAGGTGAGGGCCTGCTGGCCGAGGACGGCGCGCAGCAGCGTGGTCTTGCCCGCGCCGTTCGGGCCGAGCACCGCGACGAACTCGCCGGGCGCGACGTCGAGGTCGAGCCCGGACCAGAGGGTGCGGTCGCCGAACGCCATGCCGGCGTCGCGGAGGCTCAGGACGGGGGCGGGGCGCACGGCGGCGCCGCCGGCACCCTGGCGGGCACCGGCGGCGAGGTCGTCGCGGCGGGGAGGCGTGGTCGTCACTCGCCGAGCGCCGCCGTGATCGCGTCGATGTTCGCCTGCTGCCACGAGACGTAGTCCTCGCCCTCGGGCAGCAGCTCGGTGACCGGCACGATCGCGACGCCGGCGTCGGTCGCGGCCTGCTCGACGCGCTCGGTCTCGGGGCTCGAGGTCTGCTCGTTGTAGGCGAGCAGGTCGACCTGACCGTCGGTGAACAGCTTGAGGGTGTCGTTGAGCGCGGCGGGCGAGACGTCGTCGCCCTCCTCGATGGCCTCCGAGAAGGCCTCGGGGGTCACGTTGACGAGGCCCATCGCGTCGAAGAGGTAGCCGGGCACGGGCTCGGTGTAGGCGACCGACTCGCCGCCGTGCTGCGCCTCGACCTCGGCGGCCTGAGCCTCGAGGTCGGCGATCTGCTCGCCGAAGGCCTCGGCGTTCGCGGTGAAGGTGTCGGCCTGGTCGGGGTCGGCCTCGCCGAGCGCATCGGCGACGCTCGTGGCCAGGGCCGCCATCGACGGGAGGCTGTAGAAGACGTGCTCGTTGAACTCGCCGTGCTCGTGCTCGTGGCCGTGCTCGTCGGCGTGCTCCTCGCCCTCGGCGTGGTCGTGCTCGTCGGCGTGCTCCTCGCCCTCCGCGTGCTCCTCGTCGTGGTCCTCCTCGGGCGCGAGCCCGGAGACCTCGACGGCGTCGAGGACGGTCGCCTCGGTGCCGCTCGCGTCGAGCATCGTGTCGACGAAGGCGTCGTAGCCGCCGCCGTTCATCACGACGAGGTCGGCGCGCGAGACCTCGAGCTGCGTGCGCGCGTCGGCCTCGAACGAGTGCGGGTCCTGCGAGGGGTCGCTGATGATGCTCGTGACGCTGACGGCGTCGCCGCCCACGGTCGAGACGATGTCGCCGTAGACGTTGGTCGAGGCGACGACGCTGATCGTGCCGTCGCCCTCGGCCCCGGAGGAGCCGGCGTCCGTGGCGGAGCCGCCCGCGCATCCTGCGAGGGTCAGCACGGCGGCCGCGGGCAGGGCGAGCAGGGCGAGGGGACGGCGCGAGGTCATGCCGCCACGCTACTCCTGTTGATAATGATTGTCGAAACGAGCAGCAGGAGGCCGGGGCTCAGTCGAGCAGGAGGGCCGGCTCCTCGAGCACGCTCGCCACGTCGGCGACGAAGCGGCTCGCGACGTCGCCGTCGACCACGCGGTGGTCGAAGCTCGCCCCGATCGTGGTCACCATGCGGGGCCGCACCTCGCCGTCGACCACCCAGGGCTTCTGCTTGATCGTGCCGAGGGCGACGATGGCGACCTCGCCCGGGTTGAGGATCGGCGTGCCGGTGTCCATGCCGAAGACGCCGATGTTGGTGATCGTGATGGTGCCGCCGGACTGGTCGGCGGGCGTCGTGCGCCCGTCGCGCGCGGTGATGGTGAGCTGCTCGAGGGCCTCGGCCAGCTCGAGCAGGCTCATCGCCTGCGCCTCCTTGACGTTGGGCACGATGAGCCCCCGAGGCGTGGCCGCGGCGATGCCGAGGTTGACGAAGTGGCGGACGAGGATCTCCTTGTCGGTCCACTCCGAGTTCACCGTCGGGTTGCGGCGCACCGCCCAGATGATCGCCTTCGCCATGATGAGCAGCGGCGAGACCTTGACGCCCGCGAACTGCGGCGACGCCTTGAGGCGCTTGACGAACTCCATCGAGCGCGTCGCGTCGACGTCGACGAAGAGGCTGACGTGCGGGGCCTCGAAGGCGCTGCGGGTCATGGCCTTGGCGATCTGCTTGCGCACGCCCTTGACCGGGATCCGCTCGATGCGCTCGTCGCTCCACTCGGGCGTCTCGATGTTGCGGAAGACGCTGACCTGCTGCGCGTGGCGGATCACGTCGTCGCGCGTCACCTCGCCGGCCAGGCCGGTGGGCTGCACGGTCGCGAGGTCGACCTCGAGGTCCTTGGCGAGCTTGCGGATCGGCGGCTTCGCGATGATCGGCAGGGCCTGCGCGGCGGGCACGCTCGTCGTCGGGCGGCGGCGGGCCTGCTCGGCGACGCGCAGCTGGCGCGCGTCGACCTCGTCCTGGCTGCGGCGACGACGACGGGTCGAGCCCGCGCCCCCGGCCGAGCCGTAGCCGACGAGCACCGAGCCGGAGCCCTCAGGAGCCGCGGGTGCGGTCGTCGAGGACGCCACGCTGCCCGCCGCCCCCGCGGCCGCGACCGCGTCGGCGGAGGCGACCGGGGCCTCCTGCGCCACCTCGGGCGCGGACGAGCCGGCGCGGGCGCGCTGCTCGGAGAGCGCGGTCTCGGCCTGCGAGATCACCTGGGCGGTGCGGGCGAGGCCGCCGCCCTCGAGGGCGTCCGCCTCGGCGGCGCGCGTCGACGGGGTCGCCGGGGCGTCGCCCTCGCCGATGCTGATGATGGGCGTGCCGACGTCGACGGTGCTGCCGGGCTCCACGAGCAGCTGGTCGACGACGCCCGCGTAGGGCGACGGCAGCTCGACGAGCGACTTGGCGGTCTCGATCTCGACGAGCACCTGGTTGATCTCGACGGTGTCGCCCACGGCGACCTTCCACTCGACGATCTCGGCCTCGGTCAGGCCCTCGCCCACGTCGGGCAGCGCGAACTCGCTGGTCATGTCGGACTCTCTCTCGTGTGCGCCGGGGATCAGTAGGCGAGGGCGCGGTCGACGGCCTCGAGCACGCGGTCGGCGTCGGGCAGGTACAGCGTCTCGAGCTTGGCGGGCGGGAAGGGCGTGTCGAACCCGCTGACGCGCAGCACGGGCGCCTCGAGCGTGTAGAACGCCTTCTCGGCCACCGTGGCGGCGATCTCGGAGCCGACGCTCACGAAGCCGGGGGCCTCTTGGGCGACGACGAGGCGGCCGGTCTTGCGGACCGACTCGAGGATCGGCCCGTAGTCGACGGGCGACAGCGAGCGGAGGTCGACGACCTCGACCGAGACGCCCTCGGCGGCGGCGATCTCGGCGGCCTGCAGCAGCACGCTCACCATCGCGCCGTGGCCCAGGAGGGTCACCTCGGTCCCGGTGCGGACGACGCGGCTGGCGTGCAGCGGCACGCCCGGCTGCGTCAGGTCGACCTCGCCCTTGGGCCAGTAGCGGCTCTTCGGCTCGAAGAACATGACGGGGTCGTCGGAGGCGATGGCCTCTTGGATCATCCAGTAGGCGTCGTGCGGCGTGGACGGGCTCACGACGCGGAGGCCGGCGGTGTGGGCGAAGTACGCCTCGGGGCTCTCCTGGTGGTGCTCGACGGCGCCGATGTGCCCGCCGTAGGGCACGCGGATCACGACGGGCATGCTCAGCGCGCCCTCGTGCCGGTTGGTGAGCTTCGCGAGCTGCGAGGTGATCTGGTCGAAGCCCGGGTAGATGAAGCCGTCGAACTGGATCTCGACCACGGGGCGGAACCCGCCCATGGCGAGGCCGATCGCGGTGCCGACGATGCCCGACTCGGCGAGGGGCGTGTCGATGACGCGCTGCTCCCCGAACTCGGCCTGCAGGCCCTCGGTGACGCGGAAGACGCCGCCGAGCGTGCCGATGTCCTCACCCATGAGCAGGACCCGCGGGTCGCGGCGCATGGCCTCGCGGAGGCCGGCGCCGATGGCCTTGCCGAGCGGCATCGGCGTCGTCGAGGGGGAGTCGGGCGTCGGTGCCGCGGTCGTGGCGGCGGGCTGGACGGTGCCGGTCATCGACGGCCTCCCTCGGGTGCGTCGGACGGGTCGCCGAACCCGGCCTCGTAGCTGGCGAGCCACTGCTTCTGCTCGGTCATGAGCGGGTGGGGCTCGGAGTAGACGTGGTCGAACATGAGGCCGACCTCCGGGTCGCGGAGCGCCAGGGTGCGACGGCGGACGTCGCTGCCCAGGTCGGCGGCCTCGGTCGCGAGGCCGGTGAAGAAGGCCTCGCTCGCCCCACGGGCGCGCAGGTACGCCTCGAAGCGCGTGATCGGGTCGCGGGCGATCCAGCCCTGCAGCTCGTCGTCGGTGCGGTACTTCGTCGGGTCGTCCGACGAGGTGTGCGCCCCGATGCGGTACGTGAGGGCCTCGATGAAGCGGGGACCGCCTCCTGTGCGCGCCGCGTCGAGGTCGCGTCGGCTCACGGCGTAGCTGGCGAGCACGTCGTTGCCGTCGATCTGCGTGCCCGGCACGCCGAAGCCGCCGGCACGGTCGACGAGCGGCGTGCGCGACTGGCGCGACACGGGCACGCTGATCGCCCAGTGGTTGTTCTGCAGGAAGAACAGCTCGGGCGCCTGGAAGCTCGCGGCGAAGACGAGCGCCTCGCTCACGTCGCCCTGGCTCGTGGCCCCGTCGCCGAAGAACGACACGACCGCCTCGTCGCGCTCGACGTCGCCCGTGCCCGCCCTGCCGTCGAGCGTGAGGCCCATGGCGAGGCCCGTCGCGTGCAGGGTCTGCGAGCCGATCACGAGCGTGTAGACGTGCACGTTCTGGTGCTCGGCCGGCACCCAGCCGCCGTGCGTGTGGCCGCGGAGCAGGCGCAGCACGTCGACCGGGTCGACGCCGCGCGCCATGACGACGGCGTGCTCGCGGTACGACGGGAAGACGTGGTCCTGGGGGCGCATGGCGTGGGCGACGCCGACCTGGGCGCCCTCCTGGCCGTGGCTGGGCACCCAGAGGGCGAGCTGCCCCTGGCGGGCGAGGGCCGCTCCCTCGGCGTCGAAGCGCCGGGTGAGGACCATGTCGCGGTGGAGGGCCTCGAGCTGCTCGTCGCCGAGCGCGTCGACGTAGGGGCGGAGCTCGTCGGTCGCCTCGTTCTGCGCGACCTCGCCCGACGGCGTGACCAGTTGCACGGGCACCGGTGCGCCCAGCTGCTCGGGAGAAGACATGGCAGTCAATCTAGTCGGCGGTGCATGCCCCTACCGGGATGCGCCGGGCGCGAGCTCGCGGCAGGCGCGCAGGAGCGCGTCGACCGACGCGGGTTCGCCGATCGTGATCCGCAGGCCCTCGGGTGCGAAGGGGCGGACGACCAGCCCGCGCTCGGCCAGCAGGCGCGCCGCGGCGGCCGTGCCCTCGCCCGTGGGCAGCCAGACGAAGTTGCCCTGCGCCTCCGGCACCGCCCAGCCCTGGTCGAGCAGCGCGAGCCTGACCTGGTCGCGGAGGGCCACGACGCGGTCGACCCGGGCGAGCAGCTCGGACTCGTGCTCGAGCGAGGCGAGCGCGGCGCGCTGCGCCTGGTCGGTCACCGACAGCGCGATCGCCGTCGAGCGGGCGGCGTCGAGCAGCGGGGCGGCGCCGATCGCGAAGCCGACCCGGAGCGCGGCCAGTCCGTAGGCCTTCGAGAAGGTGCGCAGCACGACGAGGTTGGGGTGGCGCTCGGTGAGAGACTCGCCCCGCACGGCGTGCTCGTCGGTGACGAACTCCGCGTACGCCTCGTCGAGGAGGACGAGCAGGTCGTCGGGCACGGCCGCCATGAAGGCCTCGAAGTCGGCGGTCGACACGGTCGTGCCGGTCGGGTTGTTCGGCGAGCAGACGATCGCGACGCGCGTGCGGTCGGTGACCGCGGCGGCCATCGCGACGAGGTCGTGCGAGCCGTCGTCGCGCAGCGGCACCTGCACGCTCGTGCCGCCCGCGACCGTGACGAGGCCCGGGTAGGCCTCGAAGGAGCGCCACGCGTAGACGACCTCGTCGCCGGGGGCGACCGCGGCGAGGAGGAACTGCGACAGCAGCGAGACCGAGCCCGCGGCGACGTGCACCTCGTCGGTGGTCACGCCGTGGCGCTCGGCGAGCACGGCCCGGAGCCCGGCCGCCGTGGCGTCGGGGTAGCGGTTCACCTGGACCGCGTCGCGCAGGGCCTCGACCACGGCGGGCAGCGGGTCGAAGGGGTTCTCGTTGCTCGAGAGCTTGAAGGCGTCCGGAGCCGCCTGGGCCCCCTGGCGGTACGGCGGGAGGGCGGCGATCTCGGGACGCAGGCGCACGGGGGTGGTCACCCCACCAGCCTAGGCGGGGGTGCGCCGACTTCCGCCGGGGCCCGTGCCTCGGCATGATGGGCTGCATGACCCGCTTCGTGCTGCGCGCGCTCGTGAACGCCCTGGCCCTGTGGGCCACGACCACGCTCGTCGCGGGCGTCCGTGTCGACCCGTTCGGTGACGGGGGGACCCTCGAGGTCGTCCTCTCGTACCTCTTCGTCGCCGTCGTCTTCGGCGTCGTCAACGGGGTCGTCGGCACCGTGATCCGCGTCGTGGCCTTCCCCTTCTACGTGCTCACGCTGGGCCTGCTCGCCCTCATCGTCAACGGCCTCCTGCTCGGCATCGTCGCGTGGATCAGCAGCGTCGCCGGCTTCGGCCTCGAGATCGACGGGTTCTGGTGGGGCGTGCTCGGCGCGCTCGTGCTGGCCGTCGTCGCCTGGCTGATCGGCATCGTCGTGCGGCCCGTCGTCGGCGCGGGCGACCGACGCCGGTGAGCGACGCCGGGGGGTTCAGCGTCTGCTTCGTCTGCACGGGCAACATCTGTCGGTCACCGATGGGCGAGGTGGTGCTGCGCGCGCTCGCCGAGCGCGACGGCCTCGGCGACCGCCTCGTCGTCACGAGCGCCGGCACGGGCGACTGGCACGTCGGCGAGGCCGCCGACCCCCGCACGACCGAGGCCCTGCGGGCCCGCGGCTACGATGGGCGGCGGCACCGGGCGAAGCAGTTCGAGGCCGCCGACTTCGCCCGCCACGACCTCGTGGTGGCGTTCGACCGCGGTCACGAGCGGGTCCTCCGGGCGTGGGCGGCCGACGAGGCCGAGCGGTCGAGCATCCGCCTGCTGCTGTCGTTCGGCCCCGGGTCGGACGGGCCCGACGTGGCCGACCCCTACTACTCCGACGCCGCCGCCTTCGACGCCGTGCTCACGCAGGTCGAACGGGCGACGACGGCCCTGTACCACCAGATCCGACCTGCTCTCCGTGGAGGACCCCCGTGACGCTGCCCCCC
>Ga0265798_10012776_pt1 | contig 10101 bp, 8 predicted proteins | sample P3T30metagenome_FD_192430 | JGI IMG/M metagenome (GOLD analysis project Ga0265798, IMG submission 192430) | Plant litter microbial communities from East Loma Ridge, Irvine, California - P3 T30 | ecosystem: Environmental > Terrestrial > Plant litter > Unclassified | place: USA: California...
ATTCCACTCCCCCTTCATCAGCGCCGTTGCAGGCGCAATTCGTCACGATCGGCGAAGAAGACGCCGGTCAACGTATCGACAACTATCTCCTGCGCGTCTGCAAAGGTGTACCAAAAAGCCACATTTACCGCATCCTGCGCTCGGGTGAAGTGCGGGTCAACAAGGGCCGCATCGACCAGTTGTATCGCCTGGCCGAGGGTGACCTGGTGCGCATTCCGCCCGTCCGGGTGGCTGAAAAAACCGCACCGACGGCGCCCGGCGCCGAATTTGCCATTTTGTTCGAGGATACCCATTTGCTGGTCATCGATAAACCCAGCGGGGTGGCGGTGCACGGCGGCTCGGGCGTGTCGTATGGCGTGATCGAGCAATTGCGCGCCTCCCGTCCCGACGCCAAATTCCTCGAACTGGTGCACCGCCTCGACCGCGAAACCTCGGGCGTGCTGATGCTGGCCAAGAAGCGCTCGGCGCTGACCAATCTGCACGAACAGATGCGCGATGGCGTGACCGACAAGCGCTATTTGACGATGGTGGCGGGCGACTGGAAAAACGCGCGCCAGCATATTAAACTGCCGCTGCATAAATACACCACGGCTGAAGGCGAGCGGCGGGTGGCGGTGCAGGCCGGCGGCATGGAATCGCACACGGTGTTTTCGCTGCTGCGCAAATGGCCGCAATATGCCCTGCTGGAAGCGGAATTGAAAACCGGGCGCACCCACCAGATTCGCGTGCACCTGGCTTCCTCCGGCTTTCCTATCCTGGGCGACGATAAATACGGCGATTTCGCCCTCAATCGGGCCCTGTTGAAAGCCGATGAACAGCGCGGCGCGCTCAAACGCATGTTCCTGCATGCCCATCAGATCACCTTTATCCACCCTGAAAATGGCAAGAGCGTCACCATCAAGGCGCCATTACCGGCCGAGTGCGAGCGTTTCTTGATAAGCTTGGGCAAGCCAGCACAGGCAACACGATAAAAATCCCGGAAGGAGACGGCTGCCACGAGCGGCCGGGAAACATGGCAAGAAAGCAATTTGACCTGATCGTTTTCGATTGGGATGGCACCTTGATGGACAGCACGTCGACCATCGTGCGCAGCATCCAGGCCGCCGCGCGCGATCTTGGCTTGCCGGTGCCGCGCGACGAACAGGCTTCGCACGTGATCGGCCTGGGTTTGCAGGAAGCCATGGCGACCGTCATTCCCGACATGGAGCCGTCCATGGTGCCGCGGATGGTGGAGCGCTACCGTTTCCATTATCTGACAAAAGACCCCGAACTGGTGCTCTTCGACGGCGTACGCGCCATGTTGACGGAGTTGTCGCAGGAAGGGTATTTTCTGGCCGTCGCCACCGGCAAAAGCCGGGTTGGATTGAACCGGGCGATGAATGCGGCCGGTTTGCTGTCGATGTTCGACGCCACCCGCTGCGCCGACGAAACGTTTTCCAAGCCCCATCCGGCCATGTTGCAGGAACTGACCCGCGAGCTGGGCCAGGATCTACGCCGCACCGTCATGATCGGCGACACTACCCACGATTTGTTGATGGCCAGTAATGCCGGCGCGGCCGGCGTGGCCGTCGAATACGGCGCCCATCCGGTGGTCCAGTTGCGCACCTGCGAGGCCAGGTTTTCCGCCCGCAGCGTCGCGGAACTGCACCAGTGGTTGAGCGAGAACGCCTGATGGGGGCTGCCGGTTTGCTGGTGGGGCCGTCCGCTGCGCTGGAGGACGGCGGCCTGGGGCTGCGCTTCGCCGTCCATGCCTACGGCGAAAACACCACCGGTTTCGTGGTGCGCCACGGTGGCCAGGTGTATGGCTATCTCAACCGCTGCGCCCATGTGCCGATCGAACTGGACTGGGCGCAGGGCGAATTTTTCGAGTCAGGCAAGCGTTTTATCATGTGCCAGACCCACGGCGCCATCTACACCCCCGAGACGGGCCAGTGCGCGGGCGGACCGTGCAAGGGCGGCCGCCTGCGTCCGATTGCCGTCTTTGAAAACGGCGGCGAAGTGTTCTGGCAGCCGGACGACACCGTGCGGGCGCCCGTCGCGGCAAGCAATTAATCCCTCATTCACCAACCACAAGCACGACACATGAGCGAAATCAGCAGCAGCAAGCAGCCCGACAGCGGCGCCATCAATCCGGAATGGGAGCGCACCACGCTGGAAAAACTGCTGATGGCCACGATCCGCGAGCAGCGCGCCGCGCGCCGCTGGGGGATTTTCTTCAAGCTGCTCACCTTGGGCGTCATCATTTTCGCACTGTGGGCCTATGTCGACTCCAGCGGCACGGACATTGAAAACATGGGCCGACACACGGCACTGATTGAAATCGACGGCGCCATTGAAACGGAAGGCAGCGGCGCCGCCGATACCGTCATTCCCGCCCTGAACAAGGCCTTCAGCGATCTCGGCTCCGTCGCCGTGGTGCTGCGCATCAATAGTCCCGGCGGCAGCCCGGTCCAGGCCGGCATGATCGTCGATGAAATCCGCCGCCTGCGCAAGGGCTATCCCAACAAGCCTTTATATGTGGTGGTCGACGAGATCTGCGCCTCGGGCGGCTATTACATTGCCGCCGCGGCCGACAAGATCTATGTCAACAAGGCCAGCCTGGTCGGCTCGATCGGCGTGCTGATGGACGGTTTCGGCTTTACCGGCACGATGGAAAAGCTGGGGGTGGAGCGCCGCCTGCTCACCGCCGGCGAAAACAAGGGTTTTCTTGACCCGTTCAGCCCCCAGTCGGACAAGCAGAAGGCGCACGCCCTGGCCATGCTCAATGAAATTCACCAGCAGTTCATCGAGGTGGTGCGCACCGGGCGCGGCAAGCGCCTGAAAGAAACCCCGGAGATGTTCAGTGGCCTGTTCTGGACCGGCGCCAAAGCCATCGACATGGGCCTGGCCGACGGTTATGGCAGCGTCGAAAGCGTGGCGCGCGATGTGGTGAAAGTCGAGGACATTATCGATTACACGGCCCACGAAGGTTTGCCCGAGCGCGTGCTGAAAAAGTTTGGCGCCGCAGTGGGCGCGGGCGCCGTCAAATCCATCTATACGGGCGTCAAACCGGCTTTACGCTAATTGGGTTCTTTTGTTGAACGACCAAGGATTCCCTTGCATGTCTGGTTACATGAACTATATTGAACGCGTAGTTCAATCAAAAGGGGCCGCAATCGACAGTTCGGACCACCAATTCATTCGAACAGAACTACTTGCCGCATCGTGATGCGGCTTAGAGCGAATTTTCATTCCTCGTTGGTGTCCCTGCACAGGGACCTGGAAATGGCGGCGCAATGCCGCCATTTCCTTTTGTGCTTTATGAAATGAATTACCCGGTGGTGCTGCGCACAGTACGGCACAGGGTATAAAAGCGTGGCCGGCTGCCAGGGAAGGGCAGGGCGGATTCGGCCAGTGTTTCGCCGGCCGCCTGGTCCCCTGGCTGGGCCGCGCAAAAGCCGCCCGCATCGAAAAACTGCTGCAACTGGTCCTGCGCCTTGCTGTACCAGGCAGCCCTGGCGGCGAAGCCGGCGTCGGCGGCCGCAGCAGTGTGGGCGGGCGGGGTGGGCGAGGACCAGCGTGCGATCGCCAGGGCGGCGGCGTAGGCCGCCGCCTGGTCAAGCGCACGCGCGGCGTGCGCCCGGGCAGGGGCCGAGGCGGCAAAGTCGCCAGGCTGGTGGTCGTCACGGAAGGGATCAGTCATCATTTTGTCCTCGGGCTTAGGGGGGATTCCTACAGCTGGGTTAGGGAATTCTCGGGCTTGGGCTAGGCCGATTCCTAACGTGGTCCCACTTTAGCAACGGCCGCAGCCGTGGAGTTTGAGATTTCTCAAAGGTGCGGCTTTCCAGCGGACAAACTTCCGTGGCGCCGAAACAGCTTTCAGGGGCGGCCAGCATGGCGCTTCTGGTAAAGTCTCGGCCATGAGTAAATTATCCCTGGACCGCATCCTCCAATCGCAAGGTTTTGGCACCCGTAAATACTGCCGCGCCCTCATCGAAGACGGTGACGTCGCCGTCGACGGCGCCGTTCATACCAACTATAAAACGACGTTCGAGACCGAAGGCCTGGTGCTGACGGTGTTCGACGAAGCCTGGCCGGTACGGGAAAAAGTCTACCTCGCCCTGTACAAACCCGCCAATTTTGAATGTTCGCGCAAGCCCAGCCACCACCCCGGCGTGCTCACCCTGTTGCCGGAACAGATGACCTGGCGCGATGTGCAGCCCGTCGGCAGGCTCGACCATGACACCACCGGTTTGCTGTTGATGAGCGACGATGGCCCCTTTATTCACGCCCAGTCCTCGCCCAAGCGCCACGTGCCGAAGGTCTACCAGGCCACCACTGCCGAACCCGTTACAGACGCGCTGATTGTCCAAATGCTCGCTGGCGTGCAGTTGCACGACGAGCCAGCGCCCCTGAAAGCCATCAGTTGTGTGCAGCGCGGCGAGTTCGTCCTCGAAATCGTGCTGGAACAGGGCAAATACCACCAGGTCAAGCGCATGCTGGCGGCCGCAGGCAACCACTGCGCCGCCTTGCACCGCTCGGCCATCGGCGGGCTCACGCTGGATTCGCTGGACATTGCCGAAGGCGAGTGGTGTTTCCTTGATACTGCGAAAATCGCCTTGCTGACTTAAATTACGATCGGGCAAAATAGATGTTGATGTAACAGCCTTGTTAATGTCCAGTTACAAAAGCTGACGATTTTCAAACAAATAAATCCTGACCGTGTGTCACAATACGCGGTTTTTTATCGTTTGATAATGCCTATCAGCGTGAAATTGTCCGTAAGACATTTCTTATCGCGACGTGCCATTGGAGTTTTGGATGCCGCTTCAAGCGCTTTTATTTGTTGCCCTTTGTGTAGCGGCGTTTAGCTTACTGTGCAGTGCCTTTATTGTTTTTTCTCAACATTGGCATGGCAAGGTATCGCACGACCATAATTTGCTCGGAGTGCAAAAATTTCATACTGCCGCGGTGCCCCGCGTCGGTGGGGTGGCGATCGTCGTCGGCATGGGCCTGGGACTGGTCCTGGCCGGCGCCCTGCATCCGGCCCTCCTCCAGCGCCTCGAACTGCGCCATGTGGTGCTGTTGCTGGCCGCCAGCGCGCCCGCGTTTGCCGCCGGGATGGTCGAGGATCTCATCAAGAATGTCTCCGTCAAGGTGCGCATGGCCGCCACGATCGTCAGTCCGCTGCTGGCCAGTTTCCTGATGGGCAGCACCCTGACCCACCTGGACCTGTGGGGCGTCGACGCCCTGCTCACGATGGCGCCGGTGGCGGTCCTGGTCACCGCCCTTGCAGTGGCAGGCGGCGCCAACGCTGTCAACATCATCGATGGCTTCCACGGCTTGTCGGCCGGGGTGGTGCTGGTCATGTCGGTGGCGCTGGGCGCCCTCGGCTGGGCCTACCAGGATGGCTTGATACTGTTGCTGGCCACCCTGGCGGTCAGCGCAACCGTGGGATTTCTCGTATTTAATTATCCAGCCGGGAAACTGTTCCTCGGTGATGGCGGCGCGTATTTTCTCGGTTTCTGGGTGGCGGAAACGGCCGTGCTGCTGATGGTGCGCCATCCTGACATCAGCGCCTGGCAAATCCTCGCCATCTGCGCCTATCCCGTGATCGAAGTGCTGTTCAGTATCTTCCGCCGCAAATACCTGAGCGGACAAGCGCCCGGCCAGGCCGATGCGCTGCATTTGCACACCCTGGTGTACCGCCGCATCGTGCTCAAGCGTTTTGTCACCAGCACCTGGCGTCAGGGGCGGGGCAATGCCTATGTCAGCCTGCTGATCGTACCGCCTGTGGCCCTGCTGTCGGGCATGGCGGTGATGCTGGGGCGGCCGATGCTGGTGTCGATGGCGCTGGTGGCCTTTGCGACGGTGGCGTATATCTCCTTGTACATCGCCCTGGTGCGCCGGCCCCATCTGCGCGCCGTGGCAACCCGGCAACGTCCTGTCGTCGTCGCCGCAAACGATCTCAAACCTCTCGGCGAAGCGGAAGGCGCACGCCGCCTCTTGCGCGGCTGACAAGCCTTCCTTGTCCTCAAGGGCGGGAATAAGCCGCCTTTGTCCCCTTGTTCTTTCCTTAGGGGAACGAACACATGACCGACAATACCTGTTCCCGCGATTGCTTGCGCATCCGGCGCATCACCGCATCCCGGAGAGAACATGGCAGAAGAAAGCGACGCAGAAAAAACCGAACCGGCCTCACAGAAGCGCCTTGACCAGGCGCGTGAGGAAGGCGACGTACCGCGATCGCGTGAACTGGCCACCTTTGCCGTGCTGATGGTGGCGGGCGCCGGTTTGTGGATGACCGGCAGCAGCATCATGAAAAGCCTGAACGCGGCGATGGTGTCGGGCCTGGCCTTGACGCGCGAGCAGGTCTACAACCCGGACGTGCTGCTGCGCCGGGTCGGCAGCGATATTGCCGATGTGCTCATCACCTGCCTGCCGGTGGCATTTGCCGTCATGCTGGTGGCGCTCGCCGCGCCGCTGTTGATCGGCGGCTGGCTGTTTTCGGCCAAATCCTTCCTGCCCAATTTCGGCAAGCTCAACCCCGCGCGCGGGCTGGCCAATATGGTCTCGACCAACTCGCTGGTGGAACTGTTAAAAGCCATCGCCAAGACCCTGGTGGTGGGCTTTGTCGCCTGGCTCGTCGTGATGAGCCAGAAGGATGCCGTGATGGGCCTGGCAGTCGAAGCGGTGGGACCGGGCAGCGTGCACGTGCTCCACCTGCTCGGCGCGGCGTTTCTTTTCATTGTCGGCGGCCTGGGCTTGATTGCCGCCATCGACGCGCCTTACCAGGTCTGGCATTACGCCGACAAGATGAAGATGACCCGTCAGGAAATGATTCAGGAGCACAAGGAATCGGACGGCAATCCCCAGATGAAGGGCAAGATTCGCCAGATGCAGCGCGAAATGTCGCGCCGCCGGATGATGTCCAATGTACCTGACGCCGATGTGGTCGTCACCAACCCGACCCACTACGCCGTCGCCCTGAAATATGCCGACGGGCAGGGCGGGGCGCCGCGGGTGGTGGCCAAGGGCGCCGACGAGGTCGCCGCAAAGATCCGCGAGATCGCCCGCGAAAACAAGGTGGCCCTGCTGGAAGCGCCGGCCCTGGCCCGTGCCCTGCACCAGCACACCGAGATCGACCAGGAAATTCCGGAAGCGCTGTACGCGGCCGTGGCCGAAGTGCTGGCGTATGTCTTCCAGTTGCGCACCTACAAATCCAAGGGCGGCCGCTACCCTGACCGGCCGACCAAACTGGCCGTGCCGCGCGAACTCGATCCGCACGATCCCCTGTTCGAAAGCAAGGGCAAGGGCGCCACGAAACAACAGCAAGCTGACGACGGAGCAACACCATGAACGCAATTCGACTACCCGCCTGGCTCGCCGGCATGAAAGGCGGCGGCAGCGCACTGGCCGCGCCGGTCATCATCATCCTGCTGCTGTCGATGATGATCCTGCCCCTGCCGGCGTTCGTGCTCGACCTGTTCTTCAGTTTTAATATCGCCCTGTCGGTGATTGTGCTGCTGACCAGCCTGTACACGGTCAAGCCGCTCGACTTCATGGCCTTCCCGACGATTCTGCTGGTGTCGACCATGCTGCGCCTGTCGCTCAACGTCGCCTCGACCCGCGTCGTGCTGACCGAAGGCCACACCGGCGGCGCCGCGGCCGGCAAGGTCATCGAAGCCTTCGGTCACTTCCTGATCGGCGGCAATTACACGGTCGGTATCGTCGTGTTTATCATTTTGACGATCATTAACTTTACCGTCGTCACCAAGGGCGCCGGCCGTATCGCCGAAGTGGGCGCCCGTTTTGCGCTGGACGCCATGCCGGGCAAGCAGATGGCCATCGACGCCGATCTGAACGCCGGCCTGATCGCCGAAGACGTGGCGCGCAGCCGCCGCCAGGAAGTGGCCCAGGAAGCCGAGTTCTACGGCGCCATGGACGGTGCCTCCAAGTATGTGCGCGGCGACGCCGTGGCCGGCATCATGGTCACCGTCATCAACGTGGTGGGCGGCCTGCTGGTCGGCCTGATCCAGCACGATCTTGGCTTTGCGCAAGCCATCCAGACCTACACCCTGCTGGCCATCGGTGACGGCCTGGTCGCGCAGATTCCTTCGCTGATCATCTCGGTTGCCGCCGGTATCGTCGTCTCGCGCGTGGCCAGCGACCAGGACATCGGCGCCCAGCTGACCAACCAGTTGTTTGCCAAGCCCCAGGTGCTGTATATCACCGGCGGCATCATTGGCGGCATGGGCTTGATTCCCGGCATGCCGAACCTGGTGTTCCTGATGATCGGCGGCGGCCTGTGCGGCACGGCTTATCTCATCACCAAGAAACGCGCCGCCGCTCCCGCCGTTGAAGAAGCCGCTGCTGCCGCCGCTGCAGCAACCGCGGCCGCCGCGCCCGCTGCTGAATCCGAAGAAGCCAGCTGGCAGGACATCATGCCGGTCGACACGCTGGGCCTGGAAGTGGGCTACCGCCTGATCCCCCTGGTCGACAAGGCCCAGGGCGGCGAGCTGCTCAAGCGCATCAAGGGCATCCGCAAAAAATTCGCCCAGGAAGTGGGCTTTCTGGCGCCGCCGGTGCACATCCGCGACAACCTGGAACTGAAACCGTCGGCCTACCGCATCACCTTGAAGGGGGTGGAAGTGGGCAGCGGCGAGTCCCTCAACGGCCAGTTCCTGGCGATTAATCCCGGCATGGCCAGCGGCACCTTGCCAGGGCTGGTGACGACCGACCCCGCCTTCGGCCTGCCGGCCACCTGGATCGACGCCAGCCTGCGCGACGAAGCGCAAAGCATGGGTTACACCGTGGTCGACGCCGGCACGGTGGTGGCCACCCACCTGAATCACCTGATCACGTCGCACGCCTCCGAACTGCTCGGCCGCGCCGAAGTGCAGGCGCTGCTGGATCACCTGGCCAAGGAATCGCCCAAGCTGGTGGAAGACCTGGTGCCGAAAGTGGTGTCGCTGTCGACCCTGCAGAAAGTGCTGCAGAACCTGCTGATCGAAGGCGTGCACATCCGTGACATGCATTCCATCATCGAGACCCTGGCCGAGCACGCGGTCCACACCCAGGATCCCAATGAGCTGACGGCGCTGGTGCGGGTCGCGCTGGGCCGCGCGATTGTCCAGCAACTGTTCCCCGGTTCGGCCGAACTGTCCGTGATGACCCTCGACAACCGCCTCGAGCGCCTGCTGCTGCAGGCGATGGGCGCGGGCGGCGACGGCACCGGCATCGAGCCGGGCCTGGCCGACACCATCGCCCAGCAGGCCGGCCAGGCGGCGGCCCAGCAGGAAGCGATGGGCCTGACCCCCGTGCTGCTGGTGCCGGCGCCGCTGCGCGCGCTGCTGTCACGTTTCCTGCGCCGCGCGCTGCCGCAACTGAAAGTGTTGTCGCACAGCGAGGTGCCGGAGTCGAAGACGATCCGGGTGACCAGCCTGGTGGGCGCGGGCTGACGCATGGCGGCGTCCCATAAAAGCACGCCGCCAGTCAACTTTTTTTGTACGATCGACAAGAATCCAAGCATGCGGGCTGGGGCCGCCCGTATAATTGCCAGCATCTATTCTTATTGTTGAGAGCAACATGATTCTTGTGACGGGCGGCGCCGGTTTTATTGGCTCGAACTTTGTTTTGCAGTGGCTGTTGCAGTCCGATGAGGCGGTCGTCAATCTCGACAAACTGACCTACGCGGGCAATCTTAGCAACCTCGACAGCTTGCGCGGCGACCCCCGCCACCTGTTTGTGCAAGGCGACATCGGCGACACGGCCCTGGTCGCATCCTTGCTGCGTGAGCACCAGGTGCGCGCCATCGTTCACTTCGCCGCCGAAAGCCATGTCGACCGCTCAATCCACGGCCCCGCCGCCTTCATTGAAACCAATGTCAACGGCACCTTCGGCCTGCTCGAAGCGGCACGGGGCTACTGGAGCGCCTTGCCAGAATCACAGAAAAGCGCGTTCCGCTTTCTGCACGTGTCCACCGACGAAGTCTACGGGACCCTGGGTCCGAACGATCCGCCATTCACGGAAACCACGCCGTATGCGCCCAACAGCCCCTATTCGGCCTCAAAAGCGGCTTCGGATCATCTGGTGCGCGCCTATCATCACACCTATGGCATG
>Ga0265798_10012777_pt1 | contig 10099 bp, 10 predicted proteins | sample P3T30metagenome_FD_192430 | JGI IMG/M metagenome (GOLD analysis project Ga0265798, IMG submission 192430) | Plant litter microbial communities from East Loma Ridge, Irvine, California - P3 T30 | ecosystem: Environmental > Terrestrial > Plant litter > Unclassified | place: USA: California...
TTACGATCCGCTACCTTTTGCTGAGAAGTCCTCAGAGCAGCCGAAGGAACCAGCTCTGATTTTGTCAACCTTAGCTCCAAGGAGCTAGCGGGCCGGGAACATCCGACTCATTCCAGGGCGTTTTCCGCGCTGTCAGAGCCAAGTTCGGCGTCCTCGCAGGCCATCTGCACCGCCCATCCTAGGTTATGGGAGGTCTAGGGCTAACTCGAAAGCCCCAAAGGACGCTGTTGCGGAGGTAGGATTTGAACCTACGACCTCCAGGTTATGAGCCTGGCGAGCTACCGAACTGCTCTACTCCACATGGAAGATGGGGGTTGGTCAGTTCCTACGGCGGTGCCCCGCTGAGAAGGAATGCATCAACCTCCGGTTAGGATCTGCCGACCCTGTACCAGCCCCATCGTCTGCTGAAATCTGCGGGATGCGCCGCGAACTTCAGCTCTCAGCTCTCCATTGCATCGGGAGCTGAGCTGCGGGTGACCGACGGGACTCGAACCCGCACAAAACAGTTCCACAAACTGTCGCATTTACCGTCTCTGCCACGGCCACAGTGTTCCCTCTGAGATTCGAACTCAGGTGACATCCGTGTGGGGGATGCAGACTAGGCCACTGTCTGAAAGGAACATGCAGCTGCTTACGGCAGCAAATCGTTCAGCACCATATCTGCGAATCCGAAGATCCGCCGCTGGAAGGCTGAAGCTTCCCTTGCCCTCTCGGGCTGTTGGCAGGGTGGGATTTGAACCCACGAAGATTGCTCACCACATTATCAGTGTGGCCCCTTTGTACCTGGCTTGGATACCTGCCAATGGTGAGGGTCCCAGAGCTGACCCTCTTTCGAGTGACTTTCGGGGGCTTATCCGCTTCCGCGGTTACTCCCTTCTCCACAGCCTTCCGACTGTATCACTCACGCCCGATGGATTGGGTCCATCATTCCTTACATCAGGTGCTACTCCGCTGGTTTCCTGTGATCCATAAGCCGCTAAGCCTCTGGATTGCGGTACTTCCATACGGAACCTCTCTACCTTGCGAGTTTCGAGGCGCTCAGTTCACTTGCGTGCCGAGCATTAGGGCGCTTTCGCAGCCTGACGGGAGAAGTCTTTTGCTTTTAGATGCGGGAATCGAACCCGCGATCTCTGCTTAACAGGCAGATGTCTTATCCACTAGACTAATCAATGACGAAGAAGTGCTTCTCCAGAAGTTCCGTCGACCTTTCAGTCCACAGAATGCTTCACTCCTTATAGCTTTCAGTGTCACCCTACTCGCAATCTCCAGCATCCTTACGAAGCCGCCGCTCCGCAGTTCACCTTCATGGATACCGCCCTTGGCTGACAGGCCTTGGACTGTGTATCCTCCTCTGGGCACCTGAACCTCACTCCACTCGAATCTTGACCTGCGTGGTCAAGCTGCAGCTTCAGCATTCGCCATGGCTGCAGTCCCGGGTGCAAGCACTCGGGACGAGCTTCATTCGGCTCAGTTCACTCCGACTGGGATCGAAGCGCTAAGCTCAGAGCGTGCATGGATTGGCCGAACCGAAATCCTGCCGACAGCCTGTCAAGACTGTCTTTGACGCGGTTACCCGCGCTCATAGGGCCATGCCCCTTTGTAGCCGTACCGGGATTCGAACCCGGACGCATCTCAGATGCCTGGCGTCTCAGGCCAGTGGATATTCCAGTTCTCCTATACAGCTGTGAGGCGAACCGTTCCTCAGCTTCGCCTGCCTTCCAGGGGAAGGGCTTTCAAATACTGCAGCCGATTGCAGCCGGCTAGGAACGCAGCGGGTCTATCGCGTCACATCGTAGAAAGCGAATCCTGACCCTAGATTAAGCACCACCTGCAAGCAGTGTCTACGATGTCGTACTCCCTGTGGGACTCGAACCCACACGCCGAAGCACAGGTACCTAAAACCTGCGTGTATTCCAATTCCACCAAGGGAGCATACTCCGGACTCACGGTAGGAGAAGCGTGCAGGCTGCTCAATCGTGATCCGGTTCGGGTGCCATGCTATCCAGCGTTCTGCACTTGCTAGTAGCTTCCAGTCGTCAGCACCAAAGACCGGAGCCGCTCCCCGGTAATGATCCGGGAACCTCCGTCTTACCAAGACGGTGCTCTACCATTGAGCTAGAGCGGCAAGTGGAGTGCAGGATCTTGAAGACATCCCACACTCCGATCGGTTCCTAGTCTGAACCCGCTTGGCTGAACCGACAAGTGCCTACGGGTCTCAGATTCCCCAGCGCCTTCAAGCCCTGTGGGGATTCGTACCCTATCCGAGACCGAACTCGGAACCTCCACCCGCAAGTGGGTGGCGCTCTCTCGTAAGCTATAGGGTAGGTAGGAATCTCGAAGCCGTGCACAGCTTCCACCGCAACCGTCGCTGCTGATTCCCGTGGAGTCTAGATCCTTTTGCACTCACACCCCAGAGAGGTGATCTAACTGGTGAGCCCAGAGCCCCGTATCGGATTCGAACCGATGACATCCGCATTACAAGTGCGGCGCTCTGGCCAAGCTGAGCTAACAGGGCATCGTGGCTTCGAGCGAACCCGAAGCCACAGTGTTTCTCTCCGACCCATCACTTCCCGGAGGAAGATGAAGCTGAAGAATGAAGACTGAGAGGACAGCTATCCTCCGCACTCCGTCGAGGATCTGGGCACAACTTTCCCTCGACTTCGCTCTTCTCTTTTCGTACCGTAGTAGGCGGAAGAGCTCTTATCCCATTGCCTCTGTTGAAATTTCGGACAACAGCATCCTACCGATCACAATGGCGGGATCGGATGGCCCCAGAATTCTAGCATCTGGTGCTGTCGGGCAGCTACGCCCCACGCGACCGCGACGGGTTTCGATCCCGCTACCTCCACCGTGACAGGGTGGCGCTCTCCCGATTGAGCTACGCAGCCATACGCTCGACCTGAATCCGTGGCCTACGGAGGCCGAGCGCGTTTGTCGTCTTTCCTTGCCCGGGCTTTGACAGTTTCCCTTTCCGATAGATCACGGGGCCGTCGGAACTATCCTCCCCTTGGTGTGATCGCAGTACAAGTCTTAGATTTCCATGCCCGAGTTGTAGCAGCATTCTTGGCAGAGCCAGTGCGGCGTCGAATCGCCATGAATTTCCTCTTCGTAGGGGTCGGGCTGAAGCCGCACATAGAGCATGGGCGGTAGAGCTCCGCGTCCCCATACGAAGGTCTCTAGCATGATGAACTCATTGAAGGCTGGAAGCTCTCGCTCGCAGTGTTTGCAGGTTCTAGTCGTCTGAACGAAGTGATACATTTCCTGGCTATTCCTCTCAGTGAAGGATCCGATCGGATCTGCTTCTCTTCGGTTCCGCTGAAAGTGCCAGGTGGAAGGTCGGTTTGCTACGCGGGTCCAACCTCCAAGACCTCGATAGGCTCGCTACCGCTGGGTAGCAAGCTCGTTGCAGATACGGGATTTGAACCCGTGACCTCTGGGATATGAGCCCAGCGAGCACTCCGAACTGCTCTAATCTGCGGCGGAAGCTGAGGGGATCGAACCCTCGCCGGATCTCTCCGGTCCTGTTTTCAAGACAGGTGCAGCAAGCCAACATCTGACCTAGCTTCCTGGTGGAGCGCCCGGGCTATCGACACCCGGGTACCAGCACGGTTTCCCGCCTGGATTTCTCACGGCCGATGACTAGTCCGCCGTACTGATGACCTACGCCCGTCAGGGAAGCAGTCACGCTTCCTTCACCGGGCAGCATTCACCCCGTCGGGATGACAGGATTTGAACCTGCGACATCCTGCTCCCAAAGCAGGCGCGCTACCAAGCTGCGCCACATCCCGATGTCTCATTCCCGAAGAACGGTGCCCGAAGGCGTTGATCCGCCTCTCCGAGAACGAGCCCTACACAGTCAGCCGAGATTCCAGATTTCCAAGCCCATCAGTTGACAGGAGATCTCGCGGTGCTGTGCGTCGTGCGTTTCAATGACTGATGCTAGTTAAGTAAAGGTGTAGCGTTCCTCCGGAATCTTGGAGGAGAGCGAAAGACGGGGCTCGAACCCGCAACATCCGACTTGGAAGGACGGCACTCTACCAGTTGAGTTACTTTCGCAGGGTGACGAATGAGCAGGTCTATAGGACCTACACACAGTTGGATCCACTCATGTTTGGGTCATCAACCCGCGGATTGAGCTTCATAGGCCCAGTTGCCCGCCACTGTGGCTGTGTCTGCGCAGCTTCTGAAATCTGATTGGAATTCAGTCACTGACGCATCCATCCATCTGAGGGGAAGACGGGATTCGAACCCGCGAATACCTGTTTGGAAGACAGGGGCCTTAGACCGCTAGGCAACTTCCCCACGGACAGCGCATCCACCAACTTAGGATCACTGTCTCCGATGATCGAACCCGGCGTGGTACCGAGGTCGTTCTAACCGGCTCTGGAACTGTGGTGTTCCTGCTGACTCCGAAGTCTTGCAAGACCTTCGACCAGCACCGTTCAGTTTCCGTTTCACGCCAAACAAAACTGACAAACCATCCCGTCGTGGATCCAGTCGGACTCGAACCGACAACATCCGCCTTGCAAAAGCGGCGCTCTACCATTGGAGCTATGAACCCAGATCGTGGTATCGGAGCGGTCTTCAAAGAAGCCGGCACCGCTCTTCCTCCACTGCGCTATTCCAAGCGCCGGATCGTTTGACGACGATCCATCGAACAGGCTGAAAGCACCCATCCAATCGAGGAGTTTTCCGCTCGGCACGGATCCCTTGCACTCCACAGGTAGCAACTTCATCGGGGCAGTTGCCGCCCGACAGGATACCTTCTCACCGGGATCGCTTGTCACACAATCCTTCGTCCTGTCTTGTAACCCAGCTTCCCACCGGAGTATCGAGCTCCGCTGACCATCCATTGGACCAGTTACGGTAGCAGCCAGGGGATGACCCTTGAGCGTACCAGAGGGACTTGAACCCTCACTCTTTCAGGCTTGACCTTGATGTGGGAAACCTCTACCCGTTGGTAGAGCAGTCGCTTTCGAGGGCGACTCATTCTGATACCGGATATCTCCGAAATCAGAACCAGTTGCGGGGCGTGGAGGTATCGATCCCCCGTCAGCGGGTTTGGAAGCCGCTGTTCTACCATTGAACTAACACCCCAGAGTGGATCCAAAGGATCCGATAGGCAATGTCACCGAAGAAACACTGCCAAGCCTAAGCATGTAATGCGGACGGGCTGCCACCCAGTTCCCTGGCCGGGGATGGCAGTCCCTAGCCAGGCTTATCTTCCCGGAGGAAGTCCTGCCGTTGAAGCGATGAACCGGATGGTCCACCAAGAAACGGTGATGCTGAGAGCCCCAGACTTGCCTTGCTGCCCGTTCGACCGGACAGCTGCTCACTGGTTTAGCTTTCTCTCAACATCCAGATTCCAGCATCCTGATCTCCATGTGGGAGGGTTGCTCCCTGAGGACTCGAACCTCGATCTATCAACTGTTCACCTTCGAGTCGGAATGACAGGATTTGAACCTGCGACCCCTCGGCCCCCAGCCGAGTGCGCTACCAAACTGCGCCACATTCCGGGATGACCGGAGAGGCTAAGGGCCAGAGGCCCTCGCCGCTCCGATCGGATCTATAGGTTCGCCGCACTAGGTCGCCATTCGCTACGCTTGGTTCCCGTTCGTCTCATAGTTTCGAGGTAGCGTATCCTTAGCCACGGACGCATTACCGAGAGGCAATCCGACCTACAGATCAAAGTTTTTGTGTTCCACTGTAGAGTTCTCAATGTTCAGCGTTGTTCACCGCCTTGCATTTTTCGTGCCGTGCGGTGCAACAGAAACAACATTACACGGTGAGTGCGGTTCGCGCAACTCACTGTGCTCCACGGCGTGTCGCGCAGAGTAGCGCGCCACGGGTCTGACTGGCAGGATTCGAACCTGCGATCTCCTCCGTCCGAGGGAGGCAGGGTGGCCAAGCTCCCTCACAGCCAGTAGGTTGCCCTCTGAGGCTACTACTTCGATAGGCCGTATCAACCGACACGGCACCTGTGTAGTCGCCTTAGACGACAGCTGAGGAACGCTGAGTGCATTCCCTGCAGGCCTGCCCGGATTCGAACCGAGAAGAGCGGTTTTGGAGACCGCCATGTTACCGTTACATCACAGACCCAGGTGGCCAGGCTCGTTGCTCCTCGAGTAGCGAAACGCGATCCGCCGGATTCAGGGCAGCTAACCCCTGTCCATTTGCTGAGTTGACCTCTCGGCGAGCCTGGAGCAATAGACGGGACTCGAACCCGCGACATCGACCTTGGCAAGGTCGCACTCTACCAACTGAGCTACTATTGCAGAGGAGCCAGTATCCCTCGCGGCATTCATGACTCCAGGTGACGACAGTAGGAGTCGAACCTACAATCTTCCGACACCGGCTTTCACCCCGGCTGCTCCTCCCCAAGAGCCTCATCAGCAGCCTCCACAGCTCTCCAACCGGTATCGGCGCTGCTTCACTGATGCTGACTTGACTCCTCGATTAGGCACTGCATCGTCATTCTTCGAATTTAAGGCATCCGAATAGCCTGGAGCGACAGACGGGGTTCGAACCCGCGACCTCGACCTTGGCAAGGTCGCGCTCTACCAGCTGAGCTACTGTCGCAAAGCGGGACTTTCCAGTGCCAGTGGATCACCCGCACAGTCGTCTGTCACCCCGAGAAGATTCGAGCAATGGATCCGTTGCTTGCGCGTTGGCCATCACCCGTCCCGATGCGAACAGTTTTGCCTACCAGACTGTTGGCCGCTCTTCCTTTCCGAGCTAGGACATACCGGTTCGTTTAGTAGTCCTCCGGATAGACTTGGGATTGCTACTCCCGTTTTGGAATCGTCGCTGACTGGGCAACTCTCGTGCGCAGGTTCAGGACATTGCGAGATGCTTGGCAGGCATCTACGGCTCTAGCAAAGCCGCACGCTAAGACCAAGTGCCCCCGGCCAGATTCGAACTGACAATGGAAGGTTCGTAGCCTACTGGTTTATCCGTTAGCCTACGGGGGCGTTGCACAGGGCGACCTCGATTCCGCCGGATTCCGGAGGAGCTTCGAGGTGCCACTGGCGGGGCGGGAGCTTTTCGCTAGCTTTCAGCATGGGGAGCTCCTGCATCTCAACCCCTAGCCACCGAAACATCCTTCTCAGATCGGGAACTTCCCCGGTCTTCTCGCTCTTCTAGCGGTGACTTTCGAAGAGCTGAATGTGTGACCCGTACGAGACTCGAACTCGTGACCTTCGCCGTGAGAGGGCGATGTTCTAACCAACTAAACTAACGGGCCAGGCGGCCACCGCCTCGAGGACAGTGACCTTGGGATTCCTACGCATCCCACGCGATCTCATCTTCCAAGACCCAGACGAGAACAACACGGTAGCGATTCATTTTAGCATCAGAGTCGCCATAGATGGGGGCTGCCCTTACCAGGGAGTGAGAGTCGGAAATTCTCACCGTGGATCCAGTCGGACTCGAACCGACAACCTAGTGCTTGCAAAGCACCCGCTCTACCATTGGAGCTATGAACCCAAACTGGCCTCTTACCCGGACCAGCAAAGGATATGCTTATAGCCGTACAGCATACTCGTACCGGGTCGGATTATCGGTCACCGACCATGACAGACGCATCTAGAAAGCGCGTGGAGCCTAGGAGAATCGAACTCCTGACATCCTGCTTGCAAAGCAGGCGCTCTACCAACTGAGCTAAGGCCCCGAACCGCGACGGGAGTTCTCACTCTCGCCGCGAGGCTAGACACCGCTACCCACAAATGTGGACGATCCCTGCATCTCCATCATACCGAAGCACTCTAAAGGTTGACGATTCGCACGGAAGTCGCGTACTTCCTCAATCCCATCACCGCTCTGCAGATCAGGTGCAGGTTGTCAACCTAGGCTCATTCTCTCAGGCCCATAAGATGTGGAATCTACGGGATTCGAACCCGTGACCCTCTGCCTGCCAGGCAGATGCTCTACCAGCTGAGCTAAGACCCCAAGGGGAACACCCGGATTAGGACTTGCTATCTCCGTGGTGCTCATCGTGTTGCTCCTTGCTCACTCCGAGCTCAGTGTCGAGCTCCCGGTGAATCTGCTTCCTCAATCTCGGAATCACAACCCTCTTGACGAGGAGCTGGTAGCCAAGGAAGAGCACCACAAAGTCAATGACCAGTGTGAAGCCGAGTTCGGCCAGAAAGTGCCCGGGATCCGTGAAGATCTCCCAGGCCTCCTGGAGCACACCTTCGCCGTGCTCGTGGCTGTGACCGTGAGCGGCTGCGATGATGAGTGAGTGAAGCATGGAGCGCCTTCCATCGTTGTTGACAACTGTTTTCAATAGCTGTTCTAACGAGGAAGGAGCGGAAGACACGGGGATCGAACCCGCAACCGACTTTCACCGGCAACTCATTAGCAGTGAGCTCGCTAACCATTCGCTTATCTTCCATAGGCGACCAATAGTGGTCGACAGCTACCCAGGTAGGGGTCGAACCTACAACATCCGGCACCAAAAGCCGGCGCAACTGCCAATTGTGCTACTGGGCATCATCCACTTGCGTGGAGAGCTCCCAGGGTAGGAATCGAACCTACGACCCTCGAGGGGCACCGCGGTCAGAGCACGGCTAGCATTGCCAACATACTACCTGGGATCAGCGACATGAAGTCGCAGTGCCGACGGTCGGAGTTGAACCGACAACCTTCCGGGCTTCAACCGGACGCTACTACCATCTGAGCTTCGAGGGCAAAAGGTCGGCCACTGATCTCTCGAAAGGAGGGTGAACTGACCCGAACCTCAACGGCGTACCATTGAGATTTCAGTGGCTCCGACCGGCATCGATCCGGTGACCTCTCGATTTTCAGTCGAGCGCTCTACCAACTGAGCTACAGAGCCAGGGTGGTGTGTACTATTTTCTCCCGTTACGACAAATTTCACAAGGGTAGGAGACGCCCCGAAGGCGCCCCGAGGAGCTGGAGTAGAATCCAGGAACCCCGCACACCGTCGGGGGACTTCGTCCGTGTTGCTAGCGTGGCTCCCTCAAGCCAATCGAAGTCTGAGAGGTGCTTCCGGGGAATTCCGAGATCCCAACTTCCTCCGTGTAAAAGAGGCACTCTGCCTTTGAGTTACAGAAGCATTCGAGTCGATCCGTAGATCAACCCAGGTAGGAGAGGCGGTCGAGGGGTGTTTTAGGTCCCCGACAGGGCGCATCATACCGAAGACGACACCGTGCGCACAGTGCCATCAGTGGTTGGTCTCGCAGAGAAGGAGAACAGTTCATGGAGCTGCTCTCCCGGTTTCCCTGGGACCTGCGACCCCGACCGGACTTGAACCGGCGACCTCCGCCGTGACAGGGCGGCGCTCTAACCAACTGAGCTACGGGGCCAGGTGCGAGATTTGGTTGGCGAACCTCACTCGCGTCAGGTGTGACGATGGGGTACTGCACAGCGCACTGCCGTTCCTGTCGTCCATCATGGAAGCCTGATCTTCCCTCCGAGTCTCGTTCGGATGCGTTCATCCATGAGGGAGGATGATGCGCCCTGAAAGCAATCGCCAAACCGCTTTCCGTGCCCCCACTTGGACTTGAACCAAGGACTCACCGGGTAAGAGCCGGTTGCTCTACCAACTGAGCTATAGAGGCGTGCGAGTTTAAGCTCTCCAGCTTGCGACCACGACGGGTTTCGATCCCGCTGCCTCCACCGTGACAGGGTGGCGCTCTCCCGATTGAGCTACGCAATCATGTGTCATCCCGCAGCGCTATCATGCGACCGCACCGCGAAATGAGTGCCTCCACTTGGAATCGAACCAAGGTCCCCTGATTAAGAGTCAGGTGCTAATCCCCTCAGCTATAGAGGCAGGGATGTTCACAGGCTTGTTTGAATTCGCTTGTTCCTGTAGGCGAATTGTAGACCCGGAGAATTTCGAAATCTCGACCCACCGGTTAAAAGCCGGTTGCTCTGCCTCTGAGCTACAGATCCATTCTGAGGCCGAAGCCGTCAGATCAGTGTGACCCTAAGAAGGTCCTCAGGATTAATGGGGATCTGTGTGACTCCGAGCTTCAGGGTGAAGCCAGTGTCACCATCACCCTGGAGCAATCCTGAGATGGCGCGCTTGTTCTTGAATTTGAGCAGGACCTGCCTGCCGCTGTACTCGTCGATG
>Ga0265798_10012778_pt1 | contig 10098 bp, 10 predicted proteins | sample P3T30metagenome_FD_192430 | JGI IMG/M metagenome (GOLD analysis project Ga0265798, IMG submission 192430) | Plant litter microbial communities from East Loma Ridge, Irvine, California - P3 T30 | ecosystem: Environmental > Terrestrial > Plant litter > Unclassified | place: USA: California...
CGCAATCAGTCTAGTTGTCGAATATGACAGCGTGGTGACACTGCCGGCAGGTTTGCAGCTTGGCGATCAAGCGACAGACCTTCACAGGCAAGATACCACCGACCGCGCAAAAAGTGGCGCACCCCGCCGCACCCCGGCGCTCGGGCACAAGGGGGAGCAGAAAGCGCCGGCGGCGGATCGACGTGACTGAAATGGATTACAATCGCAGCCCCAAATCCCCGTCATCCGGCCCCTTGCATCGTGCAGCGCCGGCAGGTTTTCCGAAAGCGCCGTCCATGCAAAAGCTCCTTACTGTCATCCTCGCCTGCCTCGGCATGATCGGGGCCCTGGCCATCGACACCTATCTGCCGTCGATGCCGGCCATCGGCGCCGAATTCGCCGTCGGCCCGGTCGCCGTGCAGCAGACCCTCAGCGTGTTCCTGTTCACGTTCGCGTTCATGATGCTGTTCTACGGGACGCTGTCCGATTCGTTCGGCCGCCGCCCGGTGATCCTGACGGCGCTCACCGTCTACACGCTGGCCTCGATCGGCGCGGCGTGGGCGCCGAGCTTCGGCTGGCTGCTCGTGTTCCGCGCGCTGCAGGGCCTGTCGGCCGGCGCCGGTTCGGTGATCGGCCAGGCCATCGTGCAGGACCGTTTTTCGGGCGCGCAGGCGCAGCGCATGATGTCGCACATCATGATGGTGTTCGGCCTGGCGCCGGCCATCGCGCCGATCCTGGGCGGCTGGCTGCACGTGACCTTCGGCTGGCGTTCGTCGTTCGTGTTCCTGGCGGTGTTCGGCGCGCTGCTGATTCTCGTGTGCCTCAAATTTCTGCCCGAAAGCCTGCCGCGTGAAAAACGCCAGGCCTTCCATCCCGGCACCATCGGCCGCAACTACGTCAAGGTGCTGCGCCACCCGCAGTTCGTGCTGCTCTCGCTGGCGCTCGGCCTGGCCTTCAGCGGCCTGTCGCTGTACATCGGGTCGGCCTCGAACTTCGTGATGGTCATCCTGGGCCTGCCAGAAACGGCGTTCGCCTGGATGTTCATTCCGCTCGTCGGCGGCATGGTGGTCGGCTCGGCCTGGGGCGGCAAGCATGCCCATAAAAGCACGCCGACCCGCATGATGTGGCTGGGCTTTGGCGTGATGGCGCTCGGTGCGGCCTTCAATGTCGGCTACAACGCCTTGTTTGCAGCCGCCGTGCCGTGGGCCGTGCTGCCGCTGTTCGTCTACACCTTCGGCCTGTCGGTCGCGATGCCGGCGATCCAGATCACGGCCCTGGGCCTGTTCCCGAACAACCGGGGCCTGGCCTCGTCGATGGTCGGCTTTATCCAGATGATGTCGTTTGCGCTGGTCTCGGGCCTGGTGGCGCCACTGCTGTTCGATAGTGCGCTGCGCTTGGCGCTGGGCGTGGCAGGCGGGTTGGCGCTGAGCTTTGGCGCCTGGCGCCTGTCGGTGCGCATGGCCGCCAAGCCGGCCGTGGTCACGATCTAAGTGAACGCGGCGCGGCGCGGGCGGATGGCGGTGGCCGAACCCTTCGGCGCGCTGTTCCTGTTGCGCCGCCGCTATTTCGCCCTCCAATCCCGGGCGCTGTATGCGCGCTACGCGCATGTGCTGACCATCTGCCTTTCCATGTTTGGCCTGGTGCTGGTCGAGCGGCCCACGCTGCTGGCCGCGCCCATCCTGCACTTCTGGCGCGATCCCGGCGATTGGCGGGCAGGCCTGGCGTATGGCGCCGGCTGGCTGCTGGCCATCGCATTGTGGGCGCGCGTGCACCGATCCTTCGTGCGCGGCGCGGCACTGGCCGAATTCGCCCGCGCCAGTCTGCACGGGCAGCGCGTGGCGCCAGCGCTGGATATCGCACTGCTGCTCGTGGCGCTGCAATGGTGGGCGCTACCGTTCGCGATCGCGTTCTGGACAGTGGCCACGAGCGATGCGCCGCCGCCCGGCGCCGACGGACGCTTTCCCCTGTATGTGATCGTGCTGATCCTGGCGACCTTCGCCATGGCGTATGCCGTGGTGTTTGGTGCAGCGCCGGTACGTGGCCGGCGCCGGGCCGGTGCCGGCGGCGTGCTGCGCGGTCCTGCGCTGGGCTTCCTGGCGCTGCTGCATGTGCGTGCGCTGTGGCGCGGCCATCTGCACGCGGCGCTGCCGCGCGCCGGTGTCGCGCTGCTCGTTCACGCGGCGAGTTGGTGGATGATCCATCAGGTCGGCAAGCAGCGCGATGCGACCGGCTTCATCGCGCTGGCGTGCTGCGTCACCGCGTACGCGCTCTCCGGCCTGCATTATGCCTTCTGGCGCGCGCGTCAGCCGCTCGAGCCTTATTTGCGCAGCATGCCGTTCGGCGTGGCGCGGATGCTCGTGGCCGAGCATCTGGTCGTGCTGGGCATGGGTGGCATCGTGTGTGCGCTGGTGTGGATCGCGTATGGCGCCGGGCCGGCCGGCGGCCCGAATCTGCTGCCCGTGCTGGCGCGCTGCACGGGTGCTTCGCTGCTGCTGCTTTTAGTGCTCGGCGCGCCGATCCTGCAGCGCCATCCCTACGGCGCCGCGTTCAAGGTCGCGCTTACCGTGGCCACGCTTTTCTTGATGGGGACACTCGGATGACGATGTTGCTGGAAGCCGAAGGACTCGGCATGCGCTACGGCGGCCACGTGGTGTTCGAGGGCTTGCACCTGTCGTATGGCGCCGGCGCCGTCGCACTGGTCGGGCGCAACGGCGCCGGCAAGTCGACCTTGCTGGCGCTGCTGGCAGGGATCGATGCGCCGCAGGCGGGCCGCGTCATGGTTTGTGGCGCCGATCTGGCATCGGCGACAAAAGGGCAGGGCGCCCGCGCGCGGCTGGCCTGGGTGCCCGACGCCTCGGTCGCTTACGACTTCATGACCGGCGACGAATTCCTGCGCATGGTGCAGGCGCTGCGTGGTTGCGCCAGCCCGCAGCGCGCGCTGCTGGAAGGCTTCGGGATCGAAGGGTATCTGTGTGCGCGCTTTGGCGACATGTCGCTTGGCACGCGCAAGAAATTCATGTTGGCCGCCGGCTTGATGGGCGACGCGCAGGTGGTGCTGATGGACGAGCCGACCAATGGCATCGATGCCGATGCGCGGGCATTTCTCGTCGCGCAGATCACGATGCGGGCGCGGGAACACCTGGTGCTGTTCTCGACCCACGACCATGAGGTGATCGCGCTGACCGGCGCCCGCGTGCTCGACTTGTCGGCACGGGGCAGCTGACAACCGTCAGCGCCGGTTGGTCTTCATCGCCGCGTCGACTTCGCGCTTGGCGTCGCGGTCTTTCTCGGTCGAGCGCTTGTCGTGCTGTTTCTTGCCCTTGGCCAGGCCGATCTCGCACTTGACGTTGCCCTTCTTGAAGTGCAGGTTGAGCGGCACCAGCGTGTAGCCGGACCGCTCGACCTTGCCAATCAGCTTGTCGATCTCGGCGCGGTGCAGCAACAGCTTGCGCGAGCGTAGCGCCTCCGGGTGGCTGAAGCTCGACGTGGTCGACAAGGCACTGACGTGCGCGCCGAACAGGTACAGCTCGCTATCGCGCACCAGTACATAGGCTTCCTTGATCTGCACCCGCCCTTCGCGGATGGCCTTGACTTCCCAACCTTCCAGCACGAGGCCTGCCTCGTAGCGGTCTTCGATGAAGTAGTCAAAAAATGCTTTTTTATTGTCAGCGATGCTCATGAAAAGGCGAAAATTCGCGTGTCGGTTAAACTACTGCTATTGCGCCAACATTGGCGCCACATGCAAATGACCCCCATCATAACAAACGGTTGACCAATGGCAGTAGTGCACAAATCAGTTTTCCTTGGCTATAGCGCAGAACAGATGTTCGACCTGGTTGCAAAAGTCGAAGATTATCCCAAGTTCCTGCCCTGGTGCAGTGGCGTGAACGTGGTCGAGCGCACCGATGACAAGCTCGTCGCGGCCCTGCAAATTAATTTCCATGGCGTGAAGCAGAGTTTCACGACGTCGAACCACAACCAGCGTCCGACCCAGATGAAGATGCACCTGGTCGACGGTCCATTCAAATTGCTCGAGGGCACCTGGACCTTCAAGTCACTGCGCGCCGACGCCTGCAAGATCGAGTTCGACATGCACTACGAGTTTTCCAGCGTGATCCTGGCGCAGATCGTCGGTCCCGTGTTCGGCATGATCGCCAACAGCATGGTCGACTCGTTCTGCAAGCGCGCCGAGGTCGTGTATGGCTGACGTCGCGCCGGCGCTGCTTGGCATTTCGGTGTGCTATGCCAGCGACAAGGTGGCGTGGTTGCGCGAGCTGCAGGTGGAGCCCGGCACGACGATCGGCGTGGCCATCGAGCGCAGCGGCGTGCTCGAAGCCTTCCCGGCGATCAACCTGACCACGCAGCCGGTGGGCATCTACGCCAAGAAGAAGACGCTCGAGACGGTGCTGCGCGAGCGCGATCGCATCGAGATCTACCGGCCGCTCGTGGCCGATCCGAAAGAGTCGCGCCGCAAGCGCGCGGCCAGGCGCGACGGCGCTAGCGACAATCCTGAAGCGCCCGATTGACCTGGGCCGCCTGCGCGGCGCGCTCGGCATCCGACATATAGCGTTTCTCGCCATCCTGACCATAGCGCGCGATGCGTGCGCCCGACGCCAGTTGGGCCTGTGACTCCCGCGCGGACGCGCAGCGCTCGGCCAGTTGCCGCGCGCGCTGCGCTTCTTCCTGATCCTTGCGATTCTGGTCGTCGCGCGCCTTGTTGCGCTCGCGGTAGGCGGCTTCCTGCTGGGCCAGCGTTGGCGGGCCTTTCTGCGCGACCGGCTTGGCGGCCGGGTCTGCCGCCCCCGCAGGCAGCGGCTCGGCGGCTGGCAACGCGGGCGATGGCGCCGATTCCGGGTTGGGGCGCCCCGGCGCCTTGACGATCTTGCTGGCCGGCGTGTCCGGCGGCGGCGGACGATCGGAATACTGGCGCGTGCCGCCGGGCCCGATCCAGACGTACTGGGCCTGTGCGGCGGTGGCGACGAAGAGCAGGGCGGCGCCAAGGGCGCGGGACAGCGTAAGCGGCATAAAATTGCTCCTGAGAATTAACAGATTTCGCCATGGTTCGGGCCGGCTGTCAATCGCAAACCGCGCCGCGCAACTTAATTTGGGTCAGGCCGGCGACGGAAATCATGGGTTTCTGTATAATTCGCTTTTGCGCCTATAGGAAATACTATGCGTCTCCTCCAAAAAGCACTCACCTTCGATGACGTGCTGCTCGTCCCGGCCTACTCCAACGTTCTTCCGGCCCAAACTTCCCTGCGCACCAAGCTGACCCGCAATATCACGCTGAACATTCCGTTGCTGTCGGCGGCGATGGACACCGTGACCGAAGCCAACCTGGCCATCGCCATGGCGCAAGAAGGCGGCATCGGCATCATCCACAAGAATCTCCGTCCAGCCGACCAGGCGCGCGAAGTCGCGCGGGTCAAGCGCTTCGAAGCGGGCGTGCTGCGCGATCCGATCACGATTCCTCCCACCATGAAGATCCGCGAAGTGCTGGCGCTGTCGCAGCTGCACGGCATCAGCGGCTTCCCGGTGGTCGAGGGCAACCAGGTCGTCGGCATCATCACCAACCGCGACCTGCGCTTTGAAGAAGACCTGGACGCCGAGGCGCGCGCCAAGATGACGCCGCGCGACAAGCTGGTGACCGTCAAGGAAGACGCCGATACCGCCGAGGCCAAGCGCCTGATGAACAAGCACCGCCTCGAGCGCGTGGTCGTCATCAACGATAACTTCGAGCTGCGCGGCCTGATCACCGTCAAGGATATCCAGAAGTCGCACGAACACCCGCTGGCATCGAAAGATTCGCAGGGCAAGCTGCTCGTTGGCGCCGCTGTCGGCGTAGGCGAGCGCGATGAAGAGCGCATCGAACTGCTGGTTGCGGCTGGCGTGGACGTGCTGGTGGTCGACACCGCCCATGGTCACTCGCAAGGCATCCTCGACCGCGTACGCTGGATCAAGGACCGTTACCCGCACGTGGACGTCATTGGCGGCAATATCGCCACCGCCGCGGCCGCGCTGGCGCTGGTCGAAGCCGGGGCCGACGCCGTCAAGGTCGGCATCGGCCCTGGCTCGATCTGCACCACCCGCATCGTCGCTGGCGTAGGTGTGCCGCAGATCACCGCGATCTCCAATGTCGCCGAAGCACTTGAAGGCACGGGCGTGCCGTGCATCGCCGATGGCGGCATCCGCTTCTCGGGCGACATCTCGAAAGCACTGGCCGCTGGCGCGCACACCGTCATGATGGGCAGCATGTTTGCCGGCACCGAAGAAGCGCCGGGCGAAGTCATCCTGTACCAGGGTCGCAGCTACAAATCGTATCGCGGCATGGGCAGCCTGGGCGCGATGGCCGACGGTTCGGCGGACCGCTACTTCCAGGAAGCGTCGAGCAAGGCCGACAAATTCGTACCAGAAGGTATCGAAGGGCGCGTGGCCTACAAGGGCAGCGTGCTGGCGATCATCTTCCAGCTGATCGGCGGCGTGCGCCAGTCGATGGGTTACTGCGGTTGCAGCACCATCGAAGAGCTGCGCGAGAAAGCCGAATTCGTCGAGATCACCTCGGCCGGCATGCGCGAATCGCACGTCCACGATGTGCAGATCACGAAAGAAGCGCCGAACTACCGTTCGGAGTAATCGATTCTCGACGCGGCCGCTAGCGGCCGCGTTTTTCTATGGTGGACGGCGTCGCCGCTCACCGTACGTAAAGCTCACCACTCAAGCTCTCCTATGCATTCGAAAATCCTCATCCTCGATTTCGGTTCCCAGGTCACCCAGCTGATCGCCCGCCGCGTGCGCGACGCCGGTGTCTTCTCCGAAGTCTTCCCCTACGACGTCAGCGACGAGTTCGTCCGCGAATACGGCGCCTCGGGGATCATCCTGTCGGGCAGCCACAATTCGACGCTCGAAGGCGATTCTCCGCGCGCACCGCAAGCCGTGTTTGAAGCCGGTGTGCCGGTACTGGGCATCTGCTACGGCATGCAGACGATGGCAGCCCAGCTGGGCGGCAAGGTCGAAAACGGCCTGAAGCGCGAATTCGGTTACGCCGAGGTACGCGCGCGGGGCCATACGGCGCTGCTTAACGGCATCAACGACTTCGTCACCGACGAAGGCCACGGCATGCTCAAGGTCTGGATGAGCCACGGCGACAAGGTCCTGGAAATGCCGGAAGGCTTCAAGCTGATGGGCTCGACCGACAGCTGCCCGGTGGCCGCGATGGCCGACGAAGAACGCCGTTTCTACGCGCTGCAATTCCACCCGGAAGTCACGCACACGTCGCAAGGCGAAGCCATCATCGGCCGCTTCGTGCACGAGATCTGCGGCTGCAAATCCGACTGGAACATGCCTGACTACATCGGCGAAGCCGTTGAAAAGATCCGCGCACAGGTCGGCACCGACGACGTGATCCTGGGCCTGTCGGGTGGCGTCGATTCGAGCGTAGCAGCGGCGCTGATCCACCGCGCGATCGGCGACCAGCTGACCTGCGTGTTCGTCGACCACGGCCTGCTGCGCAAGGACGAAGGCAAGATGGTCATGAGCATGTTCGAAAAGAACCTGGGCGTAAAAGTCATCCGTATCGATGCCGAAGACCAGTTCATGGGCCACCTGGCCGGCGTGAACGATCCGGAGCAGAAGCGCAAGATCATCGGCCGCGAGTTCGTCGAAGTGTTCCAGGTCGAGGCGGGCAAGCTGACCAACGCCAAATGGCTGGCGCAGGGCACGATCTATCCGGACGTGATCGAGTCGGCCGGCAAGGGCAAGAAAGGCCAGACGATCAAGAGCCACCACAACGTGGGCGGCCTGCCAGAGACGCTGAACCTGAAACTGCTCGAGCCGCTGCGCGAATTGTTCAAGGACGAAGTACGCAAGCTCGGCGTGGCGCTCGGTCTGCCGCATGACATGGTATATCGCCACCCGTTCCCAGGTCCGGGTCTGGGCGTGCGTATTCTGGGCGAAGTGAAGAAAGAGTTTGCCGACCTGCTGCGTGAAGCGGATGCGATCTTTATCGAAGAGCTGCGCAATACGCCGTTCGAGGTGCCGCATGTGCCGGGCATCGATGCCGGTAAAGCGCCGATCAACTGGTATGAGGCGACGAGCCAGGCGTTTGCGGTGTTCCTGCCGGTGAAATCGGTGGGCGTGATGGGCGATGGCCGCACGTACGAGTACGTGGTCGCGCTGCGCGCAGTGCAGACGCTGGACTTCATGACGGCGCAGTGGGCGCATTTGCCGCATTCGCTGCTCGGGAAGGTTTCAAACCGCATCATCAATGAGGTGCGCGGGATCAATCGTGTTGTGTACGATATTTCGGGGAAGCCGCCGGCGACGATTGAGTGGGAGTGATTTACATCAGCACACATAACGGTACTGATTTGCAGTAACAAATTTGGGCCCGCTTCAACGCGGGCCTTTCCGTTCCTAACTCACAAGGCTCGGTCATTGCTAGTTGCCTACCTACCTAGGAAATATGATAAATCGAAGTGAGATTGCGGCGGTATTTTCGAGTCGGAACTTGAACGCCATCGCAAATGGGGATTATGCCTCGATGAAAGAGATAGTAAAAAACTATCATTTACACTTTAATGATGAATTTACAGTAAGCAATGTTTTTGAATTCTGCTATAAGATGCTTCATGAAAAGTTTCGCAATGAGTATTTTTACAAAAACACCATAGCGAACAAAATTCTTAAAGCAGGAAAATCGTCAAGGAATTCAACTATGTTCACTGAATTTCGGGTCGGAGGGTGTAAGGCAGATTGTGTAATAGTGAACGGTATTGCAACTTGCTACGAAATTAAAACAGAATATGATAATTTAACAAAGTTAAATACTCAAATAAAAGAATATACTAAAGTTTTCGATAAAATAAATGTCGTAGTTCCGGATAAGTATGTGCAAGCTGTTTGCGAAAAGGTGCCTATTTACATAGGTGTCATTCAGATGACTCGGACAGGCTCACTCCGCGTGGTCCGTGCCGCGATGCTCATTCGAACTCGATTAGATACAGAATTATTAATGAGATCTCTACGGCGAAATGAGTACATCGGTCTTGCAAAGGCGCTGATCGGGTATGCTCCGGTTGCCGAAAATACTGAGATTTTTCGCGAATGTGGACGTTTGATAGCGGTTTCTGATGATGAGAAAATTCGAAAGTGCTTTAGAAGCGTGATGAAGAAAACGAGGGCTTTGGACGCTAATCTTATCGCTTTGTTGCCGAGCTTTCTTACGATGGCTGCAGTGGAATCCAATTTAAGTTGCAACGCTCGAATTAATTTTCTTAAGAATATTGATGCTATATTGAATAAGGATTAATATATGTACTGTCCAATACTCAAAGGGAAGCAATTTGAACTGGCGGCTCTTCGCGAGCTTATTGGAGCGGTCAATTCGGATAACATCCGTCCTTTAATTGAGCCAATAAACTTATCTCTTGGTCCAGTAGCATCTACCGTTGCTGAATTGTTTGCCGCTGGAATTGCTTCTTGGGTGGTGATTAATCCGTCACAGGGTGAGTTTATATCAAATCCTGGATTAGATATCAGTTTTTTGCTCAATCAACAATTGTCTGGTGTCAGTAACGGGGTGGCCACTTATGTGCCATGTATCAAGATTATTGATGACGGAGACGCAATAGCACGCGCACTACTCAGAGAAGCTCCGGGATCATTTGTCGCGTATGTGGAAGGCACTATTAGTTCGGCCTTGTTAGTGGAACTCATGCGCGCTTCGATCGTAGTGCTGAATGGCGATAAAAACGACTACTCCGTATGGCATAGTCTTCCATTCGTTGTAATTTATCGAGACGGGTTTGATAAAAAATCTAGGAATTTAGACTATGGAGTCGAGTCTTTTTATTCAAAACTCCATTTAGATTATCGAGGATATGCGAATGCTATCGGCTTCGGTGACTATACCGTCCTCTGTGAGCGTCTTATTGAAGGTGGTGGCCCTGCTTATGTGGTGACAATCCATTTGTCTTATCTGGATCCTGTTAGATCGACTGATATGTATGTTCGCCATTTCTCTTCATTTTCCGATAATGCTAGTCAGAGTGACCCTGGTGGTAAATTTCGAGAATCACTGACTCTGCTTGTTTCTTATGTGCATGCGAATCCTACAAAATT
>Ga0265798_10012780_pt1 | contig 10098 bp, 11 predicted proteins | sample P3T30metagenome_FD_192430 | JGI IMG/M metagenome (GOLD analysis project Ga0265798, IMG submission 192430) | Plant litter microbial communities from East Loma Ridge, Irvine, California - P3 T30 | ecosystem: Environmental > Terrestrial > Plant litter > Unclassified | place: USA: California...
AATGAGAATCTCCTATGCAAGCGCAGCAGTGCTGCTTAACAACGCCCTTACTGTCGCTCAATGTTCGTTTCCGCATGATCTCGACAAGCGAAAGGTTGGCTGACACAAGGCAGCGACGAACGGCACTGGCGTAAAGTGCCCTTCGAGTTCGAAGTTCGCGTCAATTTCAGCCGGCACTTTCTTCGCAAAGCTGAATCCGGGGTGGAATGTTGGCAACACGCTCGATGCCGTGGAGACGGAAGGTAGCTGGAACAATCCACCTGTTGTAGGAAGCACATTTGATGATGCGAAAAGAGCTGGGTTCAAGAGCATTCGAATCCCTATTACCTGGGCGTACCACTTCACCTCTCAATCACCAGACTGGACCGTCGATCCTGTGTGGCTGCAACGCGTATCAGATGTCGTAGACATGGTCACAGACCGCGGATTGTACGCCATTGTCAACGTCCACCACGATTCTTGGACTTGGGCCGATTTGACAGTAGAGAACACGAACGTTACGGCTGTTGAAGAGAGGCTTGGGAAGTTGTGGGAGCAGATTGGCAAGAAGCTGGCTTGCAAGAGCGAGAAGGTTGCTTTCGAGACGATTAATGAGATTCCGGGGACTACGGCTGAGCATGGCGCTGAGGTCAACAGGCTGAACGACATCTTCCTCAAGGCTATCAATGATGCTGGGGGTCACAATCCGAAGCGTGTTGTTACGCTCGTTGGCGCTGGTGAAGATGGAGCGAAGACGTCGCAGTGGTTTAAGAAGCCTGATCCGAAGTTCAAAAACCCGTGGGGCATTCAGTATCATTACTACTCACCTTGTAAGCAGCAAACATCTTACCACACGAGGTATCATGATTAACAATACTGTAGACGACTACGTTTTCCAGGCCTGGGGCAAAACCACGTGGGGCTCTGACGCCGACAAAGCTGCTCTTGAAGCCGACCTCGCCGCCGTCCGTGGAAACTTCACCGATATCCCTCTGGTCATCGGTGAGTGGGCTGTATCGCCCGTCGCCACTGAGACTGCAGCGCGCTGGCGATACTTCGACTTCTTCCTCCGCACAGCAGCAAAATACAACACTTCGACCATCCTCTGGGACAACGGAGCCGACTTCCTTGACCGCGCAACGCACGTTTGGCGCGACGAGGTAGCCTTGGATATCTACCGCAATGCAGTCAAAGGCATCCCGAACGCGCTCCCAGAAAGTACTACAGACGGCTCTGCAACGACGCAGTCTAGCTCTGCGTACATTTACCACCGTAAGAACGAAACTGTAGGAGACGCCACGTTAGGCTTCATGTTCAACGGAAACACACTCAGTAAGATTAGCAAAGGAAGCAGACAACTAGCCAAAGGCAAAGACTACACCGTCTCAGGCGAGAAGATCACCTTCACAGCTGCATACCTCAAATCGATTATCACGCCTACCTCGCCCACCGGCAGTCTAGCAAACCTAACATTGACTTTCAACCGCGGCGCCGCTCTGCAAGTCAACATCCTCCAATACACCACACCAGTCCTAACCAGCAAATCCGGGTCCTTACCAGCAGCCGGTCAGGACTTGCTCATCCCGATTACATGGTCTGGCCAAAACAGGCCTGCTGCAGTCAAAGCTACTAAAGCTGATGGGACGTATCTGGTGGATGACTGGACGCAGTACCTACCTGTGCTACAGCAGGGTCGGGCGACGTACGGTAACCATTGGGACTGGACTGCGCAAGGTGTTGTTATCAAGGCAGCGGCTTTGGATGCTGTGAGGGCGGCAGGTCAGGCTACGACATTTATGATTGAGTTTTATCCCAGGGAACCGGGGAATGCGGTGGAGTACACTGTGACTGTTTGATAAAACTAGACGAATGGCATCTGGCTAGGAAGGAGATGCATGACAGTTCAAAGAATCATAGAGTTCATTGCATGATGTGTTCAGTTTGCTTGCGTTGACTCAATAAATAGCATTACGATCAAATATATACACTACTCTCCACAGAGCGGAAGTATGCCAAAAGGCCATCGTCACCAAATTCTCCCAACTTAGATAACAGCCTTGAAAACAGGGATGACAATGCTGTCCTCCTTGCGGCCAGCACCAATGTCTGTGGTGACCTCGAGAGGAGCCTCGCCGTAGACGACAGCGCCGTTGGGAAGAGTCTCCTGGAGGGTGACGACTAGAGAATGTTAGATCATGCTATGGAGGAAATATGTGTAAGGATACAAGCTTACCCTTTCCGTCGTAGGAGAAGTCAAAGGTGGTGCGGTCGCAGTTGTGGAAGAAGGGGTCCTGAGCCTCGACGCAGGTGTTCCTCAGCTTGTCGTCTCCGGCGTACTCGTCGTTTGTGAACTCAGCGTGAAGGTAGATTTGGCCCTCGGCGGGACCGGTGGTGACATGGACGCTCCACTGGCCTTGGTTGTCGCGGGGGAGGACGGCGGCGGTGGCGGTGCTGGCGCAGAGAGCGAGGAGGGCGGTGGTGAACTGCATTTTGAAGGTTGTGGTTGTGGTGAGAGAGGTTGGTGGATTGGAGTATTGATAGTAGTGTTGAGGAAGTGATGGATGTTGTTGGTGATGTCTATCTATCTGAGAGAAATACCGAAGTTATATACACAGAGCCGTAGCTGCCGAATGCTACCGTGATGCACGTTTCTCGTGATTACGGGGTACGAATACGAACTCTACAAAAAGCATCTATTTTCACGTCGTAATGCGAGGTGTATCCTTGACCTGGCGGTGTGGAGTTGCCTACCTCTTTCGCGCTGGTCGGCCGAGTGCTCCTCGCCATAGAGGGACTGCAACCAAGGGTTCTCAATACTCATGAGCGCACTGGTGTTGCGCTTTCTCCTTTTCGATGCGTTAGTTGACTTATTTTTAGAAAGGTACAAGCTCTGGTCTTCTGGTAAGATGGGGCTGACGTCAAAACATCCGACCGTTGCCTAGGTATCGACGATACTATATTCTGACGCCTCAAGAGCCTTTGAAGACCTATTTGATGAATCTGCGCATCGTTCAAGTTCCTTACTGATGAACGTTTGTTTACCCATCATCCATATCTCAATGGCGTTGTTTTGGTGAGGAAAGAGTCTGAGCTTCCCGAGGTCTTCACCCACCGGATGAATCGCCCGTAAGCATGGAAGAGGAAGTGGAGAGGTAAATCTCCGAGCTACAATGCTACTGTGGCGCCGTCAAACCGGAACAAGCTTTTCACGCCGAGAACACGAGCGCCAGCCAGGCACGGCACGATATCGTGGCGTTTGATATGTACGTGCGCTGGATAATGACGATGCAGGGCTCAGCAAGAGAGGATACCACAACCGACCAGCATTGTGTCAAGATAACCTGGCCGTTGCCGCTGATCCGGGATGCTAGCAGTCGATCACTTCGACTTCATGCGTTCGTATTGATACTTTCTTTTTCTTTTTTCGAGCATTTATCAATTGCCTTAAGCAGCCATTGACTCCGCGCAGCAGAAGCCCTGTAATGCGACTATCAGGACGTTTCATTCAAGCCTAACGCAAACCACTCAAGGGAATAGCCGTTGGACGAGTCGTTGATTGAAAGTTCTAAAAAAGGGTCAAATTTGTGGATGATTGATATTGAACGATAGAAGTAGCATCGGAACTGTTCCTTCCAGTAAAATCATACAACTGTTACGAACTCGCCGCATCGGATCATTGACGACGTCTTTAGCAACGTTCGTTTGTATTGAAGATACATTCGATGTTGGTGGTGGTGGTCGAGCAGATTAAAAACTTAGGGGTGTAACCTCATGAAACGACGTCATTGTCACCCACCGCTTACGAAGGACTAGACCCCGGGGCTGCCCAGCAGCAATGTCGGTGTTTAAACGTGATACCCATCCCATGAGAGAGCGTCATACATACTATAATCAGCCTGGGGCGAGCAAGTGCTAATGATGGATGTGTGCAGGGGACATGGACGAAGTGTTGTCAGAGGATGAGAATAAGACAAGCTGTAGCCTGAGAACGTCATATTCTGTTATCGTATCGCAGCCTCCCATTCCTTCAGCGCAGATCTTAGTCGTACTTCAACGCCGTTCTCGTGCCAAAAGTGCCCTGCGCCTGCGACCTCAACACTAGTGAAGCGTGACGCCGGCTCGGCTTTGAGTTGTTCTGACCAGTCCCGAATTTTCTTTGGCGAAGCGAAGATATCCTGGTCCCCATAGATGGCTAGGGTTATATGCTTTCCAATCACTTCCTGACAGTCGTCTTTAGACCTGCTCCAAAACTTGTGTATCAGGGCTGGTGCGGCAAGTGCAGAGGTTGGCGGTGTCAACGGTGAGATGAGAACATAACGCACATCTGGCATTGTAGTCGTCGCGCTCTTCTTCTCCGGCTGCGGTATCGGTTCGTGGTTTTCGTGTCGTCGTCTGTGACTGAGACTTCTTAACCTGGTTCGGATTTCAAGCCGCGAGCCGCCCTCGAGACTTCTTCGGACGTCTCTGCTACTCCTGCGCTTTTCTGGGCTAGTCTCCTCTCCACCCATTGTGACCTGGGGTCTCGGTTCGTTCCCTGCTCTGCTCTTCCTCCTAGCTCTGGTTTCATCCCGAGCTAGGTTGATCCATTCCAGATTGCTCTGATCTGCTAGCTTGCGAGCGCGCAGAACTATCTCATCGGCTGCAGTACCTGACACTGGAGCGGAGAAGGGTTGTAGTATAGTCGGTACGGGCGGTAGGTGTCTAAGGATGAGGGAGCCATACGAGTAGCCTCCTAGTATGACGATGGGGGATACATCATCTTGCACCGGTGCCGACTCGCTTTGGTTCGATAGTATCGGAGACTGGTCGGGCGCGAAGGTAAGATCGGAGGTAAGACGTGGTCGAAGGCAGGATATATAGTGCATGAAGAATGCGGCGAAGGATGTGTAGTCGTCTAATTCGGGTCTTCCAGACCAGCTAGTGCGTCCTTTGGACCCGTGGGCACCTCTAGTACTTATTAGCTACAAACTGCTACGGGGATGATCTATTTTCACAGTACCTGAAGTTGAACGTGCCCACCATCCACCCAGCATGTAAGAACTCTTCCATTACGATGCCAACTACCCGATCGTCGTAGCTGCCGCCCATTGGCGCGTATGGGTGTGCCATGACGATGCCCCTCCTCTTCCATTGCGCGATATCGACTGAGTCCTTCGGCTTGGTCAGGGTATCTGGATGGTATACGCGACAATCGAGTGTCGTGTCATCGTGTATCGACGGTATCGTGAAGCTGTAGTGAGCTTCCGGTGGGCGGCGCATCTTCTGGGCCGAACTGAGACCCAGCTGCAGTGCTCATTGCATCTTCGAAGGGTAATGATGCTAGGCAGTAGCCGATAAGACTATATGCACAATACAGGATGGTCTTACTACGCGGCTGTGCAAGACCGTGGGGTTGGCTCAGAGTTGCGGAGAGCGTTCCGCTGATCGCGGGGCCCGTGCGACGCTGTGTTGAGACGCGTTGGCACAGACAGCAACGTTTCTCGATGTGCATTCCATTATTGCAATCATAAAGTCGAAGTTAGGCTGCAATTACACTCAGTTCGTTCTCTGTATCTTTTAGATGTTTATGTACCTTGCTTCCAAGCGTAGACGGCAGCTGGGTTTAGATGGCGCCCCGGGCTGTGCATGTCAGCCTTCGCGCAAGCGAGCGAGGGCTGATATGCGTACCTACAACAAGCTCTCGTCGTTGGGTCTAGAGTAGCGACCAGCATTCGACGTCTTGATGAATCTGCCGACACGAGCGCACTCATATCGACTGCCTGTCTTTGCAGTAGGCCCCCCTGTGCGACAAACGAAGGACTATGCGATGGATGAAACATCAAGCACGTGTCGACACACTGACGTTCAGACCTTCGATTCGTTTCGTTGCTGCCTGTCTTGCGGCGACCTCATCACAGAACCGGCGTCGCCAGCTGTTTCGGAACGACCCTTCAAGTACAAACCGCTCCACTGCGACGGCGAGCAACATGTCCGGCTAGTGCGTGTACATCCAGGACAAAAGCACGACGATATCGTATGCGAACTTGTCCACGTCAGTCTAATCGGCGCAGATGTTCCAGCTTACGAGGCGGTTTCTTATACTTGGGCGACAACAGACGGCGATGCATCTCTCTCCCAGTCGATTGTCTGCCATGGGAAGAAACTCGCTATTACAAAGAACTGTGAAGCAGCCATTCGTTGCCTCAGAAGACGTAATCGCAATCGTGTCCTGTGGATCGATGCTATGTACGTTTCCCGTGCAAGCTGTACATAATACGAAGTGGCTGATTAGACCACAATCTTAGATGCATAGATCAAGAGAGCACGACGGAGAGAAACCATCAAGTTGGCCTTATGGCTGATGTCTATTCGAAAGCCTCCCAGGTACTAGTCTACCTGGGCTGTCATGACCCCGCAACAATATCGGTAGTCCTGGTTTACCTAGACAAGCGATGTCGAGGCATCATCGCTGGAGCTCCCAGGATCGAGGAGTCCTGGTTTCACGAATTCATGCAACACCCATATTTCAACAGGGTCTGGGTACTTCAGGAGATCTCGCTGGCGAGGCTTGTCGTTGTCCACACGGATGATCAGACTATCTACTGGGATGCGCGTACGATTCGAGAGCTCATATCACACTGCAAGACGCTCAATCACGATCCTCCAGGTGTTTTACACTGGCTTCCTGCCACTGAAAGAGACGCGCATGGCTGTCTAGACGTGTTACATCGGGCTCGCCGCTGTATGGCCACCGATCCGAGAGACAAGATCTTCGCTCTTCATGCTTTTCTCCCCCTATGCTTTCGAGAGGCTCTTCCAGTGAATTACGCGATAGGTACTGAAGAACTTTATTCGGGTATCGCAACATATCTGGTATCTACAACGAACCGGTTAGACATATTGAAGCATGTACCTCCCTATCAGCCTCTAGATCCCAACGCCATGCCGAGCTGGGTACCAGATTGGAGTGTACGTCAGTGTTTAGACTCGGATTTTCCAACTTTCACAATGCCGCAGATGGAGAAGTTTACGACATTCCGTTCCAATTCGACATCGACGAATGATCTGTTAGATTCCACAATGTCACTAAATCCTGCACTTGCGACACAAGACGATCACCAGGTGGACCGCAGCTCTCAACACAATGATTCAATACTATCGTACCGGCAACGGAGTGCTGATCATCTCCACTCAACACATATCAAAATTGACTTTATAAAGTTCTCCAAGATTCCTTGTTTGCGCGTTCGAGGCTATCTTCTAGACAAGATTACTACGCGTAACTGGAAAGTTCCTCTTTTCCAGGACGGTGGGCTCGCAGAGCGATTGCGAGCCGACGCGAAAGGCACGCCCTTTCTTCATTCAAGCTTATGTCACTCTTGTAACGAAGACCTGGCAGGGGGAACTTGCGGCGGAGCCCCATCCGACAAGCATCATTATTATCAAGCGTGGCAACTAGAACAATTGTTTAGAGTGGTGACGAAACTCCGGGGGCAAAAACAGGCGTTCTTGACTCAGCAATCGGTTGGGTTTGTCTTGTACTCACCTATCCATGGTTCGTCGCAACCAAAACAAGTAAGAATAGTGCAACGGGGGGACACTATATGGGCTCTAGAAGGACTCGACGTCCCGGTAGTCCTGCGTCGTAAAATGGAAGACGGCAAGGCACATTACATCCTTGTTGGGCAATGTCATCTTCACAGAGCAGGGCTAGACCAAGAGTGCCCTGTATGTGGCTCGGCCTCGCAACCATGGTCGATGAAGTACACGACTATCGACATTTGGTAGCGTTGAGATCAGCTTTAAGCGATAGTGCACTGATAGACGAGCATTTAAGGACCACTGAGCAGCATTTCGTGATTATAAATTATCCGCATCCATCCATACCCAAGACAGCATGCCTCAAGTAAAGAAAGACACTCAACTACAGCTCTAACAGTCCACCTCTTCACAGTGGCCGAAGCGCACCACTCCTATCCTCAGCCCACCTACCAGCGATGGCCTGTCGTGTACTCTTGCCCCAAAACGCCACCGGCATTGCAACCAACCCGCCCACAATCTGGAAAATCATGAGTTCAATACCAACCCACATGTACCCATGTGACTCTATCCACGGTACGAGCGCAAAGCTCATGGCCCAACTGAGGAAGTAACAACCTCCAAAAACAACAGCAATAGCGGGGGCAGCCCAGCGTGGAAAAGCTTCGGTAACCCAAAGCGTGTTCGCAATCATCATCGTTATGAAGGAGAAGCCGTTGATACCGTATGCGAAGTAGAAAGCAGACGCTCGCCACTGATACTGTACTGCGAGGCCGTAGAGTACAGAGCTTAGAGCTCCGGTAATGACGGGGAGGATGTAGCTGACGAGGTAGTGCTCGGCTTCTAGGACACCTTTGTTGCGGCTCGATAGCCGCTTGAGTACCTTGCCGAAGAGGATGGCGAAAATGGGCAAGCCACACAGGGCTCCGACTCCGGATGCGACGTTGACGGTGCCAACAAGACCCGGTGGTATGTTGTAAGGCGGTGCGACAAGAACGCGTGCGTACGTTGCGCCGATGAAGATCATGCTTGCCGAGTTGAAGGCAGAGGCAATGAAGACCCAGAAGATGAGTGGGTTGACGGCACAGTAACCCATCTGGATGACGCAACGACCCGCCGAAGCCCATGATGCGAAGGGTGAGCGTGATAGGCCGACGCGATCACGGAAGCCTGCGAATCCGGTGCGCAGCGGGTATTCGGGAAGGTCGCGATAGATCTCAGAGTCTTTTTCGCGATCTTCGTAGACTGTCAGCTTTTCGGTGGCACTCTGCAACAGAATGAGCCCGTTGAAAGCTACAGTCGGCCTCTTGAAGTATGTTTCCGGATAGAGGAAGAACGTGACGACGAGTGAGATGACGACGGGGATGGTCCAGTAGTGGTAGAATGCGCGCCAGTTGTTTCCGTGGTCGGCTAAGACAGGTACCAGTGCAACGCCCGAAGTGCCAAAGCATCCTGCCATGCACCACATGAGAGCTACTGCTACTGATCTCTGGTTGATGTATGTGAGGTCAATGACCATTAGGAAGGCCTGATATTATTAGTAGATGGATTGAGAGGGAAATTGCAACCCCACTTACAAGAGATAACGCAAGGCCCTCTGCCAAACCGAGGAAACAGACTGCGGCCACGAGCGAACAGAAACTTTTCGCTTGACCAGCCCATATAATAGCACCCAGCTCGACAAGGGACGCGATCAAGATCGTAGGTCGGCGACCCAACCCGATTGATACTGGCACCCACATCAAGCACCCGATGCCCATGAGCATGGTCGGGCCTGTAACCAACGCCTTGATCTGATAATTTGGTATGTCCTAGATGTAGTATGTGAGCGGTATTCGTCTCGGATAGCTATAGAATGCAGCTTACCTCATCCTGGAAATCTGCTTGGATACTATCGAGTATGACTGACGCTGCTTGAGCCGCAGTGAGACAGATGATAGAGTAGAGAGCTAATGCGAACAGCGCTCCGGCTGTCTTCCACCTGCCCCAGTTCAAAGGATCGGCTTTGGAATTCGATGGCATAGGGAGTTTGAGCGTTCTTCCATCGTTCGTGATGAGGAATGTGCTGCCGGCGAGGTTGTATGATTCGCGCTTCGAAGGGTCTGATGTGCCTGGGGTTGATGACCTAGAGCGGTACCCCATAATCGAAGGTACGGATGGCCTCTTCCCGGATGCATCTCCAGTGATAGGTGCGTATATAGGGTGTGGTTCTGAGACTGGAGGAGAGTTGAGTGGTGGAGCCAGCTCCACCATCGGGTGCGGATCTTCCAACGAGGAAGGAGTCCCGTTGGAGTATGTTTCGGACATCATGATTTCCATGATCAGAGAGGTTAAGGAAAGACTGGCGACACGAGTCACCACACAAGTGGATCGTGAACGGACGGGGGGACTAACAAACGAAAAACGACTGAAGGATTGACAACCTGGAAAGCGTGGCGGTCGCTACGATCTATATCCACAATTACTCGAGGCTCGCGCTTTTCGGCGTTCGCGGGTGCGACCGCACTACTGTCGATCCCACCTAGAGTTGAGGCTTGGAAAGAAAGTATAAGCTCCTGTCTCTCCATCTGAAGCTCGCCAAAGCCACCGCATCACACCGAG
>Ga0265798_10012782_pt1 | contig 10097 bp, 5 predicted proteins | sample P3T30metagenome_FD_192430 | JGI IMG/M metagenome (GOLD analysis project Ga0265798, IMG submission 192430) | Plant litter microbial communities from East Loma Ridge, Irvine, California - P3 T30 | ecosystem: Environmental > Terrestrial > Plant litter > Unclassified | place: USA: California...
TGCGGCGCGCGCCCCCTACCCCCGAGCGAGCCCGCCACATTGCCGCAGTGGCTAATGACAAGGAGAGCGGCAAGCCGTTTTTTGACGAGTTGCGCCACCTAGGCCTTGATGTAGAAGAGCACAAAACAGGTAACCTAGGGCTGTATGAACTAACCGAGCGGCTGCTCGGTATTTTTGGGCTGCTGGGGGCCAATGCGGAGAGCGATTACCTGTTTCGCTTTCTCGACTTGACGCTGGAGTTCAGCCTCAAGCACGGCAACAACCTAGGGAGCTTTCTCACCTATTGGGACGAGCGCAAGGGCGCGCTCAGCATCAACGCGCCGGGCGGCACCGATGCCGTCACCATCACTACCGTGCACAAGGCCAAGGGCTTGGCCTACGGCATTGTGATTGTGCCTTTTGCCGACTGGACGCTGGTGCCACGCACCGACACCATGCTGTGGGGCCACCTCGAAACGGCCCACAAGCCCCTACCCGACCTGCCCGACGTGGCCGTGGTGCGGCTCAACAAAAGCCTAGCCTACACGCCCCTGGCCGAGCAAGATGTCGAAGAGCGTGAAAAAACGCTGCTCGACGGCCTCAACACGCTGTATGTGGCCTTCACTAGGCCGCGGCACCGGCTCTACATCATTAGCAAGGCACCTGCCGAGCCGCGCAAAACTACCGGCGAGCTGCCCCTAGCAGCTACCCCCGAGCCCGCCGCCACCCAGGGCCCGGCCCGCGATGTGACCGACCTGCTGGCCGGCTACCTGCGCCACCTAGGCCGCTGGCAAGACGAAACCACCAGCTTTGTGCTGAACCTGGGCACTACCCAAGAGCTAAAAACCGAAACCCAAAAACCAAAAACCAATTTCTCTCTTACCAACCTAGATTCTACACCTTGGAGTGAGCGACTGAAGCTGCGTCGCCACGCCACTACGGTGTTCGATTTCGACGAGCAGGAGCACCTAGGCGAGCTCAACCGCAAGTTGCACTACGCCTTGCGGCGCCTGCTGTCGGCCCAGGACCTAGGGCGCTCGCTACGGCAGCTGGTAGCCGAAGGCATTATCAATCAGAAGGAGCGGCCCGAGCTCGAAACCAATCTAAAAGCGCTACTGGCCGACCCACGCCTGGCGCCTTACTTTGCCGAAGGCCTGGCGGTGGAGACAGAGCGCGAAATACTGGTGGGCGGCCACACGCACCGCGCCTACAAGCCCGACCGCATTGTGTTTGGCGAAGGTCCCAGCCGCGCCACCCAGACCGTGACCATGCTCGATTTTAAGCTGCCGCCGCCGCAAGACATCCACAAAATCCGGCTGCGCGAGTATGCCCGCCTGTTTCGAGAGCTCGGCTACGCCGATGTACGCGGGGTCATTTACTATTTCGGCTCGGGCGAGGTGGTAGAGGTATAACTCATTTTTCAGACTTTCGAGCTGACCGATGAAGTTTTTTTAACGCGGCGTTGTTTCCGGCCTGTTCGCAATCAATTGCGCGTGGCTGCGTTACTCTTCAGTTTGGCGCAACGCCAACCGCCCCGCGTCCGTCTATCCGGGCGCGAGCGTTTCTTGCGCCGCTTTTATTTCTCCTGAATGATTTCCAATCGCATTTCCTGCTGGCCGCGCCTGGCGCTGGTCGTTTCGTTGAGTATCCCCACCACTGCTGTGGTGGCTCAAACTACCCCTACTACTATTCCGGACGCTGCTGCGCCAGCCACCACGGCCACGCCAGCCGGGCCCACCGTAGCCGAAGCCGCTGCTGCCCAGTGGTATCTGCGTGACCCCCAGCAGGACAAAACCCCTGGTGTGGGGGCTACCCGCACCTATGCCGAGCTGCTGAAAGGCCGCGTACCCACCGCCGTAGTTGTCGCGGTTATTGACTCGGGTATCGACACGGCGCACGTAGACCTGAAGCCTGTATTGTGGCGCAACCCACGCGAGATACCGGGCAATGGCATCGACGACGATAAGAACGGCTACATCGACGACATTCACGGCTGGAACTTCCTAGGTGGCAAAGACGGGCGCAATATCTCGGTAGAAACCCTGGAAGTCACGCGTGTGGTGGCCAAGCTGGGGCCGCGCTTTGCGGGCAAAACCAGCGCGCAGATAAAAGCTGCCGATAAGGCCGACTACGCCACTTACCTCCGAGCCAAAAAAGCCTACGACAGTAAGCGCAAGGAACTGACCGAGCAGCTAAAGCAAGCTGACCAGGGCACCAGCCCGATGGTGTCGCTCTTCGATGCGCTGAAGCAGAAACTGGGGGTTGAGAAGCTCGATACGACGACCCTCCGCAAGGTAGCCGCCCAGGTGCCTGACGCCAGCCTGAAAACCGCCCTTTCGTCGCTGTACCAAGACATGAAGCAGGGCGGCATTGCTGACACCGACGCGCTCGTGGCTGAAATCAACAACGAGGTAAAAGACCAGCGCGACCAGCTGAACTACAGCCTCAACACGAAGTTTAACGCCCGCGCCGACATCGTGAAAGACAACCCGGAAGATGTGACGCAGCGCGACTACGGCAACGCCGATGTAACCGGCCCCGACCCGCTGCACGGCACTCACGTGGCGGGCATCATCGCGGCCGCGCGCGACAACAACCTAGGCGTGCAAGGCATAGCGGGCGCGCCAGTGCGCGTGATGAGCGTGCGCGCCGTGCCCAACGGCGACGAGCGCGACAAAGACGTGGCCAACGCCATTCGCTACGCCGTGGACAATGGCGCGCAAATTATTAACATGAGCTTTGGCAAGGAGTTTTCGCCCCAGCGCCCGGCTGTGGAAGCAGCCTATAAGTACGCCGAAGCCAAGGGAGTGCTGCTAGTACACGCCGCTGGCAACGAAGACGATAACCTCGACGTGGTGCCCCACTACCCCGCTGCCTTCTACCTCAATGGCAGTGTGCCGACCAACCTGCTGACCGTGGGCGCCTCGGGCCCCACCGACGACGAAAACCTGCCTGCCAGCTTTTCCAACTATTCTAAGCGGCAAGTAGATGTATTCGCGCCGGGCGTGGGCATCTACTCTACGCTGCCGGGCAGCAAGTATGGCTCGGAGAGCGGCACCAGCATGGCAGCCCCCGTAACGGCAGGCGTGGCAGCAGTGCTCAAGTCGTATTTTCCCAACCTCACAGCAGCCGACTTAAAACGCATTATTCGCCAGTCGGCGCAGGTGCACCACACCCAAGTATTGGTGCCTGGCGAAGGCGGCAAAAAGGCTGATTTTGCGACGCTTTCGGCCACTGGCGGCATCGTCGACTTATACGCGGCGGTACAGCTGGCTTTGCAATTAGAAACAGCTAAAAAGCAATAAAACTTGGCGCAAGCGGGTTTCCTTGCGTAAACTGGGCTATGCTCGCTCAATTATCGATTTTAGCCCGCTTGCGGCAGCTCCAAGCTACTGCCGCCCCCGAGGCCACGGACACCTTAGGTACTTCTCTTTCTGGTCACCCTTCCATTGCCGATGCGCCCGCGCCCCACAAAGACCCCAAGCAATCGTGGCTGCGTGAGGAATTGCGCAACGTAGTGTACCTAGGGCTGGGCGTGGCCTCGGCAGCTATGGGCCTGGAAGCCTTCATGCTGCCCAACGGGTTATTCGACGGTGGCGTAACCGGTATTTCGCTATTGGCCGCCCGCCTGCTGCCCGGCAACCCGCCCCTGTCGGTGCTGCTGGTAGTGCTCAATCTGCCTTTTGTGTGGCTGGGCTTTCGGCAAATGGGCAAGGGCTTCGCCGTTCGGGCGCTGCTCGCCATTTTGACACTGGCCGTGGTGCTCGAAACGGTGCATTTTCCGGTCGTGACGCAGGACAAGATGCTGATTGCCGTGTTCGGGGGCTTTTTCCTGGGGGCGGGCATCGGGCTGGCCATGCGCGGCGGAGGTGTGCTCGATGGCACCGAGATTCTGGCCGTATACCTCAGCCGCAAAGCCAGCCTCAGCGTGGGTGACTTTGTGCTGGTACTTAACATTTTGATTTTTATGGTAGTGGCCTTGGTGCTCGATGTGCCCACGGCGCTTTACTCCATCCTCACCTACTTGTCGGCGTCTAAAACCATTGAGTTTGTGGTCAATGGGATTGAGGAGTACACGGGCGTTACTATTATTTCGGAGCACAGCGATGCCATTCGGCGCGCCCTCACCGAGCGCCTCGGCCGGGGCGTTACGGTGTATGCCGGCCACCGGGGCTACGGCTCGCGCGGCGAGCAGCCCAGCTCTATCGAAATTGTGTTTACCGTTGTCACACGCCTCGAAGTAAGCCAGGTCACGACCGAGGTCAACCATATCGACCCCCGTGCTTTTATTATCATGCACAGCGTAAACGACGCTAAGGGCGGCATGGTAAAGAAGCGGGCACTGCACTAAGTAGGCTGGTTTGGTACCGTGATTGCTCGATAGGCTAAGAGACGAGGAGGTGACTACTAGAGTAACCTTCTCATCTCTTAGCCTTTTTGCTTAAACACACCGCCTCACTTAATCACCACCTAACTTTGCGGGCATGTCTGCCCTTACTTCTGCTATCACACTTTCGGGTCTTTTCATTTACCCCGTCAAGTCGCTCGGCGGCATCAGCTTGCCTTCGGCCACCCTTACGCCGCTGGGCCTGCAACACGACCGCCGCTGGCTGATAGTGGATGAGCGCAACCGCTTCTTGACCCAGCGCGAACACGCCGAAATGGCGCTGCTGGCCGTAGAGCCCGCCTACAACGGCTTTTTGCTACGCCACCGGCAGCGGCCCGAGCTGCTGCCCCTCTACGTGCCCTTCGTAGCTACGCCCGAGCGCACGCTCTTTGTCACTATCTGGGATGACATGGTATTTGCCTGGCGCGGCACGCCCGAGGCCGATGCGTGGCTGAGCGAGGCCCTAGGGCAGGCCTGCAAGCTGGTATACATGTCGGACATGGTGCGCCGCGAGGTCGAGCCCGACAAGCCCGAGCTCAACCCCGCCGGCACGCTCGTTAGCTTTGCCGATGGCTACCCCTACCTGCTCGCCAGCGAAGAATCCTTGGCCGAACTAAATGCCCGGCTCGCCGAGCCGGTACCCATGAATCGCTTCCGGCCCAACCTCGTGGTGCGCGGCCTCGATGCCGCCGATGCCGAGGTGCAGTGGACCGATTTTCAGATTGGTGGCCACGCCTTCCGGTCGGTGCGCGGCTGCGGGCGCTGCGTGGTGACGACCATCGACCAAGCTACGGCCCAGAAAAACCTCACCACCGAGCCGCTGCGCACGCTGGCCACCTACCGCAAGCAGGGCAACAAAATTATGTTTGGTCAAAACGTGACTGGACCGGCCAGCGGCCAACTGCGCATAGGCGACACTGTGGTGCTGGGTTAAGCTAGCCACGGCGGGCCACCTAGGCGCCCGGCCGAATGGACGACGCACGCACCACGAGCTGTGGAGCCAGCTGCAACTGCGCGATGCGGCCGGTTTCGGCCGGGTTTTCGAGCGAGGCCAGCAGTGTACCGATTACCTCCTCGGCCAAGGCCTCTATGGGCTGCGCCACTACCGTGATGGGGGGCGAGTATAGCCGAAATAAGTCGTTATCGTCGAAGGAGATAACGCCTATTTCTTCCGGAATGCGGCGACCTAGGCGGCGCAGCGCTTCCAGCCCGTACACCCCTAGGTAGTTAGTGGCAAACAGCACAGCATCGCAGACCGTGGGGTCTTCGAAGAAAGCAAGGGCATCCTGCACTAGCTGCTCAGAATCTTGCGGAAATTCAACTTCGTGCACCAGCGGCTCCAGGCCAGCTTCGCGTAGCGCCTGGGTGTAGCCCAGGGCGCGGGCACTCATCTGGGTTTGGTCGAGATGCGGCATAAGCAAGGCTATGCGCCGAAAGCCCTGGCTAAGCAGGTGCTGGGTGGCCTCGTACATGCTCGTAGCGCCATCGACCACTACGGCATTGGCCTGCACGCCGGGCAGCAGGCGGTCAAACAGTACCAGCGGCTTGCCGCTACGCACCAGGGCCCGCACCTCCGCCTCTACCCCATTGGGCAGGGCCAGGATGTAGCCATCGACGTGCCGCTCCTGAAACATGGTCAGCAAGTCGCGGGTCTTGGCCGAGTCGTTGTTGGTGCTGCAAAACAGCATGCGGTAGCCGCGGGCTAGCGCCTTTTTTTCGATGAGCGCCGCCACAGTGGCGAAGAAGGGGTTGGCAATATCTTCTACTACCAAGCCGATAACATGCGTTTTGCCCGTGCGCAGGCTCTTGGCCAGCTGGTTGGGCTTATAGCCCACCTCCTCTACATACTTGAGGACGCGCTCGGCCACGCTGTCGCTGATGCGCTTTTCCTTGGCCTTGCCGTTGAGCACCAGCGACACTGTGGCGATAGACACCTCGAGGTGCTTGGCAATGTCGTGAATGAGTAATTTCTTTTTCAAGTCAGATTTAATTGGGGGCGTTATCCTTAGCCCACTGGTTTTCTAGGTGGCAAAATAAGGCTATTGCCCAGGTTAAAGAGGCAGCCTGGGTTGTATTACCCAGGCTGCCTCCTATTTACTACCCATTAGTATACCTCTTTGGGCCGGTTGGCCGGGGCCGTGCCAAAGGCGCGGTTGGGCTGCGGACCCATAGTAAGCTGCAAGTTACCACCCGCCACAATGTCGCGGTGCAGCAAGTAGGTGTTGGCATACGGCTGGCCATTAAGAGTAGCCGACTGAATGTAAATATTTTGTGGGCTGTTGTTTTGCACGCTTACCACAAACGACTTGCCCTGGGGCAGGCGAATGGTGGCCTTATCGACCAGCGGGCTCCCTAATACGTAGGCCCCGCTGCTGGGGCTGACGGGGTAAAACCCCATCGCCGACATAATGTACCAGGCCGACATCTGGCCGCAGTCTTCATTGCCGCTAATGCCGTCGGGCTGGTCTTTGTACATCTCGCGCAGCACTTGGCGCACCTTTTCGGCCGTTTTCCACTGCTGGCCGGCATAGGCATAGAGGTAGGTGGTGGCGTGGCTGGGCTCGTTGCCGTGGGCATACATGCCGATGAGCCCCGAAATATCGGGCGAGGCGCTTTCGCCTAGGTTACCCTGCACAATAAACAAGCTGTCAAGCTTTTGGGTAAAGGCTGCATCGCTGCCAAACAGCTTGATGAGGCCCGGCACATCGTGCGGCACCAGCCAAGTGTACTGCCACGCATTACCCTCGGTGTAGGGGTTTTGACGGTGAATGGACTGAAAGGCATTGAACGGCAGCTGAAACTTGCCGTCGGCCGTGACGCCGCGCATAAAGCGGGTTTTGGGGTCGAAGTAGCGCTGGTAATACTTGGCGCGCTTGCTGTAGGTATCATAGGCTTCTTTGTCACCTACTTTCTTGGCTACCTGCGCAATGCTCCAGTCGTCGATAGCGTATTCCATGGCCTTGGCTACCGATTCGTTCTCCTTATCGGCCGGAATGAACCCTAGGGTCTTGACGAAGTTCACCCCCTCATCGTCGCGGGTGCTGCTTTGCTTGAGGGCAGCCAGCACGCGCTTGCCGTCGAGGCCGGGCGTGCCCTTGAGGTAGGCTTCGGACAGCGCCGGCACGGCGCTGTAGCCCACCATGGTACCGGTTTCATTGCCCATAAGGTGCCAGATGGGCAGCTTCTGCTGCTGGTCATTGATGGCCAGCATAGTTTGCATCATATCGCCCACACGCTCGGGCTGGGCCAGCGTAAAGAGCGAATGCTCGGTGCGGTAGGTATCCCAAAGCGAGAAGATGGTGTAGTTGGCAAAGGGCGCCTTGGGGTACACTTTGCCATCGGTGCCGCGGTAGTCACGGTTCACGTCGTTGAACAAGGCGGGCGCAAACCAAGCGTGGTAAAGCGAGGTATAGAACGTGCGCCGCACTACGGGGTCTTTGCTTTCGATGGTGACCTTGCCCAGCTCCTGGTTCCACTTGGCTTCCGCCGCTTGCTGCACCTTGGCAAAATCCCAGCCCGGAATTTCGGCCTGGATATTAGCCAATGCGTTTTGCGCGCTCACCGGCGAAATGCCTACTTTCAATTGCACCACGCCCGGCGTCTTCGTCCAGGAAAGCACACCCTTCACGGCCGTGCCCTTGCCCGATTTGCCACCTAGGGCCTGCGCCTCGTTGTACAAGGCGAACGCGGCCCCCGGCGCCGAAACCTTGATGGCAAAAAACAATTGCTGGTTTCTGGCCCATCCCTTCGAAAAGCGGTGCCCAATAAAGGTTTGGGCATCAACCTGCTCAAGATAAGTGTCCGTCGCCTTGTCGTCGATACCCTCCTTGAGGTCGATAATGACGCGGGCGGGCTGGTTGTTCTTAGGAAACGTGTAGCGGTGCATACCCACGCGCTCGGTACTCGTGAGCTCGGCCCGGACGCCATAGTCGTCGAGCGTTACGGCGTAGTAGCCAGGCTGGGCTTTTTCGCGCTGGTGCGAAAAGCGCGAGAGGTAGCCTTGGTGCGGTGCCTTTTGCTGCCCTTTGTCAGTCTTGAGAGCGCCGGTGTAGGGCATAATCAGCACATCGCCTAGGTCTGAGCCCCCGGTACCACTGAGGTGCGTATGCGAAAAGCCTGTCAGCAAGCTATCCGAATAGTGGTAGCCCGAGCACCAGTCCCAGCCCTTAAAAATGTTTTGTGGCCCCAACTGCACAGCCCCAAAGGGCACGTTGGCGCCAATAAATACGTGGCCGTGCCCACCAGTCCCAATAAATGGGTCGACATAGGAGGTAAGCTTAGGCTGCTGCGCATGCACTAGGCTGCTAGCCAGCAACAGGCAGCCAGCCAGTACAGAACCTGTGCTGGCTGCTCGCCGCCGCTTAGACAGAAAATAATCAAGCATCTTGAAAGTGAAGAAGAAAGGACAAGAAAAGACAAGTTGCAGAGACAATAATCTGTCGCGCGCTGCAAACCACTAGCGACAGCCGAGCTTAATACTGAACCTTAGGCTACTAAAAGACCTATTTGCGCCAACAAATATGCTAAAATGTTTAAGCAAAAATTTGGTTGCTCCCAAAAAAACCCACATATTTCGGCCATTAACCATAGATTATTAATCTTCTAGAATAGCTCTTAAACTTAATTAGTCTAACCAACCTAATACCAGCAATCGAGCATCTAATTGCGGCAAATCTATCGCCTTAAAATTACTTATTTAATTATATAAATTAATACCTATTCACATAGCTAACTCTGTTGAATCAATTTCATTTATTATCATCAGTTTTAGAAAAGGATAAATCACTTTCTAGGCTAGCTAGCTACCTCATCCGAGCTCGCTGTGAAACTTGCATTGCTAAATCCTTTAATCGAATCTTCATTTTGCTGTGGATAACTTTTACGGTTATCTAGTTAGTCCCACCCAACCCATCATTATGTCCCTTTCTTTATCAATCAAGAGTCTGCGCGGGCTACCGCTACTACTGCTGGCACCGGTAGCTACGCTACCTCTTTCGCAGGCTACAGCGGCAGGCCTACCTCCCGGTGCCCTGTACCGCCCCGCTGAAGTAACGGTGCAGGGCACCGTGAGCGACGACAAAGGCAGCCCACTACCCGGCGCCACTATCGTGCTAAAAGGTGCAACAGGCGTGGGCGTAACAGCCGACGCTGATGGCAAGTTTTCGCTATCGGTGCCTGACGCTAACGCCACGTTGGTGGTTTCGTCGATAGGCTTTGTGACGCAAGAAGTGGCCCTAGGTGGCAAAACCACCCTCGCTATCCAACTAGTGGCCGACAACAAGGCTCTGGACGAAGTGGTGGTAGTAGGCTACGGCACCCAGAAGCGCTCGGACCTAACCGGCGCGGTGGGCAGCGTGAAAGCCTCGGAGCTCACCGAGCGGCCCATCGTGAACGTGGCGCAAGGTCTGCAAGGCCGGGTAGCCGGCGTAGATGTATCCTTGAACTCGGGGCAGCCGGGCGGCGCTCCCCAGATTCGCGTCCGAGGCTATAGCTCTCTCTCGGCCGGCAACGACCCGCTATACGTAGTAGACGGCATATTCTGGCGGCAGGGTATTACCACCCTTAACCCCAATGACATCGAGAGCATCGAGGTGCTCAAGGATGCCTCGGCCACAGCTATCTACGGGGCCCAGGGCAGCAATGGCGTAGTACTCGTGACCACCAAGCGCGGGCGTAAGGGCGGCACCACAGTATCCTACGACAACTATGTGAGCCTGAGCACATTGGCGCG
>Ga0265798_10012783_pt1 | contig 10097 bp, 7 predicted proteins | sample P3T30metagenome_FD_192430 | JGI IMG/M metagenome (GOLD analysis project Ga0265798, IMG submission 192430) | Plant litter microbial communities from East Loma Ridge, Irvine, California - P3 T30 | ecosystem: Environmental > Terrestrial > Plant litter > Unclassified | place: USA: California...
CGCGATGTGCAGCAATTCCATGTTGCCGTACCGCGCGTGGCTGCCCGTCATCCAGCCGGCGCCGACATCGTCGCTCCACGCATCGGCGGCGAGCAGCACCGGCGCGGTCTCCTTGCCGAGCCGGAGCAACGCGAGCTGCGGGTCGTGGTCGGTCGGGCGGTCGCCGCCGAACTCCGCATTGAGGTGCACCGCGTCGAACGACGCGCCGTCGAGCAGCCCGCCGGTGACGAGCATGTTGTCGAGCGCCTGCGCATTGCCCTGGAACATATAGCTGTAGCGCTCTTCCTCGGGCAGCAGCGAATTCAGGTTGGTGAACTTGCCGCCCTGCGCCGGGTCGGTGAGCTGGGTCTGCGCCTGCTCGAAATAGAAGCCGTTCCAGTCGCCCATGATCGCGACGTTGAGCGACGGGTCGGCAGCGAGCTTGTCGTTGACCCACGCCTTCACCCCCGCAGCCTGCGCGGTGCGCGTGGCGTCGCCGGCGTCGAACGGCGGCTGGTTGGCGCCCCACAATGGCTCGCTGCCGCCGCGCGAGGTCAGGTGGACGTTGATCGTCGTGAGCTGCTCGCCGTGGAAATCCCAGGTCGCGGCGAGCGGCTTGCGGCTGTTGGCATAGGCATCGCCGGTGATCAGCGTCGCGCTGCCGTCGACATAGCCGACGCGGTCGAGATTGTAGAGATAGCCGTTGCGGATGTTGCCGCCCGGCTCGCCGCCGGTCGACCCCGCGACGGTCGGCGCGATCTCGACATAGGCATAGCGCCCGCCGTTCAGCGCAGCGATCGCGTCGATCAGCCCCTGCGCGGTCTTCTGCCCCGACAGGTCGCTGCCGGTGCCCGCGCCGTCGGCGTCCTGGATCTCCTGCAACGCGACGATGTCGGGCGCGCGGAGATTGTAGACGATGTTGCTGGCCAGCACGTCGAACTTGCCGTCGCTGCTGTCGAGATTCTCGACGTTATAGGTGGCGATCGACAGATGCGTCGCATCGCCCTTGAGCGCCGAGACCTCCTTGGCGAGCGTCACGTCCTTGGTGACGCTGACCGCCGCGGTGACGATCACCTCATAGGTGGCGTTGGCGTAATTGACGATGCCGGTGACGCTCGAGAGCTGGTCGCCGATGCTGTACTTCGGGTCGAAGCCGTCGAACACCGCGCGATCGGCCTGGAGCTGGATCTTCTCCGGGTTGTAGTCGCCCGGCGCGATCGTGATCCCGCCGCGCGCATTGATGCCGGTCGCGCCCTCCCCGCCCGAGACGACGACGTCGGTCTCGCGCCACTGGTCGTCGGTGGTGTTCGAGACGACGTGCGGCGCGTCGAGCGTGACGCGCATCCCCTCCAGCGCCTCCCAGAAGGCGATGCCGTCGGTGATCTTTTCGGTCGGGATCGTCAGCCCGCCCTTGCCGATCAGCACTGCATCGGGCAGCGCGTCGCCGAAGCTGTCGACGGTGATCGAGGTCGGGTTGAGCTGCGTCACGGTCAGTCCGCCGGTGCCGGCGCGATATTCGGACACGCGGCCCTCGATCGTCAGCGTGTCGCCGACGAACACGTCCTGCGGCGCCGACGAGGTGAAGACGAAGATCGCATCCGAGGTGCGCGCGTCGCCGTCGCCATAATCCTGGATATAGAAGCCGTTGCTGTCGATCGCGGAGACGACGCCGGTGGTAAGCACCTGCTGCCCCTCGAACGCCGACTTCAGCCCCGTCCCCTGGATCGCGCCGATCGTGCGATAGCCGATATCGTCGTTGACGATCGTGCCGGTCGCGGTCGCGCGGTCGAGCGTCGCGCCGCCGGTCGGGTTGGACAGCGTGACCGCGAAGGTCTCGTTGTTTTCCAGCACCGTATCGCCGGCCACCGGCAGGCGGATCGTTGCGCTGGTCTGGCCGTCGGCGAATTGCACCGTGCCGGAAAAGACCGTGCCCGCCGCGAAATCACCGGCATTCGCGCCGTCCGCGCCGCCGGGCAGCGTCACGCTCCACCCGGCCGCGACCGCGCCGCTGCTGCCGCCGACCCGCGAGACGGTGAAGGCGATGTCATGCGTGCCGCTGTTGCCCTCGCTGGTGGTGGCGTCGGCGATCGACAGCGCGCCCGGCTGCGGCGCGCCCGCGCCATTGCTGGTGACGCGAATGTCGTCGATCCCGACCCATTCGTCGTTGCCGACCGCATTGGTGGTCATCACGCGGATCTGCAACGTCGCGACGCCGTTCGCGGCCTCGGGCAGCGTGACGTCGATCTTGCTTTCCTGCGTCGCGGTGCCGCCGGTGGTCGCATCGGCGATATAGGCGGACGGCAGGTCGACCCACGCCGCGGTGTCGTTAAGCCGATACTGGACCGCGACCTGCTGGATCGCATTGTCCGCCGTGCCGTCGATATCGCGGACCAGCGCGGTGAAGTGCACGTCGCTGCGCCCGGTCGCGTCGAGATAGAAGGCCAGGTACGCCGCATCGGCGGTGCCCGAGCCCTGCAGCGCGACGACCGGATTGGCGATCTCGAACTCGGCGACACCGCCGTTGGTGATCGCGGTGCTGGTCTGGTTGGCGATCACGTCGACGACGTCGCTGCTGCCGGTGATCGTGCGCGGATCGGTGCCGGTGCGCGTCGTCAGATCGTCGCCGCGGAAGCCCATGATGCTGGGGACGCGGCTCCAGTCGTCGTCCTTGGTGATCAGCGACGTGTCGCTCCAGTCCTGCACCAGATCGCCGGCGCCGAGATTCCAATAGTTCGTGCTCATCTGACAACGACCCCGTTAACCGTCCCGTTCATGAAGCGCCTAGGGACAAAAGATGACGACTGGGTTGCAGATCAATGACTTGGCCCGCCTTTACGTTGTCGCGCGACTGCAACATGACGCTGTTAGACGCCGCGCCGTTTACGAAGGTTAACAGGGGGTTGCGGATCATGAAGCGGATGATGACGGCGGTGGCGCTGGCCATGGCGACGGTCGCGGCGATGCCCGCACAGGCGGCGACGGTGGTGCAGGATGCCGGCGGCACGCGCGGCACCAGCATCTTCCAGTACGGCCCGGTCGGCCAGTCGTTCACGATGGTCGGCGCGTCGCTGACGTCGTTCGGCTTCCAGTTCCAGACGATCAGCACCGCACAGACCAACGCCGCGCTGACCTTTGCGCTGCTGGACGGCAACACGCTCGGCGCGACGGTGCTCCGCCAGGTGACCGGCACGCCGGTCGCGGGCGCGGCGCGGCAGAATTTCTGGTACGACTTCGACCTCGGCGGCCTCGCGCTGACCGATGGTGCGACCTATACTGCGGTGGTGAGCGCGACGACCGACCGGCTCGGGCTGGTCTACGGCCCGGCGGCCAACGCGACCGCCGACGGCTATGCGGGCGGGCAGCTGCTGACCGGCAAGCCGGCGTTCAACGCGAACAGCAACTGCACCAAGGGCATCTGCGACGCCAACTTCCGCTTCACCAGCGCCGACGCGACCGGCGGCGCGGTGCCCGAGCCGGCGAGCTGGGCGATGCTGCTGCTCGGCTTCGGCGTGGTCGGCGCCACGCTGCGCCGCGCGCGCGGGATGCGGGTGGCGCGGCAGATCGTGTGACGATGGCCGGGGCGCCGACACAGCGCCCCAAGCACGCCGCGCGCCTGCGCCAATCAGCTTCATCCCGGTGTACCGTTTCGCGGCCATGGCATGACCAGAACGCCAAGCGCGAAACGCCTAGCGCCCGTGCGCTGTGAGGCAGGACGCGACGCGTGCCGCTTGTTCGTCGCGCTGTTTGCGCGCGCATCCACGCCACATGCCGGACTATAGCGCATCGCGCGTGCTCGTCCGTAAATTCCATCCTCAGACGGGATCATCGTCGGCGATCCCTGCGATGTCACGCCCGGTCCAATAGGCGAAATTGCCACCGGCCAGATGCGACAAGCCGGCCTCCACAGCATTGCACGCCGCGCAGACCTGCTTGTGCATATCGCGAAGCTGTTCGACCCAGAAGAGCAGCTCGTCGCGGTCCTTGCCGTCGACGAACCGGTCCGTCGCGATCATGCTGATCTTGGTGACCGCCTGATTTACGTTCCGCCCGATCGGATTGATCGTGGAGAGAAGCTGCCGGCAAAACAGCCGTACCTCCGGGAGCGGCCGGATGCGTCCCAGCCGGTCGTACAGCACCGCATGGATCGCGCGGAGCATCCATTGCGTCCGCAACAAGCCAGCATCCTTGGCCACCCGTTCAAGGTCGGCCAATTCGCGCGATTGTATGCGAAGGTACACCTTCGTCCGGGGTGACGGCGTGAGCGGGGCGGCGCGGCTGCGGTGCACCTGCCGTGCATTCCGCCCCGCCGTGAGGTCGCGCACAATCGCACGGGCCACGAAGCGACTGACCGTCAATCCCTCCCGTGTCGCCGCGGCGGTCAGTGCGGCCCCGGTCTCGTCATCAAGGCGAAGGCTCAGTCGCATCGACATTCTCCGAAGAAGCCCCGTGCAGCGGTGGAGCGAGTGCCACTTGGATGACCGATGTCAGACAAAAGATGGCAGTTACTCCTTCCTGCACTCCCTTACCCTTCGACATCTATCTTAGCTTGAAAATAGCGCCTTTAGCCATGTTTCGGGTACGGGGAACAGAGACGAAGAAAGTAAGTTACTCTCTAAAACCGGTCTTTAAAGCTTCCTGCTATCGACGCCGGCCACCTACGCCAGTATCGCAGATCAACGACAGGACGCTGGTGGCAGACATCAGACGTGTTACGTGCGCTGAAGCTGCGATGAAGCGCACTTGACAGGCGACAGGTGAAGGCGGAGCCTCGCGGGCATGACGGGTCCGCTGCTGCTTCTGCTGGCGCAAGTCGCCACTTCCGCCACCCCCCCGACGGACGACGTGATCGTCGTCGGCCATCGCGCCGAAAAGGAGCTGGCGGCATGCCTCGCGCGCCATTGCCCGCCGGCACAGGAGGTCGAGGCGTCGCTGCAGGCGTCGTTCGAGCAGTTCGCCGACGGCCGCTACCCCGACGCGCGCCGCACGCTGCAACGCGCGATCGACCGCAACAAGCGCCACGCCGCGACGCTGCCGGGGCCGGTGTCGAGCCTGTACGCGACGCTGGCGACCGTCGCCGAGCATGAGGGGGACCGGAGATTGTGGCGCACGGCGTCGCGCAACAACCTGACGACGCTGCGCGCGCAGCTGGGCGAGGCCAATAGCGCGACCCTGCGCGAGGAGCTGCAATTTGCCGACGACATGGTCGGGCAAGGCGTGCTCAACCTTGCCGACGATACCTATGCCAAGGTCCAGCGCAACGCGGCCGCCGCGGGCAGCACCGATCTGGCGGCGAGCGCGACCTTCCGGCGCGCGTGGCTGGCGCTGGCGGCGGCCGGAACCGCGAGGCCGAACGCTTCGCCGACGCGGCGGTCGCGCTCGCCGGACCGGGCGACGTGACGATGGCGCAATTGCGCGAGATCGTGCGGACGCGCATCGCGGTGCGCAAGGGCGACAAGGAGGCGGTCGACCGGCTGGCCGCGCGCATCCGCCAGTCGATCGACGCGCCGCCGATCCTGCTCTATGCGCCGCCGATCGAGGACATCAATCCGCCGCCGGAGCTGGTGTCGATCGTGTCGCAGTCCGACAGCGGCATCCGCTTCGCCGACGTCGGCTACTGGATCCGCCCCGACGGTCGGATCGCGGACGCCGAACTGCTCCGCACCAACGGACTGGGGCAATGGTCGCCGGTGATCCTGAAACAGGTCCGCGCGCGCCGCTACGTCCCGCCGAAGCTCGCCGAGGGTGAGCCGGGGCTCTACCGGATCGACCGCTTCACGGTCCGCGCGACGATGGGGACGCGGTTGGGAACGCGCATCGAGCAGCGCACCGGGCGCCTGTCGGTGCACGTCATCGACCTGACCGAGACCCAGGCGATGAGCGAGGCGCATCGCGCGCATGTCGCGAAAGGCATTCCGACCGCCCTGCGGACCGACATCAACTAGGGGCGGATCGTCATTCGCCGCTCATCGCCCGCTCCCAGGGGCGACGATCAAGCGACCGTCTGGGGCAGCGGGTCGGGGCGGCGGCATGAACGCCCTGAAGGTCGACCCCGCCTGGCCACCGTCGCGCCACAGGAGAAACGTTCGTCCGATGCCCGGCCCGCTGTTGTTCCTGCTGGCGCAGGTCGCCGCCCCCGCGCTCCCGCCCCCGCCCCCGTCCTCGCCGGCTGCCACGCCATCGGATGAGGTCATCGTCATCGGGCGCCGCGCCGAAAAGGAGCTGGCGGCGTGCCTCGCGCGGCGCTGCCCGCCCGCCGAGGACGTCGAGGCGTCGCTGCAGGCCTCGGTCGAGCAATTCGCCGACGCGCGCTACATCGATGCGCTGCGCACGCTGCAACGCGCGGTCGGCCGCAACAAGCGCCATGCCGCGCAGCTGCCGGGGCCGGTGTCGAGCCTGTATGCGACGATGGCGACGGTCGCCGAGCATGAAGGTCTGGACCGGATCTGGCGCAACGCCGCGCGCCACAATGTCGAGGTGCTGCGCGCGCATGTCGGCACCACCAACGCCGCGACGCTGACGCAGGAACTCCAGCTGGCCGACGATCTGCTCGCGCTCGACATGCCCGGCGCGGCGGCGGGGATCTACAAGAAGGTGGCGCAGCGCGGGCGCGACACCGGGCAGCCGGCCATGGCCGCCAATGCGACGTTCCGGCAGGCGTGGGTGGCGCTGATGCGCGGGCAGTTCCGCGCCGCCGGGCGGCTGGCCGACGAGAGCGTCGCGGTCGCCGGTCCCGCGCAACCGGCGATGAACGACCTGCGCGCGATCCTGCGCATGCGGATCGCGGTGCAGAAAGGCGATGGCGGCGCGGTCGACGCGCTGGCGGCACGGCAGCGCCAGTCGGCCAGGCGCAGCCCGGCGCTGCTGTACGCCCCCGATCTCAAGGACATCAATCCGTCACGCGCGTTTCAGGGCAGCAACGGCGGCGACGGCAGTGGCGTGCAATGGGCGGACATCGGCTATTGGATCCGCCCCGACGGGCGCACCGCCGATGTCGAGCTGCTGCGCAGCAACGGACTGGGCGCGTGGAAGCCCTCGATCCTCACGTTTGTCGGGGCGCGCCGCTACATTCCGCTCGACCTGCAAGCGACCGATCCCGGCCTCTACCGGATCGACCGCTTCACCATCCGCTCGCCCTTCCAGATCATCGTGGGCAGCCACCTCCCGGTGCGCGCCGGCCCGGCGACGGTGCACGTCGTCGACCTGACCGGCACCGACGCGATGAGCGAGGCGCATCGCACGCGGGTCGCACGCGCGCAGGGGAGCCCGCCGGCCAGCCGGCCCTAGCGTCCGATCCACTTGCGCGGAAGCGGGACCGGGCCGCCGCAAGCCGCTGGAAAGCGGCCGGTCGTCGGGGCGGCGTCTGGGTTGGGACGCGCTTGTTCCTTGACATGCAACCGGCTTTGCCGAAGGCCGTGGAGCGGTCCGGATTGGGGGATGCGGTCTTTGCTCACGATGTCGAAAGCCTCGCGCCCGGTGCTGTGGACCGGGGTCGCGTTCCTCGTGCTGGTCCTGCTGGCCTGGGCCGGGTCGACGCGCGGCGCGATGTACACGCGCTGGGTCCAGGACATCTTCATCCCGCTGGAAGGCGTGATCCACCTCCAGCACGGCCAGCTTCCGCATGTCGACTTCGGCACGCCGGTCGGCGTGCTCTATTATGTCATCCAGTATCTGCCGACGCTGGTCGCGCCGCTGTCGGCGCGCACCGTGATCTGGTCGAACGCGATCGTCGCGGTAATCGCCTTCGCCATCGCCGCTTATGCCGCGCGCGACCGGCTGCCCGCGTGGCTGGCGGCATCGGTCAGCCTGTATGTCGGGCTGGTCGCGCTGTCGACGCGGCAGCTCGGCGAGAAACTGACGTTCGTCACCAACAATGCCAGCTACAATCGCTGGTCATGGGCGCTGATCGCCGTGCTCGCGCTGCTGGTCGCGCTGCCGCACCCGCGCGCGCTGCGGCGGACCGCAACCGTCGACGGCGCGATCGTCGGCGTGCTGCTTGCCGCGTTGTTCCTGATCAAGATCACCTATTTCGTCGCGGCGTTCGGGCTGTTCGCGCTCGCGCTGGTCACGGTGCGCCGCGCCGCCGCACCGCTGCGCTTCGGCGCGGCCGCGCTGCTCGTGCTGGGCGTGGTCCTGCTCGCAGTGCAGCTCTCGACGGGGCTGATCGGCGCCTATCTCGCCGAGATGCGCGCGACGGTCGCGGTGCAGCCCAGCAAGCTGCGGCCCGGCTTCGCTTATGCCCTGGGGGTCGCGTTCGCGCCGGGCGGGGTGGTGGTGGTGCTGCTGGCGCTGCTCGCGCCGCGCGCCCCCGCCTCGCCCTGGTCGATCCTCTCGCCAGTCGCGATGGCGGGGGCGATCTTCGCGATGGGCTGGGCGGTCGCGGTCCAGAACCATCCGGAGCTGGAAAATCCGCTGCTGCCGATCGCGGCGGTGGTCGCCTGGTATGCCGGGCGCGCGATCGCCGCGCCCGCGGCGGCCGACCGGGGCACCGCGGACGGCGAGCGCTTCGCCGCGTGGCTGCGCGGGCTCGCCGCACCGCTGGCGATCGGCGGGGTGCTGCTGATCCCGATGGCGCAGGACATCGCCAGCCTGGTGTGGACCGCGCGCGCCGCGACCGTCACCGACCCGAAGCTGGCGTGGCTGCAAACGACGCCGCTGCGCGACCTGCGGATGATGGCGATGCCCGGCGAGATCGCGCCGCCGGTGTTCACCGGCGAGTTCGCCAGCGACCTCCAGTTCCTCGACGCGCTCGGCGACGGGACCGCGCTGCTGCGCCGCCATATCGGCGCGCGCCACGACGTCACCGTGCTGCCGCTGACGTGGAACAACCCGTGGCCGGCGCTGCTCGACCTGCGCCCGGTCCGCCACGAGCTGGCGTGGTGGGACGCCGAACGCACGTTCAACACCGCGATCCACCCCGACCCCGCCTTGCTGGACGGCACCGACTATGTGCTTGTCCCGAAGCGTTATTACAGCTGGGGCACGACGCTGGCGATGCGGTCGATCTATGGCCCGGCGCTGGGCCGCACCTTCCATCCGGTCGGCGAGACCGCCGGCTGGACGCTTTATGCCCGCAACGATTGCGCGGCGCGGCGGCTATGTTGACCGGACGCGCCCCGCCCCGCACCCGCGACGACGCGCCGGCGCGCGGTCGCCCGGTGCGGCTGCATCGCTTCGCCTTGCTGTCCGGGATCGGCTGGCTGATCGACTTCGCGATCTTCAACCTGCTCGTCGCGCTCGGCGTCGGGCTGTTCGCCGCGAACGCGATCGGGGCGACGTGCGGCGTCAGCTTCGTGTTCGTGACCGGGCGACGCTACATCTTCCGCGACGTCCGGACCGGGATGGCGGCGGCGATCCTCGCCTATGCCGTCTGGAACCTGCTCGCGATCACCGCCATGTCATGGGCGATCGCGGGGCTGGGCGAGCTGATCGCCGCGCTGCTGCCGACGCTGCTGCGCGCGCTGGCGCTGTCCGACCCGCGGCTCGCGGCCGTCCTCCACGCGCTGGTCGCGCCGGTCGCCAAGATCGCGCTCACCCCGGTCAGCATGTATGCCAATTTCGTCGCGATGGGGCTGATCGTCGAGCGACGGCTGCACTTCGTCTAGGGATAAGAGATGACCGCCACGCCGACCACCGCCGACCGCTTCCTCGTCTTCGTGCCGATGTACAATTGCGCGCCGCAGATCGGTCGGGTGATCGGCCAGTTCGCGCAGGTGACCGACGTCCTCGACCAGGTCGCGGTGCTGTGCGTCGACAATCGCTCGACCGACGACACGCTGCACGCCGCCGAGACCGCGCTGGCCGCCAGCCCGGTCGCCGAGAAATACCTGCTGCGCAACGACGAGAATTACGGGCTGGGCGGGTCGCACAAGGTCGCGTTCGAGTTCGCGCGCACGCATGGCTTCGACTGGGTGATCGTGCTGCACGGCGACGACCAGGGCTCGATCGTCGACCTGCTGCCGCAGCTGCAGAGCGGGCGCTATCGCGATTATGACGCTGTTCCTGTCGATGCTGCCGCTGCACATCGACGTCCCGCGCAAGCTGCCGGCCTTCTGCCTGACCGCCTGCGCCATCATGCACGAACTGGAGGAAGCGCTGTGATCCAAGACCGTCAGGTCCTG
>Ga0265798_10012786_pt1 | contig 10096 bp, 8 predicted proteins | sample P3T30metagenome_FD_192430 | JGI IMG/M metagenome (GOLD analysis project Ga0265798, IMG submission 192430) | Plant litter microbial communities from East Loma Ridge, Irvine, California - P3 T30 | ecosystem: Environmental > Terrestrial > Plant litter > Unclassified | place: USA: California...
CAGAAATAGCTTGAAGAGCTAGGAAGACCTTTTTCGAGGAAACATCATTAGCTATATAAATTGTTGGATGAACAGAGTCGATTAAAAGGGATTTTGAGCCAGATCTTAAGTCTGGATTAAATCTCAGAGCGATAAGGAGCTTATCGTTAAGATCAACACCAATCGAAATTCGAATGCCGTCATGCGACGCTGCCTTTGAAATATTTTGTAAAACGAAAATATCTTCTTCTCGTAACTCTTTAAGTGGAATATCTGTTAACGCCGGCATCATCTCTACAGCTAATGCGAACAGGAAATTCCCCTCAGTCGTTTTTTCTTCATTTTCGATCATACCATCTCCTTAGTATTTTAAACTTATGCAACGCGCATAGTTAATACTAGCGCGTATTCTGTTGAACTTTTAGAAACGGATGAAAAAATTGAGAAATTTACGTACGGCATTGACTGACGTAGACGATTGCTGTTTTCGTCTAACCCAATCATGTAACTAGTAAGTAAGGAGTCGTCGGCAGAGTCAATAATCCTCAACCACTCGTCATAAGTGGGACCCCAAGAACCTTGAGTTTTCCACCTAAGCAAGTTCGCCTTGGCATGAGCCCGAATTGATGGCAACGAAAAGCGAGCAACCACCTCACGAGACAAGTGAAGCTTAATTGAGTCAAGATAGTGATGCTTATTTTTTTGCTCCATTTCTGTTTCCCTCCGCGCACTTGGTAGACATTAAAAATTTTCTATAAAACCAGTCTAGAGCAACGATTCTCAAAAAATATAAAATTTTTTCCATTGTGTCAATCAGTGAACGGCTTGAACGTTCATCTATTCACCAAGTATTGTGATGCCACAACAGATTTTTGTCGATACCGAATTTACGAATTTCGAATCTCCGAAGTTAATTAGCATTGGGTTGGTGGCGCTATCCGGAGAGGAATTTTACGCAGAAGCCGAATACAATCAGTATGAGTGCAGTAAGTTTGTTCAAGAATACGTTATTCCCTTGCTGTCAGAAGAAAGCAAGTATTCCTTGCACGACATCAGGGAGCGTCTATTGCGTTGGATCGAGTTGGTCAGGAATGAAGAAGTGCTTTTAATTTGCTATGACTCTGAGTACGATCGCAAAATGCTCGAAAAGATTTTTGAGTTCCAGAAGCCGGAAGCTGTTTTGCTTCGCAATCTTGGACCTTGCTATATAGATGCATCGAAATGCTACGAATTTCATGCTATGAATAAGCAGCCTGAGCATCACGCATTGCATGACGCAAGGGCACTGCGCTATGCATTTCGTGGTTGGTTGCGTAAAGTTCGCTGAATAGAATATAGAAAATGCTTCTTGTTAGATCGTTATGGAAATATAATAAGACCATATTAAATATTGTAGGAACAAAGATGCCGCGCGAAGAGATGCTGAATGAGTTGACAGATGATTTTCCCTCTAAACATATCTATAATTTCGATGAGCAGTTTCGGTATGATACTGACCGCATTGCTTTGATGGATGAAGTTCTCGAAGGTACTTTTGAGACTTATGTACGTGTGGAAGCGGAGATGAAATTCAGTTATGAAATCATCGGGTGTAAGAAATTCGATTTGGAGGTGAGGCATGACGGCTTCACTTGGAAGAAAACGTTTGACTACGTTACAGATGCTTTTGAAATTGGTGAGGCGGCGTATCGGCTTCTCATTGTGTATCCCCGCGTTATGCAGGACGGAGAGGTTCTGCATGAAAGGGAGGTAGGGGCGGCTATGGATGTCAAGTGTTATGAACTACATGACCATTGTCTAGTTGAAGAGGACGACGAAATCGAAATTCTAAATCCCCCGAGGCGTGTACTAAAAGGTAAGTACATTGAAGCAAAAATTTTCGCGTGTTCCGATGGAAAATTTTTGCTTAGTGTTGTCCATATAAGCAATGTCAATAATCAAGAATCACTCCTCGATCAGTTTTTTACCTATTTTGAATTGGCTGAACTAATCGCCAATGGCTACCTACAGTGCGTTGATCTCATTGAATTCCCTCGTCAGTTAGACGAGACTTACAAATGGGTTTATCTTCGCTCAATCCATTGATCAAGGGAATAGTAATGCAGTCTGTAATTATTGACCACGTGTTAGAAGTTGAGTACCTCATTAAAAATGGGGTTCTTAATGAAGGCATGAGGTATCACTTCGACAAGCAGGCCGAAAAATTCCTTTCGCTGTACAATCGAATCGAGGACCGCTTGTTATGTGCTGAAATTTCATATGACTGCCGCCGTCAGGAAAAAGCATTTTTTCTTTGCATAATCGAGCAAGTTGTGCATGGTGAGGCTGAAGTAGTCTCGACATACGAACATGCAGATGTCGCGCATTTAGTAAAGACAGCGAAGGGATTTCTTTGCATCTATTCCAATGGGGGGCGAAAGATGAGGAAGGCTACGTCAAATATTTCGTTCACCATACGAACTGATGCCGGGTTGCGCAAAAGCTTCTACGAAGCGGCTGAGGCGTACGGCGAGTGTCCGACAGTGGTTCTGCGGCAGTTAATGAGGTATTTCGTTGGTAGGGGCCCTGATCCTCGTATGTCTCTATCCTTCCCGCTTGCTCTTAGCTACCCGTATCATGAGCGGCATGATAATTTCTGCCATAATCGATGACAGAACAATGGTGTTCTCAGCTTTCTTATTGTTCACCGTCAGCGAGCGCGTGGTGATCGCAAGCCAGATAAGGACAGCCATCAGAAAGCGGCAGCAATGAAGTCAGTGCGTACCTAATGATTTTGAAGGCCGCGAGGCACGAATAAGCGTATAAGCGCTGGCGCGCGCATCATGGCTGTCCACTGAGATGCAGGCGTTGACCTTGCAACTGCGCCGGTGCTCCCCGGCACCCGTTACCTCTTAATCCATCAAGATTGATGATCATCAAAGAACCGTTTGCCGCTATTGTCCCCGCTTCGACACCGGGCCTGACCCTGCATGATTTCCAGTGCTCCGGCGCAGCGCGCCTCATCGCTAATCATTCCGATGCATCGCTGTTGACGCTGCAGGCGCTGCTATCAGCCGCAGCGGAGACTGAGCACGCGGCGGGCAGGACCATGGCGACTGCAATGCTGGTACTACTCAGCCGGATCTGCTCGCTCGTCCTTCAACCGTCGAACCGCCTCTCCCCTATCACCCATCGCCTTATTTGGACCGATGGCACCACGAGTTTTGATCCGAGCCACCTGGAGCCTCACGACGTGGCACTGCTTGCCCAATTGGTGGCAAATATCGATCACGTACCGCTGCGAGCGCGTCTGGCTGATTTGGTGTGGCAACGCTCCCGACGTCATGGTCATGGTTATCCGCTCCGGGCGATCGACGACTACCGCGCCGTGCCGCCCGACCCATCCACTTGGCACGAGGTCGGCTACGCTCGCTGGCAGCGTGCGCTCCAACTGGCGAAGGAGCTGAAAGGTGCCGCAGGAGACCGGCTATTTGAAATGGAAGACGCTTTGATCGAGCGGTTCGAAGCGCTGGAGCATGCATCAGGATTCGACGCGCTGCACCTATTGCGGCCGCTGACCGACGAGCGACTGGGAACGCGCCACACCGAACGCATCCTCAAGGTACTTGAGCGCCGTGGGCGCGAAGCTGTCGCAGCGCACAATGCCTTCGAAGCTGATGGTTACCTGAAGGCGGCAAAGACTTGGTTCGACCGGGCACGCCAACCAGACCGTGCAGCTGAGATGCAGGCGCTGTTGGCCGCCGCTTGGGAAAATCACGCTGATGCTGCGGCGGATGTGGCGATCCGCCACGCGTTCTACGAGGATGCGATTCGCACCTATCGCACTGTTCCTGCAGCCTATCGCATATCTCTCGGTATCAAGGCCGCGTTGCAGCGGACACTTCGCAAATACGAACAAGCCGGGCGCGATGCAGTCGGTGAGATGGTTCTCTTCCGGGGACCAGAAATCAATTTGACTCCCTTTGCGGAACAGGCCATCGAGTATGTTCGCAAAGCCGAGCCGCTCGCCGCATTGTTCGCCTTTTGCACGTTGCACCGTTTGCCGTCGAAGCGAAAATATCTTAGTGAGGCTGCGCAGCATTTAGACGATGAAATTCTAATGCGGATGATGGGCGTTGCGCACTACGCGGAGGATGGCAGGGTTGTCGCGCGTACCCGTGGGGTCGACGCTGGTGCCGAGATACCAGCGCAGCACATCGAAGCGCGCGCGATGCAGGACTTCGCCAATGATGCGGGCATGATCGGGCACGCACTGATCGGCCCGGCCCTCGAGCAGTTGCACCTCGACCACGTGTTAACGGTGAACGACTTTAAGACGCTAGCCGAGCGCAGTGGTATTGTTCCTGCAGATCGCGCCGCTATGGTAGGCAAGGCCCTGCACGCTGGCTATCAGAACGACTTGGAGCACGCGCTCCACGTACTGTTGCCGCAATTCGAGCATCTGATTCGCGAAGAGCTCAAAGTCGCCAATGCGCTGACGACCACCCATACGCCGCAGGACGGACTCGACATGGAGATCGGTTTGTCAAGCTTGACAGAGCGCCCGGAAATGATTGAAGTGTTCGGAGAAGACCGAACGTTCGCAATTCGCGCGCTGATGTGCGTCGAGCCTGGTCCCAACCTGCGTAACATGATCGCGCACGGCCTAGCGGACAGTGAATGTTTCCAAGGGCCACACGCACGCTACGTATGGTGGTTCATCTTACGCATGGTAGTCAGGGAGTTTCGAGTCCGTTGCGAACAAGGCTTTGCCATTCGTGCTGGCCGACGGGATGGGCGATGATTAAGCACAGAGACACGCAGTTGCCGGACTTCGTCCACTAGGGCGCGATTACACGGTGTTGTGGGCATAGTGCTGCTGCATTCGGGTTTGGTGCATCGTTTAGCTGAACTACTCGGAAGATGTCTGCAAGTCGAGCAGGGGCTGGAATGCTTCCTGATCGGCGTGCGCGGTCTTTTAACTGGGCACGTGATCAAGCAGAATCTAAGTTCCGCTGAAGCGTCTCGCTTTTAACTAGATTTCTGAGTCGGATAAGGGCCAGGTTCTAAGTTTACGACGACTAAGACATTGGAACTATAGGCAATTATAGTCTTCTATAGGACCAATATCATTACTCGACGGTAGCATTGCAACAAGCCACATTCGATACCACTATCTGTTCACGCACGAGGCTGCTTCTTGCCTCCCGAAGCAACGGCAGTCGTCGCGTTGACTGCAGCCACGGCTTCTTGGGCTGCACCCGCCATAGCGGCTGACATCGAACGAAGTTGTAGCTGATCAAACGTTTCGAGGGTCTCTACGATGGTGCGTACAAGATTTGGATCGTAGTCATCTCGATTCGCTTCCTCATGTGTACCTTTATTTAGATATAGCCAGACGTTTGACGGAGCCGGGATTCCAAGGACGGCGCCAAGTCCATGAACAATGGCCGGTTTGTCCGGATGAACAAATGTTCGTGTATCGTCGAGGCGCTTTTTTAATGCTTCGCAAAGATTCCGCAATGCCGGCTCTGCGCCGCGTCCCGCCAAGGGCACTGTCAACTGGCCGAGATCGTATTTGCCAAGCCACTTCCACAGTCTTTCCGTAAGCATTTCGAGAGCTTGTCTAGCCGCACCGAGAGCGTTACGCCAGTCTCCCATGTCTAAGGCTGCGCGGGCTTGGGCAAGGTAGTTGAAGGTGTGTTCGTTACCCCTCACTCGCGGTCGATGATCGCCGAGATGAGGCATGAGGTAGTAGGCAGTCCACTGCCCGGCACCAACATGGTTCTGCAAGTCCTTAATAAACTCGCTGCTGTGGCATGTCACAATAAGCTGAGTGGTCGCGAACCGGTCGCTTTGGAAAATGGCCTCGCGAATCCCCTCACGGTGTTCCGTATCGATCGCATTGATCGCGTCATCAAATATGATGGTTGGTGCCCGGACATCTAGCGCCTTGGCGAGAAGAATGGCGACGCCGAGACATCGCACATGCCCCTCGCTGAGAACATGCAGTGCATCGACCTGTGTCTGTGGTGCCGCACGGAAGGCCAGCTCAATTCGGCCATCTTCGCTGGTAGGCAGGTGGAGGGAAGCAATTTTGTCCCCATCATGGTCTCGCCGATTGAATTCGTTATAAATATCGAGAGCAGTGGTATTGAGGCCCGCAATTAATGTGCTTGGCAGCTCCGATCGAAACCGTCGTAACAGCCGCAGGAAATCGTCGTAAGCCAGTTTTATGCGGCGTTCGAACGATATTCGCAGAGCCTCTAGTTGGACTGCCTCAATGAGTGGAGCGTGCAACTGGTCGAAGGTCGCTATCGTCTGCCGAGCCGTAGCGACCTGCTTGGCTAGCTCTGTGCGCCGTACAGCAAAACCGGCAATGGCTTGGGCAGCCTGTACGAGCTTGGCGCGCTCCTGCGCCATCTGCGTGCGACTTGCCAGCACTATGTTCGTCTGGGTGTCGATCCTCTCGCACTCAACCGCCATGTCAACGATTTTTTGTGCTATTGACTTCGCGCCCGCCGGTTGTTCAAAGCTTGAGCGCCACCATGAGTGACTATGATCCACGCCAGGTGCCGAGAGGTAGCGTAGGCACTCGTCTAGGCTGTTCGCTTCGGCTCCGACGCGCTGACCGATATGCAACAGTATCGACTCTAAGCTACGGGATCCGAGTTCCCATGTTCGACGAATGTCTGCCATTTCAGTCTGCAGAATGGCTAATTCCTGGAGCTGAGCTAGCCCTGCGCGAGCATGTATGTATGGGTCGCGTGTGGCGCCAGTGAGCGGTGTCGCGCAGGCGGGGCAAGTGTCGGGCCTGTCGCCTTGCAGTGCAAGTATTGCGTTATATAGGTTTTGAAACGAAGTTTCGCCAGTTTTGGCGGCAAGTTTCGTGGTGATATCGTTTAACTTGTTCTGTTCTGCTTCTGCAGTCTGGTACGCCGCAATCAACTTGGCACTGCTAACGCCATACAGACCAGGAGTTGGGCTATCCAACTGCGCATTGAGATCGTGAAGGCGTCCAGGAGCCTGATCGCTACCGATTAGCTCAAGAAGTTGAGCGTATGGCAAACCGGCTGTAAACGCTTCGGCATATGCAGCCTCATCCAACGCAATCGCTTGGACTAGCTGAGTCTCGCCGTCTACGGTTGCTTGGTCACGTTGAAGCGCAGCTCTTCGAGTTGTAAGTTCCTCTTGACGAGGTGTAACGAGACTGAGTTGGCCATCCATTGACTCGTTAAAATTCGCTACGAAGTCATGGAACTGGTCCATACCGAACAGCGAGGCAATCAAGTCCCGCTTCTCGCCGGCAGTCTTCGCTGCGATCCTAGAGAAGTTATCAATACGGTTCTTCTCAATGAAGCAAAAACGGAACATCTCCGAATCTGCACTTACTGTTGTCGCCTGACCATTTGCGTCACGGGCAGCTAGCACTGGAGGTTCAAATCGATTCTCATGGAGGTTCGCGAAATAGCGCTGAGGTGGGATGCGCTTGGATGAAGCCTCGTCGACAGCGCCAAGTAATGCCAACTCGAATGCCTCGCAGAGGCTAGTCTTGCCACTACCGTTCGGACCATAGAACATCGTAATCCGATGCGGAAAATGGAAAGTCTCAGGCACCCGAAAGCCCCGGAAGGGGCCTACAGTTAAGCTGTGTAATGTTTTCCAGCCTCTAGTGCTGGCTCGGATCTCCTCCGCCGCCCGCGCGAGTTCAAAGCTTGCCGTAGCTAGACATTCTCTCGCTATCCCGGCCAACACCGTAGATCGTCGACTTTGAGCGCGCGAGTGGGCAGCTACCCGGTCAAAGTTTGTGTCGATTAGATTGGCCAAGCGTCTAACATCCTCTGAGGCACCTCGATCTGAATGGTGAAGCCAACTGAGGAACTGCCGATAATCATGCTGAGCTGAACTCATTCTACCTAGCTTTCTTTGATAAGCGCGGGGTAAATATTAGATAGGACTTTATTCTATAAAAATTTTTATAAGATTGGTATAGATTTAGCTGATTAGGGACAAGGAGTGCACACTAACATGGAGAATGTAGGGCGCCTTGCCAAAAGTTGGGGTCTACATCAGATCAACCCCCCTGCGTATTATTCAGTGCGTCAGACCATGTCGCCGTGAAGTGTGCCTTGCGGTCACGGACCCGCTGGCAAATCGATTTTTCAAGGACTTCTTATCCAACGGTCTTTCTTTCGAGATTGCGAAAACTCGACAAGTGTCAAAAATGCACCAAACAGCTCTCCAGCTTTTCTAAGCTGCCCCATCATTAATGTGACCTCATCGGCAGGGCTCCTCGGACGCAATTTTTCCCGATGAGCTGTCTCCAGATGATTGAATTGAGATTTAAAAGCACTTTCTTCATTCATCGGAATAGGGTGCAAATGGAGGCTATGAACCACAAGGTTGCGACGCTGAAGCAACCACTTCAAGCCGTCATCCTTTTCAGAGCATTGGAACGCGCGCAGACATTTCCAGCTACTGCTATTTTTAAGTCGCTCATTCATTGGAACCGCGTTCGTGTGGATTCGATCCATGACCGAATTAAATCCGTTCTGATCAAATTTTCGGATGTTAAAGAACGCAAAATCAAGCACTTGTCCGATCCGATCCCAGAATGAATACAGCCGTATATAGGCAGCTTCAGAATGTTCCCAGAAGGCATCTTGAACCTGGTTCACGAGTGTGGCCTGAGCATCAGGTGCGTCGGACATGTCAAGTAGATCCGGGTTGCCAACGAGAAGGGAGGTGCCTGCCTGGAAAAGATGGGATCTGATCACAGACTTTCGAGCTAAAGAGAAAACGGCGAATACCTCCCGCATAACAGCATCAGGATAGTTATCGGCGGCTGGCACTTCTTGGCCGTCGCGCAAAATATAGAATTCAGGAGGCCCGCCAAGGTGTTCAACCACTCGATTAACACCTTTGTCGAAATTTTCATGTTCTTTACTTGACCAAAGCTGTGCGAACTCTTCAGGTCCCGCCGTTTTCTCATACTGGGCGAGCAATAAAGGCTCGTTTGCGACAAAGGATACGGTATTCACCAAAAGTTGGAACTGACTTTCGTCCGACTCTGGCTCCCAGCTCTTGTTGCTATTCATAGGCTTACTGACTTCCGTAGTTGATGTCGTGGTCCAATTCCACTCAGGTGGTATTTATGGCTATATAGGCCGTTCGTATCAGTTAGCTGGAGGAGAAGGCCACTGCAACTCAGCTATTGGTTTCCTTTTTTTCGAATGGGTGCGACCATTGGGATAGCGCAATGGCTCGCAGTAATTGCCTCCATTCGTTTGTGTATCCATGGCCTTTTTGTTAAAGTCGCGCCGAATGCGCGCTTCTAAAGGAATAGATTCGAGTACATCGTCAGCAGCATGGACTGTCACGATTGATGGATTGTGTGAGTCACGTTCGATTGTAATCAAAGCCAGTTGAATTTCTTTTCCGCCGATGTAGTCGTACGCCACACCTTGGACTTTATCTCCACTTACTTCCCCTCTGAAGAGTACCCCGTCCATCGCAAAGGGCAACTTCGTACAAAGCTTATGTGTTGCAATCATTCCGTCGACCTTGCCTTGCCCAGTTTGAAGCTGAACATGAACGTCAATGTTCGAAAGTATGAAATCTTCCGAATCGACGTAACCCTCAGGATTGCTCGACCAAACGCCTGTCCACGACGAGTCATCGTAGTAGCGCGTTAAGATTGAATCGCGGGTCTTGACGAATGCATCTGGCAATTGTTCGGCATTCTGCAGCGCAGTGACTCCGTTTAGTAGGATCCATGCGAGCAATGCTACGAGCGCCGCCCCAAGTGCTTGTACCCGGGTAACTGCTGTGTTTCTCCATGATTTTTTTTCACTAGGAAGATCATTTTTTGCGCGAATCTCGTTTCTCCGGCGGTGCCAAGAGATCTCGGTTTTTGGCTTCATGCAGTGGTTTCTTATTCTCAAAGTGGCGAGCAATTTCTTCCTGCGAGGCTACCACATGCGGCTAGTAAAGAAAAAGCCACCTATCGGTGGCTTGTTGTTACACATTTGTCTTTTCCTGGGGGGGGGCTAGGCCGCTGAAGCAAGCACAAGCTCAGGCGCGACGACTTTCCTGACACGTCGATTGCCGTTCTTGTCGAAATGAAGCTCCCTCGCGC
>Ga0265798_10012790_pt1 | contig 10095 bp, 9 predicted proteins | sample P3T30metagenome_FD_192430 | JGI IMG/M metagenome (GOLD analysis project Ga0265798, IMG submission 192430) | Plant litter microbial communities from East Loma Ridge, Irvine, California - P3 T30 | ecosystem: Environmental > Terrestrial > Plant litter > Unclassified | place: USA: California...
CGACACCCGGCTGATGGAGCTGACCGAGCGGCGGGTGAAGCCCGCGGTGCATTTCGGCGCCAAGTCGCGCATCATCGACTTCGCCCTGTCCAACGCGATGAACTCGGGCATCAAGCGCATCGGCGTCGCCACCCAGTACAAGGCGCACAGCCTGATCCGCCACATGCAGCGCGGCTGGGGCTTCATGCGGGCGGAACGCAACGAGAGCTTCGACATCCTGCCCGCCAGCCAGCGCGTGTCGGAAGCCGGCTGGTATTCCGGCACGGCGGACGCGGTGTACCAGAACCTCGACATCATCGAGTCCTACAACCCGCGCTACATGGTCGTGCTGGCGGGCGACCACGTCTACAAGATGGACTACGAGGTGATGCTGGCGCAGCACGAGCAGTCCGGCGCGGACGTGACGGTCGGCTGCATCGAGGTGCCGCGCATGGAGGCCACCGGCTTCGGCGTCATGCACGTGGACGCCGAGGACCGCATCACCGCCTTTCTGGAAAAGCCCAAGGATCCGCCCGGCATGCCGGACAAGCCGGACACCGCGCTGGCGTCCATGGGCATCTACGTGTTCAACACCGACTTCCTGGCGCGCGAGCTGCGGCGCGATGCGGCGGACAGCCATTCCAGCCACGACTTCGGCTCCGACCTCGTGCCCTACATCGTCAAGCACGGCCATGCTGTGGCGCACCGCTTCACCACCTCCTGCGTCACCTCCGGCGTGGAGGAGGAAGCCTATTGGCGCGATGTCGGCACGGTGGACGCCTATTGGCAGGCCAACATCGACCTGACGGACGTGGTGCCCTCGCTCAACCTGTACGACCGCGACTGGCCGATCTGGACCTACAGCGAGCTGACGCCGCCTGCGAAGTTCGTGTTCGACGACGACGGCCGGCGCGGCACGGCAGTGGACTCGCTGGTGGCCGGCGGCACCATCGTGTCCGGCTCGCGCGTCACGCGCTCGGTGCTGTCCAACAACGTGCGGGTGCATTCCTTCTGCGACGTGCAGGGAGCGGTGCTGCTGCCCGGCGTCATCGTCAACCGCAACGTGCGGCTGCGCAACGTGGTGGTGGACAGTGGCGTGCACCTGCCCGACGGGCTGGTGGTGGGCGAGGACGCCGAGGCCGATGCCCGGCGCTTCCGCACCAGCGCCAAGGGCGTGACGCTGATCACCCAGCCGATGATCGCAGCCCTCGGCGCATGAGCCTGCCGGTCCTTTCGGTCGCCTCCGAGCTTTACCCGCTCGTCAAGACCGGCGGGCTGGCGGACGTGGCCGGCGCGCTTCCCGTGGCGCTGGCGGCCGAGGGCGTCGCGATGCGCAGCCTGCTGCCCGGCTATCCCCGCGTGCTGGCGGCGCTGCAGGGCGCCCGGCCGGTGCTGGAACTCGGCTGGATGTTCGGCGGCCCGGCCCGCCTGCTGGCCGCCGAGGCCCATGGCCTGGACCTGCTGGTGCTGGACGCGCCGCATCTCTACGACCGCCCCGGCACCCCTTACGCGGGGCCGGACGGCGACTGGGCGGACAACCCGCAGCGCTTCGCGGCGCTGGCCCAGGCGGCGGCGCGGCTCGGCTTCGGCGAGCTGCCCGGCTTCCAGCCGGCCGTGGTGCACGCGCATGACTGGCAGGCCGGGCTGGCACCGGCCTATCTGCATTACTGGGCCGGCGGCCGCCGCCGCCCCGGCACCGTGATGACCGTGCACAACCTGGCCTTCCAGGGGCAGTGCGACGTATCGCTGCTGGCCGAACTGGGCTTGCCGCCGGAAGCGCTGTCCATCCACGGCGTGGAATACTACCAGTCCATCGGCTTTCTGAAGGCGGGGCTGAAGCTGGCCGACCGCATCACCACCGTCTCCCCTTCCTACGCCGCCGAGATCCGCACGGAAGCCGGCGGCATGGGGCTGGCCGGCCTGCTGCGCGACCGCGCGGGCGCCATGGCCGGCATCCTCAACGGCATCGACACCGCCGTCTGGAATCCCGCCGACGATCCGGCGCTGGCCGCCCCGTTTTCCGCCGCCACACTGGATGCCCGCGCCGCCAACCGCGCCGCGCTGCGGGCAGCGCTCGGCCTGGCCGACGACCCGCGCGCGCCGGTGCTTGGCATCGTGTCCCGGCTGTCCTGGCAGAAGGGCATGGACGCGGTGCTGGCGGCGCTGCCCACCCTGCTGTCGCTCGGCATGCGGCTGGCCGTGCTGGGCGCGGGCGACCGTTACCTGGAAGCCGGCTTCCGCGCGGCCGCCGAGGCCCACCCCGGGCAGGTGGGCCTGTTCCTGGGCTATGACGAGGCCCTGGCCCACCGCATCCAGGCCGGGTGCGACGCCCTGCTGGTGCCGTCGCGCTTCGAGCCCTGCGGCCTGACCCAGCTGTGCGCCCTGCGCTACGGCGCCCTGCCGGTGGTGGCCCGCTCCGGCGGGCTGGCCGACACGGTGGTGGACGCCAACGAGATGGCGCTGGCCGAGGGCTGGGGCACCGGCTTCGTGTTCAACGAGGCCTCGGCCGAGGCGCTGCAAGGCGCGCTGGGCCGCGTCGCCACGCTGTGGCAGGACCAGGACGCGTGGCGCCGGCTGCAGCGCAATGCCATGGGCAGCGACGTGAGCTGGACACGCCCGGCGCGGCACTATGCCGCGCTGTACCGGGACGTGGCGCAGGGCTGAGGCGGGGGCCTCAGCTACTTTTTACGCAAGGCGTAATCCACCGCCCTCTCGACATGCATGGTTTGCAAAGGCCATGGTGACGTCCGACGACCTTGGGGATTCCAACGCGTGACCGATGACAGCGTGACGGTTGAAGCCGAAGTGGTGGCGCTGCGCCAGGCGGTGCTGAACAAGCTGATGTACGAGGTCGGCGGCCGCGATGAGCGCGCCAGCCCGCGCGACTGGTTTCTGGCCGCTACCCTGGCCGTGCGCGACCGCATCGTCGACCGCTGGCGCGCTTCCAACGACGAAGCGGCGGCGCAGGGCCACAAGCAGGTCTGCTACCTGTCCATGGAATTCCTGATCGGGCGCCTGCTGTCCGACGCCCTGGGCAACCTCGGCCTGACCGACACCATGCGGCAGGCGCTGGATGGCCTCGGCGTCGAGCTGGAGGAAACCTTCGCGCAGGAGCCGGACGCGGCGCTGGGCAATGGCGGGCTGGGCCGGCTGGCCGCCTGCTTCATGGAAAGCATGGCGAGCATCGGCGTCCCCGCCATCGGCTACGGCATCCGCTACGAGCACGGGCTGTTCCGCCAGCTGATCCAGGACGGGCGCCAGCGCGAGGTGCCGGAGGACTGGCTGAGCCTCGGCAATCCCTGGGAGTTCGAGCGCGCCGGCATCGGCTACGACATCGGCTTCGGCGGCTACGTGACCGCGGACGGCGATGGCCGCATGGTCTGGCACCCGGGCGAGACGGTGCGCGCCATCGCCTATGACACGCCCGTGGTGGGCTGGCGGGGGCAGTGGGTGAACACGCTGCGCCTGTGGTCCGCCCGCGCCACGGACCCGCTGCACCTCGATGCCTTCAACAGCGGCGACCACGTGGGCGCCCAGGCCAACCGCGTGCGGGCCGAGGCGATCTCCCGCGTGCTGTACCCGGGCGACGAGAGCGCCGCGGGGCAGGAGCTGCGGCTGCGGCAGGAATACTTCTTCGCCAGCGCCTCGCTGCACGACCTGATCCGCCGCCACCTGCGCCTGCACGGGGACATCCTGACCCTGGCCGAGAAGACCTCGGTGCAGCTCAACGACACCCACCCCGCGATCGGCGTGGCGGAGCTGATGCGGCTGCTGGTGGACGTGCACGGGCTGGACTGGGAGCAGGCGTGGGAGATCAGCCGCGCCACCTTCTCCTACACCAACCACACGCTGATGCCCGAGGCGCTGGAAAGCTGGCCGGTGCCGCTGATGGAGCGCCTGCTGCCGCGCAACATGCAGATCATCTACCTGATCAACGCCCGGCACCTGGAAGCGGCGCGCGCCCACGGCGCCACCGACACGCAGCTTTCCGCCATTTCGCTGATCGACGAGCAGCATGGCCGCCGGGTGCGGATGGGGCACCTCGCCTTCACCGGCTCGCACAAGATCAACGGCGTGTCCGCCCTGCACACCGGGCTGATGAAGACCACCGTCTTCGCCGAGCTGGACCGGGCGCTGCCCGGGCGCATCTGCAACAAGACCAACGGCATCACCTTCCGCCGCTGGCTGATGCGCGCCAACCCGGCGCTGACCCGGCTGATCGTGGACACCATCGGCCCCCGCGTGCTGGACGATGCCGAGCGGCTGGCCGACCTCGCGCCCCATGCGCGCGACGCCGCCTTCCAGCAGGCTTTCGCCCGGCAGCGCCGCACCGCCAAGGAGCATCTGGCCAAAGTGGTGCGCGAGCGCATCGGCGTGACACTGAACCCGGACGCGCTGTTCGACGTGCAGATCAAGCGCATCCACGAATACAAGCGCCAGCTGCTGAACATCCTGCACACGGTGGCGCTGTACAACGCCATGCGCGCCCGGCCGATGGCCCCCTGGGCGCCGCAGGTGAAGATCTTCGCGGGCAAGGCGGCGCCGAGCTACCACCAGGCCAAGCTGATCATCCGCCTGGCCAATGACGTGTCGCGCGTCATCAACAGCGACCCCACGGTGCGCGGGCTGCTGCAGGTGGCGTTCCTGCCCAACTACAACGTCACGCTGGCCGAAAGCATCATCCCGGCCGCCGACCTGTCGGAACAGATCTCCACCGCCGGGCTGGAGGCTTCCGGCACCGGCAACATGAAGTTCGCGCTGAACGGCGCCATCACCATCGGCACGCTGGACGGCGCCAACGTCGAGATCAGCGAGCGCGTGGGGCTGGAGAACATCTTCATCTTCGGCCTGAAGGCGCACCAGGCCGGCCCCATGCGGCGCGATGGCTTTGACGCGCGGGCGGTGGTGGAAGCCTCGCCCGACCTCGGCGCGGTGCTGGACGCCATCAGCAACGGCGTGTTCTCGCCGGAGGAGCCGGACCGCTACCGCGGGCTGGTGGAAGGGCTGCTGGCGCACGACCACTTCCTGGTCACCGCCGACTTCGACAGCTACGTGGCGGCCCAGCGGCAGGTGATGGGGCGCTGGGCACGGCCGGTGGAATGGTGGCGCTCGGCGGTGCTGAACACCGCCAACGTCGCGTGGTTCTCGTCCGACCGCACGATCCGCGAATATGCCGACGAGGTCTGGGACCTGCCGGTGCGGTAGCGGGCGGGTGGCCGGGGCTTCGCGCCCCGGCCAGGTGGCCGCTCAGTAAGGCAGCTTGACCTCGCCATCCTCCTCGCCGTCCCAGTAGTGGACGCGGGTGGCGTGCACCTTGATCATCACCACGCCCGGCGTTTCCATGCCGTCCTTGAACCAGTGGTCCAGCTCCGGCGTCCAGTGCTGCTGGAAGCGCGACTTGTCGCGCACCAGCTCCGCCTCGCCTTCCACCGCCACCAGGAAGTGCTTGCTGCCCTGGAAGGACAGGGTGACCTTGGGGTTGGCCTCGATGTCCGACACCATCAGCGACTGTTCCCAGGTGAAGTAGTAGGAGTCGCCCTGCTGGTTCACCTCGCCATTGTTGCTCATCGGCCGGCAGGCGATGGCGCCGCCTTCCGTGTGGGTGGCCAGGGTGCAGATGTCGATCTCGCGCATCTTCTGGGACAGGTCGGACAGGCTCTTGGTCATGGCGGGGCTCCCCTTGCCGCGTGTGGCGATGCGGGGGGAACGCGGCAAGGCGGCGGTCGGGGGGAAGGAATTTTACCGGAGCGTCATCTTTTTTCTGTGAGCCTCCGGCGCCCGCCGCCGTATCACAACCCCGCATCCACCGGCACCATTACGGTGCCGGCGCCGTCGATCTCCGCCGAAACGGGCTCCAGGCTGTCCCCCCAGCACGGGCCCTGGGTGCAGAAGCCGTCCTCGATCCGGAACAGCGCGCCGTGCAGCGCACACACGATGGCAGTGCCGCGGTGGTCCAGGAAACGGTCCGGGATCAGGTCCAGCGACACGCCCAGATGCGGGCAGGCGTTGACGTAGACGAAGACCGCCTCCCCCCGGCGGATGGCGAAAAGCGGCCCGAAGCCGCGCGCGGCGCCGTCCGGGATCTCCTCCAGCCGGCACAGGGGGCGCAGCGGCGTCACTGCCCCGGCCAGCCTCCCATCTCGCACAGCATCGCCCAATGCGTGTCCGACACCGGCATGACCGACAGGCGGGACTGGCGGATCAGCCCGATCTCCTCCAGCCCCGGCGTGGCCTTGATGGTGGCCAGCGTCACCGGGCGCGGCATGGGGCCCACGGCCCGCATGTCCACGCAGGCCCAGCGTTGGATGCCCTTGGGCCCGGTGTCCTCCGTCGGGTCGGGATAGGCGGCGCGGGCGACCTCGACCACGCCGACGATCTCCTTGCCGATGTTGGAATGGTAGAAGAAGGCGCGCTCCCCCACCGCCATGGCGCGCAGGAACTTCGCCGCCTGGGCGTTGCGCACGCCGGTCCAGGGCTCGACGCCGTTTTCCACCTGCTGCTGCCAGGAAAAGGCGTCGGGCTCGGACTTCACCAGCCATTGCGCCATGCTGTCAGCCGATGCGCTTGCCGTCCTTGAACACGGAGCGGAAGGGCCGGATGGTCACGGTCTCGAACAGCCCGGCCTTGGCGTAGGGGTCGTTGGCGGCCATCTGCTCGGCGGCCACCTGGTCGGGCAGGTTGACCAGCAGCAGGCTGCCGCAGGGCTTGCCCTCGGCATCCAGCACCGGCCCGCCTTCCACGATCACCTCGGCCTGGCTGTCCAGGTATTCCAGGTGCACCGGGCGGGTGGCCAGCCGCAGGTCCAGCGCGCCGGGCTTGTCCTGGCAGGAGATGGCGAAGAGCATGGGGCGTCCTTCCTTGTGTCGCGGCCGTGGCCGGCCTGTGCGGCTTCCGGCCTACCGCTGCGCGGGCGCGGCTTCAAGGGGCGGCGCCCCGGCCGCGCGCGCGCAGCGCAACACGGGGTTACGCGGCAGGCCGTTTCCGCGGCCCGGCTTTCGGATTAGTTTGCCAGCCGTGACCCTGCCCCCGTCCTTGTCCTCCTCGCCCGCCACGGTGCCGCGCGGCGCCGGCGTGCTGCACCGCTTCGCCAATCCGGGCCGCTTTCTGCGGCTGTCCGGCCGCGTGCAGCCCTGGCTTTGGGCGCTGTCGGCGCTGCTGCTGGGGGTGGGGGTGCCCTGGGCGCTGCTGCTGTCGCCGCCCGACTGGCAGCAGGGCGAGACGGTGCGCATCATGTACATCCACGTGCCCATGGCCTGGCTCGCCATGTCCGGCTACGTGACGCTGGCCCTGGCCTCGGCCGCCGCGCTGATCTGGCGCCACCCGCTGGCCGACCTCTTCGCGCGGGAGCTGTCGCCGGTAGGCGCCGCCGTCACCGCGCTGTGCCTAGCCACCGGCAGCCTGTGGGGGCGGCCGATGTGGGGCACCTGGTGGGTGTGGGACGCGCGGCTGACCTCCGTGCTGGTGCTGTTCTTTCTGTGGGTCGGCCATGCCGCGCTGGTGCGCGCCTTTGACGAGGACGAACGCGGCGCGCGGGCCGGCGCCATCCTGGCGCTGGTGGGCGCGGTCAACGTGCCGGTGGTCAAGTTCTCCGTCGACTTCTTCAACACGCTGCACCAGCCGGCCTCCGTGGCGCGGCTGGGCGGGCCCAGCCTGCACGTGGATATCCTCTACCCCCTGCTGGTTTGCGCCGCCGGCTTCACGGCGCTGTTCGCCGCGCTGGTGCTGGGGCGCACCCGGGCGGCGGTGATGGAAAAGCGCATTCGCCAGCTGCAGCTGGCCCAGGCCCGGCGGCAGGAAAGCGCGGCATGAGCCAGCACTGGTGGTTCGTGTCCGTCGCCTGGGGGCTGGGGGCCGTGCTGTTCGGCGCGCTGCTGGCCGACACGCTGCGCCGCCAGTCCGCCGCCCGCCGGCGCCTGGCCCTGCTGGAAACCCGCCGCCCCTCCGGGAGGACCTCGCCATGAGCCTGTCGCGCAAGAAGCGGCGGATGTGGATGCTGCTGCTGGGCGGTCTCGGCCTCGGCAGCGCCGCGGCGCTGGCGCTGACCGCCTTTCAGGACAATCTGGTGTTCTTTCTGGCGCCCAGCGAGATCGCCGCCAAGCACCCCGGCCCCGAGCGCGCCTTCCGCCTGGGCGGGCTGGTCGAGGCCGGCAGCGTGCAGCGCGAGATCACCGCCGCCGGCCGGCCCGAGGCGCGCTTCCGCGTGACGGACGGCCCGGCCACGGTGCCGGTCGTCTATGTTGGCGTGCTGCCGGACCTGTTCCGCGAGGGGCAGGGCGTGGTGACGCTGGGCAAGCTCGGTGCCGACGGCACCTTCCGCGCCAGCGAGGTGCTGGCCCGCCACGACGAGACCTACATGCCCCCCGAGGTCGCCGACGCCCTGAAGCGCAGCGGCCATTGGGAACCTTCCAAGGGCGCGCCGCCGCCGGCCGCCACCTGGAACACGTTGAACGCCAGCAACGCGGGGCAGGGCGGATGATCGCGGAGCTTGGCCACTTCGCGCTGGCATTGGCCATGGCGCTGTCGCTGGCCCAGGCGGTGCTGCCGCTGTGGGGCGCGACCAAGGGCGACACGCGGCTGATGGCGGCAGGCAGCCCGCTGGCGGCGGGCACGCTGCTGGCCTGCGCCACGGCCTTCGGTGCGCTGCTGTATGTCTTCGCGGTGAACGACACCAGCGTGCAGAACGTCGTGCAGAACAGCCACTCGGCCAAGCCGATGCTCTACAAGCTGGCCGGCGCCTGGGGCAACCACGAGGGCTCGATGGTGCTCTGGGTGCTGATCCTGGCGCTCTGCGGCGGCGCGGTGGCGGGCTTCGGCCGGCGGCTGCCCACCGCCCTGCAGGCCCGCGTGCTGGCGGTGCTGGGGCTGATCGCGCTCGGCTTCCTGGCTTTTATCCTGGCCACCTCCAACCCCTTTGGCCGCGTCTGGCCGCCGGCGCCGGACGGGCAGGGGCTGAACCCGGTGCTGCAGGACCCCGGCCTCGCCTTCCATCCGCCGCTGCTCTACCTCGGCTATGTCGGCTACGCCGTCACCTTCGCCTTCGCGGTGGCCGCGTTGCTGGAGGGGCGGGTGGACGCCGCCTGGGGCCGCTGGGTGCGCCCCTGGGCGCTGGCGGCCTGGAGCTTCCTGACGCTCGGCATCGCGCTCGGCTCCTGGTGGGCCTATTATGAGCTGGGCTGGGGCGGCTACTGGTTCTGGGACCCGGTGGAGAACGCGTCGCTGCTGCCCTGGCTGGCGGGCACCGCGCTGCTGCATTCGGCGGCGGTGGTCGAGAAGCGCGAGGCGCTGAAAATCTGGACCGTGCTGCTGGCCTTGCTGGCCTTCGCCATGTCGCTGCTCGGCACCTTTCTGGTGCGGTCGGGCGTGCTGAACTCGGTGCACGCCTTCGCCAATGACCCGGAGCGGGGCGTCTTCATTCTTGGCCTGCTCGCCATCTACATCGGCGGTGCCTTCGCGCTCTTCGCCTGGCGCGCGCCGGCCATGGCGCCGACGGGGATCTTCGCCCCCGTGTCGCGCGAAGGCGGGCTGGTGCTGAACAACCTCTTGCTCTGCTCCATGGCCGCCGTGGTGCTGACCGGCACGCTGTGGCCGATGTTCGCCGACCTGCTGTTCGGGCAGAAGATCTCCGTCGGCCCGCCCTTCTTCAACACCGCCATCCTGCCGCTGGCGGTGCCGCTGGTGCTGGTCATGGCCGCCGGCCCATTGCTGCCCTGGAAGCGCGCGGCGCTGTGGCCGGTGCTGCAGCGCCTTTGGGCCGCGCTGCTGCTGGCCGCCGCCGCCGCCGCGCTGTGCCTCGCTTTCGCCGGCGTGCGCGTCGGCCCGGCGCTGGGCTTCGCCGCCGCCATCTGGCTGGTCGCCGGCGCGCTCACCGACCTCGCGGACCGCACGGCGCTGTTTCGCCGCCCGTCCGCTGCCTTCGCCCGCGCCCGCGGCCTGCCCCGCGCCGCCTGGGGCGCCGCCATCGCCCATGCCGGGCTGGGGCTTTCCATTGCCGGCATGGCGGGCATGGGGCTGGCCAGCGACAAGCTGGTGGCGCTGACCCCCGGCGGCCGCACGGACCTCGCCGGCTATGAATACCGGCTGGACGGCATCGTGGACGCCGTGGGTCCCAACTGGACC
>Ga0265798_10012791_pt1 | contig 10095 bp, 8 predicted proteins | sample P3T30metagenome_FD_192430 | JGI IMG/M metagenome (GOLD analysis project Ga0265798, IMG submission 192430) | Plant litter microbial communities from East Loma Ridge, Irvine, California - P3 T30 | ecosystem: Environmental > Terrestrial > Plant litter > Unclassified | place: USA: California...
TCAGTGGTTCGGCGATCTGGTCACGATGAATTGGTGGGACGACCTGTGGCTCAACGAGGGGTTCGCCTCGTGGATGGAGAACAAGTCGAGCGTCGATCTCAACCCCGAATGGTATGCCGCAGCGACCGCCGTCGCGCAGGATCGGGAAGGCGCGCTTCAGGTTGATTCGACCAGCGGCACGCATCCGATCATCCGCCACGTCGAGACCGTCGACCAGATCGGTCAGGCGTTCGACGGGATTACCTACATGAAGGGGCAGGCCGTCATCGGGATGCTCGAGTCGACGCTGGGAGCGGATACGTTCCGCGCCGGGATTCGCGCGTATATGGCCAAGTATAAGTACGGCAACACCGCGACCGACCAGCTCTGGCAGGAATTGTCCACCGCGGCCAAAACGCCCGTTGCGCCGATCGCACATGATTTCACGCTGCAGCCAGGCGTCCCGCTGGTTACGATGACGGATGCGCGCTGCGTCGGCGGCAACACCCGGGTCAGCCTGACGCAGGGACGGTTCGCCTATGACGATTCCGCCAAGCAGGCGCAGACCTGGCGCGTACCGATGACGCTCGGCGTACTGGGGCAGCCGGACGTGCGCGCGACCGTGCGGGGCGCGGGCGTGCAGTCGGTGGCGGCCAAGGGCTGCGGTACGGTCGTCTTGAACCGACAAAAGGGCAGCTACGCCCGCGTCCAGTATAGCGCTGCCGGCCACGCGGCGATCGTTCGCGACTTCGCAAGGCTCGAGCTGACCGACCAGCTTGGTACGCTGGGGGATGACTTCGCTCTGGCGAAGGGAGGCAATCAGCAGCTCGATCGATATTTCGCGGATGTCGGCGCAATCGGGATCGAAGCTAACCCACTGCTGTGGCAGACCGTTGCAAGCCAAATGTCGGATTTGGACGGCCGGGTCGCGAAAGGGCCAGCGCGCGATGTGGTGGGCGCAAAGATCGTGCGGACGCTACAACCCGTGATGACGCGGGTCGGCTTTACCGCTGCTCAGGACGAGGGTGCGCTGACCGCGACGCTGCGCGAGACCCTGATCTCAGTGCTAGGCGACCATGGCGATGCCGCGGTCATCATGAAATCGCGCGCATTGTTCGCTGCATTGCAGAAGAACCCAGATGCGATCCCGGCGCCGATTCGCGCGCCGATTTTGGGCGTGTTCGCGCACAATGCGACGTCGGCGGAATGGGAAGCGCTGCTCGCGCTGACCGTTGCGGAAAAGAACCCCGTGACCAAGAACAGTTACGTCCGCTTGCTCGGCGCGACGAAGGACGATGCACTTGCCCAGCGTGCGCTTGCGTTGCTCGGCACCGACCGGTTTACCGCGCCGCAGAAGGCAAGCCTGCTGCGCGCGGTCGCGAATGAACATCCCGACATGGCGTTCGACTATGCAGTCGCCCACATCGCTCTAGTCAACACGCTGGTCGAGACGAGCACGCGCGCAGGGTTTGTCGCAGGGCTGGGGGCAGGGTCTGACGATCCGGCGATGCCCGCCAAGATCAACGCGTTCGCAACGGCCAACCTGCCGGCGGAAGCCCGCGGCGCGGCAACGCGGATCGTGTCGACGATGGCCGCGCGGCGTCAGGTCGATGCCCGGATCCGCGACGACGTTGCGGCATGGGGCCGCACGCCTTCCTGAACGGCACCGCCCGGCACCCGTGCCGCCGTTGTGGCGCGCTCGGGGTCGAGCGGTCGACAACATTGTGACCTAATCCAATGCCGGCGGGGGTGGCATAGCGCGTATATCGCCACCCCCGACTAAATGGTATCGAGAGAAGCAAGAGGATTAACGGCGAAACCGGGCGGTCACATGCAGGTCAAGCTATGGACGGTCTTTGGACGGGTTGGTGGCGACTGTCGACCACCGGTCGCCATACGCCTGTTTTCTTGCCCGGATCGGACTGAACCGCGCCATCTGTTGGCGGTGGACCTTGCTCGCGGCATGGGTGCCATCGCGATCCTGTTCTGGCACTACCAACACTTCTTCTATCACGGCGTCGATCCTACCGGCTCGCTACCGATCGAGCAGCAACCGCTGTTCGCCGTATTCGGCCTTCTGTACCGACATGGCGATTCTGCCGTTCAGTTCTTCTGGCTCGTATCTGGGTTCGTTTTTGCGGCGACATATTGCGGACGCAATGTCTCTGCAGGCGCTTTCGCACGCGCTCGGTTAGCGCGCCTGTATCCGTTGCACCTCATGACCCTGATCGTCGTCGCGGTGCTGCAGTTCACCAGTCTCCGCATGTTCGGGTACGCGCAGGTCTACCAGAACAACGACACTTACCACTTCATGCTCAACCTCTTCTTCGCGTCGTCCTGGGGGTTTGAACGTGGGTTGTCGTTCAACGGACCAATCTGGTCGGTATCGGTGAAAATCCTTGTCTACGTGATCTTCTGGCTCTGTCTGCGTCGTGTTTTCGCACATGGCATTGCGGTGCCGCTGGGCGTTGCCGCGGTCGCCCTTATCGTGCGAACGGTCGTGCCGCCGGGCGATCTCAAACAGATCAGCAGCTGCCTCGCGCACTTCTTCATCGGGGTCGCGGCCTATGTTGCCTATCGCACGGTCGAGGGCAAACCCCATATCCTGTTGTTGGTCGGTACCTTGCTTGCGCTCGTCGGGGTCGTGGCGGCGCAGGCACCCGGGCCCGCCACGACTGGAGGGATGATCCTGCTGCTGACTGGCATGCTTATCCTGGTCTGTGCGGTGGAGGGGTCCGTGCATCGGTATCAGATAGCCCGGCATCTGGCCCGGCATCTGGAGCGTCTGCGATGGATCGGCGATAACAGCTACGGCACGCAACCGGCTGCGCGCCCCCGCCTAATCCTCCGTGCGGCGGCAGCAGATCGAGCCGCGCCCCGTCAGTCGCGGTCCGCCACGTTGCTCCAGGCGGTCCGCATCGCACGATGCAGAATTCGTCCGCGCGCCAATGACACGTCGCGGAACCGCCCGCCGGCGGTGGCGAAATCGAGTCTCGGAGCAGACTGGTCGAGTCCTTCTACCTGCAGCAGCCACAATTGGCGGAATGCCCCGTCCTTCTGGCGTAGGAGCTGTTGCGGCGGACCATCCTCGATGATGCGACCACGCTCGACCACGATCACGCGGTCGAACCCGACGATGGTCGACAGCCGGTGCGCAACTGCGATGACGGTGCGATTGCGAACCAGTGCATCCAGCCCGTTCTGCACTTCCAGTTCGCTTTCGGAATCCAGCGCGCTCGTCGCCTCGTCGAGCAACACGATCCGGGCGTTCTTTAAAAATGCGCGCGCGATCCCGATACGCTGACGCTGCCCGCCCGACAGATTGGAGCCGCGTTCGCCGACGACGCTGTCGTATCCGTGCGGCAACCGTCGGATGAAGTCGTCGCATCCGGCGGCCTCGGCCGCGGCGTGAACGTCCTCGTCGCTTGCGTCCGGCCGTGCGATCCTGATGTTGTCGATGACCGAGCGGTGGAACAGCAGGACCTCCTGCGGCACGACGGCGATCGCATCGCGCAGCGATTCCTGCGTCACTTGGTCGATCCGCTGCCCGTCGATTGCGATATGGCCGATCTGTGGGTCGTGGAAGCGTTGGATCAACTGCAGCAGCGAGGACTTGCCGCCGCCGGATGCACCGACGATCCCGACCTTCTGCCCGGCCGGAACGTTAAGCGTTAGATCGTGGATAATCGGGTCGCTGGCATCGTAACCGAACGTGACGTTGGCCATTTCGACATGACCTTCGCCGACCCGGAGGCGGGGCGCATTGGGAATGTCGCTCAATGTCTGCGGGACGCCGATAATGTCGAGGGTTTCGCGCAAGTAGCTGAATTGCTGGCTGGTATCGATCACTGCCATGGCGAGGTCGCGCGATCCGTGCAGAATGCGGAACGTCATCGTGCTGATGATGACCACGTCGCCGGTCGAGATCGCGCCGGTCGACCAGCGCCCGATCGCCCAGATCAGCGTTCCGCCGACCAGCACGGCAAGCGCAAGGTCGTGCAAGCCGCGCATCTGCTCGACGAAGAACCAGCCACGTCGCTGCGCGCTCGCCTCTTCGTCCAGAAACCCTTCGAGTCGCAGGAGTTCCCGGTCGCGGGCGGCGAATGCCTTTACGACCCAGATGTTGCCGATAAGGTCGATCAGTTCGCCGCCAGCGGTGCCGGCGTGCTGCGCAAATGCGGTATGATGGACGTGGCCACGCAGCCCGAGCAATATGAGCGCTGCAGTGACGGCAAGGAAGACCGCCCCAAGGATTGCCGCCATCACGGCATCGATCGTCACGAAGATCAGCATCGCCCCCGCAAAGGTGATCAACGGCGGCGTTACCTCGCGTAACAAACGATGGACGATCGCCCCGAAAATGCCCGCGAGCCCCGAAATGCGATGCCCAAGCGATCCTGCGCGCTGGTTCTGAAAGAACGGCATCTGGTGCCCGGTCAGATAGTTAACCATGTCGAGCCGGATCCCGACCCCGGAACTGACCGTTGCTTGCCCAAGTGTCAGCGCACCAGCGCGCTGCAGCGCGCTTTCGAGGATCACGAGACTCAGAAATCCGCCAAGTGCCGCATAAACGGTGCTTCTTGCGCGGACGCCGCCAGTCATGGCGTCGATCAGGAGCTTCATCGCATATTGGACGCCGATCGAGCTGATCGACGCGGCAGCGACCAAGAGCCCCAGCGTGAGGAAGATGCCCGGACGGGCAGCGACGTAATGTGCGAGGAATCGCGTCGGACTATGCAGAAATGGCAAGGAAACGGCTCTGTCCATGATTCGCATTTGCTGCATCGCAGCACCGTTTGATGCAAGCCGAACTTGGCGAATCATCCGATTTGCGCGCCAGCTGGTGCGACAGACCGCTCGAAGCGAGCGCCGCGATTCCAGCACGATCTGTACCGCCGCGATCCCGAATCCAGTCAGACGTCAGCCGATACGGCGCAGTCCAGCGGCGTATTTCAGCGCATTTGACACATAATGCTGCGCCGATACGAGCAACATCGCCTTGGCCGCGGCATCGAGCTCGCGCACCGCGCGGGCCGGGCTGCCGACGATCAGGCTGCCGGGCGGGAACACCTTGCCCTCGGTGACGAGCGCACCGGCCCCGACCAGCGAATCCTCCCCGATCACCGCATGGTTGAGGATCGTCGCGCCCATACCCACCAGGACCCGGTCGCCGATCGTGCAGCCGTGCAGGATCGCGTGGTGGCCGATCGTGCAATCCTGACCGATCGTCAGGGGGGCGCCCGGGTCGGAATGCCCCATCGCACCTTCCTGCACGTTGCTGCGCGCGCCGACCGTGATCCGGGTGTTGTCCGCGCGGATCACGCTGCCGAACCAGACGCTCGCGTCCTCGCCGAGCACGACGTCGCCGATCAGCTCAGCGCTTGGTGCGACCCAGCTGTCGGTGCCGAGCGTCGGAGCCTTTCCGTCGATTTCGTATAGCGGCATGGGGCGTGCTCCTTGGTGACCGCACCCCTTGGCGCCGAACCGATATGGAATATCCGCCGGGCTTTCGCTAGAGGCGACACACCATGACGTCGCCGCTGCACATCTATGTCGATGCCGATGCCTGCCCGGTAAAGGACGAGATCTACAAGGTCGCGCTGCGCCGCGCCGTCGCGGTAACCGTCGTCAGCAACAGCCCGATCCGGATCCCGATCCACCCCTTGCTCGCGCGGATCGTGGTGGGTGCGGGGTTCGACGAAGCTGACGACTGGATCGCGGAGCGGGCCACCGCGGCAAGTGTCGTCGTTACCGGAGATATCCTGCTCGCCGATCGCTGTCTCAAGGCCGGGGCGAGCGTGCTGGCACCCAATGGCAAGCCGTTCACCAGCGCGTCGATCGGCAATGCGATCGCGGTCCGCGCGATCATGGCGGATCTGCGCGCTGGCGGGGATGCGATCGGTGGACCCGCGCCATTCGCCAAGACCGACCGATCGCGCTTTCTGTCGGCGCTGGATGAAGTGCTGGGGCGGCTCGCGCGCAGGTGATTTCGCGCCACGGCATGAAATTTTCGTCATGTTCTCCAATGGGTACGGTTATGCCGATGCGACGTCGTCATTGAAGCAAGGAGACTTGCCGTGCTCACTGCGACGCTTTGCCTTGACCGCCTTCATGCCGTTTCGATCGACCCGCCATCCGCCGATCATGGCATTCGCTGGACGGTGGTGCTGCCCTTTTTCAACGAACGTGCAGGGATCGGGGCGACGCTCGCCAGCCTCGCCGCGCAGGACCTGCCGTTCCACCTGATCCTCGTCGACAATGGCTCGACCGATGGGAGTGGTGCGGTCGCAGCCGCCGTCTGCCGCCGGCACGGCATGGCGTTCATGCTGCTCGACGAGTGGCGACCGGGGAAGATCTACGCGCTGGCCGCGGGGATAGCGCAAGTGCGGACCGGCTATGTCGCGACATGCGATGCCGACACGCTGTATCCCCCCGATTATCTGCGCCAGGCGGCCACCCTGCTGGATCGCGGCGCCGTCGCGGCAGGCGCGTGCTTCGTCCCGGAAGCGGCGACGGCACGCGACCATCGACGGGCGGCGCGGCGGATGGAACGCGCCGCCGCGCTGTTCCCGCAACAATGCCATACCGGTGGTGCGGGACAGGTGTTCCGCGCCGCCGCACTCCATCAGGTCGGTCAGTTCGATCCGCAGCGTTGGCGCTACGTATTGGAAGACCATGAGATCATGCATCGCGTCGCGCGCGTGGGGAAGATCGCTTATGGCGGATACTTCCGCTGTACCCCGTCGTCGCGCGAGCGCGACCGGGCGTCGATCCGCTGGACGCTGATCGAGCGGCTGGCCTATCATTTGGTGACCGGCAACTATCGGAACTGGTTTTTCTACACGTTCCTCGCGGGCCGGTTGGCAGCACGGCAACTGACCAGCGATCGCATCCGCGAACACCCATTTCAGGGCCTTGACGACGCTTCGTTACAGTCGCGCAGCAACGCAGCTGCAAGCGAGCGCCTCGCCGCCTGAGTTTCGTGCGGAATGTGGCATCGCGCCTTGCGAAGCGCCGGGATCGGGGCTTTAGCATAGCCCCGATGGTAAGTGATTCATCTTCCCCTGAAACCCAGGATGGACTCAAGGCGGTGTTCCTTCGGGATCGATCGCTGCTGCTGCGCCTGCTGACGGCGCGCCTTGGCAGCGCCGACGACGCTGAAGACGCGGTGCAGGACATCTGGGTCAAGCTCGACACGCTCGACGTGCAGGAACCCGTTGCGCAGCCGACGGCGTATCTGTGTCGCATGGCCTCCAACCTGGCAGCCGACCGCCGGCTGGCGGCGGCGCGATCGGGCGCGCGCGACACGGCATGGCAGGATGTGCAGCCAGCCGCCGACGAACAGCCCGATGCCGAACGCGCACTGATCGGGCGCCAACGGTTGCGCCAGATCGAGGCAGAGGTCGCGACCATGCCCGAACGGATGCGGGTCGCGCTCCGCCTCTATCGCATCGAGGATCAACCGCAGAAGGAGATCGCGGAACGTCTCGGGATGACGGTGAGCGGCGTCGAGAAGCTGCTGCGCCGGGCCGTACAGCAGATTTGCGCGAGCCGCACCGACGCGGTGGAGGACGCGGAAACCAATCCCGATGTCTCGGGCAAGGCGGAAAAGGTCAAACCGCATCGTCTTGAAGACAAAGGGAATCGCCATGAGCAATGATGGCTCGAACAGGTCGGATCAGGCGATCGACTGGCATCTGCGCCAGAACGACATGGATGAGGCCGCCTGGCGCGATTTCGTCGACTGGCTCGAGGCGGATGAAGCGAACGCCGCGGCGTACGACGCGGTCGCGCTGGATCTGGATCACATGGCCGACCATCCGGAACTGTTCCCGGTCGATGCCGCCGAGGCGGTGCCACCAGCCGAACGGAACCGGGCACGGTCGTGGCTACGCTGGGGAGTCGGGGCAGGGGCACTCGCACTGGCGGCAAGCCTCTCGCTCGTCGTGCTGCCATCACTGCCGGACAAGACGGCGGACCCCTATGTCGTGACGACCAAGCCGGGCGAACAGCGCACGATCGGCTTGGCCGACGGAACCCGCGTCGATCTGAATGGTGCCACGCGGCTCGAGCTCGATCGGTCCAATCCGCGCACCGCGACGCTGGCGGCAGGCGAGGCGACGTTCCACGTTCGCCATGATGCGGACAAGCCGTTCCTGCTGCGATCGGGAATGTTGACCGTCAAGGATCTCGGCACGGTGTTCAACGCCGAACGCGAGGGCTATCGGCTCGACGTGCAGGTTGCGGAGGGTGCCGTGCAATTCCAGCCGCACAAGGACAAGCTGACGATACAGGCAGGCGCCGCGGTGACCGCGCGTGACGACACCGGGCATGTCGCGGTGTCGCGTGTCGATCCGTCGCATGTCGGTGGCTGGCGGACGGGCACCGTGACGTTCGCTGGCGAGCCTTTCGCCCGCGTGGTCAGCATCCTGCGTCGGCTCGATGGCGTGCAGGTCGTTATCGAGCCCGTTCTGGGGCAGCGTACCGTGACTGGCACGATCCATCTGACCGGCGAGGCGGCAGACGACGTCCCGCGGCTCGCGGCGCGCGTCGGCGCGCGTGCGCGCCGCCAAGGTGCGGTGTGGGAAATCACGCCGCGCTGACGCTCGTCCGTCCGCCCCGCGGTCCCCGATCACTCGCTCGTTTTGAGGACCGGCGCGTTCAGCGGGCTGCGGGCCGGTGCCGCGGGTTTGTCGGGGGTTGCCGGATCCTTACGCCGAACACCGGTCAAGCCGTCCGACAGCAACGGGACATGCGGCGGAAGCGCGGCAGCCGGGGCCGGCTGCTCGTCGAGCTTGAGCGTCTCACTCGCGAGCCGTGCGCCGGTCAGGAAGGTCTGTGCCTTCATGCACTGGTTCGCCGAGGGGCGCCGGAATTCGCGGCAGTTCCACAAGGCCTTGTCATAGCCGCGTGAGCGATCGCGCAGATAGCTGAACGACATCGCGGCAATCTGGGCGGGCTGGAGCGGGAGTGCGGTGGGCGTCTTGGTCGGGTCGATCCACCCCATCACCTTGCAATAGGCCCGGTCGCCGCACGCACGCATGGCGTAGGTCGCAAAACCATCGGGGGACATGGTGTCCGCATCCAGCGTCAGCAGGAAGCTTCCCGACGCCCCACTGAGCGGCGACGGGAGCGGCGCATCGGCGGCGGCGGAATCGAACAGCATGCCATCGGCGAGCACAAGACCCGTGGTGCCGTCGATGGCGCCACGATGCGCAGGCGAATAAGGTGCCAGTGCCGCGACGACGGGCTCGTCGCTCGAGACGTGGCGGTTGAACGCAGCCGCCGTGCCCCACCAGCCGGTCCAGCGGAAGAACAAATGCGTGTCGACTGCCGCGATCTTGTCGAGGCTAGCCTGCCAATAGGGAACGACCCAATTGGTGTGATAATGGGTGGCATAGCCGACCTTGCCGAAGACGTTCCCGTTCAGGGCGGCGGCGGCGACGCCGCGTGCGCGGTTCCATTGCGCCTCGCTCCAGCGGTTGCGGGTCAGCGCACCGTCGCAGGTGAAGGTGAACTGGCATCCGGTGCTGCGATCCGCGCCCTGGAACACCACGCCGCAGATCGTTTTCGGGAAGGCGGGGTGGCGGACGCGGTTGAGGACGACTTGCGCCACGGCGCGCTGGCCGGTGGAATCGTCGCCCGCTTCATACAGGACTGCGGCGGCCATGCAGTCGGTCGCGCGGGCGCGGGCAGACGGATCGCCGATCAGGCGAAAGGGCCGGGCGGCGGGGTTGGGACCGTCGACGAACGGAACGTCGGCATTGTACGACCGCGCATCCTGCGGATCGAGGTTCTGGAACGCCACGGGTTCGACGGGCGGCAGCTCGGCCTGGGGGACGACGCGTTGCGGCTGCGCGCGCACGCGGTGGTGCGCGACGGTGTGCGGCACGGTGCGCACGAGCAGCACCGGGATCAGCACGGCTAATACCGCGATCACGATCAGGATCGCGCGTAGCGTTCCGCTGAGCGGCGGGGAGGGGCGCACGGGGGTCAGCGGATCGAGGAGAGGCATGAGGAAGGCGGCACGAAAGGTTCCTGACCGAGAATGGTCGGCGCCCTTAGCGCATTTCTACGAGGAAGCGAAATGCCCTGCGCTTGCGGGGTGGACGACTG
>Ga0265798_10012793_pt1 | contig 10093 bp, 12 predicted proteins | sample P3T30metagenome_FD_192430 | JGI IMG/M metagenome (GOLD analysis project Ga0265798, IMG submission 192430) | Plant litter microbial communities from East Loma Ridge, Irvine, California - P3 T30 | ecosystem: Environmental > Terrestrial > Plant litter > Unclassified | place: USA: California...
TCTGATGTGAACTGGAACGCAAGAATGGGAACGAAGAAAAGACAAAGTGAAAAGATTCGCGAAAAACTCGCAGACGAAAAGCCATCAGAAGCTGGAGTATACGATCGCACTGGGGAGGATAATCGAGGATCTTTGGGTCAGCTAGGAGGTTGTCACTAAGTCGTGGTGTGTGAATGACACGTCTGTCTTGACGGGTTGTCGTCTCTGCTGTATAGAGGATGCATCACTGTGTATAGATTGCACGGAAGACGTGGTGAAGTCGTTCAAGCGCCGCGTCCAAGTTGCGATGGAAGGCCCCACTTTAGACCTTGCCAAGAGCGGGTCGGCGAAACCACGCGCCGCTGCTCTAACTTTTTCTTGTGAAGTCTGCCAACACGAACAACGCGCAACGACTCCAACAATACGCCAAATTAAAGTATCTCACAATGGCTCCCCGTAGAAAGCGACAGCGACTCTCCGAAGACGGCGCAGAAGCCGTCACTGCCACCGCCGACGCCGAACAAGTTTCGACTGCTACCACTACGACATCGAAGGAAGTTGCGCGCAGACAGCTCTTCGTCCGTGGACTTGCGCCCAGTGTCACGACGCAAGATCTCACCGACTTCTTCTCCGAGTCATATCCGATCAAAGTTGCAGTTGTCGTGCTCGACAAGGAAACAAAAGTCTCGAAAGGCTATGGCTTCGTCACATTCGTCGATGTCGAGGATGCGCAAAGGGCAAAGGACGAGCTAAAAGGCTCAGAACTGCAAGGGAAGAAGATCGCAGTCGACTTTGCTGAGGCGCGACAGCGTGAGGGCGATGCCAAGGTCGCAAAGCCGGCCAACAGATTCAAGGCCGAGCGCGAGCAGCAGATGAAGGATGCACAGGCGCCCAAGATCATTGTGCGCAATCTGCCGTGGAGCATCAAAGAGCCAGACCAGCTGGGCAAGCACTTCCTGGGCTTTGGCAAGGTCAACTTCGTCACACTGCCCAAGAAGCCGAATGGTGAGCTGCGAGGCTTTGCCTTCGTCGCACTGCGAGGCAAAAAGAACGCGGAAAAGGCTGTGCGAGAGCTCAATGGCAAGGAGATTGACGGCAGGACGATTGCTGTGGACTGGGCGGTGGATCAAGAAACATGGCAAGGCCTGCAGAAGACTGAGCAGGAGGGAGACGACGATGACGAAGAGAAGAGCGATGCTGAGAGCTCAGTCGTCAGTTCGGATCCCGAGTCTGACGCAGAAGACGGCAGCGATGGCGAAGAAGATCTTGAGGACAGCAACACAGACTACGACGACGTGGAAGACAGCGACGAGGAGGGCGGCATACAACTCGACGACGACAGACCGAAGCGCGAAGAGTTCACCGTCTTCATTCGCAACCTCCCCTTCTCCGTCACCGACGAGAGCCTCCAAGAACACTTCTCACAATTCGGCAGCGTGCGGTTCGCCCGCGTAGTCCTCGACCGCGAGACCGAGCGGCCCAAAGGCACCGGCTTCGTCAGCTTCTATAACGAAGAGGACATGATCAACTGCCTCAAGGGCGTGCCGCGCGTCAAGATTCAGACCAAGAACGTCGATAAGAAAGACGGCTCCACCATCGCCGTCTCGCACTCTGTCCTCGAAGATGCCGATGCCGACCCCTCTGGCCGCTACACGCTGGACGGCCGCATCCTCATGCTCAGCCGCGCAGTCGACAAGAACGAAGCCACACGCCTGACCGCCGAGGGCGCCGCATCGCGCTTCAGCCGCGACAAGGACAAGCGCCGCCTTTACCTGCTCTCCGAGGGCACCATACCATCCAATTCTCCCTTATACGCACAACTCTCGCCCTCCGAGGTGAAGATGCGCGAAGAAAGCGCTACCCTACGTCGCAAGCAGATCCAGGAAAACCCATCCCTACACCTGTCTCTCACGCGTCTATCCATCCGCAACATCCCACGCAGCATCACATCCAAGGACCTCAAAGCGCTCGCGCGCTCCGCTATCGTAGGTTTCGCCGCCGACGTCAAAACCGGCAAGCGCAACAAGCTCTCCAAAGAAGAAGTCATCCGCGGCGGTCAAGCCATGCTCGTCGCCGAGAAACTGCGAAAAAAGCGCGGCGTCGGCATCGTCAAGCAAGCCAAAGTCGTCTTCGAAACACCCGCCGGCTCCAAAGTCAACGAAGACTCTGGCGCAGGGCGCTCGCGCGGCTACGGCTTTATCGAGTACTACACGCACCGCAACGCACTCATGGGCCTACGCTGGCTCAACGGCCACGCCGTGGATTATAAAATCAAGACGGACGCGCAGCCCAAGAGCAAAAAAGCCGCCAAGGAAGCAATAGAAGACAAGCGCAAGCGCCTCATCGCCGAATTCGCCATCGAGAACGCAAACGTCGTGACTAGGCGGAGTAATCGCGAAGACGCAGACCGGGACCCCAAAGCGCTCAAGGACAAGGAGGACTCGACGCGGAAGCGGAAGAGGGACCGTGGCGACGAGCAGGAGGACAAGACGGGTAAGGGTAAGGCGTCGCGCAAGGACAGGGCTGCTGCAGCGGAGGGCGGGAAAGGTGCCGGTGCCGCCGCGGATGATGAGGATAGGAGTAAGGTTGCGCAACGGACGCGCATTATTGCGCAGAAACGGCAGAAGAGGAAGGCGAAGAGGAATGGGAAGGCTTGAAGACTTTCACTTTCCTGTAGTTACTTTTTCCTGTTTCATTGTAGTAGTTGTGTTTCATAGCGCTGGCGTAAGGCAAAAAGTCATATATACATCTACATTACTCGTTTCCTTGTGTGTTCTGGAGAAGATTGAGCTCCGGCCCGGTGTGGCTCGACCCGGTGGCGTGGTTTGTGGTTCGGGCTGTCGTTTTCTGTTCGAGTCTTCGCGATGAAAAGGGTCTGGAAAGGGAGAGGTGCAGAAACGGTCATGCAGTGTGGGCAGGGATCGGGAAGCGTATACTGACTCAAGCACGTTTTCCACATTTCGTGTGTGTGGATATGCGATGCAGTGAGTGTTACGAATACCAGGTAACTTTTGGTTCCTCCTCCGCTGCGTTGAGTTGACTTGAGAAACGGGCGTCTATCGACACCAAATCGCAACCGCGGTACCCTCAAGATGTTTCTTGCTCGTGTTCGAAGACGCGAAACAGTACGGCGTGAGTGGATCTTATCGTAAATGTACTGGACAACTTCTGGTGCTGGTCCTTTCTCCGCTGGGCCTAAGTTGCCTTGAGAAACGAGCGTCCATTAACACTTGAACTGGTGCCGCGGTACGCCCTCGAACTTTTCTTGCCCGTGCTCGAAGATGCGCCTCTCATGCTGTGTAACCGCTGCATGTCTCGTTTGCTCAGAACCCCATGTCTGTTGACGAGGGCACGACTCGAGTTCTGGATTTTAGCACACTGGTGTATGACAGTACAGCTCTGCGTCTTTCCCCCATGCACAAGCACTTCCGCGCGGGCGCCGGACCGCAGCCGTGGGAACAGGATAGCTCGTGCTCGGTAGTTGTTATGCAGGTTGAGGCGCTCGGCCCTGGTAGACATGCCGGTTTTGTCTCGAGTCACAGCACTAAGAATTTCTGATTGGTACTTCCGCATCACGCTCGAGTCGGTGGAAGGTGTGGAGTCAGGGTTACGTGCTCGTGGAGCGTTGTCGAATCATTTTTATCGAGGGCTGATGCTGAGCATGGGGGTTGATGCTGAGACTTGTCGTTGCTACGAAGGCGCAGCATGGGCTAGGTTTGGAGAGCTTTTGAATGCCGAGGGAGCGAAAAGACGTCTAAGGTCGCATCGCGGCGGTTTCAAGTACTGCAAGTGTGTGGGTAGTGCACTCAATGATACAGCGCTGTCGAATGTCGACCATGAATATCTACTCGCAAGTCAAAGATCTAGTAGTGCCTCATCCGATATTCCCTACGGCTGTGGCGACCACGCTGCTATCTAGATCTGGATCCTGCCTCGTCGAGTCCGCGAATCGCCGTATTGACTTGTTTGCATCCGCTTGTGTCACGTCGCTGATGCATCGAGATCGTGTAACTCATCCATGTCCAAGCTCGAGCACAAGATGGGCGGTATAGTGATATAGATAAACTGCACTGGCTAGGATGGGCACCCGGCCAGTGCGCCCGTGCAACCTGTGTCTACATGTCGCCATCCGTCGCGGGAGGCAGATGGATCCTTCTTAGATACTGCGACCGAGTCTCGAATAGGGTGCCTCATGAGCGTACGGGAAGGATGTCGTTCAGGATGACGCGCTGCTTGCTAGGCGCTGGATGGAGCGTGCTGCAATGGATTTGAACGGTTCTGTGCAAGATGATAAGCGCTCAAACTATCGACTGCGGCCTTTCAAGCATATGAGATGGTTCTGTCCCACATTACGCCTGCCTGTGGTCATAGGTATCAAGTCTCCGATGTCACCGACGTCGTGATGGGTGGTCATTACAGCGTACGCAGTGCTTCGAGAAGATGCCTCGTGCGTGAGCTTTCTTTCGATTTGAGAAAGTCAGTGATTGTGTGCGAGATTTGTCAGACTTCTTGAAATGCTATCGATAATGGCACAAGGAACTGTTTGCTGGGAGTAATGGTTGATAGAACGAGAGATGAACGGTCCGGTACTGAACTTGTTCAGGCTGACAGCGGGTGCGGAAGGGGGCGAACACCCGGCTGCGTTGTGCAGTGTTGGCGTTGTTCAAGGCTGTGTTCGATGTTTTGGGTAGCACGGTGAACATCGAGCTGTGCGAGGTTGCTTGTGTGATCCACGTCAAAATCCAGCCACTGACGCTGATTACGGCGGATGATGAGTCTTTGTCAGGGTATCGTGATAGCAACGCACAGCTGAAGGGCGACGTATGTCAGAAATCCAAAGGAGAACTGGAGCCGATTTACCGTGTACGCCATTACTAGTGAGACGAGCTGTTCTTCATCCTTACCATGTCACCTACCATGCCTATGTCGACGTGAGCTCGGCAGCAAAATGGAGCATATGGATGGTACGCCTGGCACATACGTAGCACACGATAACAGAGTGGTCCGTCACCGGCGCACGCTCATCGTATGACGCCAGAAGTACCACTCATCCAACACCGGCAGATTTATTTGCAGTCCGCGGGGAAGTGGGTATCGACACGCATGTCTGTATAACGTCTGAGGCGTGCTGAGGTCTGTCAGATCATTAGCAAACATGGCGTTGTTTGAGCAACGTGCACATGCAACGATGTTTGGTTGACCGGATGCACCATGCTTGCACGAGCATAAGCGGAAAGCACCTCGGCGAAATTACCCCGGACCTGGGTTTTGTTGTAAATGACGAGTCGAATTTTGAAGAGAGGAAAGTTCCTGCTCCGGAAGAATCAGATAATGGTGTTCGGGCCGGTGGTTGAAGCTGTGCGAAATCAGGGTGCCGAGATGTTCGTCTGCCCCTCCAAACGCATGGAATGTATGTTGCTGGAATGGTGTTTCTCGATGTCTAATTGTCTAGACGTTGGAAAGCTCGCATGTGGCCCGGTGAAGGCTGCATGGAATAAGACTCTCCTATCAACTACAGCCAATGTATGTCCACTCACATCCCACAGCCGATTAATGCACCGAATCGGCACATTCTTCGCGGTTCGAAGTAGTCAAGAGCATGAACGGACATGGATATACCGGAAGTTTGGCTTTTTTGGATCTGTGCTCTGCATGGTATGCAGCTTCAGCACTGACGACTGCAACAAGAAGTATCAGTCGCACTAACCCACTAGTCCTCTGGACCTCTTGGATGTACACAAGACGCTTTGTAACTAAGTGTGGAGATGCGGGGGGAGGCACACGATTGTTGACGCAGCTTGCTCCTTGACCAATTTTGTGTGCACAAGGAGCAGCATGCATGGTAAACCAGCAAAAGCACCGCGCGAAGCGCGATTGAAAGAAATGTCGTGGACAGAGACCGAATATGCTCCGGTGCGTGGCTGTCGTATAAAGGGTACTGAGTCCGACCTGGCTAATGGCTTTCTTGATAACTCAGAACGTTTCCACAATCCTCGATCTTACCTCCTCTTCCGTCATTTTCGGGCCTACACTAAAGCACTTCGAAAGAATCGATCCATCACCAGTAAACGTGCCCACAAGTCTCTTCACACAGTAAGCAGCAGCCTTCCGGTAACCCATATCAGGAGTCTAACATTTCACCCATCCAGTCCAACCAAATTCCCACACCCGCCATCCCAATCGACCAATATGTGCTTTTACGAGAAGATCAACTTCATCACCTGTGGCCATTACCAGAAGCGACTCATCCAACACTGCCACTTCGCCCGCAACGATCCCGGCCACCAGTGTTTCGGAGCCTGGAGCTTCAAGCGAGAATGGGACCAATGTGACTCCAAGTGTGACAGCTGTGTGCGAAAGGACAGACAGGCCATATGTCACAACAGCCACTCATTGCACGGTGTGGCCAGTGGAAGATGAAGGACCTGACATTGGACCATGTTTGATGTCGTTGTTTCTCTTTGGGCCTGACGCCTCGGCGAGGCGTTGAAGGTACATACCTGGGGCGTGCTTGTTCGGTCGTGCGTGGAGGAACTGTTGAAAGATTTATTTTTGGCGCTGGTGCACTTTGTTTTGCGTGTTGGCGTGCTACGGCGGTTCTAGGAATGTTCTCGTCGGTGATGATCTAGGAGGGTTAATGATGGCTTTGTGCGTCAAAATGGGTGGCTTATGTCTGCTTTGTACATATTCTCTACCCCACATTTGGTATCAAGTCTGTATCGCGTTGTCGAAAGACGGCTCAGCCTGAGCCAGGAACTTGCTCATTGCCTGTGATCACCAGTGCTCGACATTCAGCAAAGACAAGAACAAGACTCTGGTAGCTTTGCACGTTGTTGGCTGATTGATTGGTGTATGTTACGCGTGTACCTTCTGTGAAACACGATCCGTGATATGAGAAGGTGGCAGAATGCTGAGCTTTGAAGGACGGTTAATCTCGCTGGTTAATGTTCCAACGACCCCAGGGAAGTCGATCATAGGTTCGCGGTACCATCAGGCTGTAGTCGCCCCACGATATTGTATCTCTTGCTGAAAAAGGTATGCCAATCGTTCAACACCTTCTGCTCCTTGTCCGAAAGTGCAGAGTAGTCTGATATGCAGTCCTCTGGCTTAAGCGACGATAGTCCCAAGGCCCGGTTTGGCTCTTTTCCGGCGAACACTAGTAGACGGGTGAGCTCATACACATGCGACACGACATGTTGATATGTGACGAACCGTGATAGCCCTTGCCTGGTGCGTATGTATCTTTTCCGCTGACATCAAAGACGTCACCCTGATGACCAAGTTAGGACATACTCTTAAGCATGAAAACTGCTTCACGGGCTCACCTTGATAGCAACAAGTGTGGGATAGCCCTCCTGTGTGCCTGATCATGCATCAGTGAACTGTCATATAACCGTGTCTTGGTGGAAAGAGTGTACCGTCACACTTCGCAAGGTGATCGCGCTCGATGATGTCGTCTTTCGGAGGCTGCAATGTTACCGGCTCTTTCGGTGCGAACTTCTCCTTCTTCGGTTGTTCAGTGGAGTCAGACATGATGGCAATTAGTGTAGAATGTGAAGGATGTCAAGCTCTCAAAGTGAGCAGTCGCACTGCTGACCTCGGCAGGTGGGGTCAGATTACGCCACTACACACGGACCAGCCTTCGGCTCCAATCGCCGCCACTCCTTTACCAAACCACGAACATCACTGAAAAATGCGAGAAATACATCAAGTCATTAGGAGCGTAGTAATACGAATCTTCTCGTATACATAAAGTCAACGACTTTGCCGTTTAGCGTGTCCTCAAGGTCGACGTTACCAAAACGAGCACCTTTGTACTGGAGCACAGAACCACCTTTAATCCATTCACGCTCGCCGAGAAGACCTATAGATTAACACCCTCACGCTACAATCTTTACTGGCGTCTTGACCATCAGCCCGATCAAAGATAATGCAATCTCCGCCGCAGCTAATACAGTGGGCTCACCAGGGCCGTCGTAGACAGGAGCTACTTCGACTACAATTCGTCAGTCACTTCTTCGCATGACAGTCTGACCACAACTCATGGCACGTACCGATATCTGCACCCACAACCTCAAGTCCCTCCAGACCATCCAGAACCGATAAGAGCTCGCGCGTAGACCAGCCCCCAACCTCAGCCGTGCCAGTAGCCGGAGCAAAAGCCGGATCCAAGACATCAATATCCACACTGATATACACCCTGGTACCATCTACCCTCTTCATGATAGCGTCGATAACCCCTTGCACGCCAATCCGATCAATGTCCCTCGCCTTGATCATCTCAAACCCACATCTTAGATCATTACGCACATCCTTCTTCGGACGTACAACCGGCGCTCGAATACCAGCATGGATCGAAGTATTGCGCACCAACCCCTCTTCGTGCGCGATATGAAGAAATGTGCCGTGGTTCACTCCGGCATAATGCGAGATGCCCCCACCTGCTACACGTCAATACAACGAGGATGCACAAGTGCGATGCCACTTACCCAAGGCCTTTGGATCCCAGGTGTCTAGTAGCAGCTAGTCAGTGGTGCAGCGTTCGTGTTGAATCCACGACATACCTATGTGACTATCAAAATGAATTACACTGGCTGCGCCCCAGTGGTCGTAGGTCGATCGCAGTGCCGACAACGTGGTTGTGTGGTCACCGCCGAGCGTTACGATGCGTGGAGTCGTGTAGTCGCTCGAGTTGGTGCGCTTGGCGGACACTACCTGTGGAACGGTCGATTAGACGGAAGTCTTTGCAGAATGGTTCATGGTTCGCCTGCAAGAATTGTTTACCTTGTGCGCTTTGTCTAGCTGCTTCAATGCTGCCGTGTTGTCCTGCGCAATCGATCAGAACCAACAATTGTAGGTCCGTCGATTGATTCCTACCAGGAAAGTCAAAGGAGCATCTCCGCAGTCAACGATCTTGGCCCAGTCGAGCAGTACGTTTTCTCCTGCTCTCAGTCAGTCCATGAATCTGCCAGGCTGACACCAATACAATGCCCAAACAGCATGCCTCGACAATCAAATTTCGCCCCGAACAATGCATTTCATCGCCACAGATTTCGATAGCATTTTCCAGCGCATCAAGCGCAACAGCCCCCCGAAATGAGGCTCTCGTGCACCACAGCAACGACGTATCACATGCAGCGTCACTCCCGTAGTCGACCACAGAACCCCTGCCGCCTGAGCTCGTGCACCAAACCTCACATTTCAACCACTTACCCGTATAGATACTCCATGCAGCCGCTGGGACAATACGCCGTGAACCCTGCCGTATCCCACCTGGGCCGAAGCGAGCTCCAGGTCGTGCAGTCACACCCTACTGATGGTCAGCAAGGACCACCTGAAAGAGCCTCACTCCGATATTCGGACGAGCACGACGTCCTCGTTTGTCGCCTTTGGTGCGCGTCGGAAGCATGCTTCCTCGATGTGGTAGCTGTCTTCATCGCGTACAGCGCCGTCGCGGCCTTGCAGTAGTGAAAAGCAGCTACCCGCTAACCCGAGTCCCCGTGCAAGATGCTCGTGCTTGCATCTCCCAGCCCTCGATGTTGCAGGAGATGGACAAGAAGCGTGGGCACGACGGCCATCATCTTCAAGAGTCCATATCGGATCAATCTCCTGCGTCCCCGACTCCCTGACAAAGTGCTCATATCACACAACTCTTCGTGACTTACAGTATCAAACGGCGCGCCCAAAATGGCAATATCGAACTTCTCCACCTCTTCACCCTCTTTCGCTAGACAATGCACATACGGCAGATTTGCATACGTGCTGAGACCCGCGAAATTTGGCTGCGAAAGATCCAGGAAGTCGTAGCCGCCTAGCACAACCTGGTCTGAGGTGGTGTAGCCTGACACGGGCGGGAAGGAGATCTCGCGTGCGCTGGTGAGCGACGCCAGGAGCAGAGTGGTGGATGAGAACTTCATTGTTGGGCGTATTATCACGAGTTGAAGAAGTGAGAGTTGGAGATGTTGCTGGTGTTGACTTGTTATCGCGTTGCTAACGGCTATGACGACCCTGTGTAGGACGAAACAGGAAGGTGTAGCCGGGTGAGGTGGCGCTCCATGCTGCATGGTAAGTGCTATCTCCAGCTCTTATGAAGCAATTAATGATTGTAGGGATG
>Ga0265798_10012794_pt1 | contig 10093 bp, 11 predicted proteins | sample P3T30metagenome_FD_192430 | JGI IMG/M metagenome (GOLD analysis project Ga0265798, IMG submission 192430) | Plant litter microbial communities from East Loma Ridge, Irvine, California - P3 T30 | ecosystem: Environmental > Terrestrial > Plant litter > Unclassified | place: USA: California...
GCCACTGCCCAGGAGGCGCGGGTCGGCTCGTCCACCCGCTAACCTGTACTCGCTTGCCCGGCATGTCCCGGCGCGAGGGCCTTTAGCTCAGTTGGTAGAGCGCCACGTTTACACCGTGGATGTCATCGGTTCGAGCCCGGTAGGGCCCACCCTAGAAAGTCCTGATCAAGGCGCATTCGGCATGCCCCAGGTGCTCTGCCGCAACCTAGGCCCTTTTTCCGTGTTGGTGTGGTGTTGGTGGAGGCACACCGCCGTCCCTCAAGCATGGGACGCGGGCGACTGTGTCCGGAGGATCGGGGTGAGGCCGTGGGGTTTTGGTCCGGCCAGCGCTCAAGCCTCTGAGCCCGCGCGGATCGCTGAGCGTCAGTCATTGACGAAGACCTGAACCACTTGCGGTTCTCCTGCCGGAATGCCGGTGTTGGCGGCCACGTGAATCTCGGGTGGCCGGGGCGGCCTTGGATCGACGAGGTGATCGCCCGGCGGGCTTCGTATCGTGGCCGCCCGCAAGTCGGTCCTTGACCGGACGCGTCAGAGGCGGTTGGGGGGCGGACACACAGGCGCATCGCGCAGGGCCGATCGCGCTCCGGTTTTGTACCTCGGAAGCGAGTTTCAGTTGCTTCTGAGTGGGGGAGTATGGCCAACGGAACGTCGTCGTCGGCGCCGGGGAGGATCGCGTTCGTCTCGACCTCGGCTGATGGAGAGATGGTGATGGCCGTGTCCGACTCGGGGTGGCCGGAGCGCTGGACGATGCGGCTCGACCGGACGGGTTAAAACGCCCCCCGCTGACATCCTCGAACGCTACTACGGGGGACGACATCGAGCGGCGAGGCCTCGAGGACGGCGTCTCGACGATATCGCAATGGTGGACACGAGCGAGCCGTCAGCGTCTTGGGGACGGAGGCAACCCGTTGTCTCGACGCCCGGCGGGAACGTCTGTCACGTTAAGACGTTCGTGCCGGAGGGTGGTGGAGACATCGATGTCCTCAACGATTCGGTCTACGCCGACGTGCACGCGTTCGACGGGCACGACGACCCGATCGATGACCAGGCGCTCCTCGTGCAGGACTATCTCGAACGGCATAGCGGTCGACTCTGTGTGTGAGACCTCGCCCGGGGCCACGTCCTCGCGGACGATCCGGAGCTCCTCGCGGCGGACGTTCACCGTAATCGTCTCTTCGTGCGAGACGACAACCTTCCGGAGACGCACCCGCTGGACCGGGACGGTTACCCTCCTCAGGCGGACACGTTCTCCAGAGAGGACCACGTCCACCGTGGCCGGGGGTGGCGCCGCCGATCCGCCATCGCGACCGCCGGGTTCGTCAGCGGTGTGTGGGACGGGCGGGTCGACGACGCCGGGGGTCATCGGCCCAGGCCGACGCGGTCGATCTTGCGGTGGTAGCGCATGCCGGCGAGGCCTCCGAGGATCGCACCCACGAGGGTGACGACCAGGACGGCGACGAGTCCGAGGACGCCGCCCAGGGTGATGTCGCCTTGGTCGAAGGTGCCCGTGGGCACGGTGCCGATGCGCGAGAGCACGTCGAACTGCGCACCGGCGATCGCGCCGACGACGGCGAGCACGACGGTGATGAGGATCGCCCAGAGCCAGACGGCCACGCCTTGCTTGACGCCGGAGAACCGGGCCATGCGGCCGGCGACGTAGCCGCCGGCGTAGTAGGCGATCAGGAGGACGACGAGCAGCACGATCACGCCGACGATGCCCGTGGTGGTCGCGTCGTCGGCCGCGGCGTCGGCTGCGTCGCCGTCGGTGCCAGCGGTGACACCAAGGCCGACTGCGGTCAGCAGGGCCAAGAGGAGGACGGAGAGGCCCGTGGCGCTCAACCAGCCGAAGAAGGCCGCGCCGAACTTGGAACCTCCGAACTCGGCCTTCTCGCGCTCGACCACGCTGCGCCGGTCTCGATCAAGGTCGAACGAGGTGTGTTCGTCGAAATCGGGCTTGCGGGGGGAGTCGTCGTTGCCGGCGTTGCCGGCGTTGCCGGCGTTGCCTGCTGCTGTGCTCATGGTGTCCTCGGGTTCATTCGGGTCGTGCAGAGGTGCGGTCGCGGCCGATCCACGGAATCGGCTGCGACCGCGATCTGGGGAAGGGGTCAGCGGTCGGTCGTGGCGCGCTCGCCTGTGGTGCGGGTGTCGTCGCCCTCGAGCTCGATCTCTTCGTGCCGGACTTCTTCGGTGACCTGCTGCTGTTCGGTGACCGTCTCTGTGCCGAGCTGGACGCGCTCGACGGGAACGGTTTCCTTCTCGGTGACGACGCGGTCAGCGGTCAGGGTGACCTCGTGCTCTTCCTCGGTGAGCTCGCCGCCCGAAAGGGCGTCGTCGACGTTCGCGTCGCTGATCGGCTCGCGCGTGATGCGGACCTCGTCGTGGCTGACCGGGACGGTCTTGGTGACCTGTTCGGCGACGATGTACTTGCGGAGGCGAGCGCGGCCGGCGTCGGTGGTCTCGGTGCCGACGTGCAGGCGCTCCTCACTGCGGGTCATAGCGTCGTCCGTGTCGGGGCCGGAGGTGTCGTGGCCAGCGCCGGTTCCGGTGACCGAGTCCGCCGCCGTGCCGGTCGTTGCGGCGTCGAGGTCGACGGCGTTCGTGTCGGCGTCCTGGTCGAAGAGGGGCTGATCGGCCCGGGCGCTTCCGAGGCTGTAGTAGCGGTACAGGTCTGCTTCCTGATCTTCGGACAGGTGGCCGTCGGAGTCGTCGCTGTGGGGCGCGTCCTTGACCATGTCTTTGCTGTAGGCGACCTGCACGTCGTCGCCCTGGATGGTGGCATCGACGAGGGGTGCGAACGACTCTCCCGTACCGAAGAGACCGGTGTTGACGGTGATCCAGGCAGGCTGACCACCTTGATCGTCGAGGTAGACCTGACCGATGCCGCCGATCTTTTTGCCGTTTTGGTCGATGACGCTGCCTCCAGAGGAGAGGATCGTGTCGATTTCGTTGGTGCTGATCATGGGGTTCCTTTGCCGGGATGAGCGTTAGACGCGATGTTCAACGCGAGTGTTGCTGGCCTGTTGTCGTCGGTGGCAGCAGGAGCTGGGGGTCACGTCCCGGGCCGACGATCTGCTCTCTGCGGAGTCGGGGCTCGGTGTGCGACCTGTGTGGGTGCTTGTCGCAGGGTGTGCAGCGTGGTGCCCCTTAACAACCCGGGCTTACAACGTAAGCCCAAGGAAAACGTACACCGCAAGCCGCAGTAGCGTGGGGTCGTGATGGCGAAGGTTCCTTCTTGAGGAGCAACAACACGACACATGAGCAAGGAGTTTCGACGGTGGGAGAACGCGAGAGAGCGCGACGACCCGGTCCAGGTGCGCCCAGGCTCAGCCGGGAGTTGATCGTCGAGACGGCGCTCCAGCAGATAGATCGCTCAGGCCCACAGGGTTTGTCCATGCGCACTCTCGCCCAGGAACTCGGCGTGGAAGCCATGTCTCTCTATCGGTACGTCCACGGCAAGGAAGACCTTCTCGAGGGCGTCGTCGCGTCCTTGATGAGTGACCTCACCTCGCAGCTAAGAGATGCCCAAGGTCAGCACTGGCAGGAGTTCCTGCAAACGGTCGCCCATGCCGTTCGCCAAATCGCCACGGATCACCCGAAGGCGTTCCCCCTCGTCGCGACCCGTCATCCCGCGGCCCCCTGGCTCCGCCCACCTCTGCGAAGCATCGAAGTCGTGAACACCTTCCTGGCCGCCCTGACCGGAAACGGTTTCGACGACAAGGTGGCGGTAAACGCGTACCGGGCGTTCAGCAGCTTCTTGCTGGGGCAGCTCCTCCTGCAATCGGTGGTCCGAGGAGCGGAGGCAGGTCCGGTGGAAGAGCCACTCGACGAAGGACGGGCGTCTGTGCCCGAGCATGATGGAAACACACCCCTCGACGAGGCTCCTGAGGTTCGCCGACTCCGTGCACTCCTCAGTGAGGACCGCAGCGACGAAGAGTTCGAAGTCTCTCTCGAAGCCCTGCTGGACCGGCTGGCGCGCGACGTGTCGCAGTGACGCATTCATTTCGGTAGGCCGTTACGTCCCCACGTCGACTTAGGATCTTTCTGACCTGCAGGGTTGGCGCACGACGGGCCGGCCATGTCCAACAAGCGGTCGGTAATCCGACGCGGCGGGGCTATCTCTTGTGGAGGTGTGCGGTGACGGCCGCGTGCCATGACGGGCCGAAGTCCTGGTCGCCGGCAGCGGTCAGGATCGCGAACCGGCCTGGGGAGTAGTGCAGACGGCCGTGGTGGCCTGGAGCTGCTAGGTGCGGCGGAGCCGAAAGGCTTCGAAATGGTCCTACCAGCCGCCCGTGATGATGGATGGTCGACGAGACCAGGCCTGGAGCCTTTGCGCGAGGCGAAGGCTCAGGTATTTACCATCTTTAAGCTGCGCCTGGAACCTAAGTTTGCACCATTTACAGGGTGGGCATGCCGTAGAGCTCGGGATAGTCGTAGGTGATTAATTCTCGCGCTGGGAGCTCCTCGGAGTTGTTGGCTCGTTCGTCGTGGCTGACGGTAGTGAGAGATACGAATAGTCCAGGTGACATAAGCACAGATGTGTCTGAGCTGTCGTAAAGGGTGACACTGACGAAGCGGCCGCCGGCGCGCACCGCATCTTCGATGTCGTGGCGTAAATGGTCGATGTCGGTACGTGGGTCAAGGACGAAATGTTCGCCCCCAACCGTGAGTGAATGTCGTTGCATCAAGTCTCTCTATCGGGTCGTCTCACACGATAGGCCTGCCTCGCAGCCGCAGAAGCCCCCTTGACACCTCGACGTGGCTCGGTCGCTCACTCGGCGCTGCCCGATAGGCGGTCGTTCATCGGGACACGTGCTCGAGCCCGATCCGGGCGCCGCAGGTCAAGCAGGGCCTGACCTGCGGATTCGCGTATGACTGTCCCGCAAAAATGCCCGGTGAAGGGGGTCTAAACGCTACAGTTTCTGGATGCTCATCGGATACGCCCGCGTCTCGACCTCGGGACAAGATCTTGCAGCACAACGTGACGGCCTTAGGGCGCTCGGTGTCGACGATGATCACGTGCATGTTGATCACGGCTTATCGGGGACAACACGAGCACGGCCCGGCCTTCGCGAGGCCCTCGCTGCCTGCCGCGCCGGCGACGTCCTCGTGGTCACCAAGCTCGATCGTCTCGCCAGGTCGCTGCGAGACGCGACCGACATCGCCGACGAGCTGACCAAGAAGGGCGTTGCCCTGAACCTCGGGGGAGCGGTCTACGACCCCACCGACCCTGTCGGCCGGCTGCTGTTCAACGTCCTGGGCATGGTGGCCGAGTTCGAGGCCGACCTCATCCGTGCCCGCACCCGGGAAGGCATGGCGATCGCCAAGGCCGCTGGCAAGCTCCGCGGCCGCAAGCCCAAGCTCACCGCCTCGCAGGAGAAGCACCTCGTGCAGCTGCACCGCACCGGCGCCCACACCACCAGCGAGATCGCCGAGCTCTTCGGCGTCGCCCGCTCGACCGTCTACCGAGCCATGCAGCGAGCGGAGTAACTCCGACACGCACCCCTCCACTAACGTGACAAACGTTCACTCACGTTGAACAAGCTTGGAGCGTTTGCGCATGACCTTCGGTTTCGGGGCGGTTGTCGATTCAGTGGCGACCATCGTCGCTCTCGTCGGTGTGGCTGTCTCTTTTTGGCTCACAAGACGCGGTCAAAAGCAGGACTTGACTCTTGCACGTGAAGAAGCCGATCGAGGTGAACGTGCCCAAAGAGCCAGCGAAGCAAGTGCCGAACGATCTGAGGCCGCTTCTAGCCTGACGATCGATGCGCTCACCCGCATGGCTGATGCTCTTGAGTCGCTAGATCTCGTGGGTGCTGGTGTAAAAGAGACGGGCCCCGAAGTCGCGTGGAGCCTTACGCACTTCAATGGCGACACGTACCAGCTTGCGAACACCGGGCGCCGAGCGGCTATAGACGTCAAGGTGTCCGCTCACGAATCCTTGATGATGCTGGATCCGGCTGTTGAGGAAGCGGAGATCGGACCAAGCGAGGCTGTGACCTTCATGGCCGTCCGAACAATGGGAACTGTGGATTCAACCATCACAGTTGAGTGGACCAACTCTGCTGGAGATAGGGGGCGGTGGCGCTACCCACTACCGCCGAGGCCGCCCCGCCGCTGACGGCTGCGTCCGGTAGCCGATCATTTGTCGGGCGCGAGCAGGCAATGACCATCGACGCAGGGTCAGTTCCCGCTGGGGGGTGTGCCGCCGTCGCTGGGGCCGCCGCCGGACGGGGCGCCGCCTCCCATGCCGCCGGTGGCCTCTTGCTGCTCGACGCTGTTCGCGTAGTCGTTGCTGGGGTCGCGGTAGATGGTGTGGACGTGGCCCCAGCCGGAGGTGCTGACCCCGTCGACGTCGGCGCCGGCGGACCCCTGCTGGGCCTGGAACCCGACATAGACGTTCGGTCCGGAGATGGAGAAGTTGATGCCGTCGCCTTGTGTCATGTCGTAGGTGGTCTCTCCGGACCAGGCGATGACGGTGTCGTCGAGGGTGGCCTCGATCTCAGCGCGCGTGGTCGTGGCACTTTCCTCGTCGGCCATGCCGGACCAGTTCGCGATCAGGTCGAGCAGCAGCTGCCGCTGCTCGTCGGTGAGGTCCGCACCGGATAGGCCGGCGCCGGTCGTGAACTCGCACGTGTCGCCAGGAGCGCACATCGTGACGTCGCCTGCGGTGAGGGTCGCCTGCTGCTCGGCGGTCAGGGAGTCGTAGAACGCGAACGCGTCGGTGTAGATGCCGTCGAAGGCCTGCACCTCGGTGCCGTCCTCGCTCGTCCAGTCGGCGGGCTGGACGCCAAGGTGAGTGGGCGCGAAGGTGATCGCGTCGGCGCTGTCGTCGAGGGTGGCATTGACGCCGAGGTGGTGGCCGCCGAACTGCACCTCGTAGGCGCTGGTGTCGGAGGCATCGCCGAAGACGGCGATGTAGTACTGGCCGAGCGACGACTCCGTCGTGCTGCTGTTCTCGACGAGGTACTGATCGCTCGCGATGATCTGCGACACGGTCTCGTAGGCGTCGTCGCTGAGCAGCGCCTCCAACACCTGCAGTGCGGCGACCTGCTGCTCCTCGGTCAGATCGGCGACGTTCAGGCCAGCCCGGTCGACGAACGTCACCGGGAAGTTCGACCAGGACGTCGTCTTGGTCTCGTCGTCGTAGTCGTAGGTGACCGCCTCGCGCTGCTCGTCGGTGAGGGTGGCGAGGAAGGCCTGGACGGCCTCGGTGGTGTTCGTGATCGTCTCGGCAGTGGTGCTCGAGTCCGATTCCGTGACCTCGGTCGCTGCCTCGGCAACGGTGAGGTCGCCGGTGGCGCTGCTGGAGGCGGCGGTGCCGGTGATGGTCGTGCTGCTTGAGGAGCTGGTGGTGCCGGCGGCGCAACCGGCAAGCATGAGTCCTCCGACCAGGAACAGGCTGGATCCGAGGAGAAGTTTGTGGCGGCGCGGGCGCTGGGGAGAGTCCGTGGATTTCGTCATGCGATGACCGTATGAAGCATGCCTATGCGTGTTCATTGGCTCGTCTATGAGACACCTATGGATGAGTGCAGAGCCCTGTTGCGCGGAATGCCAACCGCAGGCGTTGACCTCTAGAACGGCCAGCGCGCCCCGAATCGATCCACGAAGCGGCTGTCGAGACCCCACGCTCGCCCGCTCGGGGCGATCGCTAGGACGAGAAGGGGGAGGAGCTCAACTGGATAAGTCCAGAGGTAGGACCCCTGCCCGAGGACGAGGATCCAGATCGGGGCGATGAGAGCTAAGGCACCAAGGGCGGCAAGGCGGCTTGCGATACCGACCAGTAACCCGATTGCGATGCCGAGTTCCCCAGCGGTGAGAAGCCAAGCGAAAAAGCCCCAGTTGCTACCGGAACGGAAAGCGCATGACCGACGAGACGACCAACCACCGCGAACGTCAGTACCTCCTCGACCACCTTGCCGACGCCAGCATCACCGCGCCGATCGTTGCCTACCCCGAGCACTCCTCCATCGAAGAAGGCAAAAAGCTCCGCGGAACCATGGCAGGAACCTTTACCAAGAACCTGCTGCTCAAGGACAAAAAGGGCCGCTTGTTCTTCGTTACCGCCTACGAAGACACCGACATCGACCTCAAGACCCTGCACACCAAAATCGGCGGTCAGGGACGCCTCGGCTTCGCATCCCCTGACACGGTGCTCGAGCACCTCCACGTCGGACCCGGAACCCTGACACCGCTTGCTCTGTTCAACGACACGGACGGGCGCGTTACGCTCGTCGCCGACCAAGCACTGGAAGGAGCCGAACAGGTGAACTTCCATCCCATGACACACACCGAAAGCATCGGGCTGTCCTGGACCGACTTCACGTCTTTCCTCGTCTCCACTGGCCACGAGCCCGTCGTCGTCCGCCTCGAAGCCGACCCGCAGTAGGCAACCAGTACTTCATGTAGTCGCCATGGGAGTGTCGCTAGCGAGGGCAGTCGGGCAACGCTTGGCCCCTCGTCGTTTTCGAGTTGCCCCTAGCCCATCGGCTATCGGAAATGATCGATTTTGGGACGAGGCCGGGTGGTTGCGCCTGAGCTACCAAGCCCTGTCCCGAAACGCTGACCCGAAAGTAGACGTCCCGGAATTGGCATCTATCCGATTTCGCGTATTCGGTGAAATGCTGGATCAGTGGGAAGGGGGTCACGGTGGCCGAGAACTTCGACATTGAGCGGCAGTGGCCGGAGCTGTTTGCGCAGCTTGACGACAAGCAGCGTCGCGCCGTAGTGCAGTCGCTTGCGTCCGCGTGGCATGAGGGCTGGACCCCGAACCGCGAGGACGTCGAGAATCTGACCGATGAAGCCCGTGGAGCCATCGACGGCGAGGAGTACATGCGCCGCGTCGGGCGGGCAGCTGCACGGCGCCGGCAGGCGGCGCCTGCCGATCGCGAATGAAAGGCCTGTTGTGACGAGTTTCGTTGGCTATGCGCGCGTGTCGCGGCGCGACCAGAACCCAGCCGCACAGGAGGCCGAGCTGTACGCGGCCGGTGCCGCTCGCGTGTTCATCGACCACGGGGAGTCGAGCCGGATTGCTGACCGTCCTCAGTGGCTTGCCTGCCTCGACTATTTGCGGGAGGGCGACACGCTTCTAGTGCGCCGCCTTGACCGGGTTGCTGGATCGGAGCGAATTGTCATCGAGACACTGCACGACCTCGAAGCACGAGGAGTGAACATCAAGAGCCTTACCGAGCCGATGATCGACACGACGACCCCGATGGGTCGTGCACTGTTTGGCATCGTCGCGGTGTTCGCGCAGCTTCGTGTCGACACCATCCGGGAGAACACCATGCGCGGGCTCGCCTATGCACGAACCCGGGGGCGAGTCGGCGGCCGCCCGTCGGTCATGACTCCGGAGAAAATCGTTCACGCGCGCAAGATGCGCGCAGCCGGCGACAGCTTTCAACAGATTGCCCACGTACTCAGTGTTGGCAAGTCGTCCGTCGCTCGTGCCCTTGCGAAAGACCCGGCGCCCGTCGACGTTTGAACCTCTCGAGGGGTTGGGCTCCTCTCGCCGGGTCTCATGTCTCTGCGCTGAGTGAACACCTCTCGTTTGGGGTGCCCTCGATGAGATTGGTTTCGGACTGCTCTATCGAGACGCTTCGAGCCAAGGGATTGCGGGGGGAGTGGCTGGTGGGCGTGGTCGTTCGGTGACCGATCGATCACCGGCCGAGGTCGAGAGACCGTAGGTTGTGGCTATGACCGACGATGAGCCTATGAGGCTGGCGCGGCGTGCCGCCGTCGCCCCGATGTGCTTCTACGCGGGGGCTGGCGTGTTCTACGGACTGGGCCTTCTACGCGTGGATTGTGCCGATTGGTGGGTCTGGTTCTCCGTCGGGACACTGCTTGCAGTCGCCGGTGTCTACGCCTTCGTCCGAGCTCGCCGGGCATTGCATCGGCGCTAGAGCGTTTCTTTGCCGCAGTTCGGACAGACGATGTAGCGGTCATGGGTCTCGTCGCTCTACCGCCCGCTAGGGGATCGTTCTCCGGAGCGAGAAGTCCTCCTGCTGAGATGAGGCGGGGCTGTCAACTGGCTCAGCTCGGGCGCGCCTCGCCGATGAGGAGCAGCACCGGCAGTGTGAGGGCTACAAGCCCCATG
>Ga0265798_10012796_pt1 | contig 10091 bp, 8 predicted proteins | sample P3T30metagenome_FD_192430 | JGI IMG/M metagenome (GOLD analysis project Ga0265798, IMG submission 192430) | Plant litter microbial communities from East Loma Ridge, Irvine, California - P3 T30 | ecosystem: Environmental > Terrestrial > Plant litter > Unclassified | place: USA: California...
GTTGACGCTGCGCGTCGACGAGCCTCTTGAGCCCGCAAAGCCATTGTCGGCATATGGATTGGACTCGCTTGCAGCTGTTGAGTTCAGGAACTGGTGTCGCGTTCAGCTTGGCGCCGACTTGACGACTTTAGAGGTCACCAGTGCGCCGAGCTTGTTGAGTTTGGCGGAGAAGATTGTCGCGAAGATTCAGGCAGCCAATGTGGCGAAGTAGAGGGCATATCGGAGGAGTTTGGTTCACAGCGCGGTGCTGGGAGAGATAGGGCAATAGAGCTTTATCATTCAACGAATCTCAGGTGTATCTTCGTGCGATGAACCGAGAACTATGGTTGTGATGCATTGAAGCCGAGGCTCACACTCGACACGTGACGTCATGGATTGAGCCCCTGATCTTCAACCCAAGTGGGCCTAGTGTCGCATCTGAGCTGGAGGCGGCCCATGCCAAGAACTCCAACACTTCGGCCCCGCTCGCCTGCCTGCTCGAGAGCGATGCGTCTCATAGTAACAACTTCAATAACGCTCGTTGCATTCGTACTTATTTTCTGACGTACTCTGATCCCTTGTCGTACCCATCTCCAATTTCAGAGTTGTTTCACAGCAAGCTGTCACGATCGCAACGTATTAAAGAACCTCATACTAACCGCTGTCTGCAACTTTTCTCATAACGCGTCAGGTGCAAATGATTAATCTCCATATGCCAACTACAATACTGATTTGAAAGACTAGTTCCACGTCGCACAGTCTGATATGCCCATCCTCATATCGCCCAGACACGATCCTCCCTCCACCATCAAACATCCCGCCTCACCAAGGGTAGCGGCGGTCAATGGTCTCGTTGAAGAATTGCTCAGAATGATCGTTCTTGGTGGCATTGTCGACCTAGAGCCCCGTTAACGACAGACAACGTAGTAGAGGAGCTGTCAAACTCACAATGTGCGCAGTGTTCTTGCTGCTGTCCTCGAGGGTGAGAGGTGCCTTCTCCAGACCGAAAGCGCGTGCGCCCATGTTGCCCATGTCTGTTTGGACGAGACTAATCACACGACATGTCAACTTCGGCATCACACGACAAGCTTGGAGATATCTTACCCAGGATGAATGCACAGCGTGATCAGCCAGTCGTTTTCCATACCCATCTTGCGGACCATGACGTTGGCGAGCGCCTTGGAGCCGGTATAGCTGATATTGGGGTAGGGAAACTCAGGCATGTTGTTGATACTGCCGCCAGCAGCGCTTATGAAGGCGAAGCGGGCCGAGTCTGACTTCTTGAGCAAGGGCAGAGTAGCCTTGTACAGTATCATGACGGAGATGGCATTGACCTGGAGAGCGTTCTCGAACTCTTCGAGCGGCACATCGGCGACAGTGTTGAGCGGCGCGATACCAGCAGCTGAGATGACGACGTCGATTTTGTCGATGCCCTTCACGGCCTCGTATGGGTCCGTCTTGGATGCCGAGTCGATCTTGACGATGAGAACTTTGGTGTTCTCGCCTTTGGAAACACTGAGCAGGGCTTGAGCACCGGCAGGATCGCGCACTGCCGCGATGAGGGTGTTGTTTGGCTGTGCGACATAATGGTCGAACATGCCGCGGCCGATGCCTGCATATCCAGTCAAATCAGTTTAGCAGTACCAAGTAGGTCAAAGGCACGTACCGCGGTTAGCTCCCGTGATGAGATACGTCTTTCCGGACATGTTTTCGGAGGTGCAGCGGGTATGGTGAGAATGGTATGTAGGTTGCAGTTAGATGCAGTCGGTTATAGCGCGAGCCGGCCAATATCATGGTTCAGATCCATGGCTGTTACTCCCTGAGTTGAGCAGCCACGTGACACTGCACGGTCACCTGCAGCCTTGTCTAGCAGGAAGGCACCGAACTGCCATTTCTAAGCAGCGTGCACGAGCGTGGCACAGCTTGATGTTTACATTTATGATTATCTTGATGGCTCCTGATTGGCTGTAGCACACCCACCCGCGGCCCGTCACACTAATGCAAGGTCAGCATCTTGTAAGATTGCGGCAGTTTATTACATTCTTGTGTTCGCGCTCGTCTCATGATGATCCGATTGCAATGACTTTGCGTGGTCATCCTCACCTACTCCGCAACCATCAAACGCAGTGAATTTGCCAGGCATGCTTCAAGTCAGCACTCTGCAGCTTCAGGTGCACGTTCGTACAGCTCGATAGCTTTGATACAATATGTCTGCGCAAACGGGCTGCGGTTGAGAACCTCAGAATCCTGTCATGAATCAACTCTTCCACAACCTTGTGTCCTCGACCTACGGGCGGATCGGACTTGTGTCTAGCGTGTTCCTCACGCTATACGTACTTTACGTCTCCATCTATCGTCTCTACTTCCATCCTCTGCGGAGCGTTCCAGGTCCTAGACTTGCTGCGTTGACGCAATGGGTCGAAACGTACTATGAGTGCTTCAAGGCGCCCGGTGGTCAATTTATGTGGGAATACCAGAAATGGCATGAGAAATACGGTATGTCTACATGGTTCAGGAAGCAAATACTGTTTGCTCACCACTTCGTTGCAGGGCCTATCGTGCGTGTTAGTCCAAACGAAGTACACATCCAAGATCCCACTTTCTACGATACCCTCTATGCGCAGTCTCGCCACTCGGACAAGCTGAAGCATCTCGAGCACCGCTTCAACAATGAGATGTCCTCATTTGCTACTGCTGAGCACAGTCTTCATCGTCTGCGTCGTAGCGCGCTCAACCCCTTCTTCTCTAAACGTAAGATAACTCAGTACTCGCCTCACGTCCAGAGTCATATGGATCGTCTCTGCAATCGCATCGATTCCGAATTCGTCGCCAACGGGAAGACGATGAACCTGAATAACATGTGGGGCGCCTTCACTTCGGACATTGTCGTCGGATACTGTCTCGAGAAGCCGTATGACTTCATCCTGAAACCTGACTTTCGCGCCCAATTCTCCGACGCCATGTATGCCACCTTATGTCGAATCATACACGTAGCATGATTAACACGTTCTAGGGTTGATCTTCTCGACCCTGTTCACTTCATCACGCAATTCCCATGGATGATCAGATCCCTGAAGCTGCTCCCAGACTGGCTCGTCGTGCTCCTGTCGCCGCCAATGCGCTCTGTCATGACCTTCAACAAAGAGATGGAGACGCAAATTCAGCACGCCAAAGCCGTACACGCCTCTGGAGAAAAGACGATGGCCATCCCATCTCTTTTCACAGCTCTCCTCGAGTCCGACCTCCCACCTAGCGAACTCTCCACCAAACGCCTGCAGCACGAAGCCATCTCCGTCATCGGCGCGGGCATCGAAACAACAATGTACACGCTGTCGACATGCTCGTACCACCTACTCGCCAATCCTGTGACGCTGGCCAAGTTGTGCACTGAACTCGACGCAGCGATTCCAGATGCAAATCACATCCCGAATCTCGACGCGTTGATGCAGTTGCCGTACTTGACTGGCGTGGTCAACGAAGCTCTGAGATTCGGCTACGGCACTCCTCAGCGCATCCCTCGCCTCTCACCAACACCCATGGTCTACCACACCCCCGAGGTAGACTACCAGCTCCCTATAGGCACTATCGTGAGCATGGACCATTACACCGCCTCTCATGATCCAAGTATTTTCCCCGATCCTTTCGCGTTCATACCGGAGCGTTGGGCAAATGATGCAAAGGCACCAGATGGAAAGGCGCTGACAAAGTACCTGATTGCATTTGGACGTGGAACGAGGAGCTGTGTGGGCATGCAGCTTGCGTATGCGGATTTGTACATCGGCATTGCGAGTTTTTTTCGGCGGTTTGAGTGCGCGCTGTTTGAGACTGGGCGCGACGCTGTTGATCTGTATCTTGATAGCTTTGTTCCGCGCGCGAAGCCGGGGACGCAGGGAGTGAGGGTTGTTGTTCAGAGGAAGCGATAGCGTTCTTTTGTTGTTGCGCCGCGGGGGCAGCTGGACCCGGCACAGGCCCGGGGGCTGATGATGCCCGAGGCTGTGCACGTGGACGCTAGGCTGCAGCCTTCTTCGACGCGCTGAATGCCACACAGCCCGTAAACCATCTTTCTGTGACGATAATCTGGGTTCTCATGAACTCGACAGTGCTATAGATACTGCTACCATGCCTGCTCCAACCCCACCTCCTCTTCCACCTGTCCCAAAGCCCGCCGCAAAGGCCATAAACCTGGAAGTATCAGCGCCACCGTCTCGTCAAAAGCATGGTCGCAGCACGAATTCCTTACAAATGCCACCTGACCAAGCATTTAGTTCTTGCTACATGTTCCTATACGGCTCGCTCATGGACCCGGAAGTCCTACAAGCGGTCCTGAACCTCCCCGAGCTCCCCACCACACGACCTGCGACCATTTTCGGCTTCAAAGTCAGAATGTGGAGTATATATCCAGCGCTCATACTTGGCAATAGCGATGAGAAAGTTTCAGGCGTGGTGTGGAAAGTAGAGAAGGAAGACCACTTCAAGCGTTTGCAGGAGTACGAGACGAGTGCTTACATCTGGACTTGGTGCGAGGCGACTTTGGATGACGATAAGAAAGTCCGCGAGAAGTGTCGGACATTCTGTTGGGCTGGTGACCCGGATAGTAAAGAGCTGGAAGACGGAAGTTTTGATCTGGCGCGGTATCAGAGGGTGCTCAAACCGTCCATTGTCAAGAAGCGACCTGCAGGACCATGAGTACAGGATCGCGAATGTGTGCCTAGTATTGGCACATACGAGAGAGCACCATCAAGGTGTTGTCCAGCCTGGAGACCGACATGCTATTGGTGCTGTCTACATACACCCATTTTCTCATATCGGACCATCCTTCCATGAAGCTTCCACGCCGACAGTACCTGGACTTTGTACTTTCTTATGTTCGCTATCATTCATGATCTGTACCATATTGGCAAGGTCTGCGGTGGCTTCGAACAATCCAGCGTGTTTGCTCTCGATACGCCATTTGGAGAACGGGGCGATCGACCGTGTCTGTATGAGATGCTTCCAGCTGGACTAGTTTCCCACATCCATGTCGAGTCAGTATTGTATGTGGAGACGTGGAGGTGTACCAATGTACCTCTGGACTCATGATGGTATGCAGACGCCATATCTTCGAGCATAATGGTTGTGTGTAGCGACCATGTGTGCGAACGCTGGTGTCGAAGTAAGATATTCTGGCTTCTTGTCGGTGCGCTTGGAGGGGGTGTGTGTGTCGGAAGGATAGTGCTCGTTGCTTAGACGGATTAGCTGTGGGCTGAGATATCATGAGAGAACATACACGTACCAAGGTTCCGCCGAGCTCGGCCCCGCATGTATAATTTGTAGAAAATCCATATAGTTGGTGGACATGTGACGAGAAGGGCGATAATAGCAACGATGCTTTGGGTGTCGAGTGCCATGCTCTAGGAACCGAGTTTAATGACGATAGAAATGGCAAAGCGCTCCCTGGCGTATGGACAGATCTTAAATGAGCGAGATCTTGCGGCTGCTGCTTCATCTTGAGCATAGGAGCGAGCGATGACTGTAATATACTTTTTATTTGCTTCATCGATGATTATGGCCACAGCCAACCAACTCACCACCACATTTCAGCATTGGCATACGCAAGACTAGACTATATGCGTATGGGCACCGGTCTGCACGCCTCCGTCAAACGTCTTGAATTGCGCATTGTCACTTACGATAGCGCGAGATCCTGGATCTGCCCATCGTGCCACACGTAGAGACCTTATCCTCCAGAGATTTTGGTTGCGACCAATCAAACCGCTGCGAAATCTCGAGACGTAAGCCCTGAGGCTTCTCGAAAGACAGAGTCCTCCCCCGATCGACTAAGAGTTGCATATTACCCCTGCTGGAGCTCCACTGCGCTCCGTGCCAGGCGCGGTGAGGGTATGCAGGTGGTCAATGATCGCCTTCTGCCGGGACCCATGCTCGGCCCTAGGCTAGTGTGGGCATCCTGAGCCTGTTCCGCTAGCGGATACACTCACTCACCACCCGTCACGCACTTCGCATCAAAGATTTTGGCATCGGCCTATCAGATGAGCCGCATCGAGTCGCGTGGCGCCCTAAACTTCGTGGGGCAGTTTGAGTTGCGGCTGTGCACAAGCCAGGAGCCTACTCTCTATGCGTGACCAGAGATTTTGGCATGATCCAATCAGCGGGACCTTATGATCGTGGGGACATGAGGCCTTGCAGCCGGGTCGCAGTACAGGGCTCGGCGGGTCGATGATTTCGGCAGTGGCCAATGGAGTGCTGCCTGCCTCGCTTCTTCCTTAGACGCTTTCGCACCCTCTACTTCCTGAACATTACAGTCTGACAAACGTTCGTTTCGACATTACAGTCGTCTAATTCCTCCTCTTATCATTTCCATCAGAGGCTTTGCGAGCTTTTACGTTCTTGCCTAAGCCCTCTCAGCCTTGTATCGCTACCTAGGTACCGCTGGCTTGTTCCAGAGGAACACATGCTGGAAGATCTTACTTGAGAGGTCACAGCAAAACCCACCGGTCAACCAAAAGACTTGAAGGATGCCCAAAAGACACGAAGAAGAAGAGACAGAATGGACGTCACGAAAGGCAGACATCCTTGCTCTATACGTAGAGCAAGACAAGTCGCTGTCTGACGTCATGCACGTTATGGCCAGTCAAGGCTTTACACGAACGTGAGCGCTGCTCGATACCAAGTATTGCTTTTCTAACGAATGGAAGTAAACCGCAATACGAGAGATCTTTCAAGAAATGGTGCGTCTCGAAGAATGTACGAAAGGAAGAATGGGATTTCATCCTTGGTCGCCTGGACGAAAGGAAGCGCCCGACAAACGTCAAAGTCCGTGGGGTAGTGATCACACATGCAAGAATAGAAAAGCAAAGACTCCGGAAACGTCAAACGACTTTTGATCTCTGCAAATCAAGTAGGTGAAGAGACGTCGTTGATTATGCCGATACACTGACTGATCGATCAGGACTACGCCCTCAGTCTCGTTCTCGAACGCCACCTAGCATCGAGATTTCTACGCCACGGTCGACTCTAGAGCACGATCTCCGGGAGCTGAGCAAAGAGCCAGAGCATGACGAGCACCTCGATGAGGAAGTTCCCACGGCTGGTCGTCCTCAAGGACCACTTGTACATGCCCAAGAGGACGATTATGTATTATCATCGGCAGTCACTGCTCTGGATATGACCGCTGTATCTCAATTGTCCGACTATATCCCCACCGAAACGCCCTTGGAAGCGACACGCTCACCGTCTCCGTCGTCACATTCGATCTCAGACTCAACACAGCGCTCACGTCCAGAAATCTTATACGAATATATGCGCGCAGCCATCTTTATTGGCGACGATGAGCTTTCCAGCATTATCCCCATAAGGGAGAGATGTAGTCTTCACCATCTAGACAAGAAGCCCGTAAAAGAGCTTCTCTGTCATGGGTACAATCAGTTTCTCCGGTCATTTGTCGACCACATATTGCCAAAGGATGACCTTTACGACATTATGAGAGTTTTCGACACTGCTGAAGACATGGCGTTTCTCAAACCCTTGCTGTTAATTGCCAACTCAGATGTCGGCTGGAGGTGGAAGGAATTTTGCACAAATCTTCTACTCCAAGCTGCGAATGACGGGAACGAATTTCTGGTAGAGATGCTCCTTGACATCGGAGTATATATACATGCTAGAGCATGGAAAATTCAAACCTATCAGAAAAGCCTCAACGCCATACAGATCGCTATTCATGGTGGCAATACAAGAGTTATTGACATCTTAGATAGCCGCGGTGCTACAATATTCACTGGGGGTCGATACGAAGATTTCACCTTCCTTTCGGATGCAAGCAGTCGAGGTGCTATGGACTTTGTGAAACCATTGCTCACTAAGGCCGCGACTTCGGATGTCAGAACAGCTCGGAATGGAATTGAAGTACTTATCCTCGCTGTGGAACGGTCCCACGATAACATAGTCGACGTCCTACTCGAGACAGGATTCAATCCTTACTCCAACTTCCATGAAGAACCATCCCCTCTCAGAGAGAGCGCTTTCACGGCCGCTTTACGCATGACTAAGACCAAATATCTTGAAAAGTTCCTCGAAATACCTTGCCATCATTTCGACAGCGATCAGCGTCAAGAGCGCCTACGACAGCTGACTGCAGGATACGTCTCCGCTTGCTGTTTCGAAGACTTAGACCTCAAGAATGCGATACTGGACACCGGATGGGATCCAGTCAAAGTCAAAGGAGCCATGGGGTACGATTTTGTGCAAGCATATCTATATGATGCACTGGTAGTAGCTGTAAAACGCCACGACTATGATAGAGTCAGATGTCTCACCCAAATAGGCGCCAGTCCAAACTATCCATCGGACATGATTGCTCCACGGGATCTAGTGACACCTCTTCGATGGGCAATGGAAGGAGGAACAATGTTCATGGTGCGCCAACTGATAGCGGCCGGTGCAGACGTCAATCTTGTGAGTTCACAGGCACATGAAAGTCCACTGCAATACGCAGTGTCCACGTGGAATCTCGTGTTAGCCAAGTCGTTAGTTGAAGCCGGAGCGAATGTCAATCTCTGCCCACGCAGATGGAGCCGCAGCGCAATTGAGATCGCTGCTGGAGGTGGCCAAATTGAAATGGTTACCTACCTACTTAAGTCAGGAGCTGATATCCAGGGACGATACAACAGGAACTACAGGAGGACACTGTATAGAGCGAAAAGGGCTGGATATGATTCTATAGTGGACTTACTACAAGATTGGAAGAGGACTGAGTTTGGAGAGCAAGACTGCGATACGATCGACAACATCATGGAAACGATGGCGCGTAATGAGTTGGAATTCGCGAGTGAAGAGGATGAGACTGAGTAGCTGGAAGTGGAACAGGAACAAATGGATACAGGATATACCATATACTCCACGGATGAAGAGTAGACGCCTGACGTGCAAGGGATCGCACGCGTTCATGGTTCTGGAGTCGACCCACTCCGCCAGTCACCCAAACTCCGACAAAACCGCCGGAGCTGTTACTCCACACAAACGCGACCTCCCTCCTACACATCGCACACCGATCTTCTCTGACAACATCGCACACCAACCCTCTACACCATCAACACCTCCCTCGCCCTCTTCCTTCCCTCAACGCCTACCCAACCCCCCTCAAATCTCCCTCTCTCCCTCCCCTATCACTCACACGTGGCCATCGGCCCTAATAAAGCTTGTTTCACGCCCAGACACACCTACACGTCGCTGTCCCAAAACGCGGGCAAGGATCTACATGGCACTTCCTTACTAGGATAAGGCTTGCTTTGTCCGCTGTCCGAAACGAGCTGGACAGATCGACAGGTACGGCGAAAGTAGACTAAGTGACTCGACGTGTTGGGGACGGGTTGGATGGATGGATGTGGGATGGGATTTGCCGTGCTTATTTTACGGTGAGGGAGAGTGGGAAGAAGATGGAAAAGTTTTCTTGGTCATCGGGGGGTTTGGTGGTGATCACTTATCGTGTTGTCGGTTTGCATTGGTGATTTCGCTGTGACGTCGGTGATTGCGCGGTGGTTGAGTACGGCCCCACATGTTGCAAGTGGAGAAGATTAGTATTGCGATCGTTGGTGTTGTGCTGCCGTGTACCGAATGAGCGGTGATACTTTTTGTGGTCCTTGCATTGGAGTTTTGAGGGGAGAACATGTGTGTACGTCACTAGGCAAAGAAGCATGAGAAAAGACAATGTGAGTTTGTTTCATAAAGCGCTCGAAGTAACGTCGATAGTTGCTATCGTAAACTGTGACAAAAAGGTGGTCTTAGACCATGCCCTCGCATACATGCGCCTTGGTAGATGAAATCGCCGCTATGGTATAGTGCCCTAAGAAGTGTAGAGAAGAAAATCCAGAAAGATCATGTTGCGCCTTGTCCTGAGGCTTCATGTCGCCGATGAAATCCTAGTTGATGCTCCTGCTAAACGCCCGTAAATCCCGTGGTGTCTATAACGCCGGGTATCCTGTTAAGATGTGCTCGTCGTGAAATCTAATATGTACATGGAAGGTGACATGCGATGTTGTGCTGAGGGTTTCTCACGTCATCGCTTTTTGAGGCGGGTATGTGATCTCGTCTCGGTCTTTGCCTTCTTTGAGGCAGTTGCC
>Ga0265798_10012797_pt1 | contig 10091 bp, 4 predicted proteins | sample P3T30metagenome_FD_192430 | JGI IMG/M metagenome (GOLD analysis project Ga0265798, IMG submission 192430) | Plant litter microbial communities from East Loma Ridge, Irvine, California - P3 T30 | ecosystem: Environmental > Terrestrial > Plant litter > Unclassified | place: USA: California...
CGAACGGCGGTTGATCCTCGCGCGGCTGATCGGCGAGGAACGCCAGCGCGGCGGGCAGCCGATCGATGCGGCGGAAGCGGTGCGGCTCGCGGGCGATCTCGCGCGGACGCTCGATCAGTTGCTGGTCGAGGATGTCGCGCCGATCCGGTTGCGCCAGATCGAGCTCAACGAAGCGATGTCGGCGCATTGGGAACGCGCGCTCGCGCTTTTCGAGATCGTGCTCGACCGCTGGCCGGGCGAACTCGCGCGGATCGGGCGGATCGATCTGGCGGACCGGCGCGCGCGGCTGCTGCGGCGGCTGGCGGAGCGGTGGGATGCAACGCCGCCACCGGGGTTCGTCTGTGCGGCGGGGATCACCGACAGCGCGCCCGCGGTGGCGCGGTTGCTGCGCTGCGTGGCGGACAGCCCGCGCGGGATGGTCGTGATGGCGGATCTCGCGATCGGGATGGACGAGGGCGAGTGGCAGGCGCTCGGGCCGCACCGGTTCGACCCCGACACCGGCAGCACGCGGCGCTCGATCGAGACGCATCCGCAATTCCATTTGAAGCTGCTGCTCGAGCGGATGAGCGTCAACCGCACCGAAGTCCGCCAGTGGCGCGACGGCAGCGACCATGACGCGACGGTCGCGCGCGGCAAGGCGGTGGCGAATGCGCTGGCGGCGGCGGAGGCGACTGCCAAATGGACGACGCTTCCCGCCGAGGAGCGCAGGCTGAGCGGGATCACCGCCGCCGAACTCGCGACGCCGGGGGAGGAAGCGCAGGCGATTGCGCTAGCGTTGCGCGAAGTGGTGGAGATGCCAGGACGGACCGCTGCGCTGGTGACGCCCGATCGTGGGCTCGCGCGGCGCGTGGCGGCGCATTGCAAGCGGTGGAACATCATTGTGGACGATTCGGCGGGGCGACCGCTGTCGATCCTGCCGCCGGGGACGTTGCTCACCGCATTGGCGGAGGCGGCAACCCAGCGGTTCGCGCCGCTCGCTTTGCTGACGTTGCTCAAGCATCCGCTGGTACGCTCGGGGCCGGAGCGGACGGCGTGGCTGGACGGGGTGCGCGCGCTCGACCGAGTGTTGCGCGGGCCGCGTCCGGCGGCGGGGCTGTCGGGGATCGACGCGCATTTGCGGCTCGCGCGGCGTGCGGGCGATGCGACCGCGTGGTGGCCCGAGGCGCGCGCTTTGCTGGAGCCGCTCGAGCCGTTGTTCTCGCGCGCGGCGCCGCTGGCGGCGCTGGTCGCTGGGTTGCGCGAGACGGCGCAGATCCTGTGTGGCGATGCGCTCTGGGCTGGCCCCAACGGCCGTGCTGCCGCGGAATTGCTCCGCGGGATCGAGGATCATGCGGGGCAGGGGCCGGCGATGGTCGACCCGGCGAGCCTTGCGCCGTTGCTTGCGACGTTGATGGACGAAGTCGCGGTGCGGGCGCAACAGGGCGGGCACCCACGTATCGCGATCTATGGATTGATCGAGGCGCGGTTGCAGACCGCCGACGTGATGATCCTTGGTGGGCTGAATGAGGGCACTTGGCCGGGCCTGCCTGCGCCCGACCCCTGGCTCGCGCCGCGGATCCGGATCGAACTGGGGTTGCCCGGATTAGATCGTGGCGTCGGGATGGCGGCGCATGATCTTGCGCAGGCGTTGGGCGCGCCGAGCGCGCTCATCACGCGCGCGCGGCGCGGGGGCACGCAACCCGCGATCGCGTCGCGCTTCTGGTTGCGGTTGCAGGCGCTGGCGGGCGAGCGGTTCGAGCGGGCTTCCGCGCTGGAGGGTTGGGCGCGCGCGCTGGATGATCCGCGTGAACATCTGCCCGCCACGCGCCCGGTGCCCGTGCCGCCTGCGGAGCGCCGCCCGACGACGATCGCGGTGACCGATGTCGACCGGCTCAAGGCCGACCCTTATGCCTTTTACGCCAAGCGCATCCTCGGGCTGGTGCCGTTCGATCCGGTCGATGCCGATCCGAGTGCGGCGTGGCGCGGGACCGCGGTGCATGCGATCCTCGAACGATGGGCGCGCGAGGATGCGTGCGCGCTCGATACGCTGCATGGCCGTGCGCTCGCGATGTTCGACGGCGCGCATCCGATGCAGCGCGCTTTGTGGCGGCCCCGGCTGATGGAGGCGATCAACTGGATCGTCGCGGAAATGGGCAAGCAGGCGGATGCGGGGCGGAGCGTGCTTGCGGTCGAGCAGTCGGGCAAGGTCGCTATTGCGGGCGTGACGCTGACGGGCAAGTTCGACCGGATCGATCGGAACCCGGACGGGACGCTGGCGATCATCGATTACAAGACCGGTAAGGCGCCCTCGGCGGCGGCGGTGCGTGAGGGGTTCAGCTTGCAGCTCGGACTGCTCGGGCTGATCGCGGAGCGCGGCGGGTTCGAGGATATCGCCGGGATCGCGCGCGGGTTCGAATATTGGTCGCTGACCAAGAATGGCGATGCGTTCGGCAAGGTATCGTCCCCGGTCGACCCGGCGGGGAAGCTCGACAAGGTGCTGCCCGAGGATTTCGTGACGCTCGCCGCGCGGCATTTCAGCGATGCGGCGGGGGAGTGGCTGACGGGGATGCGCGGGTTCGAGGCAAAGCTGCACCCGGATTATGCGCCGTTTGCGGAGTACGATCAGTTGATGCGCCGGGATGAATGGTATGGGCGTGAGTAGCGGCGTGGGGCATTACAGCAGCTTCTCAACTTTGGCCGCTTCCCCGGCGAAGGCCGGGGCCCAGTCGCGGTGGACGAGGGTTGGCAACGCTGCGCTATCAAACTTCTCGCTCACTACTGGGCCCCGGCCTTCGCCGGGGAAGCGCAGTGATGTAGTTGGAAGCCACGCCCGATGAGCGAACCCAAGGGCCACCGTCCGCTCCCAATCCTCAAGGACGCGCAGGCGCGCGCCAGCGATCCCGGCGGGCACGTCTGGCTGTCCGCCTCAGCGGGCACGGGCAAGACGCAGGTGCTGACCGCGCGCGTCTATCGCTTGCTCCTGCGCGGGGTCGATCCGGCGGCGATCCTGTGCCTGACCTTTACCAAGGCGGGCGCGGCCGAGATGGCGGGGCGGATCGGCGAGCGGCTTGCGGCGTGGGTGCGGATGGCCGAGCCCGATCTCGCGCGCGATCTCCATGCGCTGGGCGAAGACCCGTCGCCCGAGCTCAAGCAGCGTGCGCGGACGCTGTTCGCGCGCGTGCTCGATTCGCCCGGCGGCGGGATCCGGATCCAGACGATCCATGGTTTCTGCCAGAGCCTGTTGTCGGGCTTCCCGGTCGAGGCGGGGCTCGTCCCCGGCTTCCGCCCGATCGAAGCCCGCGAGGAAGCGGTGATGGCGCGCGACGCGCTCGCCGAGATGCTCGTCGCCGCCGAGACCGAGGGGCGCGAGAAACCGATCACCACCGTCGGCGCGCTGAGCCTGCGGCTGGGCGAGGGCGAGGCGGAACGGTATCTGCTTGCCTGCGCGCGTGCGCCCGCCGCGATGGCGGAGCTGCCGATGGGCGATGGCGTCCAGCCCTTCATCCGCCGCGCGCTCGACTTGCCGACCGGCGATATCGAGGCGGTGCTGTGCGAGGCGTGCGACGATAGCGAGTTCGACGTCGACAGCGTCGCGCGGCTCGCGGCGGCGAACCGCGCCTGGGGGACCGCGACCGGCGGCAACCACGCCGACATCGCCGAATGCTGGGTCGAGGCGACCCCCGAGATGCGCGTACGGATGCTCGGCGACCTGATCGGCGTGCCGTTCACCGCCAAGCGCGAACCGCGCAAATATTCGCCCAAGTTGATCGCGGCGGACGAGGATTATGCTGGCATCGCGATCGAGGTCGGCGAAGCCTGCGCCACGCTGCTAGGGCTGCGCGAGCGTGCGGCTTATGCCGATTTGCTCGCCGATGCGCTGATGGTCGGGCGCGATTACGCCGCGACCTATGACCGCGCGAAGCACCGGCTCGGTGCGGTCGATTTCGATGATCTGATCCGCGCGACGATCGCGTTGCTGCAACAGCCCGGCATGGGCGAGTGGGTTCGCTACAAGCTCGATCAGGCGACCGAGCATGTCCTGATCGACGAGGCGCAGGACACCAACCCCGAGCAATGGGCGATCATCCGCGCGCTCGCCGAGGAATTTTTTGCGGGCGACGGCAGCCACGGCGAGCGGGTCCGCACGCTGTTCACGGTCGGCGATTTCAAACAGGCGATCTTCGGGTTCCAGGGGACCGACCCGCGCTATTTCGGCGCGGCCGAACTCAGTTTCGGGCGACTCGCGGAGGCCGCGTGGGATTCGGACAGCGCCGAACGCGCCCGAACCGGCGAAATGCGCGCGCGGCCGTGGCATCGGCTGTCGCTGACGCAATCGTTCCGCTCTACCCGGCCGGTGCTGGAATTCGTCGATTCCGCGCTCGAACTGCTCCCCGAGCCCGGCATGGGGTTGATCGCGGACCGCGAGCGTCACGCGAGCGAAGTGCCGGGGCCGGGGACGGTCAGCCTGTGGCCGCTGGTGATCGCCGGGGCTGGCGACGAGGACGAAGAGGGCTGGATCGGCGACGCGACCCGCGCGCTCGCCGGGCAGATTGCGCGGACGATCAAGGGCTGGGTCGGCACGCTGATGCTCGAGAGCAAGGGGCGCACGCTTCAGCCCGAGGATATCATGATCCTCGTCAAGCGGCGCGGCGACCTCGCGTCGCTGATCGTCGCGCGGCTGTATGCGGAGGGCGTGCCCGTCGCGGGGGTCGACCGGCTGCGGCTCAACGCGCCGCTGTCGGTGCAGGATCTGCTGTCCGCGATCCGCTTCGTGCTCCAGCCGGAGGACGATCTGTCGCTCGCGTCGCTGCTGGTCTCGCCGCTGATCGGGTGGAGCCAGGACCAGTTGATGCATGCCGCGCCCAAGCGCGCGGTCAGCCTGTGGCGGCATATCAGCAAGACGCTGCCGCGCGCCGATCTCGCGCCGGTCTATGCGATGCTCGATCGCGCCGACTTCGCGACGCCGTACCAGTTCCTCGAGGAACTGCTGTCCGGGCCGCTCGGCGGGCGGCGCAAGCTGCTCCGGCGGCTGGGGCAGGAAGCGCGCGATCCGATCGAGGAACTGCTCAGCGCAGCACTCGATTTCGAATCGCTCGGGACGCCGTCGTTGCAACGCTTCCTCGACTGGTTCGATCGCGGCGAGGTCGAGATCAAGCGCGATCCCTCCACGCCGCATGATTCGGTCCGCGTGATGACCGCGCATGGCGCGAAGGGGTTGCAGGCCCCGCTGGTGATCCTCGCGGATGCGGCGGTTGACCCGACGCGCTCGCCGCGCTCGACGCTCAAATGGACTGCGGGCGACATGGCGGCGGCGATCCCGATCATCCGCCCGCGCAAGGGCGAGGCGACCGGGCCGCTCGCCGAATTGGTCGACGATGCCGCCGCGCGCGATCTGGAGGAGCATTGGCGGCTGTTCTATGTCGCGGCGACGCGCGCCGAGGAACGGCTGGTGATCGCGGGATCGGTCGGGCCGAGCGCGAAGGGCGTCGCGCCCGAGGCAAGCTGGTATGCGGCTGCCGACCGCGCGATGACCGCGCTCGGGGTGCCCGCCGAGACCGCGCCGCGCGATTTCATCGGCCATGCGCCGCAAAAGCCGGTGCCGCTGATGCGCGCGAAGAGCGGCGAGGGGCGCGAGGCCGTGACGGTGCCGGACTGGGCGCTGCGCGAAGCGCCGGTCGAATCGCGTCCGCCGCGGCCGCTCGCGCCGTCGTCGCTGGGCGATGACGTGGTGTCGGACGCGCCGCCGACGCCTGCGATGCGCGATGCCGCCGAGCGCGGGCGGCTGATCCACGCTTTGTTCGAGCGGTTGCCGCCGGTTGCGCCCGACGAGCGCGCGGTGGCGGCGGATCGCTGGCTCGAACAGAGCGGGGCGGTCGCCGATCCTGCGGTGCGCGCGGCGATTGCCGAGCCGGTGCTCGCGGTGCTGGACGATCCGCGCTTTGCCGAGGCGTTCGGGGAGCGGTCGCTCGCCGAGGCACCGATCGCGGCGGTGCTGCCCGACGGGTTCGTCGTGTCGGGCACGGTCGATCGCCTGCTGGTCGAGCCCGAGCGGATCCGGATCGTCGATTTCAAGACCGGGCGCAGCGTACCCGGCAGCGAAGCCGAGATCCCGCCCTATCATATCAAGCAGATGGCGGCCTATGCCGCGGCGCTGCGGGTGATCTTCCCCGGGCGGCTGGTGGAGGCGGCGCTGCTCTATACCAGCGGCCCGACGCTATACCTGCTGTCGCCCGAGGCGCTCGCCACGCACAAGCCCGGCTTTGCGAGCGCGGAGCAAAGCTAGGCTTCATGCGCTTGAGGTGCGAGGGCGACGACCTTACGTTCAGCCCAACACAAGGAGACAGACATGCCGACCAAGAAGATCACCGACGCAAGCTGGGATGCCGACGTCACCAATGCGCAGGGCGCGGTGCTGGTCGATTTCTGGGCGGAATGGTGTGGCCCGTGCAAGATGATCGGGCCGAGCCTCGAGGAGATTTCCGAGGAACTGGGTGAGCAGGTGACGATCGCCAAGCTCAACATCGACGAGAATCCCGACGCACCGGGCAAGTTCGGCGTCCGCGGGATCCCGACGATGATCCTGTTCAAGAACGGGCAGCCGGCGGCTACCAAGGTCGGGGCCGAGCCGAAGAGCAAGTTGAAGTCTTGGCTCGAGGGTGAGCTGGCGTAAGGGTTTGGGCCTCCGGATCTGGTGATCCGGGGGCCTTTTTCATTCATACCCCACACATCCGCTTCCCCGGCGAAGGCCGGGGCCCAGTAGCGAAACGTCGATGATTGAGCGCTGTGCCCAGTTGGAGACACCTCCGCTACTGGGCCCCGGCCTTCGCCGGGGAAGAAGGTACTTGGGAGTTGGAGAAACTCAGCTCCGATAATCCGCGTTGATCGAAATATACCCGTGCGTCAGATCGCAGGTCCACACCGTCGCCGCGCCGTCGCCGAGCCCGAGATCGACCCCGATCTCGATGTCCTGGCCCTTGAGATGCGCCGCGACCGGCGTCTCGTCATAGCCGGTCACCGCCAGCCCCTCGCGCGCCACCTGCGTATCCCCGAAGCGGATCGCGAGCAGGTCGCGCTCGGCAGGTTCGCCCGCCTTGCCGACCGCCATCACGACGCGGCCCCAATTGGCGTCCTCGCCCGCGATTGCAGTTTTCACCAGCGGCGAGTTGGCGATGCTCAGCGCAATGCGGTGCGCGCTGCGGTCGCTTTCCGCGCCGGTCACCGCGACTTCGATGAATTTGGTCGCGCCTTCGCCGTCGCGGACGACAAGATGTGCGAGCTGGCGGCACAGGTCGCCGAGCGCCGCGCGGAACGCGTCCGCGCCATCGTCCTCGGCGGCGGTCAGCGCGGCGTTGCCCGCCTTGCCGGTTGCGAAGGCCAGCACACTGTCGCTGGTCGAGGTGTCGCTGTCGACGGTGATGCACGAGAAGGTCGCGCGATTGGCTTCGCTGAGCGTCGCCTGGAGGAACTCGGCCGAAACCGCGGCGTCGGTGAAGATATAGCCGAGCATCGTCGCCATGTCCGGCGCGATCATCCCCGAGCCCTTGATGATCCCGACCAACGTCACCGTGCGCCCGCCAAGGACGGCCGTCGTCATCGCACCCTTGGCGAAGGTGTCGGTCGTGCCGATCGTGTTGGTCGCATCCTCCCACGAGCACGGTGCTGCTGCGAAGGCGGCGTCGAGCCCGGCCTCGGCCTTGTCGATCGGCAAGGGCACGCCGATCACGCCGGTCGAGGAGACGAACACGTCCGACGGGCGGCACGCGAGCGCGCCTGCCACCTTGGCGGCGATCGCCTCGACCGCGGCGCGCCCGCGCCCGCCGGTGAAGGCATTCGCGTTACCCGCATTGACGACGACCGCGCGCGCTTCGCCGAGGACGAGCACCGAACGGCACCATTCGACTTCGGGCGAGGGGCATTTGCTTTGCGTCAGCACGCCCGCGACGGTGGTGCCGGAATCGAGCGTAATGAAGGTGAGGTCGTTGCGCTCCCACGGCTTGTACCCGGCGCGCGCGACGCGCGGCGTCACGCCGGCGATCGCAGGCAGGGCGGGGAAGGGGCGAGCGAGCGGGGAGCGGTCCATGTCCGCGGCTGTAGCAGATCGTTACCGCGTCTCAAGCGGTGCCGCCGGTTGCTTGCCTTGGAAGGGAGGGGGCGTGGTGGAGAGTGCAACACCCGCCTCAAGCCCACCCACCCCCAACCCCTCCCTTCCAGGGAGGGGAGGAACTTGCGGGACGTTTCTCTCTCCCCTCCCTGGAAGGGAGGGGTCGGGGGTGGGTCGGTGTGGGGAGCGCGTAGCACTCGCCTCCGTGCTACCCACCCACCTCTTCCAGGAAGGGACGCGCGGGGTTTCAGGCGTCCCGCTTGGGGCGGTGCTTCGACTTCGCTCAGCACGAACGGAATACTCCGCACAGCACGAACGAAATTCAGGGCAGTTCGTTCTTTCGGCACTTCGGGCGCGGGTTGTTCGTCTGAACCATCCTCCGTTCGCCCTGAGCGAAGTCGAAGGGCCCTCTCCGCACGGACAGCCCCCTACGACGAGCGGTGTTTGCCGATAGACGAAGTGCGTCGCAGCCATTACATGCCCAGATACCCATGGAATGGCTGCTGTTCTTTTCTGCGATCCTCTCCGCGCTGACCGGCGTGGTGACGGGCGTTCGCGCGCCGGACGTGCAGGTTGAATGCCAGTCGGTCGCGGCGGCTCGTGCGCAGGTCGCGCTCCCCGCGCGGGTGCTGCGTGTGGCGGGCCATCTGCATCTCGCCGGTGGCTTCATGGAAACGCCGGTCTTCTCGGTCAGCAGTCTTACCCTGCCGGTGATCGCAGCGCCGCGCCTGTACCTGGATCGCCCGCGGGCTTGATCCGGTGGCGCCTGCCGCGCTGCCCTTCTTAACGACATCTTTCGGTGGCCGCGTGTAGCGCGCCGCTCATCCCCTTTGAAAATACAGGAATTGCCCATGTTCGGCGGCATTGCCAAATCGCTCTTCGGGTCGTCCAACGACCGGTACGTCAAGTCGCTCGGCGCGGTCGTGACGAAGATCAACGCGTTCGAACCGACCATCTCCGCCATGTCCGACGAGGACTTGTCGGGCCAGACCGCGCGCTTCCGCGAACGGCTGACGGCGGGCGAAGACCTCGATGCGCTGCTCCCGGAAGCGTTCGCCACCGTGCGCGAAGCCGCCAAGCGCGCGCTCGGGCAGCGGCATTATGATGTTCAGCTGATCGGCGGCATCGTGCTCCACCGCGGCGAGATCGCCGAGATGCGCACCGGCGAGGGCAAGACGCTCGTCGCGACGCTTGCGACCTATCTCAACGCGCTGCCGGGCAAGGGCGTCCACGTCATCACCGTCAACGACTATCTGGCGGCGCGCGACGCGGGCTGGATGGCGCAGGTCTACAACTTCCTCGGCATGACGGTCGGCGTGATCATCCCCAACCTGTCGGACCAGCAGCGGCTCGACGCTTATGCCGCGGACATCACCTACGGCACGAACAACGAGTTCGGGTTCGATTACCTGCGCGACAACATGAAGTATGAGCGCGAATCGATGGTCCAGCGCCCGTTCGCGATGGCGATCGTCGACGAGGTCGATTCGGTGCTGATCGACGAGGCGCGCACGCCGCTGATCATCTCCGGCCCGACCGACGACAAGTCCGATCTGTATCGTTCGGTCGACCTGATCGTGAAGCAGCTCCAGCCGACCGATTACGAGAAGGACGAAAAGCAGAAATCGATCATCCTGACCGAGGACGGCACCGAGAACATCGAGCGGCTGCTCGAGACCGCAGGGCTGCTCGAGGGTGCGAATCTGTACGACTTCGAGAATACGCAGGTGGTGCACCACACCAACCAGGCGCTGCGCGCGAACATGATGTTCCGGGCGGACATCGACTACATCGTCAAGGACGGCAAAGTCATCATCATCGACGAGTTCACCGGCCGCATGATGGACGGCCGCCGCTGGTCGGACGGTCTGCATCAGGCGATCGAAGCCAAGGAAGGCGTCGAGATCGAGCCCGAGAACCAGACGATGGCGTCGATCACCTTCCAGAACTATTTCCGCATGTATCCGAAGCTTGCGGGCATGACCGGGACGGCGGCGACCGAGGCGGCGGA
>Ga0265798_10012798_pt1 | contig 10090 bp, 5 predicted proteins | sample P3T30metagenome_FD_192430 | JGI IMG/M metagenome (GOLD analysis project Ga0265798, IMG submission 192430) | Plant litter microbial communities from East Loma Ridge, Irvine, California - P3 T30 | ecosystem: Environmental > Terrestrial > Plant litter > Unclassified | place: USA: California...
GTCGTGGCCGTCGCCGCTGTGGATCGTCGCATCGACGTCTTTCTGGCCGATGAAGGCGGTATTGACCCGGTCCTCGTTGGACTCGTCGATGCCGGATTCGCTGACCATGGCCAGCGATTCGATGGCATAGCCGGGCAGCGACACCGAGGCGATCTTGCCTCCAACGAACAGCGCGCTGCCGGCGGCGACAGCATCGCCCTCGGTGGTGGTGAACGCGCCCTCTTGCCAGCCGAGCTTGTACAGATTGAGTCCAGGCGTGTCGTCGAGGGTCAGGGTATTGCCCGTCAGCTTGAAGCCTTTGCCGTCGAAGTAGTTTGGCGCGGCGACTGCGGTGCCGGTGCTCATGATGTCCAGGCTGAGCTTGGTCCCGTCGACCTTGTCCAGCGGATGGCTGCTGGCCAGGGTCAGTTTGGGACCGGTCGTGCCGAACGATGGCGTCAGGCCGGTGATCTTCACGTCATTGAAGGTACTGTCGATCAGCGTCGACTTGGAGCTCGTGATGTTGCCGGCAACATCGACCACGCGCACGGTAACGTTGCGGTCCTTGGCGGTGAAATCGACGTCGCTGACGGTCAGGATGCCGGTCGTGCTGTCGAAGGCCTGGGCGTCGAGCGTCTCCCACTTGCCACCGTCGAGCTGGTATTCGAAGGTATCGCTCGCGTCCGGCTTGCCGCTGAACTCGAAATACACGTCGGCTTGCGCCAGGGTGGTCACATGGACATCGTCCTTGCTCGAACCCTCGACGCCATCGAGGCTGAATTTGCCATCCGGTGCGGTCGTATCGAAGGTGAACGACTGCTTGCCCGTTTCCTTGCCCACATTACCGGCGGCATCGAACTGGCGCACCTCGATATCGAAGGTGCCATCGGCCTGGTCGGCCAGGCTGAGCACGGCCTTGCCGCTGTAGTCATTGACAGCGCCGAAGGTCCATTCGCCGCCGTCGATGCGGTATTCCCACGCGCTGGTCGTCGATTTCTCCAGATCGGCGATGGCGATGTCCTTGACATTGGTGATGTTGTCGTCCTGCTTGCCGCTATCGGTGTCGAGCGTCAGGGTCGCCACGCTATCCGGCGCTTTGCTGTCGAGCGTGAAACTGATCTGGCGCGGATCGCTGATATTGCCGGCGGCATCGATCTGGCGCACCAGGATGGTGTAGTAGTCATCTTCGGTGATGACCGGTACCTTTTCCGACCACTCGATCTGCGGATTGGGTTCGCGTCCGTGTTGATGCGGCATCAGGGCATATTCGACCCGGGCGCCTGGCTCGATGCCGTCGACGTTCAGCGTCGGCACGCTCGTGAAGTAACCGAGATTGAAGTGCTCGGCCGCTTCGCTGGTCTCGACGGTCACGATCGGCTGCTCCGCATGGTGGTCGTACACGATCTGCTGCTTGACCGAATCGATGACACTGGTGTCGCCGCGCACGGCGCGCAGTTCGATGTTCGACAGCAGATTGCCGATCGGGCCTGCGCCCATGATCACGAACGACTTGGCCGGGTTGATCGATTCGCCCAGGCTCAGGTCGATGCCGGTGAGCGTCACGGTATTGGCGATCGTGTCTACCTTGATGTGTTCGCTGCCGCTGACCCATTGGCCGCCGTTGATGCTGTATTCGTAGTTCTGGCTGCTGCTCAGGTCCTTGCCGCGATAGCTGAAGGTGACCTCAACCATTTTCTCGCGAGTGACGTTGTCGACCTTGGTATCGGCCATGCCATGGTCATCCAGCTTGGCTTCGGTCACGCTCACGAAGCTGAGCTTGAAGCTTGGCGCCGGGGTGCTCGGGTACACCACCTCGACCGCGGCCGGCAGGCCGCCTTCGGCCAGCGCCTTGACCACATCCTGCAGCGTAGCGTTGGCCGGCATCACCTTGAGCACCTTGTCCATGCCGCCGCCGCGCAGCAGCGACTCGAGCGTGACCGGGTCGCCGGCAGCCGCCTTGGCGGTATCGGCCAGGGCCTGGGCCAGTGCCACCGGCTCGCTCTTGCCGCGCGCGGTGTCGAACAGGGCCAGCAGGGTGGTGTTGACGGCGATCGCCTCGACCACGGCCGGGTTCTTGGTGGCGGTATCGGCGAACGAGACGGCGGCTTTCACCAGCGCGGCCAGATCGTCGGCGCTGGCGTCCGCGGTCACGGCGCGCACCAGGATGCGCGCCGCTTCGATCGAGGCGTAGCCGTCGTACAGGCTGCCTTCGGCTTCGACCTGGGCGGTGAAGGCGTCGACCGCCTGCTGGCGCAAGCTGGCCAGGCCGGCATCGGTGCCCTGGGCGCCTTTCAGAATCGAGACCGCAACATCGGCCATCGAGGCATGGCCGTTCTCGATCGCCTTGGTCCAGAAGGCCAGGCCGGTCGCTTCCGGCGCGCGGTTGAACAACTGCTGGTAAATCTCGGCGATACGCTCGGCCACGCTGTCAGTGCCGAAGCGCACTTGCGCTTCTTCCGATGCCGCAAAGAATTTGGTAATGGCGCCCAGGTCGCCATTGTTGTCGGCGAGCTGCTTGGACCAGAACTTGAGGCCGGCCGGGTCGGCCGGACGGCCATAGAAGGCCAGGTAGAAGGAATTAACCGTGGAGTCGTGAGCGCTGAAAGTAGTCATGGTCGTCAAGTTGATTACGCGTCGAAAGGATTGCCCTGCGGCATAAGTATCCATTGGGAATCAATTTGCGAACAGGAAATTAATTTAAATCTTTGCTTTTTTGTCGTCTCTTTCCTACAAAAATGATCTTTAAATTAACAATGTCAACGCATAACGTTACAAAAACTAAAATTTTTCAACAATTTCATGGCTCGCCGATCAATCGCCGATACCGAACGCTTGCAATATCGGCAAGCGATCGACCTGGAAGGCACGCGCTTGCGCATCCAGGGCCTGCGCCTGCGCTTGCGCCTCGAGCGCCTTACCGTCGCGCATGATGCGATGCCCCTGGGCCTTGAGCACCTCACCGGCAAAGGCAGCCCATTCGGCGCTCGTCCCCTGCCCCAGGCTACGCGCCAACAGAAACAGCTGTTCGATCCGCCCCACCTGCACTGCGCCGCCGGTCACCGGCGAGGCCAGGCTGTTGACGTCTTCCGAGTAGCGCGCCATGCCGTACAAGCGGGCATTGAGCCGCGCCGCATGTGGCCTGGCCGCGTCGATCGCGTCGTCCGACTGGGCCGGATGCAGGGCGCCGGTCCCGGCCAGGATCATGACCGCCTCGACGATGCGCGCCAGGTGGATGCCGCGCGCAGCCACGGCGCGCTCGATCTCGCCCAGCGAGCGCGGCGCGTGGTCGGCCAGCGCATCGAGCAGCGGGCGATAGACGTCGTCGTGCAAGGTCGCTTCGCCCTGGATACCGGTGACCTTGAGCTTGACCTTGGCGACCGGTGTGGCCAGGATCACGCGCTGGGCGCGCAGGCGCTCGGCGCGCTCGCCCGGCGCCAGGCGGCGCGCCCCGCGCACCCAGTAGTCGCGCCGGAACAGGCGGTTGACGATGAAGTCGCGGGCGGTCTCGCGCAGGCCCGCATCGGGGATGCCCGCCAACAGCTCTTGCTGAGCCGCGCTCAGGTTCAGCATCGGCACATGGTCGAGATAGTGGGCCGAGGTGGCGTATTGCAGCCGCACGCCCTCCATCCAGCCGCGCATGCGCGCGAACGACATCGGCTGCCAGTCGCGGTTGAAGTATTCGTGGGCCAGGTAGCGCCGGTCGTGGCCGCGCAGGCGCTTCAAATGGTCGAGCACCTGGGGATTGGCTTTGCCGTACACGGCGCCGCTGGCCATCAGTTGATCGGCGAAGTCGAGCGCGGCGTCGATGCGTGCGGCAGTGCCGATGCCGGGCGGGTTCGAGGCGGCGTCGAAACCGGCCATCAGCTCGGTAATCGGCCCCACCGCGGCCCAGCCGGGCTGGGTGTTATAGCTGACGTAGACCACGCCGCCGGCGTTGAGCTTGCGCTCGATGAAGCTGGCGACCACGGCGCGGTTGGCGTCCGAGATCCAGCTCCAGATGCCGTGCAGGGCGATGAAGTCGAACTGCGGCAGGTCGTCACGGCGGCAGAAGGCGTCGAAGGCCTGGTCGGACAGGTTGCTGGCGAGCGGGGTGTCTTGCGCCAGTTCGCGCGCAAAGCCGACCTGGGCCGGATTGAAATCGGTGCCATGCCACTCTGCGCCTGAGGCGGCGGCGTGGATGTTGACGCTCATGCCCTGGCCGAAGCCGAGTTCGCAAGCGGTATGGACGGCGGGGGGAACGATGCCGGCCTGCAGCAGGGCCAGCCGGGCGCGCAGGGGATTCAGTTCGGGATAGTAGCCGAAGGTGTAGGCGACCTCGGTCATGTAGCCATCGGACCAGTCTTGCATGGGTAGCCTCAGGAAGTGGATGAGGCGAATCGGTCGCCGGTCGTGGCGAGGACTTTAGCACGATCGGCCAGCGCGTCAAGCCTGCCCTGCCTTATAATGTCGCCCTGTCTTTTCTTCAGCCTTTGCAAGGCCCACGACCATGTCTTCCCCACGCCAGTACGTCAATATCGCCGCCTATAAATTCATCACGCTCGACAACCTGGAAGCATTGCGTCCGCAATACCAGGCCCTGTGCGAAGAGCTGGACTTGAAGGGGACCATACTGCTGACGCCGGAAGGCATCAATATGTTCTTGTCGGGCACCCGCGAGCACATCGACGCGTACCTGGCCTGGGTGCGCAGCGACGCCCGCCTGGCCGACCTGGAATGGAAAGAGAGTCTGTCGAACGAGCAGTCGCACAAGCGCATGCTGGTCAAGATCAAGAAAGAGATCATCACCATGCGCATGCCGCTGATCAAGCCTGAGCTGGGACGGGCGCCGGCGGTCGACGCCAGGACGCTCAAGCGCTGGCTCGACCAGGGTCATGATGACGACGGCGTCGAAGTGGTCATGATGGAAACCCGCAATGCCTTCGAGGTCGATGTCGGCACCTTCGAGAACACGCTCGACTACCGCATCGACAAGTTCACCGAATTCCCGGCCGTCGCCGCCCAGCACAAGGAGGAGCTCAATGGCAAGACCGTGGTCACCTTCTGCACCGGCGGCATCCGCTGCGAAAAAGCGGCGATCCACATGAAAGAGATCGGCTACGAGCGTGTATTCCAGCTCGAAGGCGGCATCCTCAAATATTTCGAGGAAGTCGGCGGCGACCATTACAACGGCGACTGCTTCGTGTTCGACTACCGCACCGCCCTCAACCCGAAGCTGGAACCGACCGAGACCGTGCAATGCTTCGCCTGCCGCGCGGTGGTGACGCCGCGCCAGCAGCTGGCGCCCGAGTTTGTGGTGGGGGTGTCGTGCCCGCATTGCGCAGGCAAGGCGCAGGCCGACGGCGTGGCGGGCCAGGCCGTGGCCTGAGTCTCCAGGGGCGGCGCTGCCGACGGCCCCCACTGCTGTCCGGAATAATTTCAGGTCCTGATAGGCGCCCTCTATAGCGGAAACCACGTCGTATCCGCGCAGGCGGGTACCCAATGCGAAAACCACGTCGTACCCGCGCAGGCGGGTACCCAATGCGAAAACCACGTCGTACCCGCGCAGGCGGGTACCCAAGTACAGCAGGCCAGCGGCTCAAAAAACGACCTCCGACACAAGCCGGGGGCATGCAAGAGCATGAGCATTCTGTGACTTCACTTGGATTCCCGCCTAGGCGGGAATGACGGTGCATACTTTGCACATAAATATTCCGGACGCTAGTGCGCCTGCGCGAGAATGACGGTGCATATTTTGCGCATAAAAATTCCGGACGCTAGTGCGGCTGCCCCTGTACGTCAGACCACCGGCCCCACGGGATCGGCAACACCGACCAGCTCGATGGTGTCGAGCCCGAAGGGGGAACCGTTCATGCGCGCCAGCGCCAGGTCGATGCTGCCTGGATCGCGCGCCAGGTCGCCGGTGATCATATTGGTCACACCGGCCAGGTAATTAATCGCGATCATGTTCGCCGCGGCGCCGTCGTAGGCGGCGATCTCTTGCGGCGTGTCCACGCGCGCCGTGAACGCCACCGCCACCCCGACCTTGGCATTGAATGCGAACTGGTCGCTGCCCTGGGCGCCCTTCGCGACCATGGTCACCATATTATCAACCGTCATCGCGCCGGTCTCGAGCGCATTGACCCAGAAATCCAGCCCGCGCTGCTCGGCCGGGCGGCCAAACAGGTTGTCGTAGATTTCATTGACCAGCACCGTCTTGTCGACCTCGAAGTAGGCCGCCTTGTACTCGCCCGTTTGGGCAAAGCTGGCGGCGATCTCCTCGTGGGTCACGATCTTGTTTTCGAGTTTGTCGGTCCAGAACGCCAGGCCCTTGGGATCGGCCGGACGGCTGAAATATGCGACGTACAACTCCTGCACCATGCTGACGTAGTTCGCCATTGCCATCTCTCCCCTTTAGTTGGAGAGAAAAATATAACGTAATAAAAATTACAACGTCGCCGCTTACAGCCGGGCTGGATTGGATGGGCCGGCGAGCGCCGGCCCGGAACGCATTACGTGCGGAAGTAGGCGGCGATCTCGCGGATCACCTGGGAGTTCAGGTTGCCGGCCGCCGCGCGCAGGCGGATCACGCCGAGCAGGTAGCCATAGCGGGCCTGGGCCAGGTCGCGCTGGCTGACGAACAGGGTCTGCTGGGCGTTGAGCAGGTCGAGGTTGATGCGCACCCCGCCCTTGATGCTCTGCTCGGTCGCGGTCATCAAGACCTTGGCCGAGTCGACCGCCTTCACCAGCGCCTCGACCTTGCGGCCGCTGCTTTCGACGATGCTGTGCGCGCGGCGCAGCTCGACCAGGATCTCGTTGGTGCGCGCATCGAGTTCGGCCTGGGCGCGGCCGTAGTTGGCGGCCGCCTGGCGCGTGGCCGAGCTGATCCCGCCACCCGAGTAGATCGGGATATTGAGCTGGAGGCCGAGCTGGCGGTTGGTCGATTCGGTACCGAGCTGGTTGAGCGACTCGCTGTCGGCCTTGTTGTAGGTGGCCAGGAAGTCCAGGCGCGGCGCATGGCCGGCGCGCTGGCGCTGGATTTCCAGGCGCTGGTTCTCGACCGCCAGGCGGGTGGTGGCCAGGGTGTTGTTGTTGGCCAGCGCCAGCTTTTCCCATTCCTCGTACGAGGCGATATCCTGCGGCAGCGGGCGGAAGTTGTCGCCCAGCTGGTCCAGACGGCCCGGATCCATGCCGATCACGCCCTGCAGCGTTTCGCGCGCGGCCTTCAGGTTGTCCTCGGCCTCGATCAGCTGGGCCTCGGCCAGGTCGGAGCGCGCCTGGGTCTCGAGCATATCGGTGCGGGTGCCTTCGCCGCGGTCGAACAGGCGGGCATTGACCTTTTGCTGCTCGACATACATATCGCGCTGTACCTTGGACAGCGCCACCTGGTCTTCGGCGAACAGGGCGTCCATATATGCCTGCGCCACGCGCACCGCCACTTCGTCGGTGCCGGCCTCGAGCGCTTGCGCGCTCTGGGCGTCCTGCACCTTGCCCTGGCGGTAGCGCACGAAGGCGTCCAGGTTCAGGATCGGCTGGCGCAGCTGCACGGTCGACGAGCGGCTGATGTAGCGCGGTTCGTCGTTGACCGGCGACACCACCCCGGTCAGCTGGTTCCTGGCCATCTGGGTGCGGTCCGAGATATTCCGGTTCACCGTGTGGCTGCCGGAGATGCTCGGCAACAGGCCGGCACGGCCCTGGATCGCATTTTCGCGGCCGGCTTCGCGTTCCTGGATGCGCATCCGGTACACCGGATCGTTGCGCAGCGCGGCTTCATAGGCTTGCTGCAGCGACAGCGCGTGCGCCGGCACGGCGAACGCGAGGCCGATGGCGGCGCCGAGCGTGGTGCGCGCGACGATGGCGCGCAGGCGGGTCATCGAACGGCCCCGCATCATTCGCCTCCCAGTGCCGCCGGCATACGGTCGAGGATCGGACGGAACAGGTAGTTCATCATGGTGCGCTCGCCGGTCTTGACGAACAGTTCCACCGGCATGCCGGGACGGGCGTCCATCTTGTACTGAGCCATCATCTGCTGGCCTTTCGGCGTGACCTTGACCTTGACCACATAGAAGGCGGCGCCGGTGCGCTCCTCGACCTGGCGGTCGGCCGCGACCGTGACCACTTCGCCTTCGATGTGCGGGGTCTTGTTGGAGTTGAACGCCGAGAAGATCAGCTCGACCTTCAGGCCCGGGTACACCTTGTCGACCAGGTTGACCGGCAGCTGGCCTTCGGCCACCAGCGGATCGCCTTCGGGCACGATGTCCATCAGCTTGAAGCCGGACGGGATCACGCCGCCGTTGGTGAACACCGCCAGGCCGACCACGGTGCCGGCAACCGGCGCCTTGACTTCGACGTTCGACAGCTGGAACCGTTCGGCGGTCAGGCGCGCACGCTGGGCATCGGCCTCGCGCGTCATCTCGCTCATCTGGGTGCGCACTTCCTTCTGGTAGTCCTGCATCGCCTGGGTCCGGCGCAGGGTCAGTTCCAGCACCTGGCGCTGCGAGCGGCCGATATTGCCGATGTCTTCCGACACCGCGCCGCTCAGCTGGGCATAGGTGCGTTCCAGTTCGAGCAGGCGGTTGCGGGCGACATAGCCTTCCTTGGCCAGGTCGCGCATGCCGTCGAGCTGTTCCTTGAGCAGGCCCATCTGTTCTTTCTTGCTGTCGCGCGACTCTTGCAAGCCCTGGATCTGCATCTTGAGGCCGGCGATGTTTTCATCGACGCCGCTCAACTGGCTCTGCAACGCGTTCTGGCGCGACAGCAGCAGACCGTTCTGCATGCTGATCAGGTCGGCCACGGCGGGCTCGCTGCGGCGCTGTTCGATCTCGTCCGGGAACTTGATGGCTTTGGCGCCATCGCGCTCGGCAGCCAGGCGCGCCACATTCGACAGCGCCGAGAGATACTGCACTTCGGTCAGTTGCACCGCCGACTCGGCGGTGATCGGGTTCATGCGCGCCACGACCTGGCCTTCCTTGACCTGGTCGCCATCGCGCACCAGCAATTGCTGCACGGTGCCGCCGACCAGGTGCTGGACTGCCTGGCGGTTGGACTGGGCGGCCACGAAGCCGCTCATCGGCACGCCCTTGTCGAGCGGGGCAAACAGCGCCCACAGCACGAAGCCGCCAAAGCCGAGCAGGACCAGCAGCCAACCGATGCGGCTGTACTTGCCCGAATCGGTATCGACATCCACCGGCTCGACGATGTGGGAGATAACCTCCGACGCTTGTTCCTGTTTCTTTACGAGTTGCATGTTTACTGTCCCTGTTCCGTGGTCGCGGACGTGTCCTTGCCCTGCCCTTCGGGCGCCGGCGCCTGGGCCTTGCCCTCTGCGTTCGCCTGCGCCTGCGCCTGCTGCTTGGCCAGCAATGCTTGGCCCTTGGCGGCAAGCGCGGCCTTCTGCGCCTGGATCTGTTTCTGGTTGTTTTCGTTGATCGCTTCGAGCACCTTCTGGGTCGGGCCGAAGGCGGCCACGGCGCCGTCGCGCATCATGAGCAGCTTGGTGGTCGCGTTCAGCGCCGACTGGCGATGGGTGATCAGCACGATCGTCTTGCCCCGCGCGCGCAGCTCGAGCACCGCCTTGACCAGCGCGGCTTCGCCCACTTCGTCCAGGTTCGAGTTCGGCTCGTCGAGCACGATCAGCGCCGGATCGTCGTACATGGCGCGGGCCAGCGCCAGGCGCTGGCGCTGGCCGCCGGACAGGCCTGCGCCGCCATCGCCCAGCTTGGTGTCATAGCCTTCCGGCAGGTGCAGGATCATCTCGTGCACACCGGCGCGCTGGGCGGCGGTCACCACTTTGTCGGGATCGACATCGCCGAAGCGCGCGATATTGTCGGACACGGTGCCGGCGAACAGCTCGATCGATTGCGGCAGGTAGCCGATGTGCGGGCCCAGTTCGGCCTTGTTCCATTGATAGATGTCGGCGCCGTCCAGGCGCACCTTGCCCATCATCGCCGGCCACACGCCGATCAACAGGCGGGCCAGGGTCGACTTGCCCGAACCGCTCGGACCGACCACGCCCAGCACGTCGCCCGGCTCGAGCGAGAAGCTGACATTGCGCACCACCGGCGCCTTGGCGCCCGGTGGCGAGGCGGTGACGGCTTCGACCGCCAGTGCGCCGCGCGGCTTGGGCAGCGGCATG
>Ga0265798_10012799_pt1 | contig 10089 bp, 9 predicted proteins | sample P3T30metagenome_FD_192430 | JGI IMG/M metagenome (GOLD analysis project Ga0265798, IMG submission 192430) | Plant litter microbial communities from East Loma Ridge, Irvine, California - P3 T30 | ecosystem: Environmental > Terrestrial > Plant litter > Unclassified | place: USA: California...
CGTCTGCGGCGATAAAAAGCCCCGTTGCAGCGTGCTGCACCGGGGCTTTTTGTTATATGAGCTCGCGGCGAATGGTGGGTGTGATGCCGATAATGCGGCAAGGCTGCAATCTTTCGCGCCGGGGGCGACGCTCCTACGCGGGAGCACGGTGCTGCACTGAAAACCACGCACACACCCCACCCCTGTAGGAGCCGCGACCCCGCGGCGAATGGTGGGTGTGATGCCGATAATGCGGCAAGGCTGCAATCATTCGCGCCGGGGGCGACGCTCCTACGCGGGGCACGGTGCTACCGTGAAACCACGCACACACCCCATTCCCGTAGGAGCCGCGACCCCGCGGCGAATGGTGGGTGTGACGCCGGTAAAGCGGCAAGGCTGCAATCGTTCGCGCCGGGGCGGCGCTCCTGCGCGGGGCACGGTGCGGCCGTGAAACCACTCACACACCCCATCCTTGTAGGAGCCGCGACCCCGCGGCGAATGGTGGGTGTGACGCCGGTACAGCGGCAAGCCTGCCATCGTTCGCGCCGGGGCGGCGCCTCTATGCGGGGCGCAGTGCGGCCCGGGAGCCCCTACAGAAGCGGCGGTGCATGGATCATGCTTACAGGTAGCTGTTGGTCATCTCATCGATGAAGCCTTCGTTGCGCAGCTCGTCCAGCGCCTTCTGCAACCGTTGCACCACCTCGTCCGGCGTGTCCTTGTTGATCGCCAGATACAGCTCGGCCTCGTTGAAACGCAGCACCGTGTTCAGCCCGCTAACACCTTCCTGCTTGGCCAGGTAGCGGCCGACTGGATCGGTGGTCGCCCACAGGTCGATCTTGCCGCCGGTGAGTTTCTTGACGTTCTCTTGGTCGCGCAGCGCATTGACCGGCGCCAGGCCCTGGCTCTCCAAATGCTGGCTGACCGCATCGTTCTTGTAGGCGCCGATGGTGTACTGGCCGGCCTCCTTCAGGCTGTTGACGGTCAGGTTGTTACCAGGCGCCGCCAGCAATACCCAGCCGGTCTTGGCCAATGGGCCAACCCACTTGAACAGCGCCTGGCGCTCGGGAGTGAAGGTGGTCGAGAACAGCGCATAGTTGGGCTTGTCGAGGGTCAGCTTGTAAAGGCGATCCCAGGGAAAGCGCAGTGTCAGGCTGTAACTGATGTTGGCGCGTTTGAACATCTCTCGCACGATCTCGGCATTGATGCCATCGATGCCGTCGTCACGCGCGAAGTTCTTGTCGTCCACCGCCATGTTGAAGGGTGGGAAGTTCTCGGTCAGCAGCACCATCTTGTAGTCGGCTGGCAACTCGGCCCTGGCGGCACATGCCGCAAGAGAAAGAACCAGTACGATCGCTTTCAGAGTGTTGTTCAACATCAGTCGTCCCCGCCGCGTAGTTATGATTATGCTTGGCGGCCTCCTGCCGAATTCCCGCGTCATTACCTTCCCTGGCGATGTACACCGTGCGCTCTGGGCACACTGCATGTGCGCATGAAGGTCGGATACAGACCAGGCGGGCGCTCCCTCAAGCGCCCACAACGCACTGTCAAACCGCCTTCAGGCTTAAAGATAACTGTTGAGGATGGTGTCGACCAATCCCTCAGCCCGCATCTTGTCCAGTTCGGACTGCAGCTTTTGTACCACCTCGTCAGGTACTTCGCGGTTCAAGGCGAGATAGAGCTGCGCGCTGTTGAAACGCAGTATGGTCTTCAAACCGCTGACACCCTCTTGACGCGCCAGGTAACGCCCAGCCGGATCGCCAGTGGCCCACAAATCGATCTGCTCGGCCATCAGCTTCTTGGCATTTTCCTGATCGCGCAACGAAGTGATTGGCTGCATGCCCTGCTTTTCCAGGTACTCGGCAATCGCGTCGCCCTTGTAGGCGCCGACGCGGTACTGCGCCGCCTGCTGCAGATTGTTGACCACCAGCGTGCTGTCGCCGCGCGCCAGCAGCACCCAGTCATCCGGGCCTATTGGCCCTACCCACTTGAATAGCTTTTCACGCTCAGGCAGCCGGGCGGTTACGAACACGCCGTAGCCGGGCTTTTCCAATGCAAGGTTGTAGATACGGTCCCAGGGGAAGCGCAGGGTGAGACTGTAAGAAATACCGGCGCGCTTGAACATTTCGCGTACCACATCGGCAGCGATGCCGTTGATACCGTCTTCCTGCGCGAAGTTCTTTCCGTTGCTGGCCATGTTGTACGGCGGGAAGTTTTCCGTCAGCAACACCACGTTGTAGTTCGGGTCGATTTCGGCGCGTGCCGCCGATGTCATCACGAGCAGCGCACCCGCCACTGCCAACCACAGACGTTTCCACATGTACTCGACTACCTGTCATTCAGAACGTTGACGGGCGGCCGGAAAGGTAACGCCCGGAGCGACCGGGCCAACTCATCAGAAACCTCGGGCTAGACGCCCAGGCTCGACAAATCCCTGTCACTCGGGTGCTAGCTTAGCGCCATTAGTGGGCGGCAAGAAGTGCAGATGCCCCAACTTGGACATACCGCACACTCACAGCCCTGCGCGACGTGCTCAGCGCACCACGATGCCGCGGCTGGCCATGTAGGCCTTGGCTTCCGGAACGGTGAATTCACCAAAGTGGAAGATGCTGGCAGCAAGCACCGCTGCGGCTTTGCCTTCGATGACGCCGTCAGCGAGGTGCTGCAGGTTGCCGACACCGCCGGAGGCGATCACCGGGATACCTACCGCTTCGCTGATGGCGCGGGTCACGCCCAGGTCATAGCCGCTCTTCACGCCGTCCTGGTCCATGCTGGTGAGGAGAATCTCGCCGGCGCCCAGGCCTTCCATCTTCTGCGCCCAAAGCACCGCATCGAGACCGGTGGGCTTGCGTCCGCCGTGGGTGAAAATTTCCCAGCGCGGTGTTTCGCCCGGCGCGGAAACGCGCTTGGCATCGATGGCGACGACGATGCACTGGGAACCGAAACGTGAGGCCGCCTCACCGACGAACTCCGGGGTAAACACCGCGGCGGTATTGATCGATACCTTGTCGGCACCGGCGTTGAGCAGGTTACGGATGTCCATCACGGTACGCACGCCACCGCCCACGGTCAGCGGGATGAACACCTGGCTGGCCATGCGCTCGACGGTATGCAGCGTGGTGTCGCGGCCGTCGACACTGGCAGTGATGTCGAGAAAGGTAATCTCGTCGGCGCCCTGCTCGTCGTAGCGGCGAGCGATTTCCACCGGGTCACCGGCATCACGGATGTTCTCGAATTTGACGCCCTTGACCACGCGACCGTTGTCCACGTCGAGGCAGGGGATGATGCGTTTAGCCAGTGCCATAACGGTATTCCCGTAGGGTGGGTGCAACCCACCGATAAAGATTGCGTCAACTGCGGTGGGTTGCCACCCACCCTACCTCTGCTTATTTCCTGAAGTTGTCGCAGAAAGCCTGAGCCTCGGCGACATCAAGCGTGCCTTCGTAGATAGCCCGGCCGGTGATGGCACCGATGATGCCAGGCGAACGCGCCAGCAGCAGCTTCTCGATATCGCTCAGGTTGTGAATGCCGCCCGAAGCGATCACCGGAATGCGGCTGGCAGCGGCCAGCGCAGCGGTGGCCTCGACGTTGCAGCCCTGCATCATGCCGTCCTTGGCGATGTCGGTGTAAACGATCGCCGACACGCCATCGGCCTCGAAGCGCTTGGCCAGATCGGTAGCCTGTACGCTGCTCACTTCGGCCCAGCCGTCGGTGGCGACGAAGCCATCCTTGGCGTCCAGGCCGACGATCACCTTGCCCGGGAAGGCCTTGCAGGCCTCGGCAACGAACTCGGGTTCCTTGACCGCCTTGGTGCCGATGATCACGTAGCTGACGCCAGCCTTGACGTAATGCTCGATGGTTTCCAGCGAGCGGATGCCGCCACCGATCTGGATCGGCAGGTTCGGGTAGCGCTTGGCGATGGCGGTAACCACATCGCCGTTGACCGGCTTGCCCTCGAAAGCGCCGTTGAGATCGACCAGATGCAGACGACGGCACCCGCCCTCGACCCATTTGGCGGCCATGCTCACCGGATCGTCGGAGAACACCGTGGAGTCTTCCATGCGGCCCTGGCGCAGACGCACGCAGGCGCCGTCCTTGAGGTCGATAGCGGGAATAATCAGCATCTGCACACCTTGTCTAGTTCAGCCAGCGTTGGCCGTAATCAATCTTTCTCGAGCGCCCACAGGTCGACTTCGAGGCTTTCGAAGCGCTCACGCAGCAAGCTGTGCGCGTCGGTGACCGCTCGGTTGTAGTAATGCGGTGCCACTTCGCGGGCGAACAGTTCGAGTAGTTCGATCACCTCGAAAGAGCCCAACTCCAGCTCGTAACGATCGGCCAGAAAGCGCTGCAGCTTGTGCACTGCATCGCTTTCCTGCTCGGGCGTGAGCGTGAGGATCGGGCTCTTGAGCCTGGCCACTACCAGCGGCCATCCCAGGCAGCGAAATTCTGCAGCAACTGCAGGCCGTGGGTGTGGCTCTTCTCGGGGTGAAACTGCACGGCGAAGCGCGAACCATCGGCCAACGCGGCGGCGAAATCCTTGCCGTAGTGGCCGCGACCGACGACCTGCTGCGCCTTGCTGGCTTCGATGTAATAACTGTGCACGAAGTAGAAACGCGCGTGATCCGGAATGCTGTGCCACAGCGGATGGTTGACCGCCTGGCTCACCTCGTTCCAGCCCATATGCGGCACCTTGAGCGGCTCGCCGTCTTCGACCATGTTCTTGCCGAAAAACCGCACCTGGCCGGGGAACAGCCCGATGCAGTCGACGCCATCATTCTCTTCGCTGCGCTCGAGCAACGCCTGCATGCCCACGCAGATACCGAGGAACGGGCGGTCCTGGCTGACTTCACGCACCAGCTCATCGAAGCCCAGACGGCGAATCTCGGCCATGCAATCACGGATCGCACCGACGCCAGGAAACACCACCCGGTCGGCCTCACGGATCACCTGCGCGTCGCTGGTCACCAGCACCCGGCCAGCACCGACATGCTCCAGGGCCTTGGCCACCGAATGCAGATTGCCCATGCCGTAGTCGATGACTGCAACCGTCTGCATCAGAGTACGCCCTTGGTCGACGGCATCTGCCCGGCCATGCGCGGGTCGAGCTCGACGGCCATGCGCAGGGCGCGGCCGAACGCCTTGAATACGGTTTCGATCTGGTGGTGGGTGTTCACGCCACGCAGATTGTCGATATGCAGGCTGACCTGGGCGTGGTTGACGAAGCCCTGGAAGAATTCCTGAAACAGGTCGACATCGAAGCCACCGACCACCGCGCGCGTGAACGGCACGTGCATCTGCAGGCCAGGACGACCGGAGAAGTCGATGACCACGCGAGACAGCGCTTCGTCGAGCGGCACGTAGGAGTGGCCGTAACGGGTCATGCCCTTCTTGTCGCCGACGGCCTTGGCGAATGCCTGGCCGAGGGTGATGCCGACGTCCTCGACGGTGTGGTGATCGTCGATTTCCAGGTCACCTTTGCACGCGATGTCCAGATCGATCAGACCATGGCGGGCGATCTGGTCGAGCATGTGCTCCATGAAAGGCACGCCGATATCGAAGCGCGCCTTGCCGGTGCCGTCCAGGTTGATAGAGACCTTGATCTGGGTCTCCAGGGTGTTGCGCTCGACGAATGCCGTACGTTCGGCCATCACCTGCTCCACAAAATCGTTGGGCGAAAGGGCGACCATTATAGGCTGATAAGCGCTAAACCGAGAAAGCCACACGGAAGAATTGGGCGAAACCCGCCTCAGTTATCGCCAGGCATAAAAAATCCCGCTGGCGCACAAGGCGGCAGCGGGATTTTCAAGGCGACGATGCGTTACTGGAACAGCACCAGCGTCTTCTGCAGGGTCACCCACACACCCCACGCCAGCGGCAGACCAACGGCCAGCCAGGCAGCGATCACCAGCGGCTTGCTCGACGGATCGGCAGCCCACTCCAGCTCACTGGCAGTCGGCTTGGATTTCTCGCCATAGGCGCGCTCGGCGGCCAGTTCTTCTTCAGTCATGAAGTACTTCGCATCCACCGGACGTACCAGCAGGTTGCAGATGAAGCCCAGCACCAGCAGACCGGCGAGGATGTACAGCGTGATGTCGTAAGCAGCAGCGCGTTCGACGCCGATGCTCAGTTGATATTCACGCAGGTAGTTGACCAGCACCGGACCGAGGACACCGGCAGCCGCCCAGGCAGTCAGCAGACGACCGTGGATAGCACCAACCATCTGGGTACCGAACAGATCCGCCAGGTAGGCCGGAACGGTTGCAAAGCCACCGCCGTACATCGACAGGATCAGGCAGAAAGCGAACACGAACAGCGCGATGCTGCCCAGGTGACCGGTCCACGGAACCAGCGCATACAGGGTGAAACCCAGCGCGAAGAACACGAAGTAGGTCGCTTTACGGCCGATCAGGTCGGAGAACGAAGCCCAGAAGAAGCGGCCACCGATGTTGAACAGGCTCAGCAGGCCGGTAAAGCCGGCAGCGATGGCAGCGATCTGCATCAACTGCTCTTTGCTCAACTCGCTGAATGGCACGTTCACGCCGATCAGTTTGCCACCGAACACTTCCTGCAGCATGGGCGAGGCCATGCCGATAATGCCGATACCGGCGGAAACGTTAAGGCACAGAACGGCCCAAACCAGCCAGAACTGCGGGGTTTTCCACGCGGTGCTCACGTGTACGTGGCCCTTGGTGATCATCGCGTTGTTGGCCTTGGCAGCCGGAGCGACCCAACCAGCGGGTTTCCAGCCAGTCGGCGGAACGCGGTAGGACAGTGCACCACCGACCATGAAGATGAAATAGATCACCGCCATGACTACGAAGCTCTGCCACACACCAACATCAGTTTCGCTGGAGAAGTGACCCATCAGCAGGGCGGCGAGGGGGGCACCCACCATCGCACCACCACCGAAGCCCATGATGGCCATACCGGTGGCCATGCCGCGCTTGTCCGGGAACCACTTGATCAGCGTTGATACCGGGGAGATATAACCCAGACCGAGACCGATACCGCCGATCACGCCGGAGCCGACCCACATCAACCAGATCTGGTGGGTATAGATACCGAGTGCGGAAATCAGCAGACCGCCACACCAGCATACGGCCGAAACCAGGCCGGCCTTACGCGGGCCCGCATGCTCCAACCAACCGCCCCACACGGCCGCTGCGCAGCCGAGGAAGACGAAGAACAGGGTGTAGATCCAACCCAGCATGGAGATCTGCCAGTCGCAGTTGCTGGAAAAGATCTGCTCGAAGAAACCGATGTCCGGCGCACAGGCGACGGCAGCATCGATACCGATGGCTTTCGACAGCGGCAGCCAGAATACGGAGAATCCGTAGGCCATGCCGATGCACAGGTGGATGGCGAGGGCAGCTGGCGGAACCAGCCAGCGGTTGAAACCGGGCTTCGCGATGATGCGTTCTTTGGAAAGAAACGCAGGCGTCGCTGAAGCACCGTTTTGCACGGTGGCGTCAGTCATTTTTTCTTCTCTGAATTTAAGTTGGCAAACAAAGACGATTTATTTGCATACGCCTCTTAACAGCAGCGTTTAACAGCAAATAGTGTTGAGCGAATCATTCGCAGCTAGCAGAACGCTAGAGTTCCCGCGGCATTGTGTCACATCGCCATAGTGCGTGTGCAACCACCAAAACGCCCCTTTACCTCTCTGAGACGCGGTTCTCAGCCTTGCGCACAAAAAGTTCCCGACAATCGGTAACTATGCGTAACGAAACCACTCCAAACTCTGGCCTTTAACGTGATGCCGTGCGGCAGCAAACCGCTGCATAGCAGGCGGCCGCGCTCAATTTCATTCGATCGGAAAACAGCCATGGATAGCATCGACACTCTGATAATCGGCGCCGGCGCGCTGGGCCTTGCCTGCGCAGCGCGACTGGCAGAGCCCGGTCGCAGCACATTGATCGTCGAGCAGGAGGCGTTGCTGGGCAGCCACACCTCCAGCCGCAACTCGGAGGTCATCCACGCCGGCATCTATTACCCGCCCGGTTCGCTCAAGGCCGAACTGTGCCTGGAAGGCCGTGAGCGCATTTATGCCTGGTGTGCGCAGTGGCAAGTACCGCATCGGCGCTTGGGCAAGTTGCTGGTGGCGGTGAGTGACGAGGAGCGCGGCAAGCTCGACGCGCTTGCCAGTAACGCCCGAGCCAGTGGGGTGGATGAACTGCAGCCCATCACCGGCGCACAGCTCAGCGTGTTGGAGCCGGCAGTGCGCGGCAGCGCCGCCCTGCTCTCGCCGAATACCGGCATCATCGACAGCCACGCGTTTATGCAGTCATTGCTCGCCTACGCCGAAAAACGGGGCGCCGAGCTGGTGCTGCAGACTCGCGTCGACCGCCTCCGCCATGATGGCGACGGCTGGATTGTCAGTGGCAGCAGCGCGGGCGAGCCGTTCAGCCTCAAGGCTCAGCGCGTGATCAATGCCGCCGGGCTGTTCGCTCAGCAACTGGCCACGCATACGGACGACCTGGCGCCACAACACATCCCGACGTTGCATATGTGTCAGGGCAACTATTTCAACTACAACGGCAAATCCCCATTCAGCCATCTGGTCTACCCAATGCCGGAGGCCAACACCAGCGGCCTTGGCGTGCACGCCACCCTGGATCTGGGCGGCCAGCTGCGCTTCGGCCCCGACACCCGCTACCTCGACACAATCGACTACCGCGTCGATGAGTCTCTGCGCGATGCCTTCGCCAGCGCTATCCGTCGCTATTTTCCTGCGCTCGACAGCGCGCGACTGGTGCCCGGTTATGCCGGTATCCGCCCCAAGCTGAGCGGCCCCGGAGACGCCGCACAAGATTTCATGCTGCAAATGCCGGCTGAGCATGGTCTACCTGGACTGGTGAATCTGTTCGGCATCGAGTCGCCCGGCCTTACGGCCAGCCTGGCCATCGCCGAACGCATTGCCCACAGGCTTTAGCCCTGGGCATGCCGTCGGCGTTATACTCGCGGATTCAAATTTCTCGTCATCCCAAAGGACTTCTCCATGAAAGCGCTCGGCAAAATCCTGGGTCTGTTCTTCCTCGGACTGCTGCTGATCATCGTGGCGTTGGGCTTTGCCCTGACTCACTTGTTCGATCCTAACGATTACAAGGATGAAATTCGCCAACTGGCCCGCGACAAGGCCAACCTCGAATTGACGCTCAACGGCGATATTGGCTGGAGCCTGTTCCCCTGGCTGGGCCTCGAGCTGACCGACGCCACGCTCGCCAGCGCCAGCACGCCGGACAAGCCGTTCGCCAATCTGCGCCTGCTCGGCCTGTCGGTGCGCGTGCTGCCGCTGCTGCGCAAGGAAGTGCAGATGAGCGATATCCGCGTCGACGGCCTCAACCTCGACCTGCAGCGTGACGAGAACGGTCACGGCAACTGGGAAGACGTCGGCCGCCCGGCCACCAAGCCAGGCGAAACGCCAGCTGAGCAGACCGCCGCCAATGATTCTCCGCAGGCAGAGTCGCAACCCGCTCAACAAAGCAGCGCGCAGCCGATCAGGCTCGACATCGACAGCCTGATCGTCAACGGCGCCCGCGTGGATTACCGCGACGCGCAGAAGGGTCAGCAATTCAGCGCCGAAAGCATCCAGCTCACTACCGGCGCGATCCGCGAAGGCGCTGGCGTACCGATCAAGCTCAGCGCCTTCTTCGGCAGCAACCAACCCGTCATGCGCGCCCGTACCGAATTGCAGGGTGAGCTGCGCTTCGACCGCGCGCTCAAGCGCTATCAACTGGAAGATGCACGCCTGTCTGGTGAAGCCTCCGGCGAGCCATTCAACGGCCAGACCCTTACCTACGCCGCCCAGGGCCAGCTACTGGTCGACCTGGCGGCCCAGGTTGCTGAATGGAACGGCCTCAAGCTTTCGGCCAACCAGCTGCGCGCTTTGGGTGAATTGAAAATCCGTGACCTGCAAAGCGAGCCGAAGCTGTCCGGCGGGCTGTCCGTGGCGCCTGTCAATCTGCGCGAATTCCTCGCCAGTCTCGGTCAGAAGCTGCCGCCCATGACCGACGAAAAGACCTTGTCGCAGTTCGAACTGGTCACCCAGCTCGGCGGTACGGCAAACAGCCTGTCGCTGGACGACTTGACCATCAAGCTCGACGAAAGCACCTT
>Ga0265798_10012801_pt1 | contig 10089 bp, 9 predicted proteins | sample P3T30metagenome_FD_192430 | JGI IMG/M metagenome (GOLD analysis project Ga0265798, IMG submission 192430) | Plant litter microbial communities from East Loma Ridge, Irvine, California - P3 T30 | ecosystem: Environmental > Terrestrial > Plant litter > Unclassified | place: USA: California...
CATGGCCTCGGCGATCAAGGGCGACACCAAGATCGCCTCGGCCTGGATCGGCGACGGCGCCACCGCTGAATCCGACTTCCACACCGCCCTCACCTTTGCCCACGTCTACCGGGCGCCCTGCATCATCAACGTCGTCAACAACCAGTGGGCGATCTCGACCTTCCAGGCGATTGCCGGTGGCGAGAGCGTGACCTTTGCCGCGCGCGGCGTGGGCGCCGGCATCGCGAGCCTGCGCGTGGATGGCAACGACTTCCTGGCCGTGTATTCGGCTTCGTGCTGGGCCGCCGAGCGCGCCCGCCGCAATCTCGGACCGACGCTGATCGAATGGGTAACCTACCGCGCCGGCCCGCACTCCACCTCCGACGATCCGTCGCGCTACCGCCCGGCCGACGACTGGACCCGCTTCCCGCTCGGCGACCCGATCGCCCGCCTGCGCCAGCACCTGACGAAAATCGGCGCCTGGTCGGACGAAGAGCACGAGCGCGTCCAGGCCGACCTCGAAGCCGAGGTGCTGGCCGCGCAGAAGCAGGCGGAACAATACGGCACGCTGGCCGACGGCCGCGTCCCGAGCGCGGCCTCGATGTTCGAGGATGTCTATAAGGACATGCCGGAACACCTGCGCCGCCAACGTCAACAACTGGGGGTGTGAGATGGCACGCGATAGCGACAACACGACGATGGACAAAGAGCCCGTCGAAGAAGGCACCAAACAAGGTACTTCGCAAATGACCATGATCCAGGCCCTGCGCTCGGCCATGGATGTGATGCTGGGCCGCGACGACAACGTCGTGGTCTACGGCCAGGACGTCGGCTACTTCGGCGGCGTGTTCCGCGCCACCGACGGTTTGCAGGTGAAATACGGCAAGCAGCGCGTGTTCGATGCGCCGATTTCCGAAGGCGGCATCGTCGGCACCGCGGTCGGCATGGGCGCCTACGGTTTGCGCCCTGTGATCGAGATCCAGTTCGCCGATTACTTCTATCCGGCGTCGGACCAGATCGTCTCGGAAGCGGCGCGCCTGCGCTACCGCTCGGCCGGCGACTTCACCGCCCCGCTGACCATCCGCATGCCCTGCGGCGGCGGCATCTACGGCGGCCAGACCCACAGCCAGAGCCCGGAAGCCCTGTTCACCCACGTCTGCGGCCTGCGCACCGTGATGCCGTCGAACCCGTACGACGCGAAAGGCTTGCTGATCGCCGCCATCGAGAACGACGACCCGGTGATCTTCCTGGAGCCGAAGCGTTTATATAACGGCCCGTTCGACGGCCACCACGACCGTCCGGTGGTCTCGTGGGCCAAGCACCCGATGGGCGAAGTGCCCGAGGGTTACTACACCGTCCCGCTCGATAAAGCCGCGATCTTCAGGCCGGGCAACGACCTGACCGTGATCACCTACGGCACCATGGTCTGGGTTTCGGAAGCCGCCGCCATGGAAAGCGGCGTAGACGCCGAGATCATCGACTTGCGCACCCTGTGGCCGCTGGACCTCGACACCATCGTCGAATCCGTGAAAAAGACCGGCCGCTGCGTGGTCGTGCACGAAGCCACCCGCACCTCGGGCTTCGGCGCCGAGCTGGCGGCACTGGTACAGGAACACTGCTTCTATCACCTGGAAGCCCCGATCGAGCGCGTGACCGGATGGGACACCCCCTACCCGCACGCGCAGGAATGGGCATACTTCCCCGGCCCCGACCGTGTCGGCGCCGCGTTCAAACGCGCGATGGAGGCGAAATAAATGGGTATTCACGTTATCAAGATGCCTGACCTCGGCGAAGGCATCGCGGAAGTCGAAGTCGTCGCCTGGCACGTCAAGCCGGGCGACACGGTCAAGGAAGACCAGGTGCTGGCCGACGTCATGACCGACAAGGCCACCGTTGAAATCCCGTCGCCGGTGAACGGCACCGTGACTTCGCTCGGCGGCAAGCTGGGCGAAGCGATGGCCGTCGGCGCGGAACTGATCCGCCTCGAAGTCGAAGGCGCGGGCAACCACAGCGGCGATTCCGCCCCGGCGAAGACTGCTACGGCGGCGCGCCAGCATACCGACAAGGCTGCGCCAGGCGGCAGCGACACCGTCGACGAGTTCATCCCGATCACCGTCGCCCAGCCGGAAACCGTGGTCACCACGGTCACCAGCGAAGCCACCGCAGCACCGGCGCAAGCCGCCCCGCAGCGCCCCGCTTCGGCCCCGGCCTACACGCAAGCAGGCGGTCAAGGCTCGGCCCCGGCGCACCACGGCCGCGCCGCCGGCGAAAAGCCGCTGGCCGCACCCGCCGTGCGCCAGCGCGCCTGGGACATGGGCATCGAGCTGCAATACGTGACGGGCACCGGTCCGGCCGCCCGTATCCAGCATGCCGACCTCGACGCCCATGTGGCGCGCGGCCAGCGCAAGGCGGCCGAAGGCGACCGCCGCTACGCCGTGCTCGAAGGCGAGCAAGCCATGCCGGTGATCGGCATGCGCCGCAAGATCGCCGAGAAGATGGCCGAGGCGAAGCGCCGCATCCCGCACTTCACCTATGTGGAAGAAATCGACGTCACCGAACTCGAAGCCCTGCGCGTGCAGCTGAACGCGCGCTATGCCGGCCAGCGTCCGAAGCTGACCCTGCTGCCGCTGATCATGCGCGCGGTGGTGCTGGCGATCCGGAAGTACCCCTCGGTGAACGCCCGCTTCGACGACGACGCGAATATCGTCACCACCTACAACCCGGTCCACCTGGGCATCGCCGCCCAGACCGACGCCGGCCTGATGGTGCCGGTGGTGCGCAATGCCGAGGCACGCGACCCGTGGTCGGCAGCAAGCGAAGTGGCGCGCCTGGCGGAAGCGGCGCGCAGCGGCAAGGCCCTGCGCGAAGAATTGTCCGGCTCGACCATCACCATCACCAGCCTCGGCGCCCTGGGCGGCATCGTCACCACGCCGGTGATCAACCGTCCGGAAGTGGCGATCGTCGGCGTCAACCGCATCGTCGACAAGCCGGTCATCCTGAACGGCGCCATGGTGGCGCGCAAGACGATGAACCTGTCGTCCAGTTTTGATCACCGCGTGATCGACGGCATGGTGGCGGCGGAATTCATCCAGACCATCCGCGGCTACCTCGAGTGCCCTGCAACCTTGTTCGTGGAGTAAGCAGTGAACCCAATATCAACCAATCTGCTGGTCATCGGCGGCGGCCCCGGCGGCTATGTCGCCGCCATCCGCGCCGGCCAGCTCGGCATCAAGACGGTCGTGGTCGAAGCGGCCCAGCTGGGCGGCACCTGCCTCAACATCGGCTGCATCCCCTCGAAAGCCCTGATCCACGCCGCCGAGGAATTCGACAAGGCCCAGCACTACGCCAGCGGTTCGGCCATCGGCATCTCGGCCAGCGCCCCGAGCATCGACCTGAATCGCACCGTGGCCTGGAAGGACGGCATCGTCAAGCGCCTGACCGGCGGCGTCGGCGCCCTGCTCAAGAAGAACGATGTGCAGGTCATCAACGGCTTCGCGCGCATCCTCGACGGCAAGACGGTCGAAGTGAAACAGGCCGACGGCGAGCTGGTACGCATCCGCTGCGAGCACCTGCTGCTGGCCGCCGGTTCCGAAGCCGTCGAACTGCCCTTCATGCCCTACGGCGGCATGGTCGTGTCCTCGACCGAGGCGCTGTCGCCGGAGACGATTCCGCAGCAGCTGGTGGTGGTCGGCGCTGGCTACATCGGCCTCGAACTCGGCACCGCCTACCGCAAACTCGGCGCCGAAGTGACGGTGGTGGAAGCGGCAGACCGCCTCCTGCCGGCGTATGACGCGGAGCTGACGAAACCGGTGGGCGCGGCGATCAAGCGCCTCGGCATCGACCTGCGCCTGGGCACCTCGGTGCTGGGCCTGAACGCCGGCGGCAACGGCGTGCGCGTGCGCGAAGCGAATGGCGAGGAAACCCTGCTGTCCTGCGACCGCGTGCTGGTGGCCGTCGGCCGCCGCCCACGTACCGGCGGCTGGGGGCTGGAGTCGCTGCAGCTCGACATGAACGGCCGCGCCGTCAAGATCGACGACCAGTGCCGCACCTCGATGCGCAACGTCTGGGCCATCGGCGACCTGGCCGGCGAACCGATGCTGGCGCACCGCGCCATGGCGCAAGGCGAAATGGTGGCCGAGATCGTCGCGGGCAAGCGCCGCCACTTCACGCCGAACGCGATTCCGGCTGTCTGCTTCACCGATCCGGAAGTGGTGGTGGTCGGCATGTCGCCGGGCGAGGCCGAGAAGGCGGGGCTGGACGTCATCAGCGCCAACTTCCCGTTCGCCGCCAACGGCCGCGCCATGACCATCGAATCGACCGACGGTTTCGTACGCGTGGTGGCGCGGCGCGACAATCACCTGATCCTGGGCTGGCAAGCGGTCGGGCGCGGCGTGTCGGAACTGAGCGCGGCCTTTGGCCAGTCGATCGAGCTGGGCGCCACGCTGGAAGACATCGCCGGCACCATCCACGCCCACCCGACGCTGGGTGAAGCGGTGCAGGAAGCCGCCTTGCGCGCGCTGGGGCACGCCCTGCACATCTGATTCATCGTCGTGATGGAACAAGCGCGAGAGCGGGGATCGCACCCTTCTCTCGCGCTGTCGTTTTTGCACTACATTTCTACCCAACCGTGTGATCTCGGCGCACCAAAATATGGCATAACGTCAATCCCGTTCGTCTTGGCTTTTTTATAAGCGCACGACATATGGGTTAATCGTTCGTGGCAGCATTGCCGCCCTTTGTAACCAATTCGCCAATTCGTCAATTCGAGAGATCACCAACATGTTCAAGCACATCGCAGCTGCAGCAGCACTCGTCATCGCTTCCTCTTCCGCCTTTGCGCAGCAAGCGCCGCAATGGTATGTCGGCGCCGACGTCGGCTCGACCAAAGTCGAAGGCGCAGACCGTGAAACCGGTGGCGGCGTCTTCGTCGGCTACAAGTTCAGCCCGAACTTCGCCGTCGAAGCCGGCTGGCACCGCCTGGCCGACGCCGACATCTATTACTACGACCTCGACGCCAGCGCCAAGGCCAAGTTCGACCAGACCGACATCTCGCTGATCGGCACCCTGCCGCTGAGCAATGGCTTCGGCGTGTATGGCCGCCTCGGCTACAACCACCTGAAGATCAAGGCTTCGGCACGCGCCGGCAACGTCACGGTGTCGGAATCGGATTCGGAAGACAAGGTCTTGTATGGCCTCGGCCTGTCGTACACCTTCTCGCCGCAGCTCGTCGGCCGCCTGGAAGTGCAAAAGCCACACAGCGACATTACCAAAGTCGCGCTGGGCGTCGGTTTCAACTTCTGATCACCGCTTCCGGTACTGCCGGAACAGCAAAACCCGGTGCACGCAGTGGCCGGGTTTTTTTATGCAATAAAGTGTGAGAATTCACCTTCGGGGTTTTCAGCGCATATTTTCTTTCGGCTGGACTTATTCAAAATAAATCCAGGTTACGAAATAATATTCGGAGTGACACGTGATCTTTTCAATTATCGTTCAGTGGATGTAATCACGGTTCAAGCCAGGGCGATTTGCATTCGACGACGATAGGGACAAATACGCGACTATTCCACACATATGCATGTAATCTTATTTGTCGACCATTTGTAATTATTCTTCAGCTATGTAATAATAGTTCTCGACGGAAACACGTCTGCTTAATAATATTCAATCGAGAAAGCCCAATATGTTCAAGAAAATCGCAGCCGCAGCAGCACTCGTTATCGCTTCGTCGTCGGCATTCGCCCAGCAAGCGCCGCAATTCTACGTCGGTGGCGAAGTCGCTTCGACCAAGGTCGACGGTTTCAAGCGTGACGAAGGCGCTGGCGTCTTCTTCGGCTACAACTTCAACCAGAACTTCGCCATCGAAGCCGGCTGGAACCAACTGGCCGAGTACAAAGAGCGCGTCGAAGGCGTTTCGGGCAAGGCCACGTTCGAACAGACCAACGTGTCGCTGATCGGTACCCTGCCGCTGAGCAACGGCTTCAGCGTCTACGGCCGCCTGGGCTACAACCAGATCAAAGCCAAGGTCAAACTGAGCGTCGACGGCGATAGCGGTTCGGGTTCGGACGACGTCAACAAGGCCGTCTACGGCCTGGGCCTGGCTTACTCCTTCACCCCAGCCATCAGCGGCCGTGTTGAAGTGCAGAAGCCACACAGCGACATCACCAAAGTTGCTGTCGGCGTTGCTTACAGCTTCTAATTGAATGGTCCGGCCCTGCCGGATACAGTCTGCGCCAGCTTAGTGCTGGATAAAGCAAGCCCCCGGGATACGCGGTATTCCGGGGGCTTTATGCATCCTGGATGTCGGTAAACTTTACGCCAGCGAAAATAGAAAATTGAATACTTTCAGTTTTTCTAATAGGAATCAATGATTTGTGTAAATATTCCGTCTATGGCACGCGAATTGCTCACACGAAGGTCTCCTACTAACTGGAGAACAACATGAATGTCCTGAAAAAAGTACTGGCCGCATCCCTGTTCTTTGCTTCCTCTTCGCTGTTCGCTGCGCAACTGGTTGTCGACATCAACAACGTGGACAGCTACGGACTCCTGGGTTCGCCGGAAAACTCGGTGCTGAACTATGACATTGGCGCCAATTCCTACGTTACCAACGTTACCTACACGATCAATGTCACCGCATTCAATCCCAGCTGGTTGTCGGAGCTGGGCCTGGCCTTTACCAATTCGAAAGTCACGGAAGGCGTCCTGCTGACCCCGGCCTTTATTTATACGGTGTCGGGTACCGGCACCTTCAGCGACACGCTCGACCTGGTGCTCGAAGGCCTGGACTTCTACGTCGGCGCCGATGGCATCCTGCGCCTGGAGTTCTTCGAAGACTTCAACGACTCGCGCATCTCGCCGGATGGCCGCTGGAACTTCGGCACCATCACCTTCGACTACACGCCGGAAGCCGCGGCCGTGCCGGAGCCGGCTACCGCCCTGCTGCTCGGCGGCGGCGCCATGCTGGCGGGCCTGGCCAGCCGCCGTCGCCGTGCCGCCGCCAAGGCGCCGGAAATGGCCTGAGCTGTAACGATCGCCCGCTGACCGGAAGGCGCTGCGGCGCCTTCTGTCGTTCTGGGACGCGTTTCAACCATCCAGTATGGATTGTCGGAAAACTTTACGTTTCATCAACATGTGAGTCACGCTGAAATAGTTTTCTAAATGCAATCAATAACGTAGGAATAGGATGACAAGATGGCACGGTAATTGCTGACATTCAGGGTTCAACCAACCTGGAGATCAATATGCCCCTGAATGTCCTGAAAAAACTGGTGGCCAGCTGCTTGTTCCTAGCTTCCACGACTTTGTTTGCCGCACCGCTCGCTGTCGATGTCAGCGGCATCGACAGCTTCGGCGCGTTCGGCGACCCTGATAATACGGTCCTGAATTTCGACGTCGGCGCCAATTCCCGCATCACCGGCATCAGCTATAACATCAACCTCACCGCCTTCAGCCCAAGCTGGCTGACAGAACTGGGCCTGGCTTTTACCAATTCGACGGGTGAAGGCCTGTTCCTCACGCCGGGCCAGGGCGACATCTTCGGCGGTACCCGGACCTACACCGAAGCCTACGACCTGACCCTCTACGGCCTGGACTTCTACGTCGGCAACGATGGCATCCTGCGCCTCGAATTCTTCGACGACTTCGACGACGCGAGCGTGTCGCCGGATGGCCGCTGGAACTTCGGCACGATCGTGTTCGACATCGAGCCACAGGCAGCGGCCGTGCCGGAGCCGGCCACCGCCTTGCTGCTAGGCGGCGGCGCCATGCTGATCGGCTTTGCCGGCCGCCGCCGCCGTGTAGGCAAGCCAACCGCAACAGCCTGAACCGCATCAAGTTCGACCGCAAGGGCGTCTCTGGCGCCTTTGTTCGTTTACAAGCAGATTATTCCACCGATACCCCGGCGCGGATCTCCCTCATCCATACAAAATTCATCGTTGCCAGCAAGAAAAGTTTGATCGTGCGATAATCCGGCCCCGGCCGAAACATGGCGTTTCGGCTGTTCCGTTTTATCGTAACGCAAAGTAAAAAAAGGCAACAAAGATGTTCAAGAAAATCGCAGTCGCAGCCGCCCTCGTCGCCGCATCGTCGGTCTCCTTCGCCGCCGCGCCAACCCCGTTCTACGCTGGTGTCGACGTCTCGTCGACCAAGGTTGACGGCTACAACGACGACAAGGCAGGCTACGGCGCCTTCATCGGCTACAAGCTGAACGACAACGTCGCAGTCGAAGGCGGCTTCCACCGCCTGGCCGACACCCACGTCAACTACGACGGCTACCGCGCCAGCGCGACCGTCGACCAGCTCGACGTGTCGCTGATCGGCAGCGTCCCACTGTCGAACGGCTTCAGCCTGTTCGGCCGCATCGGCTACAACCGCGTCGACATGGAAGCCAAGTTCGACGGCATCAAGCTGAAGGACCACTCGAACAACGCCCTGTACGGCATGGGCCTGGGCTACGCCTTCACCCCGGTCGTCACCGGCCGCCTGGAAGTGCAGAAGCCTGACACCGGCATCACCAAGCTGGTCGCCGGCGTCGCTTACGCCTTCTAAGTCGCACCATTCTTCCGGCGCTGGCCGGAAGCGATGACCGAAAACCGGGCTGCCTGTGCTGCCCGGTTTTTTTATCCCCATATGGATGACCTGCGCCAGCGGCAGGCTGCTTGTACAATTCGTACAACATCATCCCTCCATCCTTATGCCGAACCACCGCATCCTGGTGCTGTATGCCCATCCGGCGCCGCACCGTTCCCGCATCAACCGCCGCCTGGCCGAGGCCGCGCGCTCCCTCGACGGCGTGCTGCTGCACGATCTCTACGAGACTTATCCCGATTTCTTCATCGACGTCGCGCGCGAACAAGCCCTCGCCGAGCAGGCCGAGCTGATCGTCTTCCTGCATCCGGTGCGCTGGTACGGCATGCCTTCGCTGCTCAAGGAGTGGGTCGACGCCGTGCTGCAGCCGGGCTGGGCCTACGGTCCCGGCGCCACCGCCCTGCGCGGCAAGGGCTACCTGCTGGCCGTCACCACCGGCAGCCCGGAACAGACCTATGCGGCCGGCGAGCGCCACGGCCATCCTTTCGAAGCCTTCCTGCCGCCCTTCCGCCAGACCGCCGCCCTGTGCGGCATGCGCTGGCTGGCGCCCCACATCCTGCACGGCGCCAACAGCCTGGACGATGCCGCCGTCGACGCCCACGTGGCCGCCTTCCGCGCCCGCCTGCTGGCCCACCTTGAAGGACGACGCGATGGAGCATAGCCTGCTGACGAACGCGCTGATCTACCTGGCTGCAGCTGTGGTCGCGGTGCCGCTGGCCAAGCGCCTGGGCCTGGGCGCCGTGCTCGGCTACCTGCTGGCCGGGATGGCGATCGGCCCCTGGGGCCTGAAGCTGATCGGCGACGTCGAGGACATCCTGCACTTCTCGGAATTCGGCGTCGTGCTGCTGCTGTTCCTGATCGGGCTCGAGCTCGAGCCCGACCGTTTGTGGTCGCTGCGGCGCCAGATCTTCGGCTGGGGCATGGCCCAGGTGCTGCTGGTGGCCGCCGCCCTGTTCGGGGCGGCCCTGCTGGTGGGCATCGACTGGCGCGTGGCGCTGATCGCGTCGCTCGGCCTGTCGCTCTCGTCGACCGCGATTGCGCTGGCCACGCTGGGCGAACGCAACCTGATGCAGACGCCGGCCGGCCAGGCCGGCTTCGCCCTGCTGCTGTTCCAGGATATCGCGGCGATCCCGATGATCGCGCTGGTGCCAGTGCTGGGCGTGGCGGTCGCGGACAGCGCCGGGCCGCACGGCTGGCAGAATGCCGCGCGCCTGGCGGCCGTGATCGCCGGCGTGGTGGTCGGCGGGCGCTACCTGGTGCGCCCCGCCTTGCGTATCATCGCCAAGGCTGGCATGCGCGAGATCTTCACCGCGTTCGCCCTGCTGCTGGTGATCGCGATTTCGCTGCTGATGCAATGGGTCGGCCTGTCGATGGCGCTGGGCGCCTTCATGGCCGGTGTGCTGCTGGCCGACTCCGAGTACCGGCATGCGCTGGAAACCGACCTGGAGCCGTTCAAGGGCCTGCTGCTGGGGCTGTTCTTCATCGCGGTCGGGATGTCGGTCGACTTCGGCGTGTTCCTGTCGA
>Ga0265798_10012802_pt1 | contig 10089 bp, 6 predicted proteins | sample P3T30metagenome_FD_192430 | JGI IMG/M metagenome (GOLD analysis project Ga0265798, IMG submission 192430) | Plant litter microbial communities from East Loma Ridge, Irvine, California - P3 T30 | ecosystem: Environmental > Terrestrial > Plant litter > Unclassified | place: USA: California...
CGTGGTGGAGGGGCTGTCGCCGACGCTGGAGGAAGCCTCCTCCACGCTGCGGGCCGACGAGCGCGTCACCTTCCGCACCGTCACCCTGCCGCTGCTGCTGCCGGGTCTGGCCAATGCCTTCCTGCTGGGCTTCGTGGAAAGCATCGCGGACTTCGGCAACGCCGTGGTGCTGGGCGGCTCCTTCAACGTGCTGGCCACCGAGATCTTCTTCGCCGTCGTCGGCGCCCAGGCGGATGCCGGGCGCGCCGCCTCCCTGTCGTTGATCCTCTTGGTCCTCACGCTCGTCGTCTTCTTCCTGCAGCAGCGGCTGACGGGGCGGAAGTCCTACGTGTCCATCTCCGGCAAGGGCGATTCCGGCCTGCCGCCGCCGCTGCCGCGCGGCGTGCGCCGGCTGTGCGTGGCCGTCGCCGGCACCTGGGGCGCGCTGACCGTCGGGCTTTACGTGCTGGCCTTCATGGGTGGCTTCGTGGAGGTCTGGGGCCGCGACTACACGCCGACGCTGCGCCACTTCGCCAAGGCCTTGTCCATCGAGGGCGGGCAGTTCACCGGCCTCGCCTGGAACAGCGTGCTGACGACGCTGGAACTCGCCGCCATCTCGGCACCCATCACGGCGGCACTCGGCATCCTGGCGGCCTGGCTGTTTTCCCGCACCCGCTTCGCCGGCAAGGGCGTGCTGGAATTCGCCACGCTGCTGTCCTTCGCGGTGCCGGGCACCGTGATCGGCGTCGCCTACCTGGCGGCCTTCAACCTGCCGCCGCTGGAGCTGGCGGGCACGGGGGCGATCATCGTCGCCTGCTTCGTGTTCCGCAATCTGCCGGTGGGCCTGCGCTCCGGCATGGCCGCCATGGCGCAGATCGACCGCTCGCTGGACGAGGCCTCCCATACGCTGGGCGGCGGCGGGCTGGACGCCTTCCGCCGCGTGGTGCTGCCGCTGTTGCGGCCGGCCATCGTGGCGGGGCTCACCTATTCCTTTGTGCGCGCCATGACCACCGTCTCCGCCGTCATCTTCCTGGTCACGGCCGAGACGGAGCTGGCCACCGTCTTCATCGTCAACCGCATCATCAACGGCGACTACGGCCTGGCCATCTCCACCTCGCTGGTGCTGATCGTGCTGATGCTGGCGGTGCTGGGGCTGATGAACCTGGCCGTCGGCCGCCGCCGCATCGGCCGCCGCGCCGCCGCCACGCCCGCCGCCGCCGCGCCTGTTCCCGGAGCCATCGCATGACCCGCGCCGCAGAAGTCCGCTTCGAGAACGTCACCAAGTCCTATGGTGGCAGCGCCACGGCGGTGCGGGACGTGTCCTTCACCATCCCGGCCGGCACGCTGTGCACGCTGCTGGGCCCGTCCGGTTGCGGCAAGACCACCACGCTGCGCATGATCGCGGGGCTGGAATACCCCACCTCCGGCCGCGTGCTGATCGGCGGGCGGGACGTGTCCGCCCTGCCGCCGGCCGAGCGCGACGTGTCCATGGTGTTCCAGTCCTACGCCCTGTTCCCGCACATGAACGTGCTGGAAAACGTCGGCTACGGCCTTGCCGTGTCCCGCCAGCCCAAGGCCCGGGTGCGGGAGGCGGCGCTGGCGGCGCTGGAATCGGTGGGCCTGTCCGGCTTCGGCGAGCGGCTGCCGTCGGAGCTGTCCGGCGGCCAGCAGCAGCGCGTGGCCGTGGCACGCGCCCTGGTGCTGGAGCCCGCCGTGCTGCTGTTCGACGAGCCGCTGTCCAACCTCGATGCCCGGCTGCGCCGCCGCATGCGCGAGGAGATTCGTGACCTGCAGCAGCGGCTCGGCGTCACGGTGGCCTATGTCACCCACGACCAGGCCGAGGCACTGGCGATCTCCGACAAGATCATCGTCATGAACCAGGCGGTGATCGCCCAGGAAGGCACGCCGCGCGATCTCTACGAGCAGCCTGCCAACGCCTTTGTCGCCGGCTTCGTGGGCGAGGCCAACCGGCTGGACGCCACGCTGTCCCACCGGGAGGGCGAGCTGGCCAAGGTGACGCTCGGCCCCGCCACCCTGACCCTGCCGCACCGCGGTGCCCGGGAAGGCGCGATCCAGCTGGCCGTCCGGCCCGAGGCCATCGCCCTGCACGACGCCGCCGACCCGGCGGCCATGCTGCGCGGCACGGTCAGCAAGGCCGCCTATCTGGGCGGGCTGATGGAATACACCCTGGCCACCGAGGCGGGCGACATGTTCGTGATCGACCCGCACACCAACCGCATGCGCGGCGTCGGCGAGCCGGTGGGGATCAGCCTGGGCGGCAAGGGCGTGGCGGTGTTGCCGGCCTGACCGAAAGGCAGGGGGCGCCGCCCCCTGGCCCCCGCCGGGGTGGCTGAGCCACCCCGGACCCCGGCATTCCCGGCCATTGCGGGACCTGCGCGCCAGGGGTCAATGACCCCCGGCGACTGGGGTGCCAGCCCGCGCTGCTTCACATGAAGTTTTCCGGTGCCGCGTTCGGGCTTGAATGCTCTAGACGCTTTCTTTCGGCGGGGTCTGGGGTGGTACTGCCACCCCAGCGGGGGGCCAGGGGGCGGCGACCCCCGGCCACGCCCTCCCGCCGCCGGACAACCTCCGTAACACGTCGCTCCCTTCACATGGCGCGTCCCCCGGTCCACATCGCCCACCGGACGGTTTCCCTTGGCCGCCCGGAAAGGTTATTCAGGCCGCGCATGAACCGCCTCGACCGTTATCTGTTCCGCCAGTTGTCCGTCACGCTGGTCGCCGTCACGGTTGGCCTGGCCGCGCTGGTATGGCTGACCCAAAGCCTCCGCTTCATCGAGCTGGTGCTGGACCGCGGCCTGTCGGCGGCGGTGTTCGTGGAGTTGACCGGGCTGCTGCTGCCCTCCTTCGTGGCGGTGATCCTGCCGATCACCACCTTCGTGGTCACCTTGTTCACTTATGTGCGGCTGGCGGGCGACCGCGAGCTGGTGGTGATGCGCGCGTCGGGGCTGTCGGACTGGCGGCTGTCGCGGCCGGCACTGGTGCTGGCCACCCTTTGCACCGGCCTGTGCCTGTTTCTGCAGCTCTGGCTGGTGCCGGTCAGCCATTCCGCCTTTCGCGAATGGCAGTACGAGATCCGCAACGAGATGGCCGCCATCCTGGTGCAGGAGGGCGTGTTCAGCGCCCTGGGCGACGACCTGACGGTTTATGCCCGCCGGCGCGACCCGGACGGCAACCTGCGCGGCATCATGGTGCATGACAGCCGCCAGCCCGGCGCGCCGGTCACCATCATGGCGGAGGAGGGGCGGCTGGTCAGCACGCCGCGCGGCCCGCGCGTGACACTGCTGAATGGCGTGCGGCAAACCCTGGAGCAGGCGCCGCCCGGTGCCGCCAACCCGGCGCCGCGCCTGTCGGTGCTGACCTTCACCGAAAACAGCCTGGACCTCGCCACCTCGTCCCGCAGCCAGCAGGATGGCGGCCGCAACCGCGACTCGCGCGAGCGCTTCGTGGACGAGCTGCTGAACCCGGATCCGGCCGAGAACCTGCCGGATCGCGACATCCGCAAGTTCCGCGCCGAGGGCCACCAGCGGCTGGCCTCGCCCTTCACGGCGCTGGCCTTCGCGCTGGTGGCACTGGCCACGGCGCTGGGCACCGCTTTCCGCCGCCATGGCGATTCGCGCCCGGCGGCCACGGGTGTCGCCCTGGTGGTCGGGCTGCTGGCGCTGGGGCTGGCCGGCGGCAATGCCGCGGCCCGCAACAATGCCTATATCCCATTGATCTGGCTGCAGGTGGCGCTGCCGGCGGTGGGCGGGCTGTGGGTGCTGCTGGGCTCGCCCGGCTTGCCGCGCCGCAAGCCCCGCCTGCCGACGGGCGCGCATGATCTGGCCGATGATGACGATGACGACGACGCCGCCCTGCCTGAACCCCGCCTGAGCTGAGCGCGCGCCCATGCCCATCGCCTTTACCCTTTCGGCCTATGTGGCGCGGCGCTTCGCGGCCATGGCCATCCTGCTGATCCTGGCGCTGACCGGGCTGGTGGCGCTGTTCGATTTCATCGAGCTGCTGCGCCGCGCCGCGACGCGCGCCGATGCCGGCTTCGCGCTGGTCATCACCATCGCCGGGCTGCGGCTGCCCTACGTGATGCTGCAGATCCTGCCCTTCGGCATCCTGCTCGGCGGCATCATCGCCTTTTGGCGCCTGGCCCGCTCGTCCGAGCTGGTGGTGGCGCGCGCGGCCGGCGTTTCCGCCTGGGGCTTCCTGCTGGGCCCGGCGCTGGTGGCGCTGTGCCTCGGCACGCTGGCCATCACCGTGGTGTCGCCCCTGTCGGCCGCCATGTTCTCCCGCGCCGAGCGGCTGGACGCCACCTATCTGCGCAACGCGTCCGGCCCCGCCACCCTGGCCGGCGGCCGGCTGTGGCTGCGGCAGGCGGACACCGACCTCGACCCCGGCGGCACCATCATCATGGCCGGCCGGCCGGAGCTGGGGCAGGGCGGCTTCCGGCTGCGCGACGTCTCGCTGTGGCGCATGTCGGCCGCCGACCGCCCCCTGGTGCGGGTGGAATCGCCCGAAGCGCGGCTGGTGGACGGCACCTGGGCGCTGCGCGATGCGGTGAGCTTCGGTGCCAACCGCCAGCCGGGCCTGCCGGCGCCGCTGGTGGTGCCCACCACCCTGACGCCCGACCGCATCGAGGACAGCTTCGCCAGCCCTGACACCCTATCCTTCTGGGCGCTGCCGGAATTCATCGAGATCCTGGAGGCCTCGGGCTTTTCGGCCACCAAGCACCGGCTGCACTTCCATTCGCTCCTGTCCACGCCGCTGCTCGCGGTCGCCATGTCGCTGCTGGCGGCGGGCTTTTCCATGCGCCAGTCGCGGCGCGGCGACGTGGCGCGCACGCTGGGCTTCGGCGTCGGCGCCGGCTTCGCGCTGTTTCTGCTGGACAAGGTGGCGGAGGAGTTCGGCCAGGCCGGCACCCTGCCGGTGGAGCTCGCCGCCTGGGCGCCCTCCGTCGCGGGGCTGATGCTGGCGCTTGCCCTGCTGCTGCACCTGGAAGACGGCTGAGCGAACCCCCGGCCGTTTCCGGCCGGGGGGCGGCGGCGGGTGTCAGAAGGTGTAGCGCACCAGCGCGGTGATCCGCTGGCCGAGGCCGTGGGTCGCGCCTTCCGTGCTGGCCGACAGCAGGTCGCGGGTGCCGTAGTTGTATTCCAGGCCGAGGTCCAGCGCCGGCACCGGCGTCCAGATGATGTTGGCCAGCCCCTGCACCAGGTTGGTGTTCTGGATGTTCTGCGTGGCGGGCGAGAAGCTGCGGGCGTAGCTCGGGTAGTTGAAGTGGGCGAAGCCGGCGCCGACGCTGCTGCGCACCGAGTCCGACCAGAAGTGCTGGTAGCCCACCATGATGCTGCTGGCCTTCACCGTGTCCAGCTCCGGATGCAGCACGCCCGCCAGCCCGACATTGCTGACGGCGCCGGAGCCGAAGTTGTCGATGTAGCGGCCGACGCCGTCGCCATAGGCCGCGCGCGCCATGATGCGGTCGCGCTGCAAGACGTTGAGCACGCCGTTCACCGCCACGCCGTAGCCCAGCGTTTCGTCGCTGAAGCGCTGGCTGGCCACGGCCGCGCCGTCGTTGGTGAAGTCGATCCGCCGCAGCACGCCCTGCAGCGCCACGTCACCCCAGTTGCCCTTAACGCGGGCGCTGGTGGTGAAGTCGGGCAGGCGGTTGACCGCCAGCGCGGGCGTGGTGTCGGAATCGGGCAGCACGGCGCCGCCGTTATAGGTGTAGTCGCTGTAGGGGTTTTCCAGCGCGAAGGCCCAGGTGACGCCGGGCGACAGCGTGGCGGTGTAGCGGATCTGCGCCTGGCGCGGCCCGCCCAGGCCCACCATGGTGCCGAAGTCGATCATGTCCCAGGCCAGCGTGTCGCCGAACAGGGTGGTGGTCTGGCCGGCCAGCAGCGGCCCGGCTTCCACGAAGGCCTGGCGCAGCCGCGGGATCCAGCTGTTCTGCGTGGTCAGGCTGCCGGTGCTTTGCACGCCGCCGAAGTCCATCTCCACCACGCTGCGGATCGGGCCCCAGTCGCTGTCCGTGCGCGTTTCGAAGCCCAGGCGGGAATAGCGGGCGCTGAACTGCGTGTCGCCGCCCTGGCGCTCGGCCGGCCCGGTGGTCAGCGGCACGGCATTGGAATTCTGGTACGGCGTGCGGTTGCGGCCGTTGAGGTCGTAGGTGCCGGTGGCGCGGATGAAGCCGTACAGCCGGACCGAGGTGTTGGTGCCCGGCACGCGGAAGGAGCCGGGAAAGCTGCCCGCCGTCATGCTGGCCTGCTTGGCGGCCTGCGCGGCCCGGTTGGCCTCGGCCGCCTGGGCGGCGGCGGCCTGCTGGGCGCGCGTGTTCTCGGCCTGCTGGGCTTCCAGCTGGTTCAGCCGCTCCTGCAGGTTCTGGATTTCCAGCCGCAGGTTCTGCGTGCCGCTTTGCGCGCGGGCTGGGGCCGTGCCGGCGGCCAGGGTGGCGGCGAGCGCCGTGCCGCACAGCAGGGCTTGGCGCCGGAGGAAGGACAGCTTTGTCACCGGGTGAACTCCAGTCGGGCGGGTGGGAAAACCCGCGAAAGGGAAGCGGCCGCCGCCCGGCCCCTGGCGCGGGGCCGGTGGATGCGGTTGAACCGGACCCGGTTCCGGGCCGGGCGTGCGGCGGTGTCAGGCGGCGTGCGGCCTGCAGTCCGGGGGGCGGTGCGGGCCGGCCGGAGCAACGGGGTGCGGCATCGGGAGGAGAACTCCGTTGGTCCGGCCCGCTGACGGGCCGGGGCACGGCGTCGTGCCCCGAAGCGGAGCCTTCGGCGTGAAGCTTGCACCAAGCTGACACCGCGCGGAGTTTGCTGCGGAAGGGACGCGACGGATGCGGATTCTGCTGACCGAGGACGACCCCAGGCTGGGCCCGCTGCTGGTGCAGGGGCTGGAGCGCGCCGGCTGGGCGGTCGACCTGGTGGGCGGGGTGGAGGAAGCGCTGGCCGCGCTGCGGGCCGTGCGCTACCGCGCCCTGGTGCTGGACCTCGGCCTGCCGGATGGCGATGGCATGGAGGTGCTGCGCGAGCTGCGGCGCAACGACACCTTTCTGCCCGTCATCATCCTGACCGCGCGCGGCCGGCTGTCCGAGCGGGTGCAGGGGCTGAACGGCGGCGCCGACGATTACCTGGTCAAGCCCTTCGCGCTGGAGGAGCTGGTGGCCCGGCTGGCCGCCGCCTGCCGGCGGGGCGACGCGCCGGCGCCGCAGGCGCTGCGCCTCGGCCGCGTGGCGCTGGAGCCGGCGGCGCGCACCTTTTCCGTGGACGGCACGGTGCAGCCGCTGCCGCGGCGCGAGATGATGGTGCTGGAACTGCTGCTGCGCGGCCGGCACCGGCTGGTGCCCAAAGAGGTGCTGGAGGAGGCGCTGGGCAGCTTTGACAACGAGGTGGGCAGCAACGCGGTGGAGGTCTACGTGTCCCGCCTGCGGCGGCGGCTGGCGGCGGCGGGGCTGGCCATCCGGGCCGAGCGCGGCCTGGGTTACCGGCTGGTGGAAGGCCCGTGAGCCGCCACCCCGTTTCCCTCACCGCCGGGGCGGCGCTGGCCTTTCTGTCGGCGCTGGCGGTGGCGGCGCTGCTGCTGCTGGTGCTGCTGCCGTTGCGCAACGCGGCGGTGATCGAGCGGCTGGAACTGCGATCCCTGGCCGGGCGGGCCGAAAGCATCGCCGAGCACCTCGGCCGCACGCCGGAAGGCGGCTGGACCCTGACCCTGCCGCAGGAGATGGCGGCCGCCTTTTCCACCGCCTATGGGCGCGCCCGCTACGCGGTGGTCAGCGGCGATGGCGCCTTTCTCCTGGGCTCCGGCACCGACACGCCGCTGGCGATCCCGGGGCCGGTGGCGCAGGGCTTCTCGCTGCGGCGCAACGGGCGGGAGCTGCAGGGGCTGGCGGTGCCGGTGGTGGTGGATGGGGAAACACTGTCCATCCAGGTGGCCGAGGACCTGCGCCACCCCGACGTGCTGTTGGACGATGCCGCCGAGGGGCTGGCCGCCGATATCGCCTGGCTGGTGCTGCCGGTGTTCCTGGTGCTGTCCGCCATCCTGCTGATGGCCCTGGCCCGGCTGCGGCGACCCTTGCGGATGCTGGCGGCGCGCGCCGAGGCGCTGTCCCCCGCCCGCCCGGCCGAGCGGCTGCCGGAGGAGGAGGTGCCGTCCGAGCTGCTGCCGCTGGTCCGCCGCCTGAACGGCCTGCTGGAGCGGGCGGAAGCGGCGCGCACCGAGCAGCAGCGCTTTATCGCCGACGCGGCGCATGAGCTGCGCACGCCGCTGGCGGTGCTGCAGGCGCATCTGGACCTGCTGCGCGACCGCGACGCCGCCACGGCGCTGGGGCGCGACGTCTGGGTGCTGGAGCGGATGGTGGCCCAGTTGCTGGCGGTGGCGGAGCTGGAGGACGCCGCGCTGGGCACGCCCGGCACCCTGGACCTGCGGCAGCTCGCCGCCGACATCGCCGCGCTGCTGCGGCCCCTGGCGGACCGGCGGGCGGTGGCGCTGGCACTGGCGCTGCCCCCCGCCCCCCTGCCGCTGCGCGGCTGGGAGGAAGCGCTGTCCCAGGCCATCGCCAACCTCCTGGAGAACGCCATCGGCCACGCGCCGGACGGCAGCACCGTCACCCTGGCGCTGCGCCCGGACGGGGAAGGGGCGGTGCTGGAGGTCGCCGATGCCGGCCCGGGCGTGCCGGAACACGAGCGCAAGCTGATCTTCCGGCGCTTCTGGCGGGCGCGGCGGCGGCTGGAAGGGCGGCGCCAGGGGGTGGGACTCGGCCTGTCCATCGTGCGGCGCGCGGCCGCGATCCATGGCGGCACGGTGGCGGTGGAAGCGGCGCCCGGCGGCGGCGCGCTGTTCCGGCTGGTGCTGCCAGGGGGCGCGGCGGGGCCGAAAGCCACGCTGGGCGGCTGAAACATTCGGCCCCTCGCGCGCCCTCTCGTCGGCCGGCGCGGGACAGGCTATGCAGGCAGCATGCAGCGAGCCCAGCACCACGCCGGCCCCGGCCCGGCCCCGACCCTTCCGCGGCGCGGCGTGCGGCTGCGCCGGTCCTGGCGCCTGGCGCTGCTCGGCAGCGCGGCGCTCTGGCCCGCCCTTCTGCTGCCCGGCGCCAGCGCGCCCGCGCAGAGCCTGATGGGCTCGGGCTCCGGCGCCGACCTGATGGGGGCGATCGACCCGGCCACCGGCATGATGGGCAGCGGCCAGTCCGGCGGCGCGCTGGCCACGCCGTCCATCCCGGCGGCACCCATGCCCGCGCCGGCCGCAGCCACGGACCCCGCCCGCCCCGCCGCGGCGGCCGGGGCGCGTGACCGCAACGCGCCCGTGACCTTCACGGCCGACGAGGTGGAATACGACCAGGACCGCAACCTGGTCACCGCCCGCGGCTCGGTGGAAGCGTGGCAGAACGAGCGCATCCTGCGCACCGACACCTTCACCTACAACCGGGAAACCGGAATCGCGACCGCCGAAGGCAATGTCCAGCTGCTGGAGCCGGACGGCCAGGTGACCTTCGCCGACCGCGCCGAGCTGACCGGCGACATGCGCAACGGCGTGATCGAGGGGCTGAAGGCCCGGCTGGCGCAGAACGGCCGCATGGTGGCCAACGGCGCCCGCCGCACGGATGGCAACGTCGTCGACATGTCCCGCGTGGTGTATTCCACCTGCGACCTGTGCGCCGACGACCCGGAAGCCGCGCCGCTGTGGCAGCTGCGCGCCCGCGTCGCCACCCACGACCGCGAGGAGCGCCGCCTGCGCTACCGCGACGCGACGCTGGATATCGACGGCTGGCCGGTGCTCTACACCCCCTACCTGTCGCATCCCGACCCGACCATCCCGCGCGCCTCGGGCTTTCTGACGCCGGTGTTCGGCTCCAGCCGCTACCTCGGGCCGTTCCTGCAGACGCCGTATTACTACGCGATCGACGGCAGCTCGGACCTGACGCTGCGGCCGACCTTCTCGTCCAAGCAGTCGCCGGGCCTCGGGCTCGACTACCGCCGCCGCTTCAACAGCGGCACGGTGAACCTGAGCGCCTCGCTGGGCGACCTGTCGGGCGGCAACATCGCCGATGACGAGCGCGGCTGGGGCGGGCACATCTACAGCTCGGCCCAGTTCTCGCTGGACGAGCACTGG
>Ga0265798_10012803_pt1 | contig 10089 bp, 11 predicted proteins | sample P3T30metagenome_FD_192430 | JGI IMG/M metagenome (GOLD analysis project Ga0265798, IMG submission 192430) | Plant litter microbial communities from East Loma Ridge, Irvine, California - P3 T30 | ecosystem: Environmental > Terrestrial > Plant litter > Unclassified | place: USA: California...
ATCGGCAATTTCCGCTACACCGACGGCAATCCCGGCCTGAAGCCTACGCTTGCCGATCAGTGGGAAGTCGGCCTCGAGCAGTATCTCCCGCGCGGCGGTATTCTGGCGGCGTCCTATTTCTGGAAGAAGATCAAGGGCGTGGTCCAGAGCCAGCTGACCGGCGAGGTACCCGGCGTCACGGTCTACAACGCCAACGGCACGGTCAACGGCGTCTACGACTTCGACGTCTACCAGCCCGTCAACGCCAAGGGCGCGTACAAGGTCAGCGGCGTCGAGGTGAACGCGGTGATCCCGTTCGGCATGATCGCGGACTGGGCGGACGGCTTCGGCGTCAACGCCAACGCGACCTTCCTCGACAGTTCGCTGACGGGCCAGTCCGACCTCGGCATCGATACCTCGCCGATCGGGCTTGCCGACAAGACCTACAATGCCACGGTCTTCTACGACAAGGGACCGCTGTCGCTGCGCGTCTCGTACAACCGCAAGGGCGCCTATGTGGAGCGGATCGAGCGCAACATGTATCCGGTCTACCGCGATGCTTACGGTCAGTTCGACGTCGCCGCCAGCTACCAGCTGACGCGCAATTTCCGCGTCGAGCTGCAGGGCATCAACGTCGGCAACGCGAAGACCACCGGCTACACGATGGATCCGTCCTTCCCGGCGATCTACGAATCCTCGGGCAGCCGCATCAGCCTGGGCGTCCGCGCGCAGTTCTGATCCCCGGCAGGCCTCGCCGCGGGGGCGGGGCCTGCCACATGATCTCGTTCCGGAGAATTCCCATGGTCTCGCGTATCACCCTTGCCGCACTGCTCGTCGCGTCCGTAGAACCCGCGGTGGCGCAGCGGACAACGCCCGATCTCGCGCGTTCGGCGCGGGGGGATGTGCGCGCGCCAGGCGGCGCGCGGCGTCTGCCGGGGGACATGCGGGGGGCCTATCGGGCGCTCGCTACCAGGGGCGAGGTGCGCAACGTCATCCTGTTGATCGGCGATGGCATGGGCGATTCCGAGATCACGATCGCGCGCAACTATGCCGAGGGCGCCGGCGGCTATTTCAAGGGGATCGATGCGCTCCCTTTCACCGGCCAGTACACCCATTATTCGCTCGAACGCGACACCGGCAAACCCGATTACGTGACCGACAGCGCGGCCTCGGCGACCGCATGGGCCTCGGGCGTCAAGACCTATAACGGGGCGATCGGTGTCGACATCTATGGCAAGCCGCACAAAACGCTGATCGAGCGCGCCAAATCGGCTGGCCTCGCCACCGGCAACGTATCCACCGCGGAAATCCAGGACGCAACGCCCGGCGCGCAGATCGCCCATGTCGCGCAGCGCAAATGCTATGCGCCCGCCGCGACGAGCAAACTCTGCCCACAGAACGCGCTGGAAAATGGCGGTGCCGGTTCGATCACCGAACAGCTGCTCGATACCCGCGCAGATCTGGTGCTCGGCGGCGGCGCGGCGAGCTTCGCAGAGGCGGCAATGGCAGGCCAATACAAAGGCAAGACATTGTTCCAGCAGGCGCAGGCGAGGGGCTATCGCATTGTGCGCAATGCTGCCGAGCTCGACGCCATTTCCCGCGCCGACGACAAGCAGCCGCTGATCGGCCTGTTCGCTGAAGGCAACATGGCGGTCCGCTGGACCGGCCCGCGTGCCAGCCACCACGGTAATATCGACAAGCCCGCGATCACTTGCCAGCCCAACCCGGAACGCACCGCGACCGTGCCCGATCTCGCGGTGATGACGCGCAAGGCGATCGCTTTGCTCAAGAACCGCCCCAGGGGCTTCTTCTTGCAGGTCGAAGGCGCGTCGATCGACAAGCAGGACCATGCCGCCAATCCGTGCGGCCAGATCGGCGAGACGGTCGACCTCGACCAGGCGGTGCAGGTCGCGCTGGCGTTTGCCAAGACCGACGGGCACACGCTGGTGATCGTTACCGCCGACCACGCCCATACCAGCCAGATCATCGGCAACGGTGCGCGCGCGCCGGGCCTGACCGCTGCGCTCAACACGCGGGAAGGAAGCGTAATGACGGTCAGTTACGGCACCGCCGAGCAGGGTTCGCAAGAACATACTGGCACACAGCTGCGCATCGCGGCCTATGGTCCGCACGCGATCAACGTGTCGGGGCTGCTCGACCAGACCGACCTGCACTATATCGTGCGAGAGGCGCTGAGACTTGAATGAGTCGGATAGACGACAAGATCCAGCCCATGCATGAAAGCTGTCGTTCGGTCGGTATTGGCAAGTGGCGGCTTTCGGGAAGCGCACAGGGCGGCCTGGACGTCCGGCATTGGGTCCTTTTGTGCGATCGTTCCCATCGCTGATGATGGTCGACGGCGGAACCGGACCCGCACCCTTGGAGCGCACGCGGATTGACCCTAGTCGCGACCGACGGGTCAGTGTAGCTGGAAAGCAAGGGCCCTGGGTGGAGCGCTTTGCGCAACCGGGGATTTTGAACTCCGGAGTGACCGACATACCACGCAAGACAAACTACGACTTCGAGCGCCGGGAGCGCGAAAAAGCCAAGGCGGCGGAGACTGCGAAGAAGTCGCAAGCCAAGGCGGAGAAGCGCGCGGTCGAGCGGGAAACGCACGACGCGGGTGAAGCAGGCGATCCTGTGGTCGGCTGAAGCTAGCGTGAAATCGTCCGATCCCATTCTTGCGCAGCTTGGCTGGACGCCGTTTTTTAGCGAGCAGGTCTCTTCCGACGAGAGTCACAGTCATCAACCTGCGCGAGTCATGTCGGTTCATCGCGGACGGGTGACCGTCACGGGCGAAGGGTTTGAGGAATCGATCCCCTCCAGCCTGCCCACGGCAGGGGGAGCGGAGGACAGACCCACCGTCGGCGACTGGTTGCTGATCGACCGGGATACCCGAAGCATCGTGCGCATCCTTGAACGGGCCAGCCTGTTCAAGCGGCCCGCCCCAGGGGACGAGCGCCGGGTGCAGCTCATCGCCGCGAATGTCGACACGCTTTTCATCGTCACGTCTTGCACGCAGGATTTCAATGTCGCGCGGTTGGAACGCTATCTCGTGCTGACGCGCGAGGTGGGCGTCCGTCCGGTAGTGGTCCTCACGAAAGCCGATCTGTCGCCCGCGCCCGAACGCCTGGTCGACGAGGCGCGCGCACTTCAGTCGGGATTGCGGGTGGAACTGGTCGACGGGCGAGATCCGGCGAGCGCCGCTCGGCTTGTCGAATATTGCGGTATCGGGCAGACCGTCGCAGTTGTGGGATCATCCGGTGTTGGCAAGTCGACTCTCGTGAAGACGCTGACAGGAACGGCCAGCATCGCAACGCAGCCGGTCCGCGAGGAGGACGGCAAAGGCCGGCACACGACGACGGTTCGCGAGATGTATCGGCTTGCCGGTGGCGCGCATGCGGGTGGCTGGCTCGTGGACACGCCCGGCATGCGCGAGCTCCAGATGTCCGAAGTGACTATTGGAGTGACCGAAGTCTTCGACGATGTCACGAACGTGACCCTCGATTGTCGGTTCTCGAACTGCACGCATTCCGACGAACCCGGATGCGCCATCAAGGCCGCGATGGCGGAAGGAAGGCTTGATCCCGCGCGCGTTGAACGTTGGCACAAGCTCGCGCAGGAGGATGCGGTGAACAGCGGTGCGGCGGCGGCTCGCCGCTCACGCTCTAGCAAATCTGCATACAGGAGACGATGACCGGCAGGCCTTTACCTGCCAGCTTATCAGGGTGAACCGACGTTCGAAGCTTAAAGACCCAAGTGGCGTACAGGTGACCAGATTCTAGTCGTCGCTGCTGCGACGGGTGTCGATCAGGTCAAGTCATTCGGTGGCGGACGCTTCAACAACTACTGACGTCGGAACCGGCCTTTGGTGCGCAATTGAGCCGCCGGATCGATGCGGGATCAAATGATGCCGTTCAATCGCGCACCACGGAATCTCGAACTGGGTCTCATATCGAGCATCAAAGACAATCCGTCGTTGAGACGTTCAGGATTTGCATGGCGTTCGGCCATGCATCGGCGGGGCGGTGTCGCCGACGAGTGCCGGAAATCGCGATTGTCGGTGTTCGCAGTAAGTCTCAGCGGATGGGCGAGGCGGGACCAGTCTTCTCAGGAGAGATTCCTAATTGGGAATACAGCCCGTTTCCCAAAAACCGGTTGTTCGCATTCAATCGAGAAGAAGCACGATCCGCATCGGTCTGATGCCCACGGGCAAAGCGTACAATCGAATGGCGGCTGTACGTTCGATCGGGACTGACAGGGCGTTATGCAGGCCGACGCAGCCGGCAATGAAAAGCCCCGCCGTCAGCGCCACGTCACATGATATAAACCTAGACGTCCGTCGGCGGGGATCGGCGGGGCGGACCCGCGGTTCGGGTCCGAGCGATACGATGCGTGCGAACTCGGGGTGAAGCTGCGCCTTCACCGCAATATTGCGCTGTTCGACCAGCATCTGGTCGATCTGCATGTGCTCGAATTCAACGGGGTGCCGTTCACCACCTTCAACGTGCCCAAGGCGTGGAGCACCGGTGGCGATCGCGAAATGACCGCGCGCGTCGCGCTCGAGTTGCGCTTTACCGGGGCGTACACCTTCACCAACGCGCGGGTTTCGAACGATTGCGCGGGAACGCAGACCGCGCCGAATGTCCTGTCGCTGCGCGGCCATACGCTGAACAACGCCGAACCGCCCTCTTATGGCGTGACGCTGCGCTCCAGCTTCTAGAGCTTAATGACGTCAGCTTGGAGCCGTTCGTTTCGAGCGCAATCAAGAAACCTGCGCTGTGCCCGGCTTCTCGACCTCACTCGAGGCGAACGGTTGGGGATGATCCGAACAGAAGTCATTCTGCTTCAGGCGCGATCGTGGCTAGTTGGTCGAGTAGACATAGTCCTGGCCGCGCGACCAGGGCTGGTCGAGCGGCACGTCGATGCGGACCGGTGCCTCGACCAGCCCGGGCCAGAGCGGCCTGGCCATGCCGCGGTTGTGCCGGTCGATCTCGGCGCGCAGCCGGGCGACCTGCGCGGGGTGCCGCGCGGCGAGGTTGACGTGTTCCGTCGGGTCGGTCGCAAGATCGTGGAGATAGGTCCGCGCCGGACGCGCGGTGACCTGCAATTTCCAGTCGCCGTCGCGGAGCGCGCGATAGCCGCCCGAGCGCAAGAACAACGGTGCGGTGCGCGGGCTGGCGGGAAGGCCGGGGACGATCTCGGCGAGCACGTCGGTCGAATCCATCACCCGGTCGCGCGGCATCTCCGCCCCCGCCAACGCGGCAAAGGTTGCGAACATGTCAAGTTGGCTTACCGGCCGTACCGATTGCGTCCCCGGTGCGATCCCGCCCGGCCAGCGCATGAGCAGGGGGACGCGGATCCCGATTTCGAAGAACGTCGCCTTCCATCCGCGGAACGGCGCGTTGAGTCCTTCAATACCATCATACCACGCCCCGCCATTGTCGCTGGTGAAGACAACCAGCGTGTTGTCGTCGATCCCGAGCGGCGTGAGCTTCGCCATCATGTCGCCGATCCGCCGGTCGAGTTGGCGGATCATCGCGCCGTAGACGCGGGTCATGTGATCCTTGATCATCGGCAGCGCGTCGTAATCGGCCCTGGTCGTCTGCAGCGGCGTGTGCGGTGCGTTGTACGCGAGGTAGAGGAAGAACGGCCGTTGCGGTTTGCCTCGATCGCGGCGATCGCATTATCGGTCAGATAGTCGGTCCTGTGCGTGTTCGGCTCGAACCGCTGTTCGTCGTTATAGCGCACGGCGTAGGGCAGGTTGAGCCACAGGAAGCGGTCGATCGGGTCCCAGGGCAGCTTGGCATTGACCACGTCGGGATCCCTCTGGTGCAGGTATTTGCTCCCGCCCGCGCGGAAGCCGAGCGTCTCGTCGAAGCCGCGCGCATGCGGTGCGAGCGCGTCGGTCTCACCGAGATGCCATTTGCCGAGGTGAATCGTGTGATAGCCGCGCGTCTTGAGCAATTGCGCGATCGTGATCTGATCAGCGGGGACGCCTTGTTCGGGATAGTCGATCAAACCGTGGTCGAGTTCGGCATGATAGATCACCGGATAAGGCGATGTGCCCTGATCCGGATGCGCGATGGCCCCCGCGAGCGGGCCCGGGACCGCGGTAAATTCGAAGCCGTAGCGGGTCGGGTAGCGCCCGGTCATCAGCGCTGCCCGCGACGGCGAGCAGGTCGCATTGGCTGCATAAGCGGTTGCAAAATTGCCCCCCTCACGGGCGAGCGCGTCAATACGCGGTGTCCTGACGATCCCCCCGGCAACAGCGCCGCCGTTGAGGCTGATGTCGTTGATGCCCAGATCGTCGGCGACGATCAGGATGACGTTGGGGGGACGCGCGGCGGTGGGGGGGGGCGGCCCACGCATCCAGACGGTGGCAACATATTGGCGCATCTCATGCTAATATAAAATCCGCCTTGGCTGGCGAAATGTCAAGCGCTGGCCAGCACCGTGGGACATGTGCGCCGATTTGCAGCGGTTTCCGCGTTCGTAACGCGGCCCCTTCGACGTCGCTCAGGGCGAACGGTGGGGGGCAGGAAAGCGCGCCCCAATAGCAGCCGCTCTGACGCTAGGGATGTCGCCACCACACCCGTTCGGGCTGAGCAAAGTCGAAGCCCCCGGGCGCAACGCCGCCTGTCGCTGCCAGAAACGATGGGTGGATCGACGCCGTCCGTCAAGGATTGTCGGGGCTATTGGGCTTGACCGCGCGGCCCGTGCAAATATACCTGCACACGTAATGTCAATCCATAGGGGCAATACGAAGCGGGATTTGGCGGCGGTAACGTAAATCATGGCCGACAGCATGGCGGTCGTGCCCGACAAGCGTGTTCGGCTCGATTTCGGGGCCGGCGGGCACATCCTGCTCGACGGAATTGATCACCGCGTCAGCGCCGATGACGCCCCGGCGGATACCATCTTGAAGGTGTCGTTCGCCGATTTCCTGGCGATGGCCGACGGTCCGCTCAACGGCACGATTGCGTTCATGCAGGGCAAGCTGAAGGTCGAGGGGGATATGAGCACGGCGCTGCAGCTTCAGTCGGTCATGGGGAAGATCAAGCGTTGATGCAGTGCCGTAGCGGCGGCTGCTGGAGGTATCGCGGTTGCCTTTATATGGTCCGTGGATGAAAACGGGTGGCAAGTCCAAGGTGCCGATCGGCACGTCGTCGGTGGCGTTGACCAAGGAAACCGATGGTCGCTTCGAACGCAGCCGGTCGAGCCGCGCCAAGATCGTCGCTGCAATGCTCGCGTTGGTCGCCGACGGCGACGTCCAGCCAAGCGCCGCCAAAGTCGCGGAGACCGCGAAGGTCGGCTTGCGCACGGTGTTCCGGCATTTCGACGACATGGATTCGCTGTACCGCGAAATGTCCGAACTGATCGAGGCGAAGGTCCGTCCGACCATGTTCAAGCCCTATGCCGCCGAGCATTGGCGGGACCGGGTGCGCGAGCTGGCGGCGCGGCGGGTCGAGGTGTTCGAGACGATCCTGCCCTATCGCATCTCGGCAAGCCTGAAGCGGTTCCAGTCGGCGTTCCTGATGCAGGATTACCGGCGAATGCTGCGGATCGAGCGCGACAGTATCGAGGCGATCGTGCCTGCGGCGCTGCTGGCGGATGCGGTGCAGCTCAACGTGTTGCACGTGACGCTCAATTTCCAGTGCTGGCGGCTGTTGCGGCATGACCAGGAACTGAGCGTTGCCGAGGCGCGGGCGGTGTTCTTGCGGCTGGTCGATGCAGCACTCGCGCAAGTGGTGGTCGACTAGCGATCCCTCCTGTTGATGCTGCCGATCGCCGCATGTCACCCGGCACCGTCCGCACCACCGAAGCCAGTCTGCGCCGCTTTGCGCGACGATGAGATGCGCTGGATCCCGGCGGGGCGCTTCACCATGGGGAGGATCCGCAATATCGGGAGGAACGGCCGCCGCGCAGCGTGACCGTGTCCGGCTTCTGGTTCGACACGCATGAAGTGACCAATGCCCAATTCGCGCGCTTCGTCCGCGCGACGGGGTATCGAACGCTCGCCGAGCGAACACCGCCGATCGGGCCCGACACGACGGCGGGGATGCGCGTTCCCGGGTCGGCGGTTTTTGCGGTACCGGACGATGTCGATCCGCGCTGGTGGCGCTGGGTGATCGGTGCGCAGTGGCGGCATCCTGCCGGACCGGCTGAGTCGCTGACGGGGCATGCGCGCGAGCCGGTCGTGCAGATCGCCTATGACGATGCGCGCGCTTATGCGCGTTGGGCGGGCAAGGACCTGCCCAGCGAAGCGCAATGGGAATATGCCGCGCGGGGCGGGGGGGGCGTGTCCCCCGAACCCGTTGGCGCAGACGGTACGCCGACCGCCAACACCTATCAGGGGGTGTTCCCGCGCCACAATCTGGCGACCGACGGTTTTGTCGGGCGTGCGCCGGTCGGCTGTTATCCGGCCAATGGCTACGGTCTTTACGACATGATCGGCAACGTCTGGGAATGGACCCGAAGCGCCGCGGGGCAGTCGTGACCGGCGCGTGATCAAGGGGGGGATCGTATCTCTGCGCCGCCAATTATTGCTCGCGGTACCGCCCGGCGGCGCGCCAGTTTCACGAGCGGGGGCTGGGCACGGATCATATCGGCATGCGTCTGGTCGACAATCACCGACCACCGCCGAATCGACACCAGCCCCGTGTTATGGCGCATGCAATGCCAATAAAGGGGAGGGCGAGATGCAGGTGTTGCGGACTCCGGACGCGCGGTTCGATGGGCTGGCGGATTATCCCTTCGCGCCGCATTACAGCTGGGTCCCCTCGGGCAATGGCGGCGATTTGCGGATCCATGCGATCGACGAAGGGCCGCGCGACGCCGCGCCGGTGCTGCTGCTGCATGGCGAGCCGAGCTGGTCCTATCTCTACCGCGGGTTCGTCGCGCCGCTCGTTGCCGCAGGGCACCGCGTGATCGCGCCGGAACTGATCGGCTTCGGCAAGTCCGACACGCCCGCTGCGCGCGAGGATTACAGCTATGAGCGCCACGTCGACTGGATGCTGGCATGGCTCGAGGTCCACGACCTGCGCGGGATCACGCTGTTCTGTCAGGATTGGGGCGGGCTGATCGGGTTGCGGCTGGTGGCGGAGCGCCCCGATCGTTTCGCGCGGCTGGTGATCGCCAATACCGGTCTGCCGACCGGCGAGGGGGGCAGCGAGGGGTTCCTGGCGTGGCTGGCGTTCAGCCAGTCGAGCGCAGTCTTTCTGGTCGGGCACATCGTCAGCAGCGGGACGGTACGCGGCCTGAGCGCGGCCGAGATAGCCGCTTATGACGCGCCGTTTCCCGACGACAGCTACAAGGCCGGCGCGCGGCAGTTTCCGGCTCTGGTGCCGGTCACCCCGGACCATCCCTCCGTCGCCGAGAACAGGGCGGCGTGGCGCGTGCTCGAGCGCTTTACAGGGTCGGTGCTGACGTGCTTCAGCGATCGGGACCCGGTGACGGCGGGCGGCGACCGCGTGTTCCAGCCGCGGATGCCTGGCGCTGCGTGGCAGCCGCATGTCACGATCACCGGGGCGGGGCATTTTCTGCAGGAGGACAAGCCCGACGAGATCGTCGCACTGATCCTGTCCTTCATCGCGGCAACCGGAGCGATCGCATGAACGTCGTCAACGCCCTTATGCCGACTACGCAGCAGGTGATCGACTTTTTCGGTGCCGACGAGGGGCCGTTCGTCATGATCAATTTGCTGAAGTTCAAGGAGGAGGCCGAATATCCCGATGGTCGCGATCCCGATCTGAGCGGCTTCGAGGCGTATCGGCGCTACGGCGTCGCGGTGCGCGCGCAGCTCGAGCGGGTCGGCGCACGGGCCGGTCATGCCGGTCCGGTCACCGGCCTGTTGCTGGGCGAGGTCGGCGAGCTGTGGGACATGGTGGCGCTTGCGCATTACCCCTCGCTGGCGGCGATGCGCGCGATGGTCGAGCATCCCGACTATCAGGCGATCGCGGTGCACCGGTTTGCCGGGCTCGCCGGGCAGCTAAATATCAAGACGCTGGACGCGTCGGCATGACGCTGGGGTACGATCTCTATTGGTCGTTCCGGTCGCCCTATTCGTATCTGGTGACGCAGCGGCTGGTCGCGCTGGAGGCGGAATAT
>Ga0265798_10012805_pt1 | contig 10086 bp, 8 predicted proteins | sample P3T30metagenome_FD_192430 | JGI IMG/M metagenome (GOLD analysis project Ga0265798, IMG submission 192430) | Plant litter microbial communities from East Loma Ridge, Irvine, California - P3 T30 | ecosystem: Environmental > Terrestrial > Plant litter > Unclassified | place: USA: California...
GGTCGGCACGTTGACGCCGTAGCGGAACTCGAGGTCGTTCGCGGGGGTCATCGCGAGGAACATGTCCTTGACGTTGCCGGCGATCGTGAACTCGGCGACCGGCGTGGTGATCTGGCCGTTCTCGATCCGGAAGCCTGCCGCGCCGCGGCTGTAGTCGCCGGTCACGCCGTTCGCGCCGCCGCCCATCAATTCGGTGACGTAGACGCCCGACTCGATGTCCGCGATGAGCGTTTCGAGCGGCACATGGCCGGGCTCCATGAACACGTTGCTGGTCGATACGCCGGGCCCGCCACCGACACCGCGCGCGGCATGGCCGGTCGGCTCGAGGCCGAGCTGCCGTGCCGACGCGGAGTCGAGCAGCCAGCGTTCGAGCATGCCGTCCTCGATGATGTCGCTCGGCGAGACGGGTAGGCCTTCGCCATCGAACGGACGCGAGCGCAGGCCGTGCGGGCGGTGCGGATCGTCGCGGATGGTGATGCCGTGCGCGAACACCTGACTGCCGAGCAAGTCGAGGAGGAAGCTGGTCTTCCGCGTGATCGCCTGCCCCGAGATCGCGCCGAGCATGTGGCCGACCAGCGATCCGCCGACGCGGCGGTCGTAGACGATCGTGGTGGGGCCGCTGACGAGGCGGCCGGGATTGAGTCGGGCGACTGCCTGTTCGCCGGCGCGGCGGCCGATCGCTTCGGGCGATTCGAGATGCGCGCGGAGGCGAGCACTGCTGTGCGCATAGTCGCGCTGCATGCCGCCGCCTTCACCGGCCAGCACGCTGGCCGACACGCCGTAGCCGGTCGCGGCATAGGCTCCGGCGAACCCGTGGCTGGTGGCTAATGCCCAAACGCTGCGCGAGGCGCTGGCGCCGCCGCCTTCGCTGTTCGAAACGCCGGGGACGGCGCGGGCGGCATCTTCGGCTTCGAGTGCTGCATCGCGGAGTTGCTCGGAGCTGGCTTCGCCGCCGTCGTCTAAGCCTAGCATCGGCGTGATGCCGTGGAGCAGGCGTTCGGCGGGGGCCAGACCTGCCCAAGGGTCCTCCGGTGCTTCACGCGCCATTGCCACCGCGCGTTCGACAAGCGCGTCCATCGCGGCGGTCGACAGGTCGGAGGTGGAGACGCTGGCGGAACGCTGGCCGACGAACACGCGCAGGCCCAAGTCTTCGCTTTCGGAGCGGCCGATATCCTCGAGCTTGCCGAGGCGGATCGACACGTCGAGCGCGGCATCGGCGGCGAAGACCGCGTCGGCGGCGTCGGCGCCCGCCGCCCTCGCGCGCTGGACGATGTCGTGGGCGCGGTCGCGGGCTTGGTCTGGGGTCAGCATATCAGCGACTTAAGGATGCAGGCTCGTGCCGACAACCACGCAGGCTAGGAACATCAGCAGTCCGGCGAAACGGTTCGCGCGAAAGCGGGCCAGTGCTGCGGTGCCGGCGCCCTCATGCGTGTTCGGTTTGAGGGTACCGACCTGCCATGCAAGGTGGAGCGCAACGGGCACGAGCGCAGCAATCGCGAGCGGGTCGGGGCGGACTTGCCAGAAGGCTGCGGCCCATAACGCGACGGCGGCGGCGTAGAAGATGCCGACGCCGGCCTTGACGTGGCTGCCCATGCGGAGCGCAGAGGAGCGGATGCCGATCATCGCGTCGTCCTCGCGGTCCTGCAGCGCGTAGATCGTGTCGTAGCCGATCACCCACGCGATCGACCCGGCGTAGAGCAGCCACATCGGCGTATCCAGCGCGCCGGCGATGTCGCTCCAGCCGACCAGTAGCGCCCAGGAGAAGACGATGCCGAGCCACGCCTGCGGCCACCACGTGATGCGCTTCATGAACGGGTAGGCGGCGACGGGTGCGAGGCTGGCGAGCGCGACGATCGCCGCGAAGAAGGTGAGTTGCAGCAGGACGGCGAACCCGATCAGGCAGAGCGCGACGAGCCAGACCCAGGCGAGCTTGATCGAGACGAGGCCGCTCGGGATCGGTCGGGCGCGGGTGCGCGCGACCTGCGCGTCGAGGTCGCGGTCGACGATGTCGTTGAAGACGCACCCCGCGCCGCGCATCGCGATGCTGCCGAGCAGGAGCCAGAGGATCAGGTCCCAGCGCTTGACTGCGCCACCGGCGAGCGCGACGCCCCACGCGCCGGGCCAGAAGAGCAGCCACCAGCCGATTGGGCGATCGAAGCGGGCGAGCAGCGCGAGGCCGCGGAGGGTTGGCGGAAGGCGGCCGACTAAACCCCTGTGCTCGCTGTCGGGGACGATTTCAGCGTGGCTCGGCTTGGTCTGCATGATGGGGGCGTAGGAAGACGGGGTTTGGCGCGCAAGCCTTTGCCGGGTACCGGTGAGGCGTGACGCGTTCGGACCCTCCAGCATGATCGGCCTCTCGGTCGCGGTCGGCCGCTTCGTCGAGGCGTTGTTCTGGGGGATATTCCGGGTCGCAGGGGCGGTTGCAGGGGTGTTGATCCTTGGCGTTGTGGTCCTGGTTGTGACTTGGGTGATCGCGCGGAAAATGTGGGCGCGGCGGAAGCGGTGATCTGACTTGTCGCGTATGCCGGAAGCGCTAATCTTCTCCCCTCCCTGGAAGGGAGGGGTCTGGGGTGGGTCGGCTGCTTGGCGGACGTGCCGGCAGTTCCGAGCCAACCCACCCCCAGCCCCTCCCTTCCAGGGAGGGGAGCGAGAAGTGCCATCCTCCCCGGCACGGGGAGGGGGACCGTTCGCCGTCGGCGAAGGGTGGAGGGGGATCGCCGCGAGCGTAACGCTGACGGAAGTGCCAAATGCAAGCGCCTCTTGCGTGGAAGCCCCCCTCCACCAGCTTCGCTGGTCCCCCTCCCCGTGCCGGGGAGGATTTGCTAGAGGCGAGCTATGCCTGCAACCCCAGCCTGGCCGCCGCAATCCACGCCGCGCCTTTTCGTTGATACACCGCTTTCGGCTGGTCCGCTCCACGTCGACGGCCCCGCCGCGCACTACCTCGTCGGGGTGATGCGGATGAAAGTGGGCGATCCGGTGAAGCTGTTCGACGATCGGACCGGAGAGTGGCTCGGGGTGGCGTCGAGCGTCGGCAAGCGCGATCTGGTGCTCGACGTGACCGAGTTGCTGCGGCCGCGCGAGGACGTGCCCGATCTGTGGCTGTGTGCCGCCCCGCTCAAGAAGGGCCGGGTCGACTGGATGGCGGAGAAGGCGTGCGAGCTTGGCGTCGCGCGGCTGGTGCCGGTGGTCACGCGGCGGACGATCGTCGACAAGCCTAATACCGAACGCCTCCGTACTCAGATGATCGAGGCGGCCGAGCAATGTGGGCGCACCGCGCTGCCCGAAGTCGCCGAGCCGGTGAAGCTCGCCGCATTGCTGCGCGACTGGCCGGAGGACCGCGCGCTGTTCTTCGCGGACGAGACCGGCGGAGTGCCGGCGCTGGAAGCGATGCGGTCGCGGCCCGGTCCGGCGGCGATCCTGATCGGGCCCGAAGGCGGCTTCGATGCCGATGAACGCGAGGCGATTCGCGCGCATCCGAACGCGGTCGGCATCGGGTTGGGGCCGCGGATCCTTCGCGCCGAAACCGCGGCGGGGGCGGCCGTTGCCTTGTGGATGGCGGCGGCGGGAGATTGGCGCGACGAATGATCGATACGACATTGCTACCGATTGGTCCGGATACCCTCTAGCACCCTCGTTCATCGACGCGTAAGGCGCGGCGATGACGACGATTCCCGCTCCGAAAAAGACCAGCCCGACGATCGAGTCGCGCGACCAGTTGATCGCCAGCTTCGCGGGCGGCGAAAAGCCGAAGGACGCGTGGCGGATCGGCACCGAGCACGAGAAGTTCGTCTATGCGAACGGCGATCACCACGCGCCGTCCTATGACGAGCCGAGCGGCATCCGCGCGTTGCTCGGCGAACTGGAGCAATATGGCTGGAAGCCGGTCATGGAGGGCGGAAACGCGATCGCCATGTCGGGGCCCGACGGCAGCATCAGCCTGGAGCCCGCGGGCCAGTTCGAACTGTCCGGCGCGCCGCTCGACTCGTTGCACGAGACCTGCGCCGAGACCGGGCGCCATCTGGAGCAGGTGAAGGCCGCGGGCGAGAAGCTCGGCATCGGCTTTCTCGGGCTCGGCATGTGGCCGGACAAGACGCGCGCGGAACTGCCGACGATGCCGAAGGGGCGCTATGCGATCATGCTGCGGCACATGCCGCGCGTCGGCAGCATGGGGCTCGACATGATGCTGCGGACCTGCACGATCCAGGTGAACCTGGATTACGCGTCCGAGGCGGACATGGTGAAGAAATTCCGCGTCGGGCTGGCGCTTCAGCCGCTGGCTACCGCGCTGTTCGCGAACTCGCCGTTCACCGAAGGCAAGCCCAACGGCATGCTGTCGTATCGCAGCCATATCTGGTCGGACACCGATCCGCATCGCACCGGCATGCTGCCGTTCGTGTTCGAGGATGGCTTCGGGTACGAGCGCTACGCCGAGTACGCGCTCGATGTGCCGATGTACTTCGTCTACCGCGAGGGCAAGTACATCGATGCCGCCGGCCTCTCGTTCCGTGATTTCCTCAAGGGCGAATTGTCGGTGCTGCCGGGCGAGAAGCCGACGCTCGACGACTGGACCGACCATCTGTCGACCGCCTTCCCCGAGGTGCGGTTGAAGACGTTCCTTGAGATGCGTGGCGCGGATGGCGGGCCGTGGAACCGCATCTGCGCGCTGCCGGCGCTGTGGGTCGGGTTGCTGTACGATCAGGGTGCGCTCGATGCGGCGTGGGACCTGGTCAAGGACTGGACGATCGACGAGCGCCAGGCGTTGCGCGATGCGGTGCCGAGGCTCGCGCTGAACGCGCCGATCGCGGGTGGTGGCACGCTGCGTGATATCGCGGGCCAGGTGCTCGACATCGCGGGCGCCGGGTTGTCGGCGCGCGCGCGGTTCAATCGGGCTGGCGACAACGAGACCGGCTTCCTCGATCCGCTGCGGGAGATCGTGCGGAGCGGCAAGGTGCCCGCCGAAGTGCTGTTGGAGCGCTATAACGGCGCCTGGAACGGCGACGTGTCGAAGGTCTATGACGAAGCCAGCTTCTGATTGCTCCCCTCCCGTTTACGGGAGGGCGGGGGAGGGATTGGCCGCGGACGTCGCGCTAGAGGCATAGGTCAGCCCCTCCCCTAACCCCTCCCGCAAGCGGAAGGGGAATTAGCCGCGCAGCTTCGCGAACAACCGCGGCACCAGGCCGTTGCGCGACATCCAGTCGAAATAAACGCGGTAATCCGGGTCGAGCTTCAGATGCCGCTCCTCGGTTTTCGCGCGCCAATAATACACCCCGCTGACCGCCGCCATCAGCAGCGTCGCACGGGCCGCGTCGACCATGCTGCCGAGCGTCAGCACCGGGATCGTCGAGATCCACCAGAACAGGTTCTTCGACAGATACGCCGGATGCCGCGACACGGCATAGGGACCATGCGTCAGGATCCCCCGGTTGGTGAGGTTCGAGAAGCGAAAGCCGAACGCCATCGTCGCCCAGGCGTAGATCGCGGTCAGCCCGACCAGCACCGCGCCGATCAGCGCCAGCAGGATCGGATGCCCCTGAAACCAGTATGCCCAGTCCGACGTGCCCGGATGATAATCGAGCGGGCCACCCGTGGTCATCAGGATGAACGGCGGATAGCACATGAGCGCCGGCATCCAGGCCGCGGCGAACGGATTTGCGCTGCGGATATGCGAATCGAGCGGCCGGAACGTGAGCAGATAGCCGACCGTCGCGAATGCCACGTCGATCAGGAACATCAGCGTCACCAGCCAGCCCGACAGCGCGACCGGATCACGCAGCACCGACGCGACGTCGCCGCGGACGAAATTACCGAAGCCCGGCGGGACGATCGCCAGCATGAAGGCGAGGAAGAACGTCTTCACCCCCCATGCGCGCAGATGGCCGTAGATCGCCTCGCGGTCGACGCCGGCCTGCCCGGTCAACCACGCGCCGAGATGCCAGGCGCCGTCGCGCGGCTCGACGAGATAGCGGTCAATCCACAGCACATAGGGGATCGACGCGACGAACAGGATCGGTGCGGCATTGGTGAAGCACCACATCGCAAACGCGAAATTGCCTTCCCAGTAAAATCGCCCGGCACCGTAGATCACCGCGATCCCCGCCCAGGTCGCCCATAAGCCAGCCAGCTTGGTCAGACTGGTGTCGAGCGTCTCGCGCCACGGCCGGCCCGCTGACCAGTCGATCCCGGTACTGGGATTGCGATGAACCTTGTCGACCAGCAAAGACCAGACGATCATCGGCAACCCGCAGGCGACGACGTTGACGAGCGCCGAATATGGCCCGTCCATGCCGTAGTGTCGCGCGACCCCGATCCAGACAAGCACCCCGACGAGTCCCGACAGACCCGCGCCGTGACTGACCGCCGACTGCGGGCGAGGGTCGGTCTCGGCCGTACCGGCAAGCTGAGCGTCGTGATCCATAGCGGTGATCCGTAGCGCGGATTGGTAAGCAAGCCATGAAGCATGTTTGGCCGCCCAGTCAGAAGCAAGGTCATCCCCCTCGATTTAGGATGATCGGCAATGGCAGCATCGCATCCGAAATAACGCAGCGCGCGGGCAGGGCTGGGTGGGAAGAGAAACTCGCTCGGTGCTGAATATGAGGGGCAATCTGGACTCGGCGGCCTCCTGTGGATCACGAGCGCAGATGTTCTATTTCGGGACCTGAATGACCGCGAATTTAATCGCGGGCGTCCCGGCGGGCGTTACGTTGCGATCGAGGAGATCGCGATGTTTCAAAGACTTATCGGACGCGCCAAATGCATGATCGGCATACATCGTCGGTCTCGCAGACACACCATCTTCAAGGGTCGCGGCGCGGATACGAGCATCTGCCGCTACTGCAAGACGTCGATGCGGAGTACGCCGGCGGGCTGGGTCGTCGAACACTCGAACTGAGCCGATCGTCTGCATGCGAGGCGGGGCCGCAGGTTCTGTGGTACTCGTCGCGCTATCGCCCGCGAGGTGGTGCGATGAACGGACTAAAGCCCGGTCCGGCGGCGTGTCGTCGTCAGTGACGCCACAATTCGTAGATGTTGAGGATGACCTCGAACGCGATCAGCCCGATTACGGCAAGCTCGAGCCGTAACGAGCGCTTGTCCTGCACCAGGTCGAGCAGCCATTCGGCAGCGTCGCCGATCACCTCGAGCTTGCGTTCCATGGCGCGTGCGCGGTCGCCCAGTTCGAACTCGGCTTCGAGACGCCCGTAAAGCCGGTCGAGTTCGGGATGATCCCAGAGCAGGTCCGGCTTCTCGGAGATTTGCGCCCGGCCGACGACGCGGTGCTGCGCCGCGAGAACGTCACCGATGCTCTGCATGACGCGTCGGATCGGCATCACCGCACGACCGTGGATGCGCAGTTCGTTGATGAGCGGCTCCACGCGATCGAACGCTTCGGCAATACGGCCTTCATCCCGCGCGAGGACGACGCTCCGGGCGACGACGGTGGCCGTCAGCAACAAGCGTTCCCGCGACGCCTCCCTCAATCGTATGTGTCCGTCTGCGCTGACCGTTTCCTCGCGGTCCGCGGAAATCTCGATCCAGGCGGTTTCCGTTTCGGGCGTGGCCAGCGGATCGATGATGTGCTCGGACAGGGTTTCGATGAACCGACGCTCGGTTTCGACCGCCGCCCCGATCAGCACCAGGACACCGTAGCGAAAGACGAACGCGGCCCCGACCCCCGACAGGTTGAGGGTCTCGGGCTCCGCGAAGTCCTGCAAATTGCGGGTATCGATACGCGTACCCAGCAGAAGCGCTCGCACGTCGCCCCTGGCGGGTTCGCCAGGCAGGGGTGCACCCAGCACCTCCCTGATCCCGACGCTTATCGTTCGCAGCGATCCGCCTTCAACCATGTCGCGTCACAACCATGGGGCCGGCCTTATCAGTTTCAGACACATCTTCTCGCAACCGATTTAGCGGCTGCCGAGCTACACCGTAGCGTCACACGATTGTTGCCAGGCATGCAATCGATGAAAAGGACCGAGGCGACGCCAGTCCATTGCCTGCATCGGCAAAGCCGTGCCAACACCATGCAATGTCTCGCGCTCCATCCCTGGCGGTTTTGCCGCTGTTGCTGGTTGCCGCCCCCGCCTGGGCACAGCAACAGGATACGCAGGCGTGGGAGCAGCTCAACTTGGTCGTTCCCATCGCACCCAAATTGCGGGTGACGCTGGAGGAGATTGCGCGGACCAGCGACCGCCAGGACGGGATCTACACCACCGAATTCGGTGCGCTCCTCGGCTGGCAGTTGGCCAAGGGCGTCGAGCTTGGATTCGGCTACCGCCATGTCGGCTTTCACAGTCGCAACCTCGCGCCGGACGAGGACCGGCTCCGCCAGCAGATCGTGGTCACCAGCGGGCGCTTTGCCGGGCGATTGCGACTCGACGAACGCTTCAACCCCGACGGTAGCGAGATCGGCTTCCGGATCCGGCCGTTGCTGCGGTACAATTTGCCGCTCGGACCCAAGCGTTTGGCCTTGTTCGTCAGCCACGAGAGCTTTTTCCTGCCGAACAGTACGACCTGGGGCCAGCGCGCCGGGTATGAACGCATGCGCAACATCGTCGGGCTGGCTTTCCCGATCGGCGAGGCGGTGACGGCCGATGTCGGCTATCTCAACCAGTATCGGTTCGCGCGCGGTGGCGCACGCGCCCAGATGGACAATGCGCTGAACCTGCAGCTTACCTTGAACCTGGGGACACTTGGCGTGGCGGGCCTTCACGACTGAGGTCCTCGCGCTGGAATCCGGATCCCGACCTCGGGTTTGCCGCGTCATCATCGAAGCCCGGCCTCCGAACGTTCGCCCCTGTGTATCGGGACACCACTTGCGCGCGGTCCGCTTAGACGCAACGATAGGTCATGTCGTTCCTGCTCTCGCTCCTGCTTCTCCAGGCCGCCGTCCCCCAGACGCCGCCGCTTACGCCCGCGGTCAAGACCGCCCCGTCCACGTCGAAATGGCCGGCACGCGACGCGCAGTTCACGGTCCGCCGCTTTCGCTTCCGCTCGGGAGAGACTCTGCCGGAACTGCGCCTCAACTATACGACGCTGGGGCAGCCGCACCGGAATGCGCGGGGTGAAATCGACAATGCGGTGATGGTCCTGCACGGTACGGGTGGCACCGGCCGCCAGTTCCTCAGCCCGCAGTTCGCCGACGAACTCTACGGCCCGGGTCAGCCGCTGGACATCACGCGCTACTGGATCATCCTTCCCGACGGGATCGGACACGGCAAATCCTCCAAGCCGTCCGACGGGCTGCACATGCGGTTCCCGCACTATGATTATGACGACATGGTCGAGGCGCAGTACCGGCTGCTCCATGACGGCCTGGGCATCCGCCGCATGCGGCTGATCATGGGAACGTCGATGGGCTGCATGCACAGCCTGGTCTGGGGCGAGACGCACCCCGAGTTCGCCCGTGCGCTCATGCCGCTCGCCTGCGAACCTGTCGAGATCGCCGGGCTGAACCGCATGTGGCGCAAGCTCGCGATCGACGGGATCAAGGCCGATCCGGCCTGGGCGGGCGGCGAGTACCGGACGCCACCGGTACAGGGCCTGCGCACCGCCGCCAGCCTGCTGTTCGTCGCCGGTGGTGCGCCGCTATTCTTCCAGAAACAATATCCCGGGCGCGATGCCGCCGAGGCCTTTGCCGAGCAGCGGGTCGCGGCGTCGATCGACGGAACGGATGCCAATGACCTGGTGTATCAACTCGATGCCTCGCGGACCTATTCGCCCTGGTCGCGGCTGGAGGCGATCACCGCCCCGACGACCTGGATCAACTCGGCCGACGATTTCATCAACCCGCGCAATCTCGACTACCCACAACGCGCCGTTGCCCGCATGAAAAGCGCGCGATTCCGGATGATTCCGGAGAGCACCGACACGCGTGGCCACGGCACCCACACTGCAGCCAGGTTCTGGAAGCAGGACCTGGCCGACCTGCTGCAACGCACCGAATAGATGTCGGAGGACGCAGAGACAAAAATTGCGTAGTTCAGCCGTGCGTTATCGCCTGCGTGGCAATCGAGCCGTCAGACGCAAGATGGGAAATGACATGCGATTTGTTCAGATCGAGATCCTGCCGCAGGGCAAGGCGCTGGTAGA
>Ga0265798_10012806_pt1 | contig 10085 bp, 10 predicted proteins | sample P3T30metagenome_FD_192430 | JGI IMG/M metagenome (GOLD analysis project Ga0265798, IMG submission 192430) | Plant litter microbial communities from East Loma Ridge, Irvine, California - P3 T30 | ecosystem: Environmental > Terrestrial > Plant litter > Unclassified | place: USA: California...
ACTCCGCGGGTGCTTTCTTGGCTGCGTATTTCTCCGCCGCGATCATCTGTGCATATTGTTCCGCTGCCAAGGTACCAAGGTCAGCCATTTTGTTTCATCGCTTTTGTGATGGGGTTAAAGGGATGTTTCGCACTGTGTTCTAGAACGAATCGATTGTAGTGCGAAAGTAATCATTCACGATCTATCTAGGTGCGCAAAAAGAAGATGTCGTAGATACATTACCGGGATGCGCCATCCCTGTGCCGAAAACAGCCTAGTGTACTGCCAGAGTACCTCTACTCAAACACATCACTCACGTACCTGGTCTCCTTGACCTTCTCCAGCCATTCCAGAGCATCATCTTCCGTCTTGCCCGGGAAAGTATCCCTATAGATCTTCATACACATCTCCGCGGTGCTCTTGGCCAACTTGCTCGCACTACCGCAGATGAAGACTTTCGCGCCACCTTCCCCGAATAGCTCAGCTAGCTCCTTCCGCTCGTCCCACATGCGGTCCGGCACGCGTTGCGCTTTCTGTCCCTCGGGGGCGACTTTGGAGAAACAGCCGCGTACGCTGACTACACCGTCGGCCTCCCATTGCTTTAGTTCTTCGGAGTAGATGAAGTCCTTTTCGAAGTGTCGACAGCCGAAGTAGAGGATCGCCGGTCCGACCTTCGCGTTGCGGGCATTCTTGATGGTTGCACGCTCCTGGATGAAGCCACGCATTGGAGCGAGACCTGTGCCTGCGCAAACCATAATGATGGGTACAGTCGGGTCGGTAGGCAGGTGGAAATTGATGTTTGTTGGACGCGGAAAGCAACGAATCTTCTCGCCTGGCTCTTGACGCGCTAAGTATGTCGATGCGACACCGTGGAAGCGGCGGTTATCTCCACTCCATGCTGCCTCGTCGTGAACGTCGTAGGTCAGAGAGGCGATCAAACGCTGGGCGGTAGTTCCTTCGGGTGTTTGGATGAAGTCTACATTTGCGAGTGGCGAAGACGAGACACTGTATTGGCGGGGAGACAGCGGCTTCAGTGAGTCAAGATAGACTGCGAAGGGTAGCTGGCAATTTGGGTGGTCTTCGAGAATATCCAGAATGCTGTATCGCTTGGGTATGACCTCGTTCTTGTATGTTTCATCGCCTGCTAACTCTAACAGCTTGGCCCTTTTGTTTTCCGGTGTGGCTTCGGCAAGAGTCTGTAGCTGCTTTTGCGAGATAGGCGTGCTTAGCTCCACACGTGTCATGAGCAGATCGAATATTGAAGTTGGAGCTTCGGTTGCGATGAAAGTCTTGCTGGTGCCTGTAATGGCGATATTGTCATCGGGCGATAGGTCGAAGCGCTTCATGACCCGCCTCACATTGCAGATGCTGTTCATCGGCAGGATGACGATGTAGTCACCGGAGCGATACGATGTCCCCGGCGGTAGCTCAATCTCCATGTGCTTCTTGGTAAGACCAACCTCACCGCCACCTAGGCTTTTGTTGGCTTTCACTACACCGTAGCCGATGTCTTTGCCTCCGAGGTACGTAGCAAACTTTGGAGGCGTGATATCGGCCTGTAACTGCCCCCCTAGTACCTCAGTGGTGGTGCCGCTCGACTTGCGCAGATCATTCCACATCTGCTCGGACCACTTCTCCCACGGACCCATGATATCTCCTTTCACATTGACAAGACCAGTTTCTGTGAAGCGTTTAGCCCCCATCTTCTCCAGCAATTCGTCGGTGAGTTTGGGAATACGATGGTACGTATGGGTCCAGTCGCTATTGCCGACCCCAAAGACGGCATACTGAACTCCCTCAAGCTGCTTGGATGTCGCATTGTTCTCCAACCAAGCAACAAATTTCTTCGCGTTGTCTGCCGGCTTTCCTTCGTACGAGGGCTCGATGATGACAATTGGCTGGTCTTTGGGGATGTGTTCAGTAGCCGAGTCGAGACTGGCGACGTTCGCCTTGAACCCGAATCGGGAGGCGTTAGTCTCCAAGTCTTCAGCATAGGATTTGCATGTGCCGGCGTTCGATCCGTACAGTATGATGATCGGCTTCGCATCCCTGGTAGGTACATCCGCTTCTTTGGCCTTGCCAGGTCCGCTGTCGTTGGCTTCCTTGGTGATGGTTGCACCGCCGCCAGTCCCACCCAGGCTAGCCATTGTGCGTCCAGGACGTCTGCGGACCTTGATCTTAAGATCCTTTGGTTTTTGTGTAATTGTGACCGACACATCTGGTACACAAGGTTAGCGCTGTCACACTCAAGGATATGAAAGCACGTACGGAGCTGGTATCCGGGGTCCGCGAGCTCAACTTGGAACTTCTGTAGGATGAGTGCGACAACCATGATCATCTCCTGCTCAGCAAATGTCCTGCCAATGCAGGCGCGCATACCATCACCAAACGCCTTCCATGAGTTCGGTGGAAGCTTCTCCCAACCACCGTTCAGGAAACGCTCGGGTCGGAACACGTCCGCGTCATCGCCATACACTTTAGGGTCATGATGCAGTCCCTTTAGGTTCATCAAGATCATGTCCTTCGGCTGCACTTCGTATTTCCCCTTACAATTGTTAGATGCTAACTATAGTAGCCACGAGGTAGACTTACCGCGACTTTCGTAGGCTTCAGCGCATGCTTTCCATTGATCGCAATGGGGCCGAGGAACCGCAACGCTTCGTAGATTGCGAACTTGATGTATTCAAGTTTTGGGATATGTTTCAGCTCTAAAGGACCGTCCCCGAGAACTTCGTCAACTTCTTGTTGTGCTCTCAGATACTTGTCAGGGTTTCTGAGGAGGTGGTAGAACAGGAAGCCCAGAGTCCCGCTTGTAGTTTCATGGCCAGCAACCAGGAAAGTTACCATGTTGTACCGCACAGACTCTTTCGTCATCTTCTCTCCAGTCTCCTTGTCTACTGCCTCAAGCATGGGGTTGAGAAGGTCTTTGGCATCTGGCTGAGGATGAGCGATTCGATCAGCGATAATCTGGTCGCATAGATCATGCATCTTCTTCACGTTATCCTGGCGATGGGCTTCGGCGAAGACTCGGAGTTTGTTCTCGATAGACGTGCGTGTGGCTCGTCTGCCAGACTCCACCAAAACCTCCACCATTTGGTTGATGAAAGGATGCGCACTATTGCTGTAGAAGTTATTGAACCTATAGCCAAACGCGCACAGCCCAATCATATCAAAGGTTAACCTTGAAGTAGTTAGTCATGACACCATTTGGTAAGAGATCGATGATATCTACCTTGTGAAGTCATCGGCGCATTCTATCTCATGATCTGGACCGAAGCGGTCCCACCGGAGCAGCATCTGCGTCGAGATATCCATCATGCCGTCAAACATCTTTCGGATACCCATTGGCCCAAACACAGGCATCAACAGCCGGTGTGCAACACCCCAAGCCTAGTGCAAACATTAGCATATGTGATCACAGCAGGTATGTCAAACGTACCTTTTCGCCAGGATAGGCTGTGAACAGGCCATCTCCGGTCAAAGCTCGCACCTCATCCAGAGTAGCATTAATGGGCTTTTCGAACCGGTCACCGTCGCAGCAGTCGTTGATTGTGTCGTATGAGGACACAACGATGACTTTGCCGTCGCGCCCTGGGAACTGGAGTTGGTAGATCTCGCCATAGATATCTGCAAGTCGTTGGAAGGAGCCTGGAGCGTCGTTCGGATCGATCTCAGCGAAGTTGCCTACGAATAGGTGTGGGGGAGGCTGAGGAACAGGCAGAGAATCTGATGTATCGGAGGCCATCGTCGTGGTCTACGTGATGCAAGATCAGTAGGGTGGTGACAAGACCGTATGTTTGGTTTCCAACGAGGAGGAAAGACCGAAGGACTTGTGTTCAGCTGCTCATTCCTGGGAAAGAGCTGGGCTACATATACACGGGTAGCAACACAGCGCAGGACATGTCAGCCTTGGGACGTCGGCCTCCCATGGCAGCCCTCGACCGAGCCTTGCCATATAATGCTGCCTAGTTGCTGACTCCGCAGGGATACAGAGTCCTTTGGTGATGTAGTTACAGCCAATAGGGTCTGATTGGGCGTCACACTGTCCGTAGTCAGCGAGTTTGTGTTCAGCTCGGCTGTGCCAGCTACGCGATAGGCTCCTGGATTGTGATGCATGGGAGCACGACAGCATGCCGACGCTGCGCCTCGTGCGAACTGGTGGCCGAGAGATATTGCGCGCGACTTAGCCAGATCACAGTACGCAGTAGCCTTTGCCTGTCTAGAAACTGTCTACCGGACGGCTCGAGGCGCTGGGCCAACGACCCGTCCACCCCACGCCACGCCGTAACACGCGCAGCGTCTGTTGTTGAGAGCCCCAACGGCTCATCATGCGTGTTGGACATTCGGAATCTGATGAACTGGTGTTCTTTGAATCGTCAAGGTTTGCTCATTGGGGTAGTAGACGGGACAACATCGACGCAAACGCTGTTCGTGGGGTAGTGAACACGGCGCTCGTCGCGTCCTCGCGTGACAGGGCGCTTCATTGAGCTCAGCACCATTATTCCAATATCTTCCTCGTTTTCGTAAAGATACTGATACTATGAGCTTTAGTGGTTATGCAACATGCATACTGTCTAGACATGTTGCAAGGCTAGCTGGAGACGGCGGTGTTGTGCAGGACGCGCCAAAGCTCGGCCGGCTTAAGCGGCCGAGCGGGGCGCCACTTGCCGATGGAGAGTACGAAGGAGCTCGTATTGCAGCGTCGTACCGAGTGTTCACCATAAGGACGGTGCATGTGTAAAGACGCATAGTAAAGTCAAAGTATCAAGACTCGACACCAGTTTTCCACAGCTAGACGGCATAAACTATATGTAATGAGGCTGACAAGCGTACACATGAACATCTCCTTCACCGATGCTTGTTGAACATAATCCCGATCCCCCTGGCTGTTGTACCATGAACTATGGTTAATCTCCGTCACGATCTTTCGTGATCTGGGGTATTCCTCAAGCGCTCAAGACGAGGATGCCTTGGCCTCCTTCTTCTTCTTCTTCCAGGCAGCGATAGTGGCATCGTCAAGGTGGATCTGGTTGTAGGTGACGATGTAGTTACTGCAACCGAGAGCATGGCGGGTATACTTGCTAGTTGCTTCGCCGATAACATAGTCGATCGACTCGCTAGCCTCGAGATCTATCATACCCGAGCGATCGAGGAAGTCAAGAGCAGGGTTGTACATGCTCTTCAGTCTAAAGCCACTGGGAGCTTGACCTTTTGAGAAACGGATGTAGATAGTGAGACCCTGGGTACCGATATCGAAGGTGAAATCCACGCGAGGTTGTAGAATGGTGGTATCGCAAACTGTCTTCAGCCAGTTTTCATTGGTGTTGGCGAGGAAATGATTCAATGCCGTGAGGTAGTGGTAGCTCCACCTCACTTCCCACAATGCTTCATCCCAGGTGTCCTCGTGATCGCAACCATTGTCACATCCGCAATGGATGCTGTGGCCACATTCGATGCACGCCATGTTGGACACATCGTCTTCCAGTACCCGACGGGAGATAAACCGGACGGTGAGATTTCGGTAGCGGGCGCGTAGACGAATCAATAGGTTGATGTTTGTCAGAACACCGTCCATATATTCTTCGTCATCGTCGTCATCTTCGTCAGATTCATTGCCGATAGGTCCGTGGTCCCACGAGATCAGCAGGAGTTTCGGACCATTCTGGTGATCTGTGAACTTGGGGAAGTACGTGTTGATGAACTGAGCGACTGTTGGGAGCTCCATGCGGAAGCAAGATTGACGAAGCCACATAGGCCGGTACTCCGTCCGGATCTGCTTGCAGACCTGGGTGAGCGCACGGTAGCGCAGGGTGCTCGATACATGCGGCACAGTGGTACTGTCAGCTGCAGCCTTGGTGTTCCTGACCAGAAGCGGTGGTGCGAAATCAACGTAATCATCATAATCATCATGCAACTCTTCTTCGGCGTAGTGGTATATGCGATTGCGGATCTCTGCAAAGGATTAGACAACCAAAGCGGTATTCAGGTAACAGAGAAACATACCAGCAGGCAGTTCGAGGAAACGGCAGCGAATGGCCGCAGTCTCGTTCTTGGTCTCGTCGCCTGGCTTCTTATCGTCCTGCTTACTGCTGATCCCCTTCTTGGTGTTGTTTGCCCGGGAGACGTGACCTCCGCACCTTTATACTGGTCAGCTAAGGTGTAGGACAATATATGAAGGTACGTACGCGTTGGAAGACATCTTCGCTGTGCGACCTGAAGCGCCGTAGAGAGGGGAGTGTAGTATTCGAAGTTGGTGTCGAGCGGGGTTAAGTAAACGACAAGACCAGGCAGCGAAATCTGCCCAGATGCCTTTGTTAGTCGCGGAAAGAGCGCACAAGCGTGACGCGATTTCCCGTGACCGATGACGCAGTGTGCCTGCACCCTCTCATGAGCGCAGACCTCTCCGAAACCCCTAGTCTTCCGTCTTGAAACACAAATCCCATTCTAGAGGTTCTCTCTGAACTCTAGGCACTCAAGCGAAATCCTTAGCCCTCCTCTCCCATCTTGGTGCGTCCTACTCGTCTGCCAGTCTTATTTCCAGTAGGCAAAAGGCCCTTATCCGCGTAGGCTCGACGAAGAGGTCCTTCCTCCCTAAAGTTATTCACGAAGAGGTTTGTACCCCTGGGTGAATGGTACTAACGCTGCATAGACACCAGCATGCGAGAACCACGGCGTGGAGGCAGTGACTGACAGTGTTGCGTGTTTTCACCTCAAGTGGTTCCTTAATTGAAACCATGCCCGGCGTCGTGGTGCGCAGCGACGACGCATGCAAACAACAGGCGCCAGTGACTGCCTCGTCAGGCGTGGCAGTTTGCTTCCACCCCATGCGACAAACCGTCACACTGCTGTCTCACAACGCATTCTGTTTTCTTATAAGCACCCCACGAGTCTACAAATATCCCACGGCGACTGACAATCCTGTCACTGGAAAGTGGACGCGGCGGTATGGCTTTGATCTCGACCTGCTCTTATTGGTTGACTTGGCAGGTGAAGGCGACCACATACCGTGGGTGACAATAGAACAGACAATGGGCCACCCATACCAGCCACCCGCATTGTTTCTCCTTCACCAGATAGTCCTACTCCTTATGGCGACAAATTTTTTTCAAGCTCTGCTGCAAATTTACCACCGACCTCACTTCCCAGCTACTCCAAACACCGACCTCCAGTCCAAAAGATTACGATCAGCTGCAAGCCGGATCTTTCAGTCTGATAACCACGAAACTGCACGCATTAGCAAGGCATCTCAACATGTTTGCGCAAGAGTATATCCCTTTTGCGACAGACACAGCACCGTCTACGGACGAGCGCGGTATCCCACAACCCACTCATCTCGCGCGCAAAGCATCATCCGCCAGCAGTGCGTTCTTGCGAGGGCTTCTTGGCCCTGAGATGGCTCTCTCGATCATGCCTCCCGGCTGCCGCACCATCGCCTTCTCGCAGTGGGGTGGCTTCACTGCAGCGCCCGAGCAAGTCATACCGACCGGAGAGCTCAAGACCTCAGACCTGTACATGGATCGCGGGATGACATCCACCTTCAACCCTCCGACGTCCGAATGGTGTTATCTGGGTGTGAACCAGCCAAAGCCAGACCCCAGATACAACGCGCAGCCCATTCCAGATCTTCGCAAGCGCAAGCGGAACTCATCGACCAGCATCGCGACTGTGAGCGAGCAAGGCGATCAGGGTGCCAGACCCAAGGTAAGGAAATCACTGTACAAACTGCGTGTGAGACAAACGCTGACTTCGTATCTTCGTAGCCAACGACTTCGCCCGTCCGTTTTACTAGGCAGACACTGAAGCGAGTGAACACCAGCTCCGAGCTCACGAGGTCGTTCGAGATGGTGTCCATCAAGGAAGAGAAGAAACCCACGTTGGCCGGAAAGTTTGCGTTCGAGGGACTGAACTGTGAGGATCTTCCGTCGGCATTCGACTCCGACGACGAAGAAGAAGACTACGAAATCCGACATGCTCGCTGATGGAAGCATGAGAGCCCCTGAGCATCGTTGCCTGCTTCGCGATCAAGGACGGTCGCATAGGGTGGTCTGGGGGTGGAAAGCATCCATGGAACAAAAGCTTATGAGCGCATCGCATAGGGGTTGATTCCGTTGCAACGCTGGTTTCATTGTTCACTGAAGCGGCCCACGATTTGAGCATTTGGCTTGGAAGGTGCGATGGCAAAAGGAGTGCAAGATGAGGCACGATGGTTGAAGATGTCTCGCTTGCCGGCTGGCCCGAGCTCTCTTCGGATTCGATGACAGCATCGATCATCAGCTCTAGCATAACTTTTGGCCTGTACATATACACCCGTCACAACAATCAATTGCATATCACAACCATGGAACGAAGTCTACTGCAGTGCACCCGTGCATTCTCAAGATGTACGATGCAAGCCTCATGTCGTACTCTACCCAAATGCAGACCCTCGGCGATCGCGTCCGCACGACAGGCACGCTGCCTACACACGACGCGCCCCGCCCTCCTCCAATCCAAACCTCCAAGAACGCGCGATCGCGGCCCAAAGAGCGACGAAGACACGCAGACCGATTTCAGTGCTCTCGATGTCCTCCGCAACACCGTTGCCCCCGCCACATCCATCGATGCGTGCACAGGCGATGGCTTCGCGCTCAACAACCAGATGCGCATCAGCGGATGCGGCATTCTCTTGATAGGCGGCGAGGCATATCGATGGAAGCCTTGGCTTCGCGAAGGCAGGAAAGAGGGCACCGTCGCTGAAGGAGGCACGGGCGATGATGCAATGACAGGCAAATTGCTCAACGCGAAAGGGCAATGGGAAGTGCAGGAGCAGGCTTGGGGGGTGTTGGAGTTATTATATCCGAAGCCTGGTGCGTTTGCTAATCTCCTGCAACGATCGAGTGACGAACGTGGACTGACAGCGAGTGACAGATCTACTCATCATTGGCACCGGCCCCAGTACCGTCCCTCTCGCGCCCGCGGTTCGCAAGTACCTCAACGACCAGGGAATACGATTAGAAGTCCAGGACACAAGGAACGCGGCGGCGCAATTCAACCTACTTGCGACAGAGAGGGGTGTAGGACAGGTTGCGGCGGCGCTCATACCCATCGGCTGGAGAGAAGGACGATGATGTTCGGACCAGCAGGAGGCACACAACCATTCCGTTGGTTTCGCCAGAGAACGTCACACTGCGGCGGTTCGTTGACGCCTTGGAAGACCTAGGAGCTGGCCTAGACAATCCGGCTGTGAACGACTCCAGGTCGATGGTCCACCACCCAAACCATGGAGGGTAGTCTTGTTTCCAGGCAAGCTATAATAGGGCCAGCAACACGTCACAGTACGAAGACATGAGCGCGTAAGTCAACGATTTTATGAGACATGCCCGCTAAGATGAGCACGCTCATTGTACTATTTGTATACATACATTCCATTGTTCTTAGATGATACTGGAACCGACCTGTACATATAAGTCCTCCGTGTCTCGCCTTTACCTCTCTCTTTGTCGTACTTTTCATGAATTCCCAAATTCGTTCCTCGCGCTGCTTGCTTGTTCTGACTCCACCAGTTCTATTTGCTAGTCCGGCCGTCGAGCAAACAAACGCTGTTGCAATCACAGCCGCGACTCCCTGCCCCAGACCGCTCCTTCCGACTTGCGCCTTCTTAACTCACCACGTGGCCCGGCGATATCGCATAACTAGCAAGCCAATGTCGCTTAAATACGTGACCTGCACACTATCGACCTTTCTCTCCATTCTCCTCAGTCTTTTCACTCGAAGCTGCGAACTAATGTCTGACGCTGATATGCACGAAATAAGGTGGGGGTTTGGTAGGCGCGTGGTAACTCCTGATGAGGAAGCAGCCATAGGCGACACTACGCCGCTACTCGGTTCGGAACGCTCTTACCGCAGCGAAGAGGCTGGAGACGGCTTTCCGCCAACCATGGATGGCAATGATGCTTCCGCCGCCACGTCTTCAGCAACACCACGTCCGGTGGCTCCCATTGTCGCAGAACTACCGATTATTCCTAGCCCATCGTTACCGGCAGTCATACACAGCTCAGGCCCTAGGCTGTCCGTCCTCCAGTCGTTCAGGCTTAGCAAGTTATACCGCAATCGGTTCCTATCGCCTA
>Ga0265798_10012808_pt1 | contig 10084 bp, 7 predicted proteins | sample P3T30metagenome_FD_192430 | JGI IMG/M metagenome (GOLD analysis project Ga0265798, IMG submission 192430) | Plant litter microbial communities from East Loma Ridge, Irvine, California - P3 T30 | ecosystem: Environmental > Terrestrial > Plant litter > Unclassified | place: USA: California...
CGCTCGAGGCGATGGGGGAGCGCTGGTCGTTCCTGATCCTGCGCGCGGCGTTCAACGGGCTGCATCATTTCGAGGAATTCCAGGCCGAGCTCGGCATCGCGCGCAACATCCTGGCGAACCGGCTCGCACGGCTGGTCGAGCACGGCATCCTCGCGCGGCGGCCCTTGCCCGAGGATCGCCGCAAGATCGCCTATGCCCTGACCGAAAAGGGCTTTGCGCTGCTGCCGACGATGATCGCGCTCCGGCAATGGGGCGAGCGGTGGGAGACGCGGATCCCGGCCTTCCCGATCCTGGTCGATGCGCGCGACCGGCAGCCGATCGAACAGGTCGCGGTGCGCGCGCATGACGGCCGCGTGCTGGGCCGGGGCGAGCTGATCTGGGCGCTGCCGGGGGAGATCGGCGCGACGGACTGAGCGGTCAGGCGGGGGTGGCGAGCCGCGCGATATGGTCGCGGATCGCGGGCGGCAGGGGTGCGGGGCGGCCGGTCGCGAGATCGACATGGACGCTGACCATCGTGATCACGGTGTGGAGCGCGCCGCTTTCGGCATGCGTCAGCTCGATCCGCTTGGTGAGGCTCGACGTGCCGACCCGCTCGATCCGGACATGCGCCGCGATCGTGTCGCCGAGGCGGAAGGGCGCGAGATAGTCGATCTCGGTGCGGCGGACGTTGAATTCGGTGTCGTCCCAGCCGGGCACCGCGGCGGCGATCCCGCTCCAGTCCCAGAAGTCGGTGATCGCGACATCGGCATATTCGAGATAGCGCGAGTTGAAGACGATCTTCTGCCCGTCGATCTCGGCGTAGCGGACGCGCAGGGTGGTGGAGAAGGCGAAGCCGGGGCGGGTCATGGCTTGGGGATGGCTGGGGCGCGGGGTGGCGTCAACCTTTCGGGGGGGCTCCCGCTCGCCACGCCGTCATCCCGGGCTTGACCCGGGACCCAGAACCGCGGGCGGGGTGCTGTTTGGCTCTGGGTCCTGACGTTCTTCAGGATGACGGGTGGGGGCGGCGGGTCAGCCGGCGGGTCAGCCGGCGCCTTGGGCGGGGGTGTTGACGCCCATGCTCTGGAGGTAGCGTTTGACGTTGCGCGCGGCCTGGCGGAGGCGTTGTTCGTTTTCGACCATCGCGATGCGGACATAGCCCTCGCCATTCTCGCCATAGCCGACGCCGGGCGCGACCGCGACGTGCGCGTGGGTGAGGAGCTGCTTGGTGAATTCGAGGCTGCCGAGATGCGCGAGCGCGGGCGGGAGCGGCGCCCAGGCGAACATCGAGGCGCGCGGCGAGGGGATGTCCCAGCCGGCGCGGCCGAAGCTTTCGACCAGCACGTCGCGGCGCTTGTGATAGAGCTCGCGGTTGCGCGCGACGATGTCCTGCGGGCCGTTCAAGGCGGCGCAGGCGGCGGCCTGGATCGGGGTGAAGGCGCCGTAATCGAGATAGCTCTTCACCCGGGCCATCGCCGCGATCAGCGTCTTGTTGCCGACCGCGAAGCCGATCCGCCAGCCCGCCATCGAATAGGTCTTGCTGAGCGAGGTGAACTCGATCGCGATGTCCTTGGCGCCCTTGACCTGGAGGATCGAGGGGGTCGGATTGCCGTCATAATAGAGCTCGGAATAGGCGAGGTCGGAGATGATCCAGACCTTGTTCTCCTTCGCCCAGGCGACGAGCCGTTCGTAGAAGGCGAGGTCGACCGCCTCCGCGGTCGGGTTGGACGGATAGTTGACGACGAGGATCGACGGGCGCGGCACGGTGAACGCCATCGCGCGCTCGAGGCTCTCGAAATAGGCGTCGTCGGGGGTGGTCGGCACCGCGCGGATCGTCGCGCCGGCGATGATGAAGCCGAAGGTGTGGATCGGATAGGACGGGTTGGGCGCGAGCACGACGTCGCCGGGCGCGGTGATCGCGGTGGCGAGGCTGGCGAGCCCTTCCTTCGAGCCCATCGTCACGACGACCTCGGTCTCGGGATCGACATCGACGCCGAAGCGGCGGCCATAGTAATTGGCCTGCGCCTTGCGGAGACCGGGAATGCCGCGCGACTGCGAATAGCCGTGCGCGCCGGGCTTGCTGGCGACCTCGACGAGCTTGGCGATGACGTGCTCGGGCGGCGGCAGGTCGGGATTGCCCATGCCGAGATCGATGATGTCCTCGCCGCCCGCCCGCGCCGCCGCCCGCATCGCGTTCACTTCGGCGATGACATAGGGTGGCAGGCGTTTGATGCGGTAGAAATCGTCGGACATGATCGGCCCCGAGCTGGAGGAAGGGGTGCTGTACCGTATGCCGCGGGGGGCGTCATCCACCGCGTTTCGGTTGTGATGGGAAAGGTGGGGGATGCCTGCCCTGCTTCGTCATTTTGGGGCTCGACCCGGGACCCAGAGCGGCGGGCGTGTGCGCTGCTTGGCTCTGGATCCTGACTTTCGTCAGGATGACGGGTTTTTTGGGGCGGGCGGTCGCTCTCCACGTCGTCATCCTGGACTTGATCCAGGATCCAGAGCGGCGGGCTTGTACGCTGCTTGGCTCTGGGTCCTGACTTTCGTCAGGATGACGGAAGGGGGTGGGGTGCGGGGGTGCTTTCGCCGGGTGGGGGAGTGGGTTAGGCTTGGGCAAAAGGAGAAGTTGCCCATGTCCGAGACGCCGGGGATTGCCGCACCGACGCTGGCCGAGCTGCAGCACTGGACCTGGGTGATGGGGCGCGCGCAGCAGATGATGATGGCGCAGGGGCTCGATGCGATCACCGCGCCGCTCGACGCGGCGGTGCCGGAGGCGATGGTGGTGCCGGGGTTCAACGATCCGGCGACGATTGCGCGGGTGCGCGATTTCTGGCGGGACGGCTTTGCCTTGTGGCAGCAGATGCTGGTGCCCGCGGGGGGCGGCGCGGCGCCGCAGCCCGAGCCCGGGCCCGCGACCGACAAAAGGTTCAAGGCGGCGCAGTGGCGCGAGCCGGTGTTCGACCTGATCCGGCAGAGTTACCAGACGATCGGCGACCAGATGCTGCGCAGCGTCGACGCGGTCGAGGGGCTGGAACCGCGGCAGAAGGAGCAGCTGCGCTTTGCGACGCGCGGCTTCGTCGATGCGATGAGCCCGACCAACTTCGCGCTGACCAATCCCGAGGTGATCGAGAAGACGATCGAGACGCGCGGCGCCAACCTGTTGCAGGGGCTGCAGAACATGATGGCGGACATCGGCCGCGGGCAGCTCAGCCACACCGCACAGGGCAGTTTCGAGCTGGGCCGCAACCTGGCGATGACGCCGGGCAAGGTCGTGCTGCGCACGCCGCTGTACGAGCTGATCCATTATGCGCCGACCACCGAACGCGTCCAGGCGACGCCGCTGGTGATCTTTCCGCCGTGGATCAACCGCTTCTACATCCTCGACCTGAACCCCGAGAAGAGCTTCATCCGCTGGGCGGTCGAGCAGGGCCTGAGCGTCTTCATGGTGTCGTGGAAGTCCGCGGATGCGAGCATGAAGGACGTGATCTGGGACGATTATGTCGCCGCGCAGATCGAGGCGATCGAGACGGTGCGCGGCCTGCTCGACGTGCCCGCGGTGCACACGATCGGCTATTGCGTGGCGGGGACGACGCTGGCGGCGACGCTGGCGGTGCTGAGCGCGCGAGGGCAGGCGGAACGGGTGGCGAGCGCGACCTTCTTCACGGCGCAGGTCGATTTCGCGGATGCGGGCGAGCTCGCGCATTTCATCGACGACGAGCAGATCGCGCTGCTCGGCACGCTGTCGCCCGAGGGGTTTCTCGACGGGCGCTACATGGCGGCGACGTTCAACCTGCTGCGCGGGCGCGACCTGATCTGGAATTACGTCACCAACAACTATCTGCTCGGCAAGGATTATGTGCCGTTCGACCTGCTCCACTGGAACGGCGACACGACCAACCTGCCGGCGAAATGGCACAAGGCCTATCTGACCGACCTGTACCGCGACAATCTGCTGGTCGAGCCGGGCGCGATGGTGGTGGACGGCACGCCGGTCGACCTCGGCCGTGTGACGACGCCCGCCTATGTCCAGGCGGGGCGCGAGGATCATATCGCGCCGGCGGCGAGCGTGTGGAAGCTGACGACCGCGCTGTCGGGGCCGGTCCGCTTCGTGCTGGCGGGGTCGGGGCATATCGCGGGCGTGGTCAACCCGCCCGCCGCAGGGAAATATCAATATTGGACGCTGGATCCGGCGGGCGCCGAAACGCCTTCGAGCCTCGACGCGTTCGTCGCCGCGGCGGTCGAGACCAAGGGGAGCTGGTGGCCCGACTGGGTCGCGTGGCTGCGCGGGATGGGGGACAAGACGGTCGCGGCGACGGGCGCGCGGATCCCCGGCGAAGGGGCGCTGCCCGCGCTTGGCGAGTCGCCGGGAGACTATGTGCGGATGCGGTGAGCGGGGGTGCGTCCCCATGCGCCGGTGCGGGATTCGCGCATGAGCCAGTCGTGGCGGCGTGTCGCGCTTCGGGCAGAGGCGCGGCGGGACCAAAGTCGCGCCAAGCCGGTCGGTGTTCTTAACAGAGGATAATTTGCCGTTATGCATTGACCCGGACCGTGCCGCGAGGGCACCGGCCGCCAGCAACTCGCATAAAGGACGCCCCTTGACCGCCCAAATCGACGTGCTCATGTCGACCTATAATGCCGGCCGGTTCCTGCCCGAGACCCTGGCCAGCATCCAGGCACAGACGATCCGGGACATCCGGATCATCATCGTCGATGACGGCTCGACTGACAATTCACCGGAACTGCTCGCACAAGCCGCGCGGCAGGATCCGCGCATCCACGTCATCACGCAGGCCAATGGCGGGATCGTCGCGGCGCTCAATGCGGGGCTTGCGGCCTGCACCGCGCCCTTTATCGCCCGGCACGATGCCGACGACCTGTCGAACCCGGACCGGTTCGAGCGGCAGATCCGCTATCTCGAGGCGAACCCCGACTGTGTTGCGGTGGCGGGCGCGGCACGGCAAATCGACACGGATGGGCGCTGGCTCGGCACGCTGACGCGGCTTCGCGATCCCGCGCGCGCCGATCCGTTCAGCATCCCTGCGACCGAGCCCTACCTGCTTCAGCCGATGTTGATGGTGCGGACCGAGAGCTTTCACGCGGCCGGTGGCTATCGCCCTCTCCTGATCGCGGAGGATTCCGATCTGTATTGGCGGCTTCAGAGCTTCGGTCGGCTGCACAATCTTACCGAACCGCTGGGCGGCTACCGGATGCATGACGGCAGCATCACGAGCCAGTCGGTCGTTGCCGGGCGCCGGGGGGCCTTGTGCGCCCAGCTCGCCGCGATCTCGGCACAGCGTCGCATGCGTACCGTGCCGGATCTCGTGTTCGATGCCGCGCTGTACGACGCGATCAAGCAGGCGACGACGATGACAGACCTCTACACGGTGGGATGCGCGCAGCTGACCCCGGAAGAGCAGAACTGGCTTGCAGTGGCACTCTCCGCAAAACTCGTCGAGCTGTGCTTTTACAGACCGTTCGAGCCATCGGTCGAGGATTGCCGGTTTATCCGCGATGCACTGAACGCGCATGGCGATATCATGACGCCGGACAACCGCGCAGCGCTGCAGGAATTGCTAATCGGAACCGCCGTGCGCCTCGCCATCAAGGGGCTGATCGCAGAGGCGCTGGTGCTGGCGCCGGCGAAACGGCTGCCGACCGTGATGGCACGGATCCTGTTCCGCGTCGCGCTCCCGGGCACGCTGCGGACCCGGGTGAAGGCGCTGGTCGGGCGGTGACCCGGGACGATAGGCTGGCTAGGCGGACCGGCGTCGAGCCGCCAGGCCGCGCAGCTCGGTGATGATCGGGTGACGGTAGTAGAGAAGCGCGAGCGCCCAGAGCAGACCGCCGGCTACGACCGACATCGCGACTTGCACGAACGGGGTCCGGGCATCCCATCCGTGCCACATCATCAGCAGGAGCGGCGGGCAGATCGCTGCGATGGTGACCACCGCGCTGCGTCTATAGATGGGGAGAAAGTCTCCGTCGTGGCTTCCCGTCATTCTCTTGATGTGCGGCAGATAGAGGAATACGGCGAACATGCCTTCGGCGACGCGGCCCACCATGGCGCCGGTGAGGCTGAACAGTGCGCCGGTCACGAACAGCGCAACCCCAACAGTCGCCCGGATAATTTCGAACCGTGCCTGTTTCGAGGTCTCCTTCGCGACCACAAAGAGCTCCCACGCCATCGTCACCGAAACCCACAGGATTCCGTTGAAGCACAGCACCGCCAGCGGAAGCGCAAGCGCGGTCCACTTCGCGCCGTAGAGGATGTAGACCATTGGTCCCGCCAGAACGGCCATGCCGGCGAAGGCCGGCCACAGGATCGCGGTCATGAATTCGAGCACCCGAAGGTAGCGTAACCGCAACGGTGCGCCGTCGCGTGCGATCTGGGCGAAATCGGCGATCAAAACCCGCGCGAGAACGGTATGTACGTTATCCGACAGGATGCTGAAAAGGTTGTTCGCGCGGGAATAGAGACCGAGGGCCGACAGCCCGCTGAGATTGCCCAGCGCGAAATTCGATACCTGGTTCTGCATCTGCACGACACCATTGATCATCAGCATCCGTGACCCGAACTTGTAGATATCGCGCCAGTGACGTGCGCCCAAGCGGAACTGGACGTGGCGCGGGGCGACGAGGCAGGTTGCAACTGAACTCATGACGGCCGTTATGACGCTGCCATAGGCGAGGCTCATGTAACTGAAGCCCGCGATCGCGAAAAGGACTGTGCAGATCGTCCCGGTCAGGGAGCTTATCAGGCGGATCGTCGAGATCGATTTGAAGTTCCCCTCGCGCTGGAGCAGTCCGGTCGGGACCAGCGACAGTGCATTGATCAGCGGCGTCCACGCGATCCAGAACAGCACTGTCTGAACCCCGGGATCCTTGAACAGCGCCTGACCCAGCAGACCGAATGCGACAATGATCGCGCTGATCGCCACAGACAGCAGAATGTTGACACTGAAGACCGACGACAGGACATCGCGATCCACGACATCAGCGCGAATCAGATAGTTGCCAAGGCCAAGCGACTGAAACGCGGTGATCATGCCGACCGTCGCAAGCGCAATCGCGAACACGCCAAGCTCGTACGGCGTCAAGATCCGCGCCAGCAACACGGAGCTGCCAAACTGTATGACGAGCATCCCCGTCTGTCCGATTGCCGCCCACAGGAATGAACGGCGAATGGAGCCGGGCGCCTTCCCCTTGTGATCAGATGCGACGTCCATAATTCGAGGCCCTTGAGCGAGCCCTATTCGGCAGCGAATAGAGCTCGATATCCATGGTTTGGGGGGTGCCGAAGCCCTGAAAGCCCATCAGGCCTGAGGCTTGGCTATGTTGGTAGTGATTGATCGGCGCTCTGCCGGCGGCTCTACGCGTAATCGATGGTCGCAGGCTCGCATGTATTCCAGTGCCGCGACCATCCGGGCAGGCCGCGTGGTCGTCGGATAGCCGGTTGCGCAAACGCGGTGGGGAAATCCATGATTAGGCCGGACATATACGAGATGGGATCAAGCCCTTCGGTGCTGACAGACGTTGGGATCACTGGGCTGACCGAAGGCCATTGCTTCCAATAGCCCCGTTCCGGCGCTGCTGCCAAGAAAAACGTCTGGGATCATCGCGTTCGGAGAAGATTTGACGCGATCGCTTTCGCCGTGTGGGGATAAACGGGAAGGCATGTGGGGCACGATCCCCGTACGGTTACGACGCGACTCGGCTGGGTCCTGCCGTCGTGCGTTGACCGGCCTTGCGGCCCGGGCCGCGGAGGCGTGGAGCGTCGATATGCAAAGCCATTGAATCCGCTTTATATTGCACTGCACAAACGACATTGTTATCGTGTTTTGAGTCTGATATATTGCGCCGCAGCACAAGAATGCGGGGAGCGGTGGCGATGCGGGGGTCTGGGGCCAAGTCGGACGAGCACAAGGCGGTAAAGCTGGGTGCGACGCCGCGTCGCGCAGCCCGGGGCGGATCGCGCGCCGCCACACCGAAGACGGCGCAAGCCCTCGAAATCGCACCGCCCGAGACCGCGCCCGTCGCGCCTCCCGAGACTGTGCCCGAGATGGCTGTCGCCGCGGTCGAGGGGGCGGCGGGGATTGCTGCGGCGGACATCGCCGCGCAGCCCGCAAGCCCCGACGAGCCGCAGACCGCCGCGTCCGACGACGCGCAGCCTGTGAGCACCGAAGACGCGCAGCCCGCCGTGACCGGCGTCGCGGTGCCGCTTGCAACACCCGTTTCGACACCAGCAGACATCGTCGTTCCCGTCGGAGCGGCGCGTACAGGAAAGGATGGCATGATGAATTTCGACACCGGCACGATCGAAAAGACCCAGGCAATGTTCGCCGACCTCTCGACCCGCGCGAAGGGCGCGATGGAGAAGAGCGCGGCCGCGTTCGAGGACGCCAATGCGTTCGCCAAGGGCAATATCGAGGCGATCGTCGAATCGTCGAAGATCGCCGCCAAGGGCGCCGAGACGCTGGGGCATGAGGTTTCGGCCTATGCCAAGGCATCGTTCGAGGGCGCGACCGAGGCGATGAAGACGCTCGCCGCGGCCAAGTCGCCGACCGAGTTCATGAAGCTGCAGGGCGATTACATGCGCACCGCGTTCGACACGCTGATCGCGGACAGCGCGCGTTCGACCGAGATGATGATGAAGATGGCGGGCGAGATCACGCAGCCTTTGTCCAACCGGGTCGCGATCGCGACCGAGAAGATGAAGATCGCGAACTGAGCCGGTGACCGGGGTCGGCGCCACGCGCGCCGCCTCCGGCCGGATGCGAGACGGGAGGGGCAGGCAGGGGATCCCTTGCCTGCCCCTTTTGCGTGGCGCTTGTGCCTTGCCCTTTTGCCGGGCCCTTTTGCCGGGCCTCATAGGTTGCCCTTTTAGCGGGCGGGGCTTGCTCTTCGACCATCAGGTGCCATATTTTCACGTCATGGCGCTGACACCGAAAATACTGGTTCCGATGACGATGACCGAGCGACGCTATAGCCGTGTTGAAGACGGGATCCGTGCCGAAGACGGGAATTCCGACGGCAACGGGGATTCCGGCGGCAACGACCGGGGGAATGTCGGCATCGCGACCAAGACGCGGTCGCGCACCAAGCAGCCGACGCCGTACCGGGTGCTGATGCTCAACGACGATTACACGCCGATGGAATTCGTCGTGCTGTGCCTGCAGCGCTTCTTCCGCATGGACATGGAGGCGGCGACGCGGGTGATGCTGCACGTCCACCAGAAGGGCGTCGGCGTGTGCGGGACGTTCAGCTACGAGGTCGCCGAGACCAAGGTCAGCCAGGTGATGGATTTCGCGCAGCAGAACCAGCACCCGCTGCAGTGCACGCTCGAAAAGGCCTGATCGCGCGGCTTTGAGGGCGCGTCGGGCGCTGGGCCCCCCGCCGGGCCAGGGCGTTCAGCGCGCGGGCGGGAGCCAGCGCAGGTCGAGACCGTCGAACCGGTTTACGTAATTGGCGGCGCGCAGCAGCGCGGTCTCGTCGGTGAACGACACGCGGCCAGCGCCGCGCGCGATCAGCCCGTCCTCCTCGAGCTGGCGCAGCATGCGGTTGACATGGACCGCGGTCAGCCCGGTCGCGTCGCCGATCTCCTCCTGCGTGAGCGGCAGCGCGAAATCGGTGGTCGCGGCCTGTCCGGTCAGCCGGATGCGGTTGCGGATCTCGAGCAGCAGCGCGGCGACGCGGACCTTGGCGGAGGTCCGGCCGAGCGCGGCGAGCCGGTCGGTCAGCGCGACCTTTTCCATCTGGTTCATCACCATGATGACCGCGGCGAGCCGCGGATGTTCGGTCAGCAGCCCCGCCATCAGCGTCCGGTCGAACGGGCAGACGGTCAGGTCGGTCATCGCGACGATCGTCTCGGGCGAGTCGCGATAGACCAAAGCCGAGACCGCGAGCATGTCGCCGGGAAACAGGAAGCGCAGGATCTGGCGGCTGCCGTCGTCGAGCAGGACATAGCTCATCGCCATGCCGCGCTGGAGGATGAAGAGCTCGGCCATCGGGTCGTGCTCGCGCAGCAGGATCGTGCCGCGGCGCAGGTCGCGCGGGCGCTCCTCGAGGCGCGTCAGTGCCGTCGTCTCGCTCTCGGTCAAGGTGATGT
>Ga0265798_10012811_pt1 | contig 10083 bp, 8 predicted proteins | sample P3T30metagenome_FD_192430 | JGI IMG/M metagenome (GOLD analysis project Ga0265798, IMG submission 192430) | Plant litter microbial communities from East Loma Ridge, Irvine, California - P3 T30 | ecosystem: Environmental > Terrestrial > Plant litter > Unclassified | place: USA: California...
AGGAGCTTCATCCCGATCGCAACAAGGACAATCCGAAGGCATCGGAGAAGTTCAGCCAGGTCACCAACGCGTACGACCTGCTGAACGACAAGGACAAGCGCGCGCGCTTCGATCGCGGCGAGATCGACGGCGACGGAAACCCCGCCGCGCCGTTCGGCTTCGGTGGCGGCGGCGGTGGACGCCCACAGCCCGGCGGCGGCTTTCGCAGCGAAGGCTATGAGAGCGGCGGCCCCGACATGAGCGATATCTTCGAGGGGCTGTTCGGCGGCGCCCAGCGTGGCGGTGGCGGCGGTTTTGCGAGCGGCTTCGGCCGGCGGCCGCAGCCCAAGGGCGAAAACGTCGCCTATCGCCTGCAGGTCCCGTTCGTCGACGCGGCGACGCTCGAGCCTCAGCGCGTCACGCTCTCCGATGGCAAGACGCTCGATCTGAAACTGCCCGCAGGCGTCGAGAGCGGCACGCAGATGAAGCTCGCGGGCAAGGGCGAGCAGGGCCCGGGCGGCGCTGGCGACGCGATCCTGACGATCGACGTCCAGCCCCACCGCTTCTTCACGCGCGACGGCGACGACGTCCGCATCGACCTGCCGATCAGCCTCGCCGAGGCGGTGCTCGGCGGCTCGATCAAGGCGCCGACGGTCGAAAAGCCGGTCATGCTGACGATCCCCAAGGGCACGACCTCGGGCAAGACGCTGCGCCTCAAGGGCAAGGGCTTCCACAAGAAGACCGGTGGCCGCGGCGATCAGCTCGTCACGCTGATGATCGACATTCCGGCCGACAACAAGGCGCTTGCCGATTTCGTCGAGGGCTGGGCGAAGAGCAATACCGGGAACCCGCGGGGGGCCATGGGCGTCTGAACGCCTTGTGAACGACAGCAATCTTACGCCCGAGGCGCGCGCCCACGACCACGGCGGCACGCGCCGGCGCCTCAATCGCGGCATGGCCAAGGTCAAGCCGGGCAGTCATGCGTTCGAGGTCGTCAAGCGTGCCGCGGTCGGCGTGTTCAACGACGGCTTCATCCATGCGGGCAACCTCGCCTATCTCGCGCTGATGACGGTCTTTCCGTTCTTCATCGTGGCCGCGGCGATCCTGTCGCTGTTCGGCCAGAGCACCGAGACGATCCGTGCGGTCGAATCCTTCCTGAACGTGCTGCCGCCCAACGTTGCCGACCTGTTGCGCAAGCCGATCGCCGACGTGCTCGCCGCGCGCACCGGCTCGCTGCTGTGGCTCGGCGCGCTCGTCGGGCTGTGGACCGTCGGCAGCTTCGTCGAGACGATCCGCGACATCTTCCACCGCGCCTACGGGATCAAGGCGACCGCACCCTTCTGGAAATCGCGGCTCGGATCGTCCGCGGTGATCGTCGGCTCGGTGATCATGGCGCTGCTCTCCTTCCTGGTACAGGGCATCCTGACCGCGGCCGAACAGTTCATCTACCGCCTCGTCCCCTTCGCGCAGGACGCCGCGGGCTGGGTCGGCCTGTCGCGGCTAATCCCCGCGCTGCTGATGTTCGGCGCGCTGTACTTGCTGTTCTACTCGGTAACGCCGTCGCGCTATCGCTATTCGAAATGCCGCAAATGGCCCGGCGCGCTCTTCACCGCCGTCTGGTGGATCAGCGCGACCGCATTGCTGCCGATCGTCCTGTCGAGCCTGGGTGGCTATGACCTGACCTATGGCAGCCTGGCGGGCGTCGTCATCATGCTGCTGTTCTTCTACGTCATCGGATTGGGGCTGGTATTCGGGGCGCATTTGAACGCGGCACTGGCGGAACCCCTAGAAACAGCGCTAGAGCAACCGGCTGACGAGGTAGAGGCGAAGGCGAGAACGGCGTGAACGGTTTGATGGCGGGCAAGCGTGGGTTGATCATGGGGCTGGCGAACGACAAGTCGCTGGCCTGGGGGATCGCCAAGAAGCTGTCCGAGGCCGGCGCGGAGCTCGCGTTCAGCTATCAGGGCGAGACGATGGAGAAGCGCGTCCGTCCGCTCGCCGAGCAACTGGGCGTCGCGCGGCTGTTCGACTGCGACGTCTCCGACATGGGTGCGCTCGACGCGACCTTCGCCAAGCTGGCCGAGGAATGGCCGACGATCGATTTCGTCGTCCATGCGATCGGCTTTTCGGACAAGAACGAGCTGCGCGGCCGGTTCGTCGACACGAGCCTCGACAATTTCCTGATGACGATGAACATCAGCGTCTATTCGTTCGTCGCGGTCGCGCAGCGCGCGGCGAAGATGATGAACCCGGGCGGCTCGATGCTGACGCTCAGCTATTACGGCGCCGAGAAGGTCATCCCGCATTACAACGTGATGGGCGTCGCCAAGGCCGCGCTCGAGACGAGCGTGCAGTATCTCGCGGTCGATCTCGGCCGCGACAATATCCGCGTCAACGCGATTTCGGCCGGCCCGATCAAGACGCTGGCCGCGAGTGGGATCGGCGACTTCCGCCTGATCCTGAAGTGGAACGAGCTCAACTCGCCGCTCAAGCGCAACGTGACGATCGACGATGTCGGCGGCGCGGGGCTGTACCTGCTCAGCGATCTGGCATCGGGCGTCACGGGCGAAACCCACCATGTCGACGCCGGCTACAACGTGATCGGCATGAAGGCCGAAGACGCCCCCGACATCGCACTGGTGTAAATACCCTCTCCCCTGCGGGGAGAGGGAGGGGCCCATGCGCAGCATGGGAGGGTGAGGGCACGGTGAGGCAGAAGGACGGCACCGAAGCACTCAACCGCGCGCGGAAGCTGCGTCGCGACGCCACCGAGGCGGAAACCCGTTTATGGCAGAACCTCCGCAGCCGCCGCCTCGCCGACTTCAAGTTCCGCCGCCAGGTATGGATCGGCCCGTTCATCGCCGACTTTCTGTGCATGGACGCCATGCTCGTCGTCGAGGTAGACGGCAGCCAGCATATTGGCGACGCGGCCTATGATGCCGACAGAAGTGCCTACCTCGCGAACAAGGGATACCGTGTGATCCGTGTCTGGAACAACGACGTGATGCAGCGGATGGACGACGTGCTTGCCGCGATCCTGTCCGCGCTCACCAGCGTGCCCTCACCCTCCCATGCTTCGCATGGGCCCCTCCCTCTCCCCGTCGAGGAGAGGGCCCAGTGAGCGTCAACAGCTTCGGGCGGATGTTCCGCTTCACCACTTGGGGCGAGTCCCACGGACCCGCGCTGGGCGTGGTGGTCGACGGCTGCCCCCCCGGCATCCCCCTCACCGAAGCCGACATCCAGCCCTGGCTCGACAAGCGCCGCCCCGGCACCTCGCGCTTCACCACGCAGCGGCGCGAGCCCGACGCCGTGCGGATCCTCTCGGGCGTGTTCGACGGCCGCACCACGGGCACGCCGATCAGCCTGATGATCGAGAATGTCGACCAGCGCTCGAAGGACTATTCGGACGTCGCCAAGGCCTATCGCCCCGGCCACGCCGACTATGCCTATGATGCCAAATACGGGTTTCGCGATTATCGCGGCGGCGGCCGCTCATCCGCGCGCGAGACCGCGGCGCGCGTCGCCGCCGGCGCGGTGGCGCGGCTCGTCGTGCCGCAGGTCCGCGTCCGCGCCTGGGTCGAGGCGATTGGCGGCCACGCGATCGACCCGACGAACTTCGACGACGGGCAGATCGACGAGAACCCGTTCTTCTGCCCCGATGCCGAAGCGGCGCTGCGCTGGGAAGCGCTCGTCGACACCGCGCGCAAGGCGGGATCGTCGCTCGGCGCGGTGATCGCGTGCGAGGCGACCGGCGTCCCCGCGGGCTGGGGCGCGCCGCTTTATGCCAAGCTCGACGCCGAACTCGCCTCGGCCTGCATGAGCATCAACGCGGTCAAGGGGATCGAGATCGGCGACGGGTTCGCCGCCGCCGCGTTGTCGGGTGAGGCCAATGCCGACCCGATGCGACCGGGCGTGGAAGGGCCTGAATTCCTCGCCAACCATGCCGGCGGGATTGCCGGCGGCATCGCCACCGGCCAGCCGATCCGCCTGCGGGTCGCGTTCAAGCCGACCAGCTCGATCCTCACCCCCGTCGAGACGATCAGTCCGTCCGGCGAGGCCGCGACGATCGCTACCAAGGGCCGCCACGACCCCTGCGTGGGCATCCGCGGCGTGCCCGTCGTCGAGGCGATGGTCGCACTCGTCCTTGCCGATCAGGCGCTGCTCCACCGCGGCCAATGCGGCTGACCGGGGAACATAAGTCGAACCGAAACGCTGTGTCTCCAACACGATAGGAGAGAAACATGCGTATTCTGACCTCGATCGCAGCGGCAGCCCTGATCCTTCCGGCCGCCGCCATGGCCCAGACCACCGGCGGTACCGCAGGTGGCACCATGGGCGGTACGATGGGCGGCGGCACGACTGGTGGCACCATGGGCGGTACCATGGGTGGCGGCACCACCGGCGGCGCGATGGGCGGCATGTCCACGGGTTCGACGGCGCAGTCGGGCACCACGGCCACCGATTCCGCGACCCAGACCCGCACCCAGCGCGGCACCCGCGCCCGCAGCCGCACGCGCGGCACGACGGGTACGACGACCGGTACGACCACGGGTCCCGATACGGTGACCGGCACCGGCACCACGACCGGCACGACCTCAGGTTCGATGTCGACTGGCAGCACCGGCCCGGGCACCATGGGTGGAACGATGGGCGGAACGGCCGCAGGTGGTACCATGGGCGGCTCGGCAACAACTGGCGGCACCGTCGGCGGCACGCCGCCACGCTGAGGCACACGGGCTGATCCAAAAAAAGGCCGGGCAATCGCCCGGCCTTTTTCATGTCAGCGCCTGTTGCCTCAGTCCGAGAACGGATCCCTTACCAGGATCGTGTCCGCCCGCTCCGGGCTGGTCGAGACCAGCGCCACCGGGCAGCGGATCAGCTCCTCGATACGCCGGATATACTTGATCGCCTGCGCCGGCAGGTCGGCCCAGCTACGCGCACCAGCAGTCGTTTCCTGCCAGCCTTCCATCGTCTCGTAGATCGGCTCGACCAGCGCCTGGTCGGCGGCATGCGCCGGGAAATAATCGAGCGTCTCGCCGCGCAGACGATAGCCGGTGCAGATCGACACCGTCTCGAACCCGTCGAGCACGTCGATCTTGGTCAGCGCGATCCCGGTGATGCCGCCGACCGCCGCCGACTGGCGCACCAGCACCGCGTCGAACCAGCCGCAGCGACGCTTGCGCCCCGTCACCGTCCCGAACTCATGTCCGCGAACGCCCAGCCGCTCGCCGGTCTCGTTCTCGAGCTCGGTCGGGAACGGCCCCGACCCGACCCGCGTCGTGTACGCCTTGGCAATTCCGAGCACGAACCCGACCGCGCTTGGCCCCAGGCCCGAACCGCCCGCGGCAGCGCCCGCGATCGTGTTTGACGAGGTCACGAACGGATAGGTGCCGTGATCGACGTCGAGCAGCACGCCCTGCGCGCCCTCGAACAGGATCCGCTTGCCGGCCGAGCGCGCCGCGTTCAGGTCGCGCCACACGGGCTTGGCGAACGGCAGCACGAAGCCGGCAATCTCGCGCAGCTCGGCGATCAGCGCCGCACGGTCGATCGGCGGCTCGCCGAACCCGGCGCGCAGCGCGTCGTGATGCGCGGTGAGGCGATCGAGCTGCGGCCCCAGATCGTCAAGATGCGCCAGGTCGCACACGCGGATCGCACGGCGACCGACCTTGTCCTCATAGGCCGGGCCGATGCCGCGCCGCGTCGTGCCGATCTTGCCCGCGCCGCTCGCATCCTCGCGCAGACCGTCGAGATCGCGGTGGAACGGCAGGATCAGCGCGCAGGTATCGGCGATGCGCAGCGTCTCGGGCGTCGCGACGACACCCTGTGCGCCGAGCCGGGCGATCTCGTCCTTGAGCGCCCAGGGATCGAGCACCACGCCGTTGCCGATGAACGACGGCGTGCCGCGGACGATGCCCGACGGCAGCAGCGACAGCTTGTACACATTCTCGCCGACGACGAGCGTGTGGCCGGCATTGTGGCCGCCCTGGAACCGCACGACCATGTCGGCACGCTCGGCGAGCCAGTCGACGATCTTGCCCTTGCCTTCGTCGCCCCATTGCGCGCCGATGACTGCTACGTTGGCCAAACTCTATCTCCTGAGAATTACCCGCAGCGCCTACAGCGCGCGGGGCGCATCCGCCACCCAAAGATGCGTGCACACCTGTGCTTCGGGGGTATCGCCCGCGTCGAGCGCGGCGACCGTGACCCAGCCCTGCGCCCGCATCGCCGCACCGTCGGCCGCCGGCGTACCCAGCGGCAGGAACAGCCGGCGGCGATCGACGCTGACGACCCGGTCGACCAGCGGGTCGGCGAACAGCGAGAAACCCGTCGCGGCTTCCTCGGCCCCGCTTTCATGCACCACGGTATAGGTGCCGCCACGCCCGACCTCACGCGCGCTGCCATCCGCGAACAGCGAGAAGCCGAGCCAGGTCTGATATTCGAACCCATGCCGCTCGGTCGGGTCGAGCGTCAGCGCGACGCGGCCGTCGAGCGCCGCGGCGATCCGCGTGAGCGCATCGAGCCGCGACGCGAGCGCGCCCGTCGTATCGAACATCCGCAGCCGCTCCATCGCCGGCGCGAATGGCCCCGCCGCCTCGATCAGCGGCAGATAGGCGGGCGCGAGCGCGGCGACCGCGCCGGCATCCTTGGCATCAAGCCGGTCGCGCAGCGTCGCGACCTGGTCGGGCGCGACCGGCAGCGGACCCGCCGCAAGCGTCGACACCAGATCGGGCAGCGTGAAGTCGATCGACGCCCCACGGACCTCGGCCGCACCGAGCATGTCGACCGCGACCGCGACGACCTCCTGCGCGGCGGCGACCGAATCGAGCCCGATCAGCTCGCAACCGATCTGCCGCGTCTCGCGCGCAGGCGCGAGCTGCGACGCGCGCAGCTTGAGCACCGAGCCGGCATAGCTCAGCCGCACCGGCCGCGGGTGATGCCCCATCCGCGTGGCCGCGATCCGCGCGACCTGCGCGGTGATGTCGGGCCGGATCGCGAGCGTACGCTGCGACACCGGATCGACGAACCGCACCGCATCGTGCAGCCCGCCCGCCTTCAGTCGCATTTCAAGGCCGTCGGCAAATTCGGCCAGCGGCGGATCGACGCGCTCATAGCCATGCAGGCGTGCAGCCTCGAGCACACGCGCCTCGAGCGCGGCTGCCGAATCGGCGAAGGGGGGCAGGCGGTCTCGAAAACCTTCGGGGAGCAAAGCAGTCATGCGCGTGCCTCTAACCACTTCGCCCCCCGTTCGCGAGCCTTAGAAGTTGAGACCCATCGCGGTCTTCACCCCCGGCAGTGCGCGCACCTTGGTCAGCAGCTCCGGCGTCACCGCCTCATCGACCGACAGCAGCAGCACGGCCTCGCCGCCCGCCTGGCGGCGGCCGAGATGGAAGGTGCCAATATTGACCCCTGCCTCGCCCAGCGCCGTCCCGAGACGACCGATGAACCCCGGCGCATCCTCGTTGACGACATAGAGCATCGGCCCCGCCAGATCGGCCTCGATCTTGATGCCGAGCAGTTCGACCAGACGCGGCGCCGAATCGCCGAACAGCGTGCCCGCGACCGAGCGCTCGCCATCCTCGGTCCTGACCGAGACGCGCAGCAGCGTGTGGTAATCCGCCTCGCGCTCGGTCCGCACCTCACGCACCTCGAGCCCGCGTTCGCGCGCCAGCACGGGGGCGTTGACCATGTTGACGGTGGCGGTCTGCGTCTGGAGATAGCCCGCCAGCACCGCGCTGGTGATCGGCTTGGGGTTCAGTTCGGCCGCCGCGCCCTCGGTATGCACCGAGATCCGCGTCACCGCGCCATGCGTCAGCTGCCCGACCAGCGCACCGAGCTTTTCCGCCAGCGCCATGTACGGCTTCAACTTGGGCGCTTCCTCCGCCGACAGCGACGGCATGTTGAGCGCGTTGGTGACGCCGCCCGACATCAGGAAATCGGCCATCTGCTCGGCGACCTGGATCGCGACATTGACCTGCGCCTCGGTCGTCGACGCGCCGAGATGCGGCGTGCTGATGAAGTTCGGCGTGTTGAACAGCGGCGACGCCTTGGCGGGCTCCTCGACGAACACGTCGAGCGCCGCGCCACCGACCTGGCCCGAATCGAGTGCCGCCTTCAGCGCGACCTCGTCGATCAGCCCGCCGCGCGCGCAGTTGATGATCCGCACGCCCTTCTTGGTCTTGGCGAGCGCCTCGGCCGAGAGGATGTTGCGCGTCTGGTCGGTCAGCGGCGTGTGCAGCGTGATGAAGTCGGCACGTGCGAGCAGCTCGTCGAGCGTGACCTTCTCGACACCGATCTCGATCGCACGCTCGGGCGTCAGGAACGGATCGAACGCGACGACCTTCATCTTGAGCCCGCGCGCACGGTCGGCGACGATCGAGCCGATATTGCCCGCGCCGATCAGGCCGAGCGTCTTCGACGTCAGCTCGACGCCCATGAAGCGGTTCTTCTCCCACTTGCCCGCCTGGGTCGAGGCATCGGCCTCGGGCAGCTGGCGGGCGAGCGCGAACATCAGCGCGATCGCATGCTCGGCGGTGGTGATCGAGTTGCCGAACGGCGTGTTCATCACGACCACGCCCTTCGCCGAGGCGGCGGGAATGTCGACATTGTCGACGCCGATGCCCGCGCGGCCGACGACCTTCAGGTTGGTCGCATGCTCGAGGATCTCCTTGGTGACCTTGGTCGAGCTGCGGATCGCGAGACCGTCATACTCGCCGATCATCGCCATCAGTTCGGCGGGCGTCTTGCCGGTGATCTCGTCGACCTCGACGCCGCGCTCGCGGAAGATCTGGGCGGCGCGGGGATCCATTTTGTCGGAAATGAGGACTTTTGGCATGGGATTCCTCCTGGGAATGTCGGGAAACTGCGGTACGCTCAATGTAGAAAACCCGCCTCGCCAACCCCGTCACCCCGGCGGACGCCGGGGCCCATGGTGGCGGTCCGCGTCATGAGCGGATGCTCCGTATCCATGGGTCCCGGCGTGCGCCGGGATGACGGACAGGGGGTTGAGAGAGGCTAGGCTAGATCAACCCGCCTTGGCGGTCGCGTAGGCCCAGTCGAGCCACGGCCCGAGCGCGACGATATCGGCCGTGTCGACGGTCGCGCCGCACCAGATGCGCAGGCCCGGCGGCGCGTCGCGGTAGCCCGCGACGTCATACGCCGCGCCGGCCTTTTCGAGCGCGGCGGCCATTGCCTTGATCATCGCCTCGTCCGCACCCTCGACCGTCAGGCAGACGCTCGTCTTCGACCGCGTCGCCGGATCGGCCGCGAGATGGCCAAGCCACTCGCGCTCCGCCACGATCGTGTCCAAAGCCGCAGCATTTGCGTCAGACCGCGCGATCAGCCCGTCCTCGCCGAGCGACTTCGCCCATTCGAGGCTGAAGATTGCGTCCTCGACGGCCAGCATCGACGGCGTGTTGATCGTCTCGCCCTTGAACACGCCCTCGGCGAGCTTGCCCTTCGAAACGAGGCGGAACACCTTGGGCAACGGCCAGGCGGGGGTGTAGGTCTCGAGCCGCTCGACCGCGCGCGGGCCGAGGATCAGCACGCCGTGTGCGCCCTCGCCGCCGAGCACTTTCTGCCATGAGAAGGTCGCGACATCGATCTTCGTCCAGTCGATGTCATAGGCGAACACGCCCGACGTCGCGTCGGCGAACGACAGGCCTTCGCGGTCGTCGGGGATCCAGTCCGCGTTGGGCACGCGCACGCCGCTGGTGGTGCCGTTCCAGGTGAACAGCACGTCGTTTGACCAGTCGACCGAGTCCAGATCGGGCAGCTGGCCGTAATCGGCGCGCACCACGGTCGGGTCGATCTTGAGCTGCTTGACCGCATCGGTCACCCAGCCCTCGCCGAAGCTTTCCCAGGCGAGCGCGGTGACGGGCTTGGCGCCCAGCATCGTCCACATCGCCATCTCGTACGCGCCGGTGTCGGAGCCGGGGACGATGCCGATGCGGTGCGTGTCGGGGAGTTTCAGCAGTTCACGCATCAGGTCGATGCTGTACTGGAGGCGGGTCTTGCCGATCTTCGAGCGATGCGAGCGGCCGAGCGAATCGGTGGCGAGCTTGTCCGCGGACCAGCCCGGAGGCTTCGCGCAGGGACCGCTGGAGA
>Ga0265798_10012812_pt1 | contig 10083 bp, 11 predicted proteins | sample P3T30metagenome_FD_192430 | JGI IMG/M metagenome (GOLD analysis project Ga0265798, IMG submission 192430) | Plant litter microbial communities from East Loma Ridge, Irvine, California - P3 T30 | ecosystem: Environmental > Terrestrial > Plant litter > Unclassified | place: USA: California...
CGATACCTGGTCGGGTCTAGTTTGCATAGCGCATTCGAACGTCAGAAGTCCGTCGTATGTAAATAGTTTAGTCTGTCGGATAGGGCTTTGATTCTCGATCATTTCAGGAGCTGAATCATGCAAGGCCGAGAAGCATGGGGTGCAGAGAAGCTCTCCTTTTGCTACGTTCAAGCATGTGATGTGGCTACTGCGGAAATCGCCGCGCCCATCACTAGTTATTCTCGCCACCATCAGCTTGTTGAGCCACCCCGGTAACTGTTCATGACGGACGTCATATCGAGAGTTGCGTGAGAGACAGATGTATTTATCGGTCATGACAGTCTGGTGTTGATGCTTGATGATGGTGAGGATGCACGCGTTTGTTGTGTTATCCCAACCATGTATCATTCGCAAAATGCGAGGATGTGTTGTGTAACAGAGCATACATGGCTCGTCGTTTGTGCTCCTACATGTCGCGGCCCCAATGCATTTGCCTGCGTAAACAAATGCAGAATGACAGGAAGTAGTCTTCAATTTCGATTGTAAAGACATCCTGATATCGACCGTAGGTTTATTGTGGTGAATTGTGGTTAAGGCTGTCGTAGAAAAGATGAGATCGAGCTGAGAGAGTTGGTTGTTTTGGAGAAGATCGCCAACAGTAAGTGTCTGGCGGTAGAAGCAGCTGCATACATAATATGGAAGGACCGTATGTCGATATTCTAGTTTATTAGTCATTACGGCAGGTACGGCCAGCTCATGGTGAGACTTCGCACCTGCTCAGTACTCCCAAAGTATGCTCTTGTAGCATCCTCGGGGCGTGTCTTTCAGACTACTGAAACGTATTACAATTATCGAATTCCACCAGAGCTCTCTTGGTCTTCAATCTAGCGCACTCTCCCTCTCTTTCGGCGACCATCTCCGTAAGTGAGTACCTGTCGCTCTTGGACATTGTCCAAGTATTTTGTTCTCTTTTCCCAGTCTATCACCGTGCTCGAACAGAATAGGATATAGTTAGTGTATAGCTCCGCTCTGCCCTCAACATCCTCGCACGGGATGTAATTCCGTTGTCGTAGACCTCGCTACCAACCACGCATTTGGATTGTGTAGGTGTCCGCATTGTACAAGCAAGACTCTGCGATTTCTTTGAGCGGCTCGTCTTCGATTCGGTGCTAGGTCATACGATAATAGAAATATAATTGGTACCTAATCGTTTATGAAAGCCGTAAAATGACATTGGTATGATAGTTAACTCGAAACGGTCCATCTCCTAAAGCCTGATTGTGGTTGTGCGAGCAAAGTTACGAGGCTACGCAAATCTATGCAGACTGTAGCCTTTGTGCTCTTGATTGGAATGTTAAACACGTAGATAACTGCCATTCAGTGGGTGCCATGTAACTCACCGAACGATCAGATCGGCAAGTGGCACTTTCGGTGTATCTCTTCTCACCCAAAGTCTCTCCCCCATCAACAGGTCAATTTCATGCTACTTCTTGCTTCACTCCTTTGCTTCGTGGATGTAGTGATGACTGTGCATGGATAAGGACACTGGTAAACATATCCTTGCGATTATATTTGACCATGTAGTGTCCCTCATTCCTGACTTGATACTCTCCATGGAGCATCGGCTATAAGCTGATCCGTGTTGCTTTCCAAGGCGATGCGTTGGAGACGGGTATACGGGCGGAGTGGTAGCTTTTTGACGTGCAGATGTTCCAGGACCAATCTACCAGAGCTCCAACAGGTGTGTTGCAGCAGGAGATATTCTAGACACCAACATGTTGGTGTCTCAGTCCTACTTCTCGTATATCCAACCAAGTCGGGGCCACATCGGGTTGTCGACAGGACTGTTGCCGGTTAAACGCCGTAACCTGCACGCAATATGCCCCACTCTGTATCGAAGTACCTCCCAAAGCCACGTATCTCGCACATGCGATTGAAACACTTCTGACAAAGCTGTTGCTTAAACCTTGCTCTTTCACACCGCCCATCTCTTCTAGGATCCTTCTCCCAGCTGGGATCAGGCCGCCGTCCTGAATCCAATGGGCCCATCTTCCAGTTTGTGTCGACCGGTCTTCTCAATCGCGGGTCTTCGAATGCGCAGGGGAAACCAAAGCGATCACCATCGAACTGCTCAAGCCATGAGCATTCCTGATCTTGTGCTTTGCGAAAACATCGCGCGCAGAGTTGGCCACGGTGGCGCACAGTGCCACAGATACGGGAGTCCTTGGGGTTGAAATCGGTGCGCCAGGCTTGAGAGCGGTACTCCGGGTCTTTGCAGGCGCACAAAAACGACCAACCTTTCCTGACACGCTCAGTGTGCTCTCGCTCGAGTTGCCGCATGTACTCGTTGATGAGACGCTCCAGCGACCGATTGTCCGAAAGCGTCTCGGCCTGCTTGTACAGCGCCTCAAAGCTCATGTTCTTACACCATGAACATATCTCTGGTCCTTGTTCTTGTCCCTCGGGACGTGAATCACAAGCAGGACCAAAGGCGCAGTGAGGTTTTGGAGGGGGTGCTAGCATGGCAACTAAGTCGTGCATGAGTTAAGCTATTGGTGTCAGCAGGAACGCTGACCCGAAAGCAGCCACTTACTGGGTCAACCTTCCTATGTTTGTTCGAATTCGGCTTCAACCTAGTAACACGTTGTAACCCTCCACGTCATCATCCGACCCTTCACTGCCCTCCTCCGAACCTTCCAACCTAGTCACTACCCTGTCTGCTTCTTCATGGCAGAGCCCGGCCGGCGTAAAGTGCTGTACGATTCCAATCTTCCTCAGACGTCTCCTCCAACACTTGGAGCAAGCAGCACCCTTTTTGCGGACGGAAGGGCAGTCCAGTCGGGTACCACGAAGGCTCAGATCAAGTAATCGCCACCGAGAAAGCTGGAAATCTGGATCTTCGAAAGCGCAGAGATAGCGGCCGCGGGCTTCGATATTCCTCTTCAGAACTTGCTTGCGTGTAGTTTCTTCGTTAATAAGCAGTAGAGCAGCAATGTTGGAATCTGCCCAGATACGAAGTTGCTGTGGGTCGTGTCGTTGAAGACAGTCGGAGCAGACCCGATATGGGACGTGGATCTTCTTGCCGATGCCGAGACAGTGAGTTCCAGAAACGCATTCGACGATCGGTGGGGGCTTAAACGGCGACTCGGAGGATGAAGACATGGAACAGTGGCCGGTAGTACAATAGTGTGGACTCCCACGATGCTGCTTTGCGTTTAGTTCAACGTCCTTGCATCTCGGCTTCGGCTTATGTGACGTGCTATTTCCGGTACGGGATGGTATGACGTCGAATTCTGGTTTCTTGCGGGCTGTGAGACATGATGAGAAGACTTGTGGCAGGAATACTTGTGTGTGGTTTGGGGTTACATTTGCATGCAACGAAAAAAGTATGGGGGACGAAAACGGGTTCGCCGTGTCCGGGACAGCAGCAGCCAATGCAATGGAGCGAAGGCTTTACGACAAGGGAAAGCTATGGTCACTTCCATGGAAGCTTTTTGTGGCGTAGAATGTCTCCGACATGTTGGTTCATGACTACTGGCTAAGCGGTGAAGACAGGATCAGCTCGCTTGGCGAACATCATCACCCATGAAGCCGCGCCATGAAGCCGCGCCTATTGGGTACCATTCGTGACGAGATGCTCATGTATCAGATGTTCCTGTGGATTCCGCTATGATCACTCGGAGGCGTTAGGCCCGACAGAGTGGTGAGGCCAAAGCGGAAGCTAAAATGCCGGTTGTCTCCTAGATTTATGTCACTGGATCGGATCTCGCAAATCACTCGTCGGAAACGAAATGACAGCGGTCTTATTCGTCAGCGCTTGAGTAGACGTAGTGGCGTTTGTGAAAACTCACCACTCCGACTACTGGACATTCGAGGTCTGAAACTCGTCACGATTCGATGGTGCGGTGATAAAGTTTCGCTTGCAGCATCCCAAACGTTGTTGGAGATCATCGTGCACGGCCTAGAGGTCCATGCTAATGAGGCCCAATACCCTGACTCGTTCCGGTTCATCCGCCTAAACAATGCCCACGAGCTGTCTTTCTTTGACTCTTACCAACGTTGTGTGACCGCATCCATGCCGTCCATTCGGCCGGCTGGCATGACTCGAGCACACAGAGAGGGTCTTTGTGGCGCCATGTCGCGATCATCTCACCCTCCCCCCTCCCAAAAAAAAAACTTCCTATCTCTGCAGGTAACTCCGAACTACGTGTGTGCATATATGCGCCCCCCGGATGTGATTCTCTTTGATACAAGGTCTCAAATGCCATGTTCACAATGCTCCGGCAGCTGGGGCATGGGGTCAAAGTATGATAACGTTCAGTCTTGCTTATACCAGGTTCTGCCGATGAGATTGTGAAGCTGTCTTGGAACAGAGTCGCGTCAACGTAGGGTTGCATGGTCGCATGCCGGCCAGGACATGTTGAAATGATTCATTTTAACGCCACTCTACGCAGCACCACCGAACACTTGAGTGCGAGTGAATTGACCCCCAACATTTGGTTTGTGCAATTCGCACTGATCGTGTCCATCACATGCTCAGTTTCGATTGGGCTCGGTGACCTTTCCCAAAATCAGCATTCGCTTTACTTCGGCAACGCCATACTGGGGAGGGCCTGTCCATAATCAAAACTATAGCAAAGGACGCATCACCTGAGCGAGTCTTTGGTACAAGGGGTGCCGTGGATAAGCGCTTCGCACATGACCAAGGCTGTCTATGTGTTGCATGTACCTGTGGGAAGCGGGTCGCATGCATGCACACGTGTTGCAGATGAGCCATCATAGACGGTATCCGCTCCAGGGCTTGTAAAAGCGATATCCCGTGGCTACGGAGAAGGCCGCCCGCGGGGTTATCTGTCGAGGGCGACGTCGATCGCACATGGAGGTTGAGTTGGGGTACATGTCGCTAGCTAATCCTACTTGGGACCTGTTCACAACGCCAGGAGCTGTTCCAGTACAGGGGTTAAGGATGCTGTGGCGCTGACGTTTCGCACTTCAAAACTTGGTACCAGACCTGTTGTACCATGTGCGAGCTCCCGAGAGTCGCACACAATACAAATGTCGTACACTCGGCATCAATACTGTGTGCTGCTGTCCGGCTTGGGCGTGGAGATTAGCCTTGCTGTGAGAGTCCCGGAGTGCGGCCAGGACTCGGCGAGCCTCATGTTACAGAGTGGGTAGGCCCTCTACCGGTACACTGTCATGGTTGCCTCAGGAATTGGCACTGCGCAGAGATGGGCACTGCAGTGTTTTGGTGGCGGTGGACCGAATACGCAGACAACGCTCTGATTATTCTCTGCGCTCAAAAAACAAGATGCCGACCTTTCCTGCTAGGGCCTTAGCGCGTGCACGTGTTCTAGCACGGACCACCAACCCCTGGCTAACACAGCGTGCCGCACTCGCACTGCGTTCAAGCCACACAAGCGGACATTTCACGCTGGGCGCCCTAGCACGCTCCCCGCTGCTTTCATTTTGCTAGATTGACGCCAGGACGGGCGAGCCTCGTGGCTTCAGCTTGCTTTTTGGGAGTGACCCTGTGATTCCAAGGATATCGATGCAGCCACGGACGTCAATCCCCCAACCCACCTGCAACTTCTGTAAAGTACAGCGTGGCAGGCGAAGATACGGTGAAGGATGCAGGAAAAGCACAAGTAGCCACAGCTCCGGAAAGCCATCAGGCCGACGCTGGAGACCCGCAGCGGGTCATCACCCCCAACAACAGCGGAGATGCCCTTTTGATGCTCGGAACGGGTGCGGGCATCCAGGTAGTCCGGGTGTCAAAGATAGCCATGACTCTTGCTAGCCCGGTCTGGAAAGCAATGTTCAAACGGCATTAGAAAGTGAACAAGGCCACCAAGATACCGTTTCCAGATGATGACGTAGGCGTGATGCTCATAGTACTTTGTGTTCCTCACTTACGCTTCCATGAGCTGCCAAAGAAGAATGGCCTCACTAGAGATGCCCTTCTTGCACTTGCAGTAGTGTGTGATCAGTACGACATTGTTCCATTGGTACGCCCATTCCTAGACTTATATGGTTGGGCTTAGTGTTACGTTCCTGATACGATTTCCGGAGAAAGATGCAACCCGGCCTGGTTATTTGTAACCTAGACTTTTAGATACAGAGAAAGCTTCACAGAGCTTGCCGAGTTCGTCATGAAGAGAACTGGTCTAGACGAAAATGGGAACCTGACCACAAATGATGAACCAGGGTTTCCCAGGGCTTGTCGGTAAGCGGTGTCTGCGTCTTCGACATATTGATCCTCCCCCAAAGCGAACACACTGTAGAGCTCATGGCGGACGTTCGAAAAACGATCCTCGCCTCTATGCTCGAAGTACTATAAAACGTTCTTGATAGAATCATGAAGGGACCCGGGTGCGAGGTTAAAGGATCGCGCGAGACCAAGTGTGGTGCTATGGTCTTGGGATCATACATTAGCTTTCTACTGGCAAAAGACCTCTACCCAGTGCGCCGTGCTGCTGCCGAAACTTTGCTCAGCATCTAGGAGCTTTAAGATACAGTAAAAAAAGCTGAGATCACTATAAGCGGAGCCATGTCCAAACACAGCAACAGTGTCTACTTGCATCGTGGGTGTTTCAAGGAGTATGGCTTGTTAAGATTCAAGAAGGTTTATCAGATGAAAACACCGACAGTGTTGGAATCGCACATGCGAGACATGGTCAACTGTAGAGCATTTCGACAAACCATCTATTAAGGGTACTTATCCGATGCACTCTTTCAATCGTTCAACCTTCTAGTCACGCATCGGCCCGCGGGTCGGTGTGCTGTCCGCACCCCTCACCACTCGATTCCTTTTTTGTTTCATTTCCATCTTGCGCAATGAAACCAGTTCTTTTCCGCAGGTCTTTCACTTTATGTCATCACGTATCGAATGAAATTCCATGAAACATGACCGTGAGAGGGTCTTACTTTTTGACCGGTAAAGGGGCTTCGTTCGCGTTCTCAGGCATCGCAACAACACTTCGCTCGAGCATGACTGGGTAATTCGCAAAGCGTTCTCCGGCCTTCTCGATAAAGCCTGCCAAACTTTATCGTACCCACTTCTAACGCACTCTGAGCCGTTCCCGAAATGTGCAGGATAATCCTGTCTAGTTATGGCCAAAACAACGAATAATCCCCGCAGCTGATGGTGCCATTTTCGTATTGTCGGCGTCTGAATAAGGGAAAAGTGGAGCAGAAGGTCTGAGAAAGCTCATAGCGAGTCAGCTGGGCGGAGTTCGTACAGGGCCTGCCGAGATGATGACCGTGTCAGTGCCGTGAGAATGTAGCAAGTAGACATATCCTGACGGGCTCACGATGCTTGTTGAATTATGAAACACCAGTCTTATGGCATTTCCTGCAAAGTCAGTAACTGTAGCGTTGCTAACATCAGTAATGCCTAGTATGAGTCCAAACACCCTGATTTAGTGAGGGTGCTACATGACATATAAGCAGGTATATGAGATATAGAACCTGATGGGATTATGATCATGCTTTCTTACTATTACAATCAGTTCTCGCTTTTTGAAACAACCCCCGCTGTCAAGTCCTACCCTGGCCATGTCTACCTACCCTCCGGTACTACAGACTTGGGGCTAGGTCGAGATTACCCGATCAATACCAGAAGCCTCGACCTTCCTCAACAAGTCAAATTGCATCTGACGCGTACACCTGGTCCTTTTAGTATTTCGAAGCACCTGAAGATCCGAATGGAAAACTGTTCAATATTGGTTGAATTACGGAGGATGATCATTCCTCATTTACACTATTCCTGAAAGAAAGGGCTCATGCTCTGTAATCCATGTTCGAAACTCTCTACGAGTAGTGAGTCGAGTCAGAATGGAATGTCAAATATGCACCCCCTTAAGGTTGACTTGTAAGCACGAGAAGATATTGTACACAAAGGTTCTGTTTTACTGATACTGATTTCAGTTTTTGTAATACTCTGTGGAGTTATGCTGGGAATCTTTATCTTCCAAAGATGATGTGGGTAATGGGTAAGGCACTTGTTCCCGCACGGAAGAAGAGGTTCCTCACCAGGGCATATAGCTGGGGTGGGGCCAGCAAACCGCCTCTCGGAGCTTGAAACGGGCAGCAGTAGCATGTGAGTCTGGTTAAGCCCAATTCCAAGAGTTCCCCATTATTTTTCCAACAGTATCTGCATGAGACTCGCTACCACTCCCGTGGCGGGCTTTACGGCCCCGCTACAATGCCTCGCTGGGAGGAACTGAACCAGCGCATCAAGGATGCGACTCAAATGAAGGGGGTTGCGTTCTGCATCTCGACACACTGTTATTCGTCTCAGAATTCGTTGGTAATCGCGTGCAATGTATGCACTAACCATCTTCACCAAACTTCCAATCCACATGGATACGGCATGGAAGCCATCGACGAAATGGCTCACAATGCTACGGTCGACTCAGAATCCCCGAGCTGTCAGGTTGCAGCTGCTAGACTAGTCAAGAGAACCTTTGAATTGACGCCGCAGTCTGTGAAGCTGTCGAGGCCTTTTCTCATGCGCATATTATCGGCCCGTCAATCAATATGCCGGTCCAGATTACCATGATATTTCAACTTCCTAAACCTCCTCTATTCCTACCGCCCTTTCGTGAAGGCTATCTCAGCCAATGGTGGGTACATGCTGAGCATGGCGTCCCAACTAATAGGACTGAAAAGACGCCTAAGCTTTTGGACCATACCGCAATACTGGAGACTGCTCATAGGACGACTCGCTCGATCCTTACGGACTTCTTCTCAACAAGGATACCAAAGCCTCCGTTGTCTTCGCCGACCTTAGCTTTACTCATGCGATAGCTTTTTCTGCACCTTCCGTACCCTTGCATGGATATGGCTAATACATAACTCATCCGGTAAACCTTCAGCGACACCGTAGCAAAAGTGACACCCTAGGCAGGTACCGCCGCCTACGCCGCCGTGCAATATGTCGGCGTAAAAACAAATCCTTTCTACAGTAGCGTCCTAGCCAGCCGATACATGAGCTTTGCCTACATCCGTACCGACTATATAGGCCACTTGATCCCCGCTTACCCGCCCCGAAAGCGCGCCTCGGATCTTCGCCTGTTCTCCGCCTAACTTCGACATGGCTATTATTCGGTATCAAACCGCCGGCAGGAAACGTGAACAAACACTCACAAGAGCAGCGACCGCGTGGACCTTTAAGCCTCCACCAGTGACATCTGCATATTCATACCTAGATGCCGAAACACTTCAATCCCTTATCGGGGAACAACAAAACCATCATGACACACTAATATTTCCCGGACAAGAGAGCCCAGTATCACAGTGGCAATGTACCTGCAGGAAACCCTACTACCTCCTCGTTCGGGATGTGGAGATGCGGCTGCGGCTGCTCAACTCTAGGTTCGAAAGAAAATTCGTGGTACCAGCGCTTTTGCCACAATATATGCAACTGTTTGAAGTAAGAAATTTAAGAAAAAGCTACCTGCAGCAAGACTGTTGTTGAGTAATCGCTCGCAGATGTGGTGCAGTTGTACGTAAGCCGCCTACGCCTGTATCTGCTTGGCCGAACGCCATGCCATGCGTCTTCCCAAACGCCGGAGCGTCCAGCTTCTATTTAGCCTGATCGGTGAAGACATGCAAGGCTTTTGCGTTTGTTTGCAGAAGAAAAAAAGGAAAAACGCCACGTGGATTTGCGTGTGGAAGGTGCTTTTTTCGTTTCCCTTTGTTTTCAATTCCAGTTTCAACGTTGATCGCCGACGTAGGTGGGCGCAATCGGCTGTATGATGTCAAGGATGCTCTTATGTTCATTATTGTGTTTTCTGTTATCAGGGCACCCCACTCAATCTGACAACAGGTTTGTCTTTGGGGAATGTAGGAATTGTATGGAGACAGCGGAAATGTTAATCAGGGACTAAGGATAATAATGATGTGCCAGAACCCTGTAAGAAGAGCGATTAAATATTCCCCTCCAAGTTAACACCAAACTTCTCTGCGTTTTTCCTCTGAATCATGTCCCCTAGATTGCCATGATTATTCGTCACGGGATCTGTTCCCTTACTTTGTTCACCATCATGTTCCTTTCCTTTCCCTTGCTTGTTACCCTTTACGTGACTGTCAATCACATTA
>Ga0265798_10012813_pt1 | contig 10083 bp, 14 predicted proteins | sample P3T30metagenome_FD_192430 | JGI IMG/M metagenome (GOLD analysis project Ga0265798, IMG submission 192430) | Plant litter microbial communities from East Loma Ridge, Irvine, California - P3 T30 | ecosystem: Environmental > Terrestrial > Plant litter > Unclassified | place: USA: California...
CCCCCGCCCCCTAGCAACGGTAGCAAACCCCTTTGAGGTCCAAACACCTGCACCACGCCATCCCAATGCTTTGTATGGTATATATACTGCTCAAACATCGCAATCCATTGCATACGTGATGACTCAACAACGAGGGTGTATGAGGCCGCCTCTCAGCTACCAACAGCACCAAGTCTCTATCCTGTAGAAAGGACCTTGCATGTCAGGCACACAGCGAGTCCTGATGCTAATTGTGGCGATGAAGGCGCAGAGCAACTAGTTTGATCTGGCCATGCGTTAATTTGCATGACTGACTGACAAACTATTCGTCTAAAACCGAAAGTCTAGTCCTCCCAGCGTCTAAGGAACTTGGCCATGTCGTCGGTTGCGTGAGACGCAGCGGCAACCTAAGCAGGGGGGGTCAGCAACGTATTCATGCGAGAGAGACAGCAAGCACCCGGCCTGTCTGCCGCAGAATTTTCTTTTCAACGTACCGGATTCTCGATACTCGAAACCGAGTATGTCTGGGAAGCCGTAAGCGTGGTCAGTTGACTGGGTATTGGCAGTTTCGTCTTGGCAATCGGCACGCTGCTTGTAGGGTACAGCGGCTTCATGTTCGTCGCCGTGATCTTGGTCGGCGGTACGGGCTGCATGGGCGCGTACCGGGTCAGCCCCGTCTGCATTGTGTATTCCACGTTGTACAAGTCCCCATTGACAGTGTCGGTAGCAGCCTTGCCATCTTCGGCGGTAGTATCCTCAGCGGCAGGTCCTTTTGTGTCGGTCACGGCTATGCCAGCGGCCTTGACGACCGGATTGAGAATATTCTTTCCCGTCATTCCCGAGAAGGAGAAGCGATCCGAGTAGGTGATGAGCTGACCACCCGTCTTTGCGACTGCAATCATCTTGAGGAAACTGAAACGCACGTGTTAGTCTCCTGCTGTTGCTGCTGCTGCTGCTGCTGCTGCGGGCAACACAGTGAGAGGTGGCCAGGACGTACTAGGCATTGGCAGTCTTGAGATCCTCTGATACTGTCGTCTCGATGCGTCCCGAGGCTTGGTTACCGGCAGTAAACAGTCCGCTCGTGGTAATGGTGGCTGCTACGAACTAATCGCCATCATCAGCATGTTGGCGTGCAAAATGATGAATTTCGCGCCGGCTGCTGCCACCCACTTACCTGCTCCTCGCCCTTGTTGCCGCCCACAATCAGCTGCAGCTGATAGTTCTGCAGGTCTGTGAGCTTCGGTCCTGTGCCGCCCTCAGTCCATTGCACCGCAATGGCGGTACCTGCTGTGAGCTGCGCTCCAGCGGCTGGCGATGTGAACTGGATGCCTGCATGTACGAGCGGCGACAGTGTGGCGACGAGGGCAGCGAAAGACAGTAGTATCCGTGTCATTGTGGGTGGTTGTGACAGAAACGAGCGACGGTAGGCAATGTGGTAGTGCGACAAGCGACACAGAAGGCGTGGAATACACGAGGCTGCGCGTAACTCTCGGATCAATCGAGGCTCGTGTGAAGCCGATAAGGTGAGTGATAACGGCGGGGACGGGTAATACGCGGTGCGGGTGTGTGTTAGTGCTATTAAGTGAAGGATTGCAGTCTGGATTCACCAAAGCAACATGTGGCGCCGCCAGGGGCACCACGGTCGTCGCTGCCGCGCAAGCTAACCTAAAATTGGCAGGGATGAGCACTCATTCCATTGCCTATCGCCTCAACACCATCTTAGTGAAAGTGCATCCTCTCAGTCTCTAGCTAGCACGTCACGAATGCCCGTCCCGGATGCGGTTCCCATTGCTGTAAATCTGCCTACCGGGTCTCCACGATTAACCGTCAAAAGAAACTTTCAACTTTCTCCATACACCCGTGCATCGCCTGCGCGGTGAAATAAAGCAACAGACACGTGCTTCGCCCGCTTCCTTGTCCGTATTTTGCTACCCAAACGCCAATGCCATGCTCATGAGGGGGATATCCTGAATTCCAAACAAACGAGATGCTTTTCCAATCACTATACAAAACTTTGACCCTCTCAAACAGCCTGCGCATTTCGCATCTTTGCGCCGCCCAGCTTCAGGTTGAATGAAGTGGGTAGTCTGCATGTTAGTGTGGCTGCCTGTCCGGCCTTTTGCAGCTGAAGCGTCAAGTCCTTGAGCTTCTCTGGAGTGAAGATTTGGACGTCGAATGATAGCAAGAATTCCACACATAGCTCAAGCCGGCTTAGGGCTGCCTCGTCTACACCGCCCACGGCAGCGAACCGTTTCTGTGGCCATCGGTGATCTTCCAATGCCTTCATTGCGACAAGTGCACATGCCAGAATGAGCCGGTGCATAGTGCGGTAGGTAAGCGGAACGCTTCTGTCGACGACACATAGTCGCAACATGTAAGAGCCAGCCGCCAGCCAGACACCTGTGGATAACGGACAGAATCTCTGGATGCGATTCATGTATTCTTCGACACCCACTTTCGGCACCGTCTTGGAGAAGAACTTTCTGGCCATGTTCGCTCGTTGCACGGACTCGGGCTGCGCGCCGGCGCCAATGTCGTGTATAGTGACGGGCTCGTCGTGGCCCGCTTCTGGCGGAGCTAGTTCGGTGGGCTGGTGGTTTTCCTTCTCGGCAGGAATAGGCGTGGCCGGCCTAGACGATGTCCTTCGGTGGGCTCGAATGAGGTGGTTTTCCCTGCCACCTGGTGTTCCTGGCCGGGAGAGTGGTGGAGTTGCTGGCACATCGCCAGCGGCGTTTGCTATGGCGATTATTGATCGCGCAATCAACTTCATAGCTGTTTCTCGTGACATGTTGAGGACATCGAGTTCTTCGTCGTTTGCTGGCGGTGATGGTGCATCCTGGATGCTGAGGCTGTTGAACTCTGGCAGTACGCCGGCGTCTCCCGCGGGGTTGGGTGCCGTGGGAGGATTCATTGTTGTTTGGTTTTGGATGACTGGTGCAAGTACGAGTCGCCTCGGATGCACGGTCTTGAGTGGAGGGGCTGAAAGACAGACTTGGATCATTTGAGCGTGTGGAGACGATGTTGCCGAGGTTTACCGATATGCTTCACACAGGGAAGGTGTATCGTTACCGGGTTGGCAGCAGAGCTTGTATATGGGTTTCTCTGTAGTGAATTAGCACAAGGTCATCCAACGACGTCGGACATGTGCGTACAAGTGGACGTGACGATCAGCCGAGTTAGCGTGGTGACTAGAGGTGTTCGTCGTGGTATGTGGATACAACTAGGTGATGGTCGTCGGTATCGATGATTGGCTGGGGTGGAAGGCGGTTCGTATGTGTGAGAGTGTAGATGGCCAACAACTGGGGGAGGGGAGTGATGGGTAAACAGGCAGGAGATATCGAATGTCGAGTAGCGCTGGTGAGCGGCAGTATTAAGGACAAAGTGCACGATAGCTCGGGACGAGGCGCGGTTTGTGAGGTCAAGTGACGCTAGGAGGATTTCGTCTGGTCTTGAACAGGCTGGTCGGAACTGTAATCCACGCGCCTTTCCGTAGCTGGGAGCCGTGTGGTGTAAACGGCGGCCATGGGCTGGGTAGTGTAGATTGCGTGGTTAGCAGCTGCAGCGGCCAGTGCGCGCCGACGGGCTGGTACGAGGCGCGAAGTGTGAAGAGCAGTGTGCGTCCGGATCACGATGAGAAGGTACGTGGAGGGCAGGCGGGCGGCGAGCCTGAGATGTGAGGCCGCCGAGCGGGTCTTGTGGATGCAGAAAGGCTAGATTACTGGATTGCTGGCCCACCGGGCCGTGACTGTACAGGCAGAAGACGCGCAGGTACTGTAGTCGCTTACTCGCCTATATGGGGCAACTGCTTGCAGTTGTCGTGGCAGCGATGCAGCAGATGGTCCGACGGGGCGATGATTGGCGCTGCATTGGCTTCGCAGAGCCATGAACACATGCATCAGTGTATGTGTGTGTGTGTGCGTGTGTGCGTGCGTATGTATGTGTGGGTGGGTGTGTCGTTTGGAAGGCAGCGGAGTCGGTTCCGAATAAGGGCTCGAGTATTGCGGGGCACATGTCCAGCAACGCTGCAGGGTCCAGCAGGGAATGAACAACCATGGTCATGTGAGCTGGCAGAATAACCCCCCCAGCCTTGGAATATTGGAACCTTGGAACCGTGCAAAGCAGCCAGAATGCCGGGAAAATAGAGCGATAGCACGGGCGAGTCGCTGCATTCCGCAATGCAGTCGTCGCACCTTAGCCGCGGCAGACACGCTCGCTGCCAGACCATTGCCGCCATCGTGACCCGCCATGTCTCATCCATTCACACGTCGTAGCCCACCCTCGTCGGATTAGGCAGCCATCTGCCCGCCATGCCACACCCTCACAGCATAACAGCCATATGCAGATCCAGCACCACTACCGTCTCTGCGTGCATCGCGGCAACCGGCTCGCTGTAGCACCTGCACTACATCACGACATGCAAAGTGCATACCGAGATGCACCTCCACGTGTTCGCGCTGCCTCGACCACAGGATGCCCCAATACATTGGCCTGCGACGTCCAACTTGCCCAGAGCCGGGCCGGGGCTGTCCGCTGTCCGCTCGACACATGTCAGACACCCTTACCCGCTGCCATGGCCAAAGTCTAGGGGCATCGACAACGAGCAAACACCGCCTGACCGGGCTTAGGCTGTCTGTGAAAGACCCGAACCACACACTGGGCCTTCCTACACTACCGTAGTAGCGTTGGGTAGTGTCTTTGGGCCTACGAACGATAACTGTCCAGTCAGTAGTCCGCTTGACGCGGCCCTGCTCATCATGAGGCGGGGGCCTGGTGTAGGTAGCTTTTGCTTGCCTCCCCCTTCTTGTTTATATGACCGACAGGATTGCCTGCCATCCCACCTCGCTCCTGACCCCGCCAAACTGTTACCGCCCCTAGGTAGGCTCCGGCGCCTTTGCCTCCACATTGCGAAGCGCCAGACAACCCCTCCTCACATTGCCTTGGCCACCTTGCTCCGCCACGAAATAACGATGACTCGATCAAAGTCCGCAAAGGCCACAGTGCATGTAACACCGTCGTCCCAACAATCTCTGCACATTTGTAGCGTGCTTGCTTTCACGATTCGACAACGTCACCGTACATGCGTAGTTTCATCGACAGCAAGGGTAGATGCAAGCAATCGCATATCCAGACACCTGATCTGGCCAGCAATCCAATGGTTCGCTGCGCCGATCGCCCATTATTGTTTGATATTCCGGGGCGGGTGAACCGCACGCACGACCCATCAGCCAGATACGGAATATGGGGTACCGCGCCTTGTTGGGGCCCGTCTCCACATAACAAACGCAATCGACATGACCATTGCAGTACACAAGCTAGACATCAAAGGCCATGTATATGGTCAAGAAGATCCTTATTGTATGTAGATAGGCCCTGCTTTCCCACTATATTAAGGAAACGCCTTGTGGCGACTACTGTACATGGTATACACTTGGGCGCCACTCCTCGATGCGCCCGGGATGAAACGCCATTACCCCGGTCTCGAATGACAAAGTAGATGACTGCGAAGTTTGGTTTGTTCAAGAGAGAAGCATGCGCCAAATGGCCAAGGATGTCAGTGCAACTCAAGCAGGATTTGATTGAAGGCTGCTTGTCGCATCTACACCTGACTCACTCTAGCCCTCTTCCTGGTGCTCCCAGGAACTACACTTGGCCCACTGCGGGCAGGTGTGTCATCACCACCACGCCTCTTCTCCTGTTGATCCAGTACCAACTGCAGTACATCGTACGAAAATTGTGGAAACTCGAGACACATGGCCTTGAACTCGGGCTCTGCGTCGTGACGCAGGCTGAAACTGCGTGTCGCCCAGAAAGCAGCCACGGGCTTGCGGATTGTTGCATCTTCTGAATTGGACTCTTTGTAAACGTAGCGCGCATACGCGAGCTCTCCCCTTGCCGTCGATGCTGTGCGATGGATCTTGGAATGTGCTAGGGATTTGAGCTCGGGGAGTTGCAGACGGTCGGCAAGCGTATATATGCGAGCATGGACAAGGAGACCGAGGCCCTCGTTGTCAATCGGAGGCTGGCGCGGATCTATCTCAAGAGGCGCATCGCGTGCGCCCGAAGTCTTTTTTGGAAAGTATTCGCCCGTGTAGAGATATTCGATTACGGATCCCATGGCATCGGCGTCGCAGTCTGTATAGACAACCTGACGTGGCTAGAGAGGATCAGTTACTGGTTCGAGTCCATGTACGCAAGACTTGGACATACTCCTCGCGGCTCAAAGTTCTCAATTTGCCTGGCCAACTCTGGTGATTTGACTAGAACCGCCTTGTGTGCTGAGTATGTGGTACGGGCCTCGGATGTTCCAACCACTACCTCGACGATTGGACTCTTCATGAGACTGGACGCGTATCAGCTGCAAGTCCATTATGAGTGTCGCCGATATCTATTGAGCTTGAGGATACTCGCAGCTGTCTGACAGCTCAGCCGGCGAGCCTCGCCATGCATCGCATTGCGCCCAACCAACCCCTCTACCACTGTCGCTTTCACGCACACACACACACACACATATATATATATACAAACAAGCCACTTACTCTGCAAAGAGAACAAGTTTAGGCGCCTCAGGCTCGGGTCCAGGTAAGACGGCCGCTTCGTCAGCGCCAGCGCCATCTTCAACACCAGCGTCAGCAGCAGTCTCCATCTCTACATCGTCGACTGATGCCTCGACTGGGGTTTGCTGCTCAATATCCGCCATGGCGACCGTACTTCTGCGCTCTTGATAACGACAGGATGTGTGTGGAGGTGAGTGAAGCTCTGTTCAGACCAAAGGGAAGCTGTTGAAGTGTGATGATTGGTTGTCACGCGTCAAGACGAATTGAACGCGCGCGCAAAAGTAAGACACGGGCAAAGTGAGTGAGAGGGGCTGTTATCGATACGACTAGAACGTCTGGTAGTAGGAGCGCTGACCCGCAGAATGATGATGATGAGGAGAGGTGGTGGGAAACAGCTGGGAAACCTCGGAGCTTGGACGCGACTTCTGGTAGCTCTCCATGGGCGCGTTCACATGCGCTAACGCAGGAACACGTCTTGGCGCAACTTGTACACACCTGTGTTTACGATGCAGAGGGCTTTTGGTCGACATGAACATAGCACAGAAATTGTGCTTCAGAATAATGGGGATAATAACGTATGTACTGGAAGATCATTTCGCCGTTTACTTGTTACTCAGATTGCAATAGAGACGCGCTGTCTTTGTGAACGCCACCCAAAAATGCCATGCTCCGCAAAATGCCAAAGTGTGTATAAAACGGAGCCGTGATTGGACATGAGTCGAAAAAGGAAAGAAAGGCAAAAGGCAAAAGGGAGCTACATGACGCTAGAGCCTACCACCCTTTTCGTGGAATCTTTCACCAGTCGTCGGTACCGGTTTGTCCGCTCGAATGAGGCACAACAAAAGATCCTCGAGCGGAATGAAGACGTAAAAGACTTTGTTGCACATGAAGGATAAGAAGACAAAGCATGTAGCAACCAGCGCATCCATAAAGTAATGGTTGGCTGTAGCGACAATGACGGTAAGGATGAAGGATGGGTATCCCACACCGAGTATGAAATAGAAGATCTTCCAAAAAGCGTTTTTGCGCACTTCTCCCTGCTCGAGGGTTCGGCGGAAGAGACCGGAATGATAGATCATCGTCATGCCAATGCAGAAGGAGTAGCCAAAATGCATCGAGGGCATAGCAGCAAGCTGGTTGACGAATTTTCCGCTCATCCAAACACTCTGTGCATCGTCGTGGCGGACAGTGTCGAGGAAGCCGTATTCAGAAGGCAAGAGGCGAGGCGGCATGCATGGGTATACAACAAAGGTCAGGAAAGCACAGAAGTTGGTGAGGGTGAGGGTGCGGCGAGCGATGGCAAATGTGTCGAAAGAGGGCGCCACGTAGTAGTACCAGCAAATAAATCTGGGTGAGGTTAGTCATGATGATATCGGCCACTCGTAGGCAGTATCCTTACCCCACAGTCCCTGGAATGTGGATCAGCGCATAGCACTTGTTCAGCACTGTAAGCGCATCCTGATGTCCATGCATGAACCATTGTTGTACATCCTTTTCCCTGACAGGGAACAAGAAACTCAACAGGCCATTTTGTTCGGCCTCCAGCACGGCGATTCCGTGTTCTTGTGCCACATCCCATATCCCGCGCCCAGCGAAGAGCTTAGCAGACGCAATCGAGGTCATCCGGTAGAAGGCGTAGTTGATGATCCAATAAAACATTTCGATCAAGAATGGGAAGCGCTGCAGTATGCGGCTATGTACATTGTTCCGGAAACGCCAGGTGCTGGGTGTGGTGACCTTCCAGCAGCATATGCTTCGAACTTTGGGCGAGTTTGGGTTCTTGGTTGCGTAGACTTCGTCGAACTCGCTGTCGCTGTCGGATTGTATGAGACGGTCGGTGGACTCCCTAGGGGCGTGATCGAGGTAACCCTCGCGTTGCGACGACGGGCCGAAGATTTTAAAGTCTCGTTTGCGTGTGATGAACATGGCGAAGAACAATATGCTGGCGACCATCTGCTCGCGTGACAGCTGTTAGCATACAGAGTAGTACATGCGCATACTCCCGGGGGGGGGGGCTTTGCCAACGTACAACTGGTTCGCACCATCCAGGCAGCTTCCACGCTGGTTTACTGTTCCACTGGCCATTGTCGGATAGTGTTATGTTGGCCATGGTTTATCGCGTGCGCGCAAGTTCGGCGCGGTTTTGTTGTGTCGAAGGAAGTGTCGAGGTACTAATACATCAAAGAGTCTAGTATGCTTCGTCCAACGGTGGTGGCTGTAGTCGATTCTGCTCAGCAAAGGCGCCAATGCTAAAGGTCGGTTTCGGAGCAACGCAAGAAGCGACAAAGGAGTGACGAGGCGTATACGAGGGGAAGGCTGAGGTCAGAAGATGACTGAGGGACGGTCGAATGCTTCGCCCGATGCTTGATCGGACCTATGATAATGCTTGCCCAGAAGTCTGCGTGGAAGCCGGGCTGTCGGCAAAGGAGCAGGGAGGTCCAGCTTGTTGCGACTCGAGCATGCGTGTTGCACATCTGAGTCCCACTTTTCCCAGTATTTAGTGTTAAGCACTTGCGTGCGCGGCGGCGCGGCAGCAAAAAAACACACACCCCCGCTGGAGCACAGGCTTCAGGCTTGGTGCGGATTGCAAATAAAGTGGTTGACGGCGTTGTGATGGACAGGTTGACAAGGTCGCGTGCTCACTTCTCTTTGTCGACCCCCACAACGACGACGACGACGACGACGACGACTACTACCACTGTGGCCTTGGTTGCCAACGCCACAAATCCGCCGTTGGGACAGGAAAGCCAAAGGCGATTCGTGACGTCAAACAAGCCAATGCCATTTCTCCCGCCGGTGGCGTGGTTGAGCCGAATACGAGAGGAAGCCGCAGCAGGTAGACGAAATTGTGGACACTTTGTATTGCTCGCCTTGCCCGCCTGGCCTGAAGCTCGTCTCGCTCGTCTCGCTCGTCTCACTTGGACTGGCTAGGCCTGCATCTTCTGACACGTCCATGCAGTCGAGCTGCTCAGCCCTCGACCATAACCACGACAACTGTGTCCCATGATGATGCCAAGCACATGCTCACCGCAGTCCGCTTCTCTGGCTTGGTCGGGCCCGGCTCATGAAGCTACCGCGCCCGAGCCCCTGAGGAAGCTGAAGCGACTACCTTTTTTCTGCGCAACGCCTTGGCACATGTTGCTTGGCTTCATTAGACACGTCCTTGGCATGCGCTTGCGGTAAGGCGTGAGAAATCTCATGCCATAATAAGCACAATCTTAATTTCCGGCGATTCTCCCTTCCCGACCCCATCATCGACCACTGTTGTCCTGCCCTTCAGCCCTAGGCGACAGCCGAGGACGGTGCACGAGCGGGCATACAGTAAGGCGGACTCGTCGTGCTGGCATGTACTGTTGTTGTACATCACAGCATTTCTTAAAACGGCCATGCACATCACTAAAACAAACGCCAACGTTTCTTTCACCCCTCGTCTACCTACCTATACACAGACGCTACTATCGAGCTGGGCCCAAGTACTGCTTGTCATTCATCACTTCCGCCATCAACCTGCGGTACGACGGAAACAAAATGATGGAGATAGTCTGCCTGA
>Ga0265798_10012818_pt1 | contig 10080 bp, 11 predicted proteins | sample P3T30metagenome_FD_192430 | JGI IMG/M metagenome (GOLD analysis project Ga0265798, IMG submission 192430) | Plant litter microbial communities from East Loma Ridge, Irvine, California - P3 T30 | ecosystem: Environmental > Terrestrial > Plant litter > Unclassified | place: USA: California...
CTCCACCCAACGTATGCACTCTTTTTTTTTGCCTTGGAAATATGTGTGGTAATGTGTGGGTACGTATGCAAAGTACCTGTTACAGTTCCATTCCCCTCTCCCATACTACGTATACACACACACACAGAGAGAGAGAGAGAGAAACAAAAAGGAGAAGAGGAAGAAGAAGAAGAAGAAGAAGAAGAAGGGAAACGAAAAAAACAGAGTCGAAAAATTCATAGAAAATTTATGATACAACGTATAAAAAACCAGACCAACTGCTTGCTTGCAGACCACAAAACACCCATCCATGCCCCTTGTTCCCCCCCCCTTTCCCCTTATCCCTTTCTTTTGTGAAAATCTAGTCATATGAATGAACAATGACAATGAAAACGAAATAGTCTCATCATAATATACAAAATTTGCTTTTTTGTTTCCTTTTGTACGAGTCAAGTCAAATTGATCCCAGACACCTGCTCGTGCAACTCCCCATGACCAGACCACCAAAACCTTAAAACGGAAACTACCATCCCCCAATCAGTCATATCCCTCGCACTTTAACAGTAACCCACCTCATTCAGCGCCCATCAAAGCCCGAATCTGTGGGCCGTACAGCGAAATTCGGAGACAGCGAATGGGGACTTGCTAGTGACAGCAATGTCGGTGAGCGCGGTGTCGACGGCGCCGGTGAAGTGGTAGTAGGGGTAATAGTAGCACACACATTATTTGGTAAAGAAGTCAAAGGTGAGAAATTCGGCGACATGGACACTGGTGGTGTTGCGGGAGTAAAGTTCGGTGACGCAGGTGTATTCGGGTCCAAGGTGGGGAAGTTGGGTGACGCAGCTGGCTGTTTTGTTTTCAGTGGCATTTTCGGGCGGAAGTTGGGAGATGTGGCGAAGGAGTCGGTTCGTTTGGCTGGGAGGGATAGGCCTGTTGCCGGTGCTAGTGCTGGTGATGTTGACGGCAGTGTTGTAGGTGTTGATGCACATGTTGTATTGCGCCATACTTCTTCCCCTTCACTCCAGTCATGACTCCCTACGGGCGGGTCTAAGAAATCTGAGAACAGGGATGCGGCATCCGATGTAGATGTGTGCGCTGCAGTGGAGGGATGTTTGGTCATGGGAAACGGGACCGCGTCATCGTCATCGTCATCGTCTTCAAAGGGGCTGGGCAAAACCTCGTCTTCTTCATCGTCGTAGAAATGGGCGTAGGGGTCAAAAGTATCGTGTTCAACGTCAAGGGCGTCGTAATTTGACATGCCGAGCGGAGATGGCGGTGGCGGAGTGTAGTCTCTGCGGGGTATCTGTGCTCTGGGTAGGGAAAGGGAGAGGGAATGAGAGTGAGACCATGTTTCGTTTGGAGATCGAAATGAAACAATCTCTTCTGTGGAACCATTGACGGGTGAGACAGGCGGCGTAGGCGAAGGGCTTCTGGATGAGTTGGGAGAACTGGATGGTGAGCCGGATACCACAAAATGGTCTCCTGTCCGTACGACACCACTTGGCGGTACCGACGGGTCTTGCGACAATACTGGCCGGGTGTAGGTGTCGATACTGCCGTGATCGAACTCCAGTCTCGCCAGTTCAAACTGCACATGCTCCTTTTCATCCTCAACTGGTATCCGTCCTCGGCGCCCACCATTCCCACCCCTGGCCAGCATGTTCTGTCTGCGTATGCCATTGAGGATGGCGGCTTTGCGGAGGAGGTTCCGCCCAAGAGCCTTTTGCTTTGCCCAGACTGCAATTTTGGAGCTGCCTCGATCCACAATGTTGGTTGCTGGGTGGGAGAATTGGGGCGACAGCCGGGATGTGATGAGGACGAGGCGTAGTCGGCGCTTCTTCTTCTGCATGCATGAGTGTTCTCCGTCAATATCAGCTACAGCTCGGCTGCGCTTCCAGGGCCCGGATTGCGGTAGCTTGGGCAAGAAGGTGAGATTCATCTCTGGTCTGGGAAGCGGAGTGGTAAAGTCCAGAGTGCTTGGTCCTTCAGCCGGAACAAGCGTGTCGAATGGTCGGCTTTGTATCGATGATGTGTCGGCGATATCAGCTGGCTTCATCCTCCGTCGCCCAACTTGATGTACTTTCTTCGTGAGATGGAGGCGAGCACACGATTCCGCATTCTTGCGCGTAGTCGATGCTGCGTGGCGGTGTTTGTTGAGCGACGAGCCGGTAAGGTGCGAGTCAAGAGCACCCAGCGGCTCGTTTGCTGTGCGGGTAGGGCACGAGATCCGAGGAGCAGCAAAGTGGAGCCAGTGCTGTGCTAGTGAATGGCGGAGCATGGAACTTCTCGACCCGATCACCTCTCGATCCTGTTTCAGAGCCCAAAGCCCGACATGGCAACTGCGCGTGACCCGGGCTTGCAGTCAAAAGTAAGAGTTGATATGTAATGCCAAGAACGCTGAGGTGTCAACGAGAGTAAGCAATTGGCAGGAACGGTGACATGTAATGTGTCGAAAAGAAGAAGCGCCCTAATAATATCGCGTTGCAGGACGAGCCGGATGACCCAACGCTACGGGCAAGATGCGGAGAACCCTAGCCACAACCTGCCAGACGATGCCTAGTGTTTCCCTAGTCCCACCCTGCCTCACCTCTCACTGGACAACATTGCGAGAGAGCATTCACAAGCCATTGCGTCGAGACCACGCATCTTTGCTCAACCGAGCGTGTGTGGTGTGTGTGTGGCAACTTCTCCAAAACGTTATTTCGTGAGGCTGACAAACCCGTCTCTGAGGGGGGCGAAAATGTCGTGTATTTGCGAGGAAGAAAAAAAAAGAGGCGCACACGAGCAAAGGCCTCGAAGCACATGGGCCAGAGCAAAGAAAGCGGAGAAGGTTTCCAGCAGCAGGCAGGCGACAAGAAGAAGCTGCTGCATTTGGAACGAGGCTTCTCAGAGCCAAAGGGGGTTTGGCTTTCCCCAAGGCCTTGCCGATCAATCAGCCCTGGCCTGGAATCCTTCACACACCTAATCTTCTCCACCAACAACAAGCGACAGCGAGATGCTCTCCACCGGCACAACGTGATCAGCTTACAGGGAGAGAAGAAGGCATGTCACCAATTCCAGCCAGGTCAGACCTTGTCAACTTCCTGTCTAAGCCGATGACATTGTACGCGGTCTCGAGCAGTGCATCAGCAACAAAAAAAAAGACGCAGCAAGACGCAGCAAGACCCAGTTTTGATCCTCGCCAGGTCAAGCTAGGGTTCTGGCCCAGGTCCCCCCCCCTCCCCCCCAGTCGCAAGTACACAGATGATCTGAGAGAAAATTCTGGGGTCTTCTTGTTATTTGCTGCACACGTTAGTTCGGCTCCCCTTCGGAGGCTTGCTCACGACGCACGACATCGTGCTTGCCATCTGCCCAATGGGAGAATCTGGTCTTCTACCACGAGAATGTATGACATGTGTATACCCTGCCCACCTCACTAAACCAACCCACCAACCAACTAACACCGATCGCCTGTTCCGGAGACAGCCGCTTTGCGAAGTACTGTATCCCAAACAGCGAGGTATTCCAAGAGCTACGAAAGAGGTATCTTGTATATCCATCCTTGGCTTGTCCCAACTCATCACCCAATCGCCGGCGCAGGATGCGGAGACGCCCGATGCATTAACCCCCCTCCCCCAATGTTCCCCATCCAGCGCAGAAGCGGCACACCGCGGAAAGGCAACCGCGGACGTAGCCCGTGTTCTTGATGACACTCCCCACTTCCATGTTTTTTTTGTTATTTTTCTCTTATATGCCTTTGTGCGCGTACGTGCGACGACGAGGCTGATGTTTTCTTTTCTTTGGGCTCACACGGCAGTTGCATGCCAGTATACAAGCAGGGCGCTTTTCGTTTTTGCGGCTGGCGGCTCAGCTCCTCACAAAAAGAAAAGTCTGCTCACTTTGCCGAGCTAGGACAAAACGAAATAAGACAATATGGTAGAGTGCGGATTGTCATATTATTGAGACTACTCTAACAGTACTACCCCTACACTATTTCACCGAAGCCCTGCATACTGACCTCAAATCATCAAATCCGGGTCCGGCTGCCAAAGGTACAAATCCTTGTCCGCAGTTGCTATCAGGTTCGTCCTGGGGTTGTATCCAACCACGGCACTTTTGCCCTGACCCGGCAGTTTCTCCATGGGCTCGAGCATGTGGTTCGGGCTTGGTGGTTTTGAAATGTCCCAAATAAGCAAGCCGTCTTCAGCACTGCCGCCAATGAGGAATTGGCCGTCTGGTGTGAGACAAACGTCACCCTGGCCATTTGCCGGCGTGTCTCCATTCCGCGTGGCTCCGTTGAGGTTGGTGACTGAAGAGGCTGGGGGCAGGCGACCCGAGGATCCGGCTTTGCGGTAACAAAAATGCGATATTTCCCCAGAGAAGGCGTCGAGCACAAAGTGCCCGCTGCCGTTTGTGGCGACTATCAGACTCTTGCCATCGTTGCTAAACTCAATCTTTGTCCAGTCGACCTTTTGTCCGCCCAGGAAGCGCTGCTCGTACTCGAGGAGGTCGAACGTGGCAAACGGCGGCTTGTCGTAGTTGCGCATGTCGTACAAGAGTATGTTCTGCGTCGGCGGCGAGGCAATGGCAATGACGGTGGCTGAGGGGTCGTATGTGGCTAGGTATGGTGCGTGCAGGTTGAGCATGCCGACGTAGTTGGGCGACTGCAGATTCCACAATCGAACCGTGTTGTCCCGAGAGCAGCTTATAAACTCATCCTTGGACGGACACAGAGCAATCGACGTGACCGTGTCAGTATGGCCCTTGAAGTAGCGGATGTACGAGTTGTCGTGGGTGGAGAGGAAGCGAATGGTGTCGTCGACCTTTGTGCTGGCGTAGATGATGCTTTGTGCATGGTGGCTGAAGCGCGCGAGGTGGACGCCGTACTTTTGGCTCTTGAGCTCCTTTGCGTGCTTGCCCTCCTTGCAATTGTAAATTTGGAGGGTATCGTCGTCGCGCGCTACAATGGCTAGTTCGCCCGAGTCGTCAAAGTCGAGCGACGTTACCGAAGTGCCGTGGCCCCCAGACTTGAAGCGCTGGCCGGAGTGTTAGTAGCTATATTCTGGCGGATATCCAAGGGCGCACGCTGTCTCTTACTCTTTGAGGCCGGAAGCTCGTTATGACGTCGCTCACTTTCTGCGTCGGCGGACCTGCAGGCGGTGGGGGAGGACCTCCGCCAGGCGTTGCTGAGCCGGCCATGGTGGTGTTGAATTCTCAATCCTCGGCTGTAGAATTCGACCTCATTTCCGCCTATCAAGTTGGAGTCGAAGTGAAGCTCTACACGCACGATGGACAGACGCGACGGACGCGACGTGGTTAGCTAGAGCCGAAGAAATCCGCCCATGGAAACAAAGTGGGTCGGTCTGCGCTCGGCCTTAATTATAGCTCAAAGCCGACACCGGAACAGAGGATTATTGCTAGCATCGGCATTGGCATTGTCATCTTATTTTCCCTAACCTACCATACAATTCACGTATAACGTCAGACTGTCGGATTGCTTTCACTCCCAAACCTACCAATCTCCTCTCCCTCCTCCCTACGCATACGTGTCCATGACGGCGCGGTAGCGAAGCGCAAAACATGTCTACCACGCTCGGGTCTTTCATCGCTGGCGGCATAGCAGCATGCGGAGCCGTAACCGTAACCCACGGCTTCGAGACCGTCAAGATCCGGTGCGCATAGCCAGTTGCAGCACACACAAACGTGGGACGCCAGCCTGTTGACCGTGGCCCAGACTACAATTACAAGGCGAGCTTAAAGCGAAGACGGATACGCCGCGGTTATACAAAGGCGTCTTCCACGGCGTGAGCGTCATCTTGAAGAATGAAGGACCCAGAGGTCTACTACGGGGACTGAGCTGCGCAGTACGTCCGTTGCACTACACTACACTACACGGCACCAGCTTTGGGCTGTAAAAAAAATTGATGATGACAAGAGGGAACTGACACCCGCCCCCAGTACATCTACCAAATGACGCTGAACGGCTGTCGTCTGGGCTTCTACGAGCCCCTCCGTAAGACACTAACAAAAGTTGTCTACACCGACGCCTCGGTCCAATCCTTTGGCATCAACCTCTTCGCCGGCGCCTCATCTGGTATCCTCGGCGCCGCCTGCGGTTCGCCCTTCTTCCTCGTAAAAACACGGCTACAGTCCTACTCGCCCTTCCTGCCCGTAGGCACACAACACCAGTACAAGAGCGCGGTAGATGGCATGCGCCAGATATATACGCACGAGGGGGTAAAAGGGTTGTACAGGGGTGTTGGACCAGCAATGGTACGGACAGGCTTTGGTAGTTCGGTGCAACTGCCGACCTACTTCTTCGCAAAGAGGAGACTCGTCAAGCATCTTGGTATGCAGGAGGGTATGCCGCTGCACATTGCGAGTAGCACCGCGAGTGGCTTTGTCGTCTGCTGCGTCATGCACCCCCCGGACACCATCATGTCACGCATGTACAACCAGACCGGTAACCTGTACTCGTCTGCCTACGACTGTCTATCCAGGACGATCAAGACTGAGGGTCCTCTTGCCCTGTACAAGGGCTACTTTGCGCACCTCGCAAGGATTTTGCCACACACTGTACGTTTTCTTCTTCTTCTTCTTCTTCTTCTTCTTCTTCTTCTTCTTCTTCCTCTTTCTCTTTCTCTCCCAATTCTTGACTCTGCTTGGTTTTTGATTTAGTTTTCACCTGGAGGGATTTTTTCGCATCCAAACTGACAAAGTCCACTAGATTCTTACCCTGACGCTGGCAGAGCAAACTATAAAACTTATGCGCATAGTTGAAGACCGCATACTGCCTGCCGACGTCAAGGCAAAGGTATGAGTTGTTGAATTCGCCCACACGCTCATTCTTCAATTGGCCCTTTCCTTACCCGTGTATAACTACTACTACCCTGTGTGATCCGTTGTTTAATATGCCTGCCTCCTTTGCAATTCTGGCTGAGTGACGAGCATCTGAACTTGACGGACGACCTTTTCACCTATAATTTAAGAAAAGAAAAGAAAAAGGAAAGAATACGACAGCGCAAGCGCGCCGTAAGGGATATTAGACCTAGAAATGCATGTTGAGCGTTTGAGCAAGACCACTGAGCGATGAATATATATGCTTTCAAGAAGAAGAATAAAAATCGCACTATGCGAATGAGGATGCCATATTCTTGGTCTGACATTGGATTAAGAATGATTTCTACCATGACTGACATGTCGAGCGGCACCACGACGTGCATGAAAAGTCGAGTGCAATGACCAAGTTTACTCTACTCGTCCTCTTCCCATCCTTCAGGCAACCAGCCAATGGGCTTTGGCTTCCACATGCCCAAAACCCTGACCGGTCCGCTAATCTTTTCCTCGGTCCCGTCTGCTTTTAATGCTCCCTCCTCTCCGACTGGAGCTGCCTTGTCAATACCCTCGACATCAACTTCTGTAGCACCTGCAACGTCGTCCTCTGCCCTCGCCGCATCCAGCACAGCGCGCCACGACTGTAGGTTCGGCACGTCGGCGTCTCGCAGCAGCTTCTCGGCGAGCTTCAGATTCCAAATCGTCGGCTCAGACAAGCAGCGACCGAGCATGTCTTCCGTGATGCTCGCTGCTGATGCTCTTGCATGTGTCCATTCCGCCGAGGTGAGTATGTGCAGGATCCAGTCGTGCAACCCTTCTCTCACGGGATCTAGGTCGGGATTGACCATTGCGCGAGAGGTTGGAGGAGCATTCATGGCTTGCATCATGTGAGTGATGAGAGCTGACATGGGCAGGATAGCCGCTTCAGCGGGAGTGTTTGTGCAAGCAGCAAGTAGAAAAGGGGACCAGATGAGAAAGGCGCCAGACATGCTACTTCCCAGCTTCTTGTCAGTCGGCAGAGTCATTTTCTCCTCAACCAGCAGCTGGAGCAGCAGATGCTGCGTAGTCATGGTGCTGGGTGCGAAACGCAGGTTGTACGATGACAGCGCTGTCGAGGCCGCCTTGCTTTCTTTGCTCTTGCTTTTGACCTCGTTCTTCCTTTCTTTGACATATGTCTTTAGTACAGCCTGCAGCCTGTCCCTTATGAGCATCCTACTCTCTACACCCATCTCTTCGTCTTCACCCCGTGCCGTTGCATTTGCGCCGATTTTGAAAGCCTCGTCTAAATGGTTCCAATACCATTCCCACAGCCACTCAAGTGATTCAGCCGCAGCACGTTTAAGCTCTGCGAGTGAGGGCAGGTGACGGTGCACAATACGGTGGCGCGTTTCCAGGAGGGCTAGGGGTAGCTGGAGCGATTTTCCAGATGGGAACCAGCATGGACGGTCGCGGGTTAATTCGATTTGCGTGTCGGCAAGGCCTGTTACGAACCTGGGGTGTGTGGATCAGAAGGGCCTTGAATTAAATCTCGTCGGTATGCCAACACATGGCGGTGTAGAGACAATATATCCATGGGTGACAAAACCAAAAAATTAAAAAAAAACCCCCCTACCTTGATATCGCTGTGGCATAGAGCAAGCGTAGCACATTGTGCTGCAGACCGCCCCTTTCGTCTTGCAGAAGTACATCAACAATGTCTGCTGTCGAGTCCAACAGCAGTGGTAGGCCGTCTGGCTTGCGGAGGCGCCATGCAAAAACCTACCTCGCATCAGCTCATTCTCTACTGAAGCTTAAACCGCCATGTCAGACCACATGTTGAGTATCAGCTTACCTTGTTCACCGCCTTCTGTCTGCCAACTTTGTCGGTACTGTACAGGTCCTGGCGCAGCTGAAGCAGCTCCTGGCGATTACGCCACGCCGTAACGACAAATCGAGCATGTGGTTCCATATCCATGTGTGGTGAGCTTATGCTAAGCGCGCGACCTACCGCGTTGGAGCTATCAATCTAGAGTCTAGGGCCGGCGATTGGCTGGGCGATTGTTCGTCGCAGATGTGAAGCACGTGAACTCGCGCCCACCTTGACAAATTTGCTGGAGCCCCGCACCCCTGTTGGAGATGTGCGCCCAAAAAAACCTCCATCAGAGATAGTGACGTATCCCGTCCCGGACTTAACCCGACGTATGCACCCCATCTTCTGGAACCATTTCCGTCTGAAATGTTATTCGGCGCTATTGTGCTCTAGGCTCGGAGTAGGCAGAAAAGCGCAACCTGAGCAGTGCAGGACTCGGTTCGCCTAGCCTGGGGGGAAAGGCAGCGCACTATGGAGAAAATAGGCTGTGCTATTGAATTGTTTGGTACAAGGCAACTGTGGCGGGCTCGCTTGCCGAAGTTGAGCGAGATGGAGAATCCAGCTCGATCCTGCCAGCATAACATTGCTTGACGGGCACCGCAGGCTCGTTCCGTTTGACGGCGTGAGATCGGCCGGACCTCAGCATGCGCCCGACGCCGCTGCCGTCGGGCCAGTGGGTGGGAGAGGAAAGGAAGAGAAAAAAAATGCCCATGTCCAAGATGATGAGGCTGGTGTGTCACGCCCGTCGGTCCTTCACCGGGCAATGTGACACAATTGCGTGGAGCTTCATTTGGGCCAGACTAGTACCTAATAAAGCATGGATGCCCGAGGGCTGCGGCGTCATGTTGCCGACGTGTGATTTGCTGTGTTGGTGGCCCTTGGTCAGGTACACTACTTATTGGTACGGTGCGGTATGCGCCGAGCCAAGTGTACCAACGGCTGGTACGTACCAGGGTCGAGTGTCGAGTTTGTCGACTGTGGACTATGGACTGTGTCGAGGCTAGAGTGTCGAAGCTAGAAGCGTTGAAGAAGCTTGCTGGTCGAGCACGGATTACTAACCATGTCACGGCAGTTGGCGAGTCTCACAGCTGAAGCAGCGACTCACACGGCGTGCCTGCGTCTCTCGGCAAGTCGCCAATGGCAATCACATCTCCACGGCTCGACGACGATCAAAGGGGTGGTAAACATGGTACACTCACTTCTCCTTTTTTTTCTCTTGGTTTTGCACATGATGGATCTACATGGGAAAATCTGGACAGATGACGGTAGTGGTGTGATTGATGTAATTGATTTGTCAAGTTTGTGTTCTATCTACTCCATCATCGCCATCTGACCTCAGAGTGAGCGATGCAAGTCTTCGCCCGTGAGGGCTGGGTATCTCCAAGTCTCTTCCCGGTCCCAAGCAGGACCTTGCAAAACGCCTCGCTGTGCTATGCTAA
>Ga0265798_10012819_pt1 | contig 10079 bp, 8 predicted proteins | sample P3T30metagenome_FD_192430 | JGI IMG/M metagenome (GOLD analysis project Ga0265798, IMG submission 192430) | Plant litter microbial communities from East Loma Ridge, Irvine, California - P3 T30 | ecosystem: Environmental > Terrestrial > Plant litter > Unclassified | place: USA: California...
TGGCGTCGGACACGCGACCGATGAAGAAGGCACCCACGGCGGCCCCGACGAGGATGGCCGATACCATGACCCCCTCGGACGTCGGCGTGAGCCCGAGCCCCTCTTGCATCGAGTCGAGGGCGCCGTTGATGACGCCTGTGTCGTAACCGAACAATAGGCCGCCGAACGTGGCGATGACGGCGATGACGCCCAACCTCTTGCTGTGCGAACCGGTCGTCAGCGGTGGCAATGCGATGCGCGTGCCGCCGGGCTGGGGGGTGTTGGTTGCCACGACGTGTCTCCTTCGACGGACGGCCCCGCGGGGCCTCGATGCAGCGGGATCGCCCGAGATGGACGACGTGCTGACCCTACGCATGTCCGCATGTCCTGTCAAACTTTTTCGACCGAACCAGCGGGGTCGAGCCACGCGCGTGGCATCCCAGTTTGGCCGACTTCGGTGCCGGCTTCCGACACACGACGGGCCCCGCGCCACCCGAGGTCACGGTCGATCGTGAGGACCGGTGCGGGGCGGGGCCCGCCGGGGACGCGGGCGACCCGGGTCAGGCCGTGGCGCCCAGGGCGGTCGAGGCCTCGCGCACGAAGTCGTCGAGGTCGCCGGGATCACGCGAGGTGATCAAGGTGAACCCGTTCTCGACGTCGGTCACGACCGAGCGGTCGACCCACGATCCGCCGGCGTTGCGGACGTCCGTCTGCAACGACGCGAACGACGTGAGCTCCTTGCCCGACACGAGGCCGGCCTCGATCAGGGCCCAGGGGCCGTGGCAGATCGCGGCGATCGGCTTGCCGGCCGACGCGAAGGCCTTGACCAGCGCGACGGCGTCACCCTCGGTGCGCAGGGTGTCGGCGTTGATCGTGCCGCCGGGGACGAGCAGCAGGTCGTGGTCGGCAGCGTCGACCTCGGCGAGGGTGGTGTCGGGGCGGACGCTCTGCCCCGGGTCCTTGTCGCCGACGAGCGTCTCGACGGGCTCGGTCGAGACGGCCGCGACGACGACGGTCGCGCCCTGCTCGCGCAGCTTCGCGACGGGGACGACGAGCTCGTCCTGCTCGACGCCGTAGTTGGTGACGATCGCCAGGACGCGGCGTCCGGTGAGTTCTGTGGTGGCCATGGTGGTTCTCCTCTCGGGGCCCCGTCACGGGCCCGATGTGCGACCCGTCCCGTCTACGCGGGCGGGCTGGGTCGCGGCTGGCGCGCTGTACCCCGCCCGCGCCTCCTCGGGTCGGACGCCGACCGCAGGAGGCGCGGTTCAGCTCGCGAGGAGCGCCCGCGCCGTCCCCTCGTCAAGGATCAGGTCGGTGACCAGACCGGCCGCCAGCGCGCCGCGGACGCTGACCACCTTCGCCTCGCCGGCGACGACGCAGACGCGGCGCGGCGTCCGGCGGATGGTGGCGAGGTCGGGGCCGGTCGCCCGCTGGTTCAGCTCGATGTCGCTCGACGAGCCGTCCTCGCGGAAGAACACCGTCGCGACGTCGCCCACCACGCGGTCGTGCGCGAGGCTGTCGTGATCGCTCTGCTCGAGGTAGCCGCCGGAGTACACGTGGCTCGGCACGTGGGCCTCACGCGAGCCGACGCCGAAGACGACGAGGTCCATCGCACCCTGCAACGACAGCACGCGACGGGTGCTGCGCTCGCGCCACAGGGCGCGCTTGGTGCCCGGGTCGTCGAAGAACGCCGGCACCGGGAACTGCTGGATCAACGCCCCGTACGCGTGGCCGAACCGGCGAAGGATCTCGCTCGCGTACTCGATGCCCGTCGTGCGCGTGTTCGCGGCGCCGTTCAGTTGCACGAACACGGTGTTGTGGGTCGTCTTCGGCACGAGGTAGCGGCTCACCGCGCTCACCGTCGACCCCCAGGCGACGCCCACCACCATGTTCGAGTCGACGTACTGCGTGAGCGTTCGTGCAGCCGACAGGGCGACCCGGTCGAGGCGGTCGACGTCGCTCGTCTGGTCGGGCACGGGCGCGACGTGGGCGACCACGCCGAAGCGTCGCTGCAGCCCCTCGCCGACGGCCGTCGGCTGATCGAGCGGCGACTTGATCTGGATGTCGACGAGACCCGTCTCGCGGGCCGACTTCAGGAGGCGCGAGACCGACGAGCGGGACGTCTGCAGTTCGTGCGCGATCGCCTCCATCGTGAGGTCTTGCATGTAGTAGAGGTGCGCCGCCCGCAGGGCGTCCTGGGTGCGGTCGGACTGGTCGTCGACGATCAACGGGGCCTCCTTGCACGTTCGTGCAGATCCGTTGCACCTCGTGTGCATCGGGACGACGATGAATCTACCGGCCCGAGAAGTGTCGGTGACCACCACCAGACATCGCATCTCGAAAGAAGCAGTGACCATGTCGAAGAAGACAGACTCGATCCGACCCAACGTGCAGCGCATCGCCGATCGCCCGACGGCACAGGTCCTCGTCGTCGGCGGTGGCATCAACGGCATCGCGACCTTCCGCGACCTGGCCCTCCAAGGCGTCGACGTCGTGCTGGTCGAGCGCGCCGACTACGCCTCGGGCGCCTCGGCGGCCTCGTCGCACATGATCCACGGCGGCATCCGCTACCTCGAGAACGGCGAGTTCCGACTCGTCCGCGAGAGCGTCGAGGAGCGCAACGGCCTGCTCAAGATCGCGCCGCACTACGTCAAGCCCCTGCAGACGACGATGCCGATCTTCTCGACCTTCAGCGGCATCATGAACGCCCCCCTGCGCATGTTGACGCACAAGCAGCGCTCGACCAAGGAGCGCGGGGCCCTGCTGATCAAGATCGGCATGACCATGTACGACTCGTTCTCGCGCGACGGCGGCTCGGTGCCGCGTCACCGCTTCCTCGGCCGCAAGAAGGCGCTCGCCGAGATGCCGCACCTCAACAAGTCGCTCAAGTACACCGGCACCTACTACGACGCGTCGGTGCACGAGCCCGAGCGTCTCGCCCTCGACGTCCTCAAGGACGGCCTGTCCGCCGGCGACAACGCCCGCAGCGCCAACTACCTCGAGGCCGTCGGCACGGCCGACGGCGGGGTCACCCTGCGTGACGTCGTCAGCGGCACCGAGTTCACCGTCACGGCCGACGTCGTCGTCAACGCGTCGGGCCCCTGGACCGACCTGACGAACAAGGCCTTCGGCGCCGAGTCGCAGTACATGGGCGGCACCAAGGGCTCGCACATCGTCGTCGACAGCCCCGAGCTGCTCGAGGCCACCAACGGCCGCGAGATCTTCTTCGAGAACAACGACGGCCGCATCGTCCTGATCTACCCGCTCAAGGGCCGCGTGCTGATCGGCACGACCGACCTCGAAGCCGACATGTCCGAGCCCGCCGTGTGCACCGAAGAAGAGGTCGACTACTTCTTCGACCTCGTCAAGCACGTCTACCCCGACATCGAGCTGAGCCGCGACCACATCGTCTACCGCTATTCGGGCGTCCGGCCGCTGCCGAAGCACGACGACCTCGCGGCCGGCTTCGTGTCGCGCGACTACCGCATCGTCGAGACCGAGGTCGCCGAGCTGCCGGGCACGACCGTGCTCAGCCTCGTCGGCGGCAAGTGGACCACCTTCCGCGCCCTGTCGGCCCACCTCTCGAGCGAGGCGACCAGCAAGCTCGGCGTCACGCGCCCTGTCGACACCACGGGCATGCCGATCGGCGGCGGCAAGGGCTTCCCCACCACCGACGACGCCCGCACCACCTGGGTCGCGTCGCACGCCGACGGGCTCGACCGCGACATGGTCGACCGTCTGTTGACCCGGTACGGCACCCGTGCCTCCGACGTCATCGAGGTGTTGCTCGACCAGCCGTCGCAGCCCCTCCAGGCCGACCCGACGCTGACCACGGCCGAGATCGCCTACTTCGCCGAGCACGAGGACGCCGTGCACCTGTCGGACGTGGTGCTGCGCCGCACGAACCTCGCGTTCGTCGGTGGGGTGAGCATCGAACTGCTCACCGAGATCGCCGACGTCATGGCCGACTCGCTGGGCTGGTCGACCGAACGTCGTGACGACGAGATCGAGCGGACGCTGGTGACCCTGCGCGACGCCCACGGCGTCGAGGTCGCGTCGCAGCACGTGCCCGCGTCGACCACGGCGACGGCGACCCGCTAGCCCGCACCGAGACGAACGAGTCCCGACCCCGTCACGGGGTCGGGACTCTGTCGTCTCGGTGCCCCGCGACCGTCGGCCTCGTCGTCTCGCTGCCCAACGGGCAACATCTGACGTTTTCGTATTAGGATACTGGCCGGGCACACGCCCAGTCCCCTAGGAGGCCGCATGCCGATTCCCGTCACTCCCCCAGCCGCCGAACGGCAGCTGCTGCGCGACACGGTGCGCAGTCGCATCCGTGACGCCATCATCGACGGCACCCTCGAGCCCGGCGAACGACTGCACGACGAAGAACTCATCGCCTGGCTGCAGGTGTCCCGCACCCCCATCCGTGAAGCGCTCGGCGACCTGGTGCGAGCGGGGCTGGTCGAGATGGCCCCCAACCGCTACACGAAGGTCGCCACCCCCAAGGCAGAAGAGGCCGTCGAGGCCGTGCAGACCCTCGGCGTTCTGTTCGGCGGGGCCGTCCGCCTCGCCGTGCCGAGCCTGCCCGACGAGGTCACGCGCGAGATCGTCCGGTCGATCGACGTCTGCCTCGGCGACCTCGAGCGCGAAGACGGCCCGGCGCTCAACGCCCACGCCATCGCCCTGTTCTCGACCTACGTCGACCACTGCGGCAACCCGGCCCTCATCAAGGTGTGCACGGACGTCACCGACGGCCTCGCCTACAAGTTGCGCGTGCCCAACATCGTCGAAGTGCTGCAGTGGGACACCATGGCCGACTCGTTCGTCGCCCTGCGCGAGGCCACCCAGGCCGGCGAACCCATCGCCGCCGAGCTCGCCGCCGAAGAGCTGCACGCCCTGCCGGGGCGACGCCCGCTCGCCTGACCCGGGCCCGGGCGGAGCCGGGTCAGCCCGGGCCGGGCGGGGCCGGCCCGGGTCCGGCCGGGTGGCCCGGGTCGGGTCGGCCGGGTCAGACCGCGGTCACGTCGTCGACCTCGCCGACGAGCTCTTCGATGATGTCCTCCAAGAAGAGCACGCCGGTCGTGACACCCTCGGCCGAGACCGACCGGGCGACGTGCGCGCCGACCCGACGCATCGAGGCCAGCGCGTCCTCGAGGTCGGTGTCGCGGCCCACGGCCCCGAGCCGGCGGATGCGCTTCTCGGGCACGGGCGCGACGAACGCCTCGGGCCCCGTGAGGTCCATGACGTCCTTGAGGTGCAGGTACCCCGTGGGCTGGCCCTCGGCGTCGGTGAGCACGTAGCGCGAGTAGCCCCGGGTCGCCACGGCCTGCTGCACGTCGGCCGGCGTCGACCCCGGCGCGAGGTGCACCATCTCGGCGAGCGGCACCTCGACGTCGCGCACCTTGCGGGTCGTGAACTCGAACGCGGCCGACAGGGTGCCCGACGAATCGCTCAGTGTGCCCTCGCGGGTGGACTGCTGCACGATCGTCGCGACCTCGTCGAGGGTGTACGAGCTCGTCGCCTCGTCTTTCGGCTCGACCCGGAACGCCCTCAGCACCGCGTTGGCGATGCCGTTCAACGACCAGATGACCGGCTTGAACACCGTCGCCACGAACACGAGCGGCGGCGCGAGGAGGAGCGCCGCGCGGTCGGGCACCGAGAACGAGAGGTTCTTGGGGATCATCTCGCCGACGACGACGTGCAAGAACGTCACGAGCACGAGGGCCACCACGAAGGCGAGCACGCTGATCGTCTCGGCCGAGAGGCTCGTGAAGCCGAGCGGGATCTCGAGCAGGTGGTGGATCGCCGGCTCGGACACGTTCAAGATGACGAGCGAGCACACGGTGATGCCCAGCTGGCTGGTCGCCAGCATGAGCGTGGCGTGCTCCATGGCCCAGAGAGTCTTCTTCGCGGCCTTGCTGCCGGCCTCGGCGCGGGGCTCGATCTGTGACCGGCGTGCCGAGATGACGGCGAACTCGGCCCCGACGAAGAACCCGTTGACGACGAGCAGGACGACGAGCCAGACGAGGCCGGGCAGGTACTCGTTCATCGGTTCAGTCCTTCTCTCAGCGAGGCCACCACGCGGTCGTGCTCGCTCGCGGGTGAGCCGACGGCGAGGTCGTCGGCCGGGTCGGGTGTCGGCACGAAGCGCAGCCGTTCGAGTCGGCCGTGGGCGACGCGTTCGACCCGCAGGCTGCCGCCGGTCTCGAGCACGACCTCGTCACCGACCTCGGGCAGTCGGTCGAGCCGGTCGATGACGAACCCGGCGACGGTCTCGTAGTCGCCGTCGTCGGGCACGCGGATGCCTGCCCGATCGGCGAGCTCGTCGGGCCGGAGCCCGCCGTCGAAGAGCACGGTGCCGGCCTGACGCACGATGCCCACGCGGGCCCGGTCGTGCTCGTCCTCGAGCTCGCCGACGAGTTCTTCGACGACGTCCTCGAGGGTGACGAGGCCGGCGGTGCCGCCGAACTCGTCACGGACGACGGCCATCTGCAGACCGCCGTGGCGCAGCAGGCCGAGCAGTGAGTCGGTGCCCATGCTCTCGGGCACGAAACGCGCGTCCGACATCAGGCTGGTCGACACGACGGAGGCGCGCTCGGCGAGCGGGACGGCGAACGCGTGCTTCACGTGCACGACGCCGACGATGTCGTCGCTGTCGTCGCCGATCACCGGGAACCGCGAGAACCCGGACGTCAGGGCGGCCTCGACGATGTCGGCGGCGGTGTCGGTCGACGCGATCGTCGTCATGCGGACGCGGGGCGTCATCACCTCGGACGCGTCGTGCTGCGAGAAGCGCAGGGTGCGGCCGAGCAGCGTCGCGTGGTCCTGGTCGAGCTGCCCCTCGAGGGCCGAGCGCCGCACCAGCGAACTGAGCTCTTCGGCCGACCGCGCCCCCGAGAGCTCTTCTTTCGGCTCGATGCCCATCGCACGGATGGCCGCGTTCGCGGTGTTGTTGAACAACAGGATCAAGGGCTTGAACACGGTCGTGAACGCGGCCTGGAACGGCACGACGAACTTCGCCGTCGCGAGCGGCAGGGCCAGGGCGAAGTTCTTCGGCACCAGTTCGCCGACGACCATCGAGAACAACGTGGCGAGCACGATGCCCGCGACGCTGCCGACGACCGGCACGACCGCGGCCGGCACGCCGAACGAGTCGAGCGGGCCGCTCAGCATCGAGCTGATGGCGGGCTCGAACGTGTACCCGGTCAGCAGCGTGGTGAGCGTGATGCCGAGCTGCGCACCCGAGAGGTGCGTCGAGGTGATGCGCAACGCCTTGATCGTGGGACCCAGGCGTTTCTCGCCTCGGTCACGCCGCGCCTCCAGCTCGTTGCGGTCGAGGTTGACCAGCGAGAACTCGGACGCGACGAAGAAGCCGGTGCCGACGGTGAGCACGAGGCCGATGCCGACCATGAGCCACTCATTCATGTCGCCCCTCCCCGTCCGTGAGGACCGCGAGCGCGGTCAGGCGTGGGAGAGGCCAGGGCATGTGAGAGGGAGGTTCGTCCATGACCGAGAACAGTAAGCAGACCCGCCGCACACCTGCTGTGAACGTGCAGTCGATGCATCCTCAGCCGTCGGGGCGAGGAGGCGCGGGTCAGGTCGTCGGGATCGTCGGCGGCAGGGCGGGCGGCGTGGCCCGCAGGTCGGCGACGCGCTCGGCCGGTTCGGTGCGGGAGAGGAACCCGATGCGCGACTCGCGGACGTGCCAGCCCATCAGCTCGGCGGCGCGGGCCTCGTCTCCGGCGTCGATCGCCGAGAGGATGCGGCGGTGGTCGGGCCAGAGCCGCTTGCCGCGCGAGAACGTGTCGAGGGCGTAGAGCCACTCGATCTTGTTCGACAGCTGCCGCAGCAGGGTGGCGAGGGTCGCGCTGCCGCTGAGCTGCGCGACCCCGACGTGGAACCGGTCGTTCAGCTCGACCAGACGGTCGAGGTCGCCCGCCTCGACGGCCGCGTCGCCGTCGTCGAGCAGCCGCCCGAGCAGGCGTCGGGTGCGCCACCAGTCCTCGGGCGGGGTCGGCTCGCCGAACAGCCGGCGGGCCCGCGCGGCCGCCCGCCGGGCGGTCGAGATCTCGAGGGCCTCACGGACCGCGAACAGGTCGTCGGCCTCGTCGACCGGGATCGCCGCGACCCGGCTGCCCACGTTCGGCGTCGACTCGACGAACCCCTCGGCCTCGAGCCCGCGCAGCGCCTCGCGGACGGGCACCCGCGACACCCCGTGTCGCGCCGCCAACGACGCCTCGGTGATGCGGGTGCCCGGCTGCAACGTGCCCACCACGATCTCTCGCCGTACCGCGTCGATCAGGCTGACGGGGGCGACGGGCGTGGTCGTGCCCTCAGAGGGCGAGGCTGGCACCGGGGATGGCTCCCAACAACTCGGTCGTGTACTCGGCACGAGGCGACAAGAAGATGTCGTCGACGCTACCGCGCTCGACCACGGCGCCGCTGCGCATCACGACCACGTCGTGCGCGATCTGCCGCACCACCGCGAGGTCGTGCGTGATGAACAGGTAGCTCAGGCCGAGGCGCTGCTGCAGGTCGCCGAGCAGGTCGAGGATCTGCTCCTGCACGAGCACGTCCAGCGCCGAGACGGCCTCGTCGCAGATCAACAGCTCGGGTTCGAGGGCGAGGGCGCGGGCGATCGCCACGCGCTGACGCTGGCCGCCCGACAGCTCGTTCGGCCGGCTCTGCGCGACCGACCTCGGCAGCGCGACCTGGTCGAGCAGCTCGGCCACCCGCTGGCGGCGCGACACCCGGTCGCCCACGCCGAAGATGCGCAGGGGCTCGTCGACCAGACGCTCGACGCTGTACGACGGGTCGAGCGAGCCGTACGGGTCCTGGAACACCGGCTGCACCCGACGACGCAGGGCGCGGCGCGCGGCACCCCGGCTCGCCGTGATGCTCTCGCCGTCGATCAGGGCCGACCCGCTCGTGGCCGACTCGAGGCCGAGCACGATGCGGGCGACCGTCGTCTTGCCCGAACCGGACTCCCCCACGATCGCCGTCGTGGTGCCGCGCGGCACCTCGAACGACACGTGGTCGACGGCCCGCACCTGCTCACCACGGCGACCCCGGAGGCGGAACTCCTTGACCAGGTCGGTGACGGTCAGGATCGGGTCGACCCGCGCCTCCTCGGCCGTGGCCGTGGGGTCGAGGACGGCCTCGCCGCGCCGCAGGGCCGTGGCCGAGGCGAGGGTGGGCGCCGCCGCGACGAGGCGCTTCGTGTACTCGTGCTGCGGGTCGCGCAGGATCTGCGCGGGCGTGCCCTGCTCGACCACGCGCCCCTCGAGCATCACGACGATGCGGTCGGTGCGGTCCGCGGCGAGCCCGAGGTCGTGCGTGATGAAGAGCAGCGAGGTGCCACGGCTCTCGACCAGGGTCTGCAGGTGGTTCAGGATCTGCCGCTGAACCGTGACGTCGAGCGCGCTGGTCGGCTCGTCGGCGATCAGCAGCTGCGGTTCGCGGGCCAGGGCGATCGCGATCAGCACCCGCTGGCGCATGCCGCCCGAGAACTCGTGCGGGAACTGCCCGGCCCGACGCTCGGCCTCGGGGATGCCCGCCTCGGTCATCAGCGCGACGACCCGGCGCTGCACCTCGTCGTGGCCGCGCAGGCCGTGGGTGCGCAGGGCGTCGGCGATCTGGGCGCCGACCTTCATCGACGGGTTCAGGTTGGTCGACGGGTCCTGCGGGACGAGGCCGATGCGGGCGCCGCGCACCTGTCGCATCGGTGCCTCGGTCGCCCGGGCCAGGTCGAGCGTGCTGCCATCCGGCCCGGCGAGCTCGATCGAGCCGCCGGTGATGTGGCCCGCACCGGGCAACAGCCGCAGGATGGCCGCGACCACCGTCGACTTGCCCGACCCGGACTGCCCGACGATCGCCACCCGCTCGCCCGGTCGCACGTCGAGGTCGACGCCGTGCACGGCCGGGGTGTCGCCGAACGAGACGCGCAGGTCGCGCACGCTCAGCAGCGGCGGCGTCGTCGAGGAGGCGCGGGTCGCGTCCGTCACGTCGGTCTGGTTCTCAGCGTCCTGCGGCATAGGCCTGGGATCCTCGGGGGTTGGCGGCGGCGGAGAGCACGCCGGTCTCGGGGTCTCGCGAGA
>Ga0265798_10012821_pt1 | contig 10078 bp, 7 predicted proteins | sample P3T30metagenome_FD_192430 | JGI IMG/M metagenome (GOLD analysis project Ga0265798, IMG submission 192430) | Plant litter microbial communities from East Loma Ridge, Irvine, California - P3 T30 | ecosystem: Environmental > Terrestrial > Plant litter > Unclassified | place: USA: California...
CGGCCATTGTTCGGGATACCAAGACACGCCGACCGCGATCGCCGGGCGATCGGCGAACGCCGTCGCCCGTTGCGGGAAATCCGCGGCCGGCACCGCGGCGGGCATGACCGCCGACAGGGCGAGCGCCACGATCCAGCGCCGCATCGTCACGCCTTCCGGAACCTGATCTTCAGGGCATAGGGCATCGCATCGCTGCCGGCGGCCGGCAGGGTGACGGACAGCCCCTTCGCCGTCTGCCGCCACGCCACCGCGCCGCTGCCGAGCAGTTCGATGCCCGCGATCGGCGCATCTAGATAGGGCGTGCCCGCGAACAGCGTCTTGACCAGCACCGCGCCATCAGCCGGTCGTTCCAGCCCCAGCACGTACAGCGTGTCGCCCCTGGTCGTGAAACGGATGTCGGCAGGGGTGAAGGCGCTGACGTTCTTTTCGGTGAACTGGCCCGCCTGCCGGATATGGCCCGATTTGGTCGGCCCCTCTCCGAAATACCTGAATGGACGGGTGCCGTAGATCGCCTCGCCGTTCACCTTCAGCCAGCCGCCCATCCCGCGCAGCACGGTGGCGATCTCCTCCGGGATCGTGCCGTCCGCCCTGGGGCCGACGTTCAGCAGCAGGTTGCCGTTCTTCGACACGATGTCGATCATGTCGGCGGTCAGCGACTTGGCGGTGCGGTATTCGTCGTTCCTGGTGTAGCCCCACGACTTGATGCTGACCGATGTGTCCGACTGCCAGGGCGTCAGCTTCAGCGCGTCCATCTTGCCGCGTTCCAGATCGAACATCGCCGCCCCTTCGGCGAACTGCGACCCCTTGTACGCGATGATGCCCGGCGCCCCCCAGCCGGCGCTGCGATTGTAGTAATAGGCGGCGGTGTCGCGCATCAGCGGCTCGAACAGGGGTGACGAGGTCCACCAGTCGAAATAGATCAGTTCGGGCCGGTATTTGTCGATCAGTTCCGACGTGCGCGCCATCCAGTCGTTCAGGAACGGGCGATCGGGCGGCCCCCAGTTCTGGAGCAGGTCGCTGTCCGGCCAGGCATCGGGCGCATCGGCGGGCAGGCCCGTCGGCGCGGCGGGGCCGTACAGTCCGGCATAGCGCGGATCGCTGACGTCGGAGGGGAAGCTGCGGCCCTTGTGATACCACCACCAATGCTCCGCCCGGTGCGAGGACAGGCCGAAATGCAGGCCCGCCGCCCGCGCGGCCTTGGCGATCTCGCCCGTCACGTCGCGCTTCGGCCCCATGTCGGCCGCGTCCCATTTGGTGAAATCCGACGCGTACATCGCGAATCCATCGCAATGTTCGGCGACGGGGATCACGTATTTGGCCCCCGCCTCGCCAAACAACCGCATCCACTCCGCCGGATCGAAACGTTCCGCCCTGAACTGCGGGATGAAGTCCTTGTATCCGAACGTAGATTGCGGGCCATAGGTCTTGCGATGATATTCGTACGCGGCATTGCCGGGCACGTACATGTTGCGGCTGTACCATTCGTTGGCGAAGGCCGGCACCGAATAGACGCCCCAGTGGATGAATATCCCGAACTTCGCATCGCGGAACCACTCGGGCACCTGAAATTTCTGGAGCGATGTCCATTCGGCACGGAACGGGCCGTTCGACACGCCCTGCCGCACCTTGGCGAGCTGCGCCTCGACCGGTTTCGCCTGATAGTCCATCGGCCATGGCGCGGCCGGCGCCTTTTGCGCGACGGCGGGGTTCGCCAGCGCCATGGCGGCGGTGGCGGCGAGCAGGAACGTCTTCATCATCGGGCCTTCCGTTCGAGCACGGCGACGCCCTCGGGCGCCAGCGTCAGGGCGGTCTTGCGGCCGCCCGCGAGGATATCGGTCATCGCGCCGGGCAGCGCGACGTCGCGCGGCTCGCGGCCATGGTTGATGAGGATCACGATCTCGCGGCCCCCACCGTTGCGATCGGGGCCGGCGCGCGTCATCAGCTCGACATCGGCCGGGACAGCGAAGTCGCGCGCGATCCCGGCATCCGCCATCGCCCGGTCGATCAGCCCCTTCATCACCGCATCGTCGACCAGCGCCCCGACATAGGTGATGCGCCCCTTGCCGACCGCGCGGGTGATCGCGGCGGGGTGGCCGTCCAGCCAGCCATTCGCCTTGCCATAGCGCAGCAACACCTGCGTATCGGGCGCGACGGTGGACAGGTCCTCCGCCCAGATCGATGCGGTCCCGCCATCCACCGCGACCTGCTCGTCGAGCGCATAGAATTGCTCGACCCGGCCGCCGAGCAGATCAGCGAGCGGCCCCGGCTGGCGCTGGACGGCGAGACGGTTGAAGGCGTCCTTCATGCCCGATCGCGGGCCCAGGATCAGATGTCCGCCGCCGCGGACATACGCTGCCAGCCGTGCCGCCATGTCGTCGGTGATGACGTTCAGGCTGGGCGCGACGACCAGCCGGTATCGGGCGAGCGGTGCGGCGGCGGCCTCGACGATATCGACGGCGCCCAACGCGTCCTTCAGCGGCCGGTAATAGTCCAGCAGCACCTCGATCTGATCGTAATCCTTGTGGTGCAGCTGGAAATCGATCGCCCAGCGACTGGGATAATCCTGCAGGATCGCGACGGGCGACACCGGCTGCGTGCCGGCCACCGCCGCGCTCGCCTTCGCCATGTCGCGGCCGATCCGGGTGACTTCGGGATAGACGGGCAGCGGCTTGCCGTCCGGCCCCAGGATCGATCCGTGCATCGTCTCCTGTCCGTTCAGCGCGTTGCGCCACTGCCAGTACAGGATGCCGTCCGCGCCGTGGCCGATCGCCTGCCAGGCCATCGCCCGCGTCTCGCCGGGGGCCAGCATGTTCGACACCGGCGCCCAGTTCACGAAGCCGGGCTGGATTTCCATCACCCAGAAATTCCTGCGCTTCCAGCCGCGCACCAGATCGTGCGTGGCGCCGTTGCGATAGGGCTGGAGGTGGCCGGTGCCGACGTAGTTGTCCCACGACGCGAAATCGAGATCGCGGTTGATCGCATAGCGGTCGAACCGGTTCGCCCAGCCGAGACCGCCCAGGTTGGTGGTGATGAACTGGCGTGGGCTCGCGGCGGCGCGGATCGCGTCGAGCTGGTTCTTCTGGAATGCGATCCACTGGCTGGTGATGAAGCGCTTCTGTTCCAGCATCAGGCCGGGATTGCCCTTCTCGGTATTGAAGGGCACCTGTTCCCAGCCGCCATAGGTCTGCGACCAGTAGGTGGTGGTCCATGCATCGTTCAGGCGATCGAGCGTGCCGTAACGCTCCTTCAGCCATGCGACCCATGCGGTCCTGGCATCGGGATCATAGCTTTCGTCGGTATATTCGTTGCCGATCTGCCAGCCGATGACGTTGGGTTCCCGCCCCAGTGCCCCGGCCATCCTCGCGACGACCGCGCGCGACAATTGCCGGTAGCGGGTCGACGAGATCGAGAATTGCCGCCGCCCGCCATGGCCCAGCCGCCGGCCGTCGCCGTCGACGCGCAGCACGTCGGGGTAACGCTGCGTCATCCAGGCGGGCGGCGTGTCGGTGGGGGTGCCGACGACCACGCTGATCCCGTATTTCGCCGCCAGCCGCGTCGCGCGGACCAGCCAGCCCATGTCGTACGCGCCCTCGGCCGGTTCCATCCGGCTCCAGGCGAACTCGCCGATGCGTACGACATTGGCGCCGTGCGCCTTCATCAGGCGCAGGTCCTCCGCCCAGCGTTCCTCGGGCCATTGCTCGGGATACCAGGCCGACCCCAGCCACAGCCGCTCCGACTGTTGCTGCGTGGTCGCCGCAGCGGGCGCGGCATAAGCAGGCAGGGGCGCCGACAACGCCAGCGCGGCGGCAACCGCCATCCTCACAGCGACCAGCCCCCGTCGATGTTGTGAATCTGTCCGGTCGTGTAGGTCGCGCCCGCCAGATAGACGACGAGATCGGCGATCTCCTCCGGCTTGCCCATCCGCCCGAGCGGCTGGCGCGCGATGAAGGCGGCGCGGGTGCTCTCGTAATCGCCGCCTGCCGCCAGCCGCTCGTTCAGCGACGGCGTCTCGACCGTGCCGGGGCAGATCGCGTTGCAGCGGACCCCCTGCCCGACATGATCGGCCGCCACCGCCTTGGTCAGTCCGATGACCGCCGCCTTGGTGACGCCGTAAACGAAGCGGTTGGGCACGCCCTTCACGCTGGATGCCACCGACGCCATGTTGATGATCGCACCATCGCCGCGTTCGATCATCCCGGGCAGGACCGCGCGGCAGGTCCGCGCCATCGCCCTGACGTTCAGCGCATAGGCGAAGTCGAGATCGTCGTCGCTCGCCTCCAGCACGCTGCCGCCGTGGACGACACCGGCGCAGTTGAACAGGATGTCGATCGGCCCGGCGGTGCCGAACACGCGGGCGATCGCATCCGGATCGAGCACGTCGAGCGCCCGGGGGGTGACGCGGTCACTGGTAAGGTCGTCGAGCGCCGCGGCGTTCAGATCGGTGGCGATCACGCGCGCCCCCGCCTCGGCCAGGGCAAGGACGGCGGCGCGCCCGATCCCCTGCGCGGCAGCGGTGACGAGGGCGGTCTTGCCGGATAAGTCGATCACAGGGTCGGTCCTTCGGTCGGGATCGGCGCCATCGGCGCCCGGTTGGATGCATAGGCGGCCTCGACCAGCGCCATGGTCTTCCACGCATCCTCGACATGGGTGGCGAGAACGGGGTCCTCGCCCGCGGCGAAGCGCTGGAGATTGGCCATCGGGCCGGCAAAGGCATCGGGGAACCAGCCGCCGCCCAGCGGCACCGGCGTCCAGTCGCCGCCGCGTTCGGCCAGCCAGAGCTCGTCGGCCTCGCCGGTCGGATAATCGAGCAACAGCCCCAGTTTCACCATCGCCGCCCCGCGCGTCCCCTCAACCCGGAACGACGCGTCCTGAAAGCGGCGGCCGAAATCGTGATGGTGATTGATCGACAGCGTGACGCGCAGCGTATCGCCGTAATCGAGCATCGCGGTGGTGCGCGTGTCGGCCAGTTCGCTCGACGGATGGCCGAAGCTGCGCGCGAACACGCCCGCAGGATCGCCGGCCAATGCCCGGATCGCATCCAGATAATGGATCGAATGCGACACCATTTCGACGCGGGCGTCGTTTCGCAGGTGCGGGAACAGGTGCCACGGCGTGACGAGGTTCAGATGCACCTCTATCTCGACCAGATCGCCCAGCCGCCCCCGCGCCACGGCATCGGCCAGCGCGAGCATCATCGGCGAATAGCGGAGCTGAAAATTGACCGCGGCGACCAGCGCACGGTCGCGGCATCGCTGCCGGATCGCGGTCGCCATCGCCAGATCGAGGCCCATCGGTTTCTGCAACAGAACCGTCGCCCCCGTCGGCAGCGCAGCCAGAATCGCGTCATGCGCGCCGGGCGGTGCCGCGACGTCGAACACCGCATCGGCCGCCGCCGCTTCCGCCAGCGATCCGAATACGATGCCGATGCCCCATTCCGCCGCCAGCGCCGCCGCCCGTGCGCGATCGGTGTCGTACAGACCGGCGACGGTGAAGCCGTGTCGGCGATAGGCGGGCAGATGCGCATCGCGCACGATGCCACCGGTGCCGATCACGACGATCGGGCGCGGCGTGCCGGGCATCGCCCAGTGGCGGACCGGCGTCATGCCAGCGCCGCCGCGCGTGCCTGCGCCTCGGCGAGCAATTCGCGCGTCGACCGGTCGGTGGTGGTCGCGGCCGTCATCAGATCGTCGACGATATGCGAGATCGCGGCCAGCGTCGGCGTCAGCGGCATCTGGCGGGCATGGTCGTGCAGCCATGCCAGCCGGTGCGAATAGGGTACCAGCGCGTTGACCGCCGGGTCGGCCCAGGTCGACCGCCGTACGCCGATCGCCCCCTCGATCGTGGTCAGCCGGTCCATCGGTGCCGTCGCGCAGTGGCGCAGAAACGCCCACGCCAGTTCCTTGCGCAGCGACCCCGCGCCGATCGCCAGCACCCAGAACACGTTGAGCGACACGCTGCGTCCACTGGGACCGGCGGGCAGCGGCGCGACATCGACCAGCCCCTTCACGCAGCTGTCGGGCGCCGTATCGGCATAGGCGGCGAAACCGAACCAGTTCGCCATCAACGCCACCTTGCCCTCGGCAAACAACAACCCGGATTTCACGCTGTCGAGATCGCGACACCCCGGCGCGATCGCATCACCGTCCGCGGCCAGCGCGCGCAGGAAATCCAGACCCGCAGTGGCCGCATCACCGGTGAACGCCGGCCGGCCGGCGGCATCGAACGGTTCGCCGCCACGCGACCATATCTGGATGCAGAAATCGTAGAAGCTGTTGTGACCGTCCGGATACAGGGCCAGCACGGTGCCCGCCCGTCCGTCTTGCGGGGCATGGAGGCCGCGCGCGGCGGCATGGAAATCGTCCCACGTCGTCGGCACCCCGATCCCCGCCGCCGCCAGCAGATCGCGTCGATAGATCAGGCATTCCGGCCCATCGTGATAGGGCATCCCCCAGAATCCGCCGCCGAACCGCTGCATCGTCAGCAGCGACGGGCTCCACGCGTCGGGGAAATCGGCGATCGGCGCACGCGCCATATGCGGCGTCAGGTCCTCCAGCGCGCCCGCCCCTTGCGCCTCCGCCAGCCAGTCGGTGGCGAGCAGCGCGATATCCCATTCGCCATTCGCCAGACCACCATTGCCGATCGTCGCACGGTGCAGCGGGTTCAGGTCCATCACGACCGCGTCCAGCGCGGCGTCGGCGCCGGTGGTGCGGACGAAATCGTCGAACTGCCGCGCGATCGCGCGCTCGAACGGGGCGAAGGCACGGACGGCGATCCGCAACGTGTCGGTCATGCCGTCGCCTCTGCGGGGGCGGTGTCGACGCGCAGGGGCGCCCGCCGACGCTGGCCGCCGACGGTGTAGATCGCGGCGGCGGCGACCACCACGATCCCCTCGATCAGCCCCTGGTAATTGGCGCCCAGGTTCAGGATGTTGAAGCCGTTGGTCAGCGTGAACAGCAACAGCGCGCCCACCACCGTCTTCACCACGCTGCCCGCCCCGCCGAACAGCGACGTGCCGCCCAGAATGGCGGCGGCGATCACGGTCAGTTCCGCGCCCTGCAACGCGGTCGGGTTGATCGCGCCCAGCCGGCACCCGAACAGCACACCGGCAAAGCCCGCCGCGACGCTCGACAGCACGAACGCGCCCAGACGATACGCATGGACGTTGATGCCCGACAGGCGCGCCGCCTCCGCATTGCCGCCGACCGCGTACAGGCGCCGGCCGATGACGGTGAAGCGCAGCACGAACCCGACAGCGGCGGTGAACAGCGCCAGATAGACGACCGGCGCCGCCACGCTCAGCCCGCGCCCGCCGAGAAACGCCAGCGCGGCGCCGATACCGCCGGCCATGATCGCCAGCGTCCCCCGCGTCGCGACACCCCGGCCCAGCAGCAGAAGGGCAATCGCCAGCAGCGGCCAGAACAGCGGCACCCGCGTGCTCTCGAACGCGAGCATCTGCTGAAGGACCAGCGGATCCTCCACCATCAGCGACCGGCCATCGGTCAGGATCAGCACCAGCCCCCGCACCGCCGTCAGCGTGCCGAGCGTGACGATGAACGCGTTGATCCCGACGAACTGGACGATCGCGCCGTTGACCAGCCCGACCGTCGCCGCCGTACACAATGCCGCCACGATCGCGGGCGCGAACCCGATCCGCCCCGCCAGCCCCACCAGTACCGCCGCCGCCAGCGCCGCCACCGACGCCACCGACAGGTCGAACGCACCGGTAATCAGCATCACCGTCATCGCGACGCCCATGATCCCGACCAGCGACGCCTGGTAGGCGATATTGCCGAGGTTCTGGCCGGACAGATAGGCGGGCAACCCGCGCGATGCGGCGATCGCCGCCAGTATGCCAAGCAGCAGCAGCAGGGCGTAATAGACCCCCGCCGTGCGCAGCCCGAAGATACGCCCCCGGTCGGTCATGCGGCGTTCTCCAGCGAAGGCCGTCCGCCACCGGCCATGACGATCAGATCGGCCACGTCGCAGCCGGCGGGATCGGCCGTCGCGACGACATGGCCGTCGCGCAGCACGAGGATGCGGTCGGCCACCGCGATCAGTTCGGAAAATTCGGACGAGGCGAGGATGACGGCCATCCCCTCATCAGCCAGATCGCGGATCAGGCGCAATATATCCGTCCGCGCGCCGATATCGATGCCGGCGGTGGGTTCGTCGAGCAGCAGCACGCGCGTTGCCGGCCGCAGCCATTTGGCGATCACCACCTTCTGCGCGTTGCCGCCGGACAGTTCGGCAGGCAGCGCATCGCTGTCCGCCGCCTTGATCCCCAGCCGCACGATCGCCGCCGCTGCCGCGTGCGCCTCGGCCGCATGGTCGATCAGCAGGCGGCCGGTCTGGGGCAGCGCGATGTTGGCGGCGATGCCCAGTTGCGGGGCGTACCCTTGCGTATCGCGATCCTCGGGCACCAGCGCGATACCGGCGGCAACCGTCTCGTCCGGCCACCGCCCGACCGGCCTGCCGTCCAGCACAACCTCGCCCCCGGCGGCACGGTCCGCCCCGAAGATCGCATGCAGCAATTCGCTGCGCCCCGATCCCAGCATCCCGGCCAGCCCCAGTATCTCGCCCTCATGCAACGTCAGGTTCGTGGGGGCCAGCCTGCCGGGCGACGTCAGGTCCCGCGCCGTCAGCAGCGGCCGGCCGCGACGCCGCGGTTGTGCGGGCCGTTCCAGCGCAGCCACGGCGCGCCCCGCAATGGCCTCGGCGATCAGGCTTTCGGTCAGGTCGGCGGTCCGCGCCTCCAGCACCACGCGCCCGTCGCGCAGCACGGTGACATCGTCGGTCAGCGCCACGATCTCGTCGATGAAATGCGACACGAACAGCACCGCCCTGCCCTCTGCCGCCAGCCGGCGCACGGTATCGTAAACGGCGATGCGCTCGTGCCCCGCCAGCGAGGCGGTCGGCTCGTCCATCACGACCACATGGGCGCCGGATGCCAAAGCCTGTGCGATCGCGACCATCTGTCGCGCACCGATCGGCAGTTCGCCAACCGGCGCGTCGAGCGGGAACGGATCGCCCAGCGTGGCGACCAGCGCCGCGATCCGCCGCCGGTCCCCACCGCGCCGCCAGCCGCGCTCGTCCATCACGATGTTCTCGAACGCGGACAGGGTCGGCACCAGCGGGATATGCTGAAAGATGGTGGCGACGCCGGCCGCCTTGGCATCGCGCGGGCTGGCGAAGCGGCATGGCCGGTCACCCAGCATGATCGTGCCGGCGGACGGCGCCGTCGCCCCCGCCAATATCTTGATGAGCGTCGACTTCCCCGCCCCGTTCGCTCCCAACAGGCCATGGACGCGGCCGGGCGACAGCGTCAGGTCGACGCCGCGCAGCGCCGCGGTGCCGTTGGGAAAGACCTTCTCGATCCCGCTGAGCGTCAGCATCACCATTGCCCCACGCATTCCGACACGGTCGCGCGCGTGACGGCGGGGATGGGATAGGTGCGGAACCGCGGCCCTGCCCCGCCCCGCACCGCGGCGAAGGCCAGCGCGCCCAGTGCCTCCGGCTTGAAGCACACAGTGCCATCCACCGCGCCCGCCCTGATCGACGCGATGGCCAGCTTCGATCCGCCGACCCCTACCAGCCGTGCCGCCGATCCGGCCGCGCGGACGGCGCGGGCGCACCCGATCACCATGTCGTCTGCTTCGTTGAAGAACAGATCGATATCGGGCCGTGACGCCAGGATATTCTGGCAGGCCGCCTCGCCACCCTCTGCGGTCCAGTTGCCCGGCTGCGATGCGACGATCCGGTAACGGGCGCCCGCCCGGTCGAGCCCCCGTCGGAACCCGCGGGCGCGCTGTTCCACCTCCGGAAAGCCGGCAGCCCCCTCGATGACCGCGATCGTCGCCGTTCGTCCGGGTGGTAACAGCGATGCGGACAGCCGGCCCGCCGCTTCGCCCGCCATCGTCTCGTCCTGCGAGACGAGCGCTGTCAGGCCCGGATAGACGTCGTCGATGCGGCGGGTGCGGGGATCGCCGACCTGCGCGGCGACCGCCACCACCGGCACCCCGGCCAGTCGCGCGCGATCGACCCAGCCCTGCGCCACGACCGAATCTAGCGGCATGATCGC